>Ga0114973_10000262_pt1 | contig 38755 bp, 38 predicted proteins | sample M_140807_MF_Meta_FD_87025 | JGI IMG/M metagenome (GOLD analysis project Ga0114973, IMG submission 87025) | Freshwater microbial communities from Lake Montjoie, Canada to study carbon cycling - M_140807_MF_MetaG | ecosystem: Environmental > Aquatic > Freshwater > Lake | place: Lake Montjoie... | reverse complement strand
TCAAATAAGGGTTAGTATTCAAATAAGGGTTAGTATTCAAATAAGGGTTAGTATTCAAATAAGGGTTAGTATTCAAATAAGGGTTAGTATTCAAATAAGGGTTAGTATTCAAATAAGGGTTAGTATTCATTTTAAAACCACCCTTTATATGTTGCGTTGAACTATCAGCCAATCTATCTGTTAATAAACTCGAATCATTTATATTAAAGGTATTATTACATATTTTATTAATTATTGGAAATTCTCTATTAAAACTAGGAGAAAATGATTTCGGATAAAAATATCCACAAAAATATTTAAAAAATTTGTAATATTCTTCATCATTATCATTATCATTATCATTATCATTTTTATTTTCATTTTCTATAGTAAGCGCATGATATATTTTTTGAAAACTATTGTTACAAATCTTTAAGTAAGGATTTAATATATCAAATTTCTCTCTAAATATGAAAGGAAAGGTTATATAAAAAGAAGCAAAAACAAAAAAAATAATTGCTATAGGCGGAACATTTTTGTCATTATTTTTAAATATAGTCATTATTCTATGTTTGCGCTTGCCTGCCGCTGTAGGCACATTATATGTAAATGAAATAACTTCATAGTGGGATCCAGGATTATAAAAAAAGACATATTTTCCGTTTGTAGAAATATCTTTTACTTGTTCTGGAACGGCTATGCTATATTTATCGTCATTTTTCTCTATAATTATAGTGGTCAAGTTAAGAATATTCTGTATGAAAGTTACTGCTATTTGGTCTCCCCAGTAATTTTTGCTAAGCACGTATTTTTCTATGTCTTGATTGGTTATTGGATAAATAAATGGTTCAAGGAACTCTTTTGAATCTACCCTCGGCAATGTAGTTAAAGTTGGAGATATAATAAAAAATTTTGTCATTGAATTAAAACTTCCATAAACTATAGATATTAATTCGTTGTATTCTTGCAACGTTATTCCTGAGTACGTGATATGTTTATCCACTATTAAATTATGAATCGCGTCCTTAAATCTCTCATTTATTGCCGGTAAAAAACTGGTTTGAGCCATTGTTTGATAATAATTTTTGTTTTGAATTATTGGCGCGACTAATAGTTGTCTTAAACATTGTATATTAAATATATTATCTCCAGAACCATATAATATTCCACCTATTTCATATGTAATTTTTTCATCTAACTTTTCTCCAAAGTTGTCAATTGTTTTATTGTATGTATTAATAGCTTGTTGTAACGCGTCAAAATAACAATCTCCATCAGATACGCTTTTGTAAACATTTAAATTATTAATATTTTCTAAATAACCTAGTGCTGAAATTTTATAATTTTTATTTTTTTCAACAATTGGAGTTACAGAAGTAGTGTTTTTAAATATTTCTGCTACAACTGTTTTTTCTTCAAAAACCATGTGCTGATATATTTCGTTCACCATATAATAAAAACGCAAATCCTGGCCCCGCACTCCTTGTTTAGTGGGTCTTCCAAATAAAACTCTTAATTCTTTTGTATACAATGAATTTACGCGATAATTGATTTCGTTCATCGCTTGAGGTGACATTCTTTGTATTGGTTCTAGTTCTGTGACTTTTGACTGAGCTGGCGTATTAGAAGCAGGATTTGTAATAGCTGGCGTTATTTTTCCGCTGGCTGTAACAGTTGAGACATTAGTATTGGGCGGTGGCATTATTGCGTTAAGAGTAGGAGTTGTTGTAGGAATACTAGTTGACAGAGACGTTACGGGAGTCGGAGTTAATAAGTCACTTTGAGGCCCAACATAGTTTGATCCGTACGCTATAGATGGAGATAATTTTGAAAGTTGTTCATTTCCAATATTAGTTTGAGAATTTAAAACTTTTGATAAAGTATACGGGTTTCTAAATTTTAACGTATCTATTTTTGGAATATGTAATTCTTTTTTATCAACCTGCCAATCTCCCTTTGTCCATTGTACGTCAGCTATCGTATATGGCTCATTATTGATGTATAAAACTCTTTTTTCCGGAAATAACGTGCTCAAAAGTATACTAATATTGTTATCTACATAACCAGCGTCAGTAGCTTCTTCTAAAGTTTTCTTTTTTTGGAGTCCATGAAAATTTATTAAAGAATTAAAATAATGTTTTTTAAAAAACTCAACTACACGAAATTGTTCCGGCACTTTTGCGATTACGTCTTTATTTAATTTAACTAAAGGGTCAAAATAAACTACATCATTTTCTTTACTAATTTTTGGGTCTATCATATTAGGAGTGAATTTTATATGTTGACTTCCAGGTATACTGGTATTAATAGTTATAATTATTGAATCTGGTATAGTAGTCATAATTATAATAATATAATATTATATTGTATTGTAAATATTATATTATATTTTCTTGTTTCGCATTAAATAATATAAATTTATTTCTTCAATATTTCTTTAATATTTCGCGCGATTCTTTGTCTATATTATCCATAATATTTTCAAGAGATTTAACATTATTTATCGCCATAGTATCATTCGTCAAAAATCCTATTAAATCTAATACAATTTTTATCTTTTCTTGCGTCCATTTTTTTGTTAGTTCGTCAATAAACTCTTTTGTATAGAGAGAAGTCATGCCATCTTTGTGAAAAATAGTATCATTATATATTTGTTCTACATGATTAGCTATAATCGTATAATAATAGTTTAATGATAAAACAATAATACTACAATTGCTGTAGGTTTCCATTAGTTTTTTTATTCCATTTTGTGCGCATACAAATAAATTTTTTATACGAGGCGTTTTTTGTATATATTCCTTTGTTAAAAATGTTTGGCAAGCCAATTGAATTGGATTATACATATATTGTAAATCTGTTTTATTTGAGTGAAAAATGAAACGACATAACGCTTGAAATGGACCAGGTTCTTGAAGATATACAATATTATTTTGTATAGATATTTTTGTTCCAACGGGTTTATTGCTTAAAATAGCAAGTTTTATGATGACAGAAAGAGGGTCTAATAAAAATAATTTAATATTTATATTATTATTGTTGTCCGGTAATGTATTATTCATGGATTATATAATATAATTGTAATTATTTTATATACAAATAAAAATAAAAATAAATAAAAATACAAAATACAAAATACAAAATACAAAATACAAAATATGTAAAATAATCTATTGCCTATTTTCTATTTCTTCAAACTTTGTACAAATTCATCTACTAAATTTTGAGGTATTTCATCAAAGTCTATTAAGGTTTTATTAAAATTATACAATTCATATGCGTTTTCTTTTTTTAATCTGTCTTCAAAATATTGTCTATCTTGAAAACATTTGATAGCTGTTTTTGGACCACATTTTTTCAAAACAGACTTGATATTGTCGCTCGGGTCTCCCATGACTATTTTACAAAATAGATCCATTTCAGGATCTCTTAAACAAGTCTTTTGTTCAGTAAGTTTTCTATAACTTAAATCAAATAATTCGACTTGGTCGCACGCAAGTTGTAAATAATCTTTATCACTAGTAATGATATATATATGCGATTCAGGGTATTTTTCCAAAATATATTTTGTTGAAATAGCTATACAGTCATCAGCTTCTAAAGATGGATGCGAGAGAATCGCTTGTACTCCGCCTGCTTCAAATAGTTTCTCTTCGTGCGCGAGTTTAAATAATGCTCCGCCCATAAACCCATTTTCAATGTTGTTTTTTCTACCTCCCTTGTATTCACCTTGAAACGCAATGTTATCTTTACAAAGTTGAGTTCTCCATATATTTTCTCTCTTACAGTCTTTTCCAACTATTAAAATAGGATGAATATTTTTATCTATATTCAATCTCTTAGGAATTTCCATAACATTATCAATAAATGTTTTTCTAAATTTATCAACAAATTTCACATTTTCAATGGGATTCACAAGAGATTCGTTTGGATAAGCGTTTTTCCACCAAGTCATTAGAGAGAAGTATCTGTGATGATTATAATAGCTACCATCGATAAATATAAATGTAGGTTTTGGCATTGTTTCTAATAATTGAAATATATTATTCATGAATAACATCATAATTTGGCATTAAATAGTTTTCAATTTTATATTTTATATTTTATACGTTATTGCTATTTATTCTACTCCGATTTAATATATAATTTTTAACTTAAAGAAAAGGCGGGATTTTAGATTTTTTCCAAATTGATAAAAGAGAAATCAAAAAAGGACAAAAAAAATGTCCAAAATCGATTTAGGCTTCCAGGCTTTGCGAAAAACATCGCTCCGCACGATAATTTTTTTTTAGCGTCTGGTCACTAAAAAAAACAAATTAATTTTGTTACGATAAATTTTTTAAAAAAGTGATATTTTGTTTGAAAAGAATTTAGACGTTTTTTTCTTTTTCCAATATAGGAAAAAATGGAAAACGCATTTACGCAAAATTACGCAAATAAATTTCATTGCGAACCGTGTGACTTCAAATGCTGTAATAAATACGATTTTAGCAGACATTTGTCTACTAGGAAACATAAAAGTCAGTCTCAAGGAAATGAAATGGAAAAAATGGAAAACGCAAAAAACGCAAAAACCCTGAAATTTGTATGTTTTTGTAAAAAAGAATATAAATCTGTTAGCGGATTATGGAAACATAAACAAAAATGTAGTGGAAATAATGAGACCATAATGTTTCCGAATAATAACTCCACTACAGGATTAACCCCACAAATTTTGTATGAAGTATTGAATCAAAATAAGGACCTACATCAAATGCTTTTAGAACAAAATAAAACAATTATTGAAATGACAAAAAATAGTCAAAATAATCAAAATAGTCAAAATAATACAATCATATCGAATAATAATAACAATAATAAGACTTTTAATTTACAAGTATTTTTAAATGAGCAATGTAAAGATGCTATGAATATAATGGAATTTGTTGAATCTTTGAAACTTCAAATTACCGATTTGGAAAATGTAGGGAAATTAGGTTTCGTAAATGGTATTTCAAACATTATTGTAAAAAACCTAAAGGCGCTCGACGTTGTTAAAAGACCTGTTCATTGTAGTGATTCAAAACGAGAAGTTGTATATGTAAAAGATGAAAATAAATGGGAAAAGGAGAATGAAAATAATCAAAAGTTAAGAACAGCGATTAAATATATAGCCAATAAAAATTCTAGATTGATTCCATCGTGGAAAGCGAGTAACCCAGATTGTGTTTATAGTGATTCCAAAAAGAGTGATCAGTATAATAAAATAATAGTTGAAGCTATGGGAGGGGGAGTAGAAAATAACGTAAACGATTCAGAAAATAAAATTATAAAAAACATAGCAAAAGAGGTGATAATAGACAAAATCTGATTGTTATTTTGATCATTTTGTTCATTTCAAACATTCAATAAAATTCTTGAATCTATAAAACATTTTATTCACAAAATTAATAAATATCTTGTCAAAAATTGTATTTACAGATGTTTTACCATTAAAAATAAATTCGAAGTCACAATTTATTTTGTGATTATCTATTATTTCAAATTTATTTATAATACTTTCAACTTCTACTAAATCTAAATCAGATTTAACATGTGAAGGTTTGTGAGATGTTATTATTTTTGAATTAAATATAATGGACGTTTCAAGTTCTTCTTTTTTTACATTTAGAAACGCGTATTTTTGCGTAATTAGGTCAAAGAAAATTTTTTTCATTACTAAAGTTATATTCATTTCAGAATCGCTCATTTTTTCTGTATGAATAGATTCGTATATATCATCATTTAATTTATATATTAAATTGATTAAATCAAAATCAAGAATAGATCTTAATACATAATTTTTATTTTCTATAGAAAAAGAAAAGTTATAATTATTTTTTGTTTTTTTTACAAATTTAATATGATTTTTGAAGTTATTATTTTTAACATTTTCATACATTTTATAATATTAGTTATACTATAAAAGCATATTTTTAACTAAAAATAATTATATTATATTATATTATTTATTTTACAAACAAAATATATTTAGATATAGTATGTATCATATAACAAATTATACAAAACAAAAAGCAAAAGAATATGGAGTACAGATTAAACATTCCACAAACCCGAAGAAAAAAATAGATGTTTTTAAAAATGGGGAAAAAATTGCTTCTGTAGGAGCTTATGGAATGAATGATTATCCTACGTATATGTTATTAGAACGTAAAGGAAAAGTTCCAAAGGGTTACGCAGATGAAAGGCGTAGACTTTATAGAATTAGACACAAAAATGATAGAAAAAGTGGAGCTGGTAAATGGGCAGACGTTTTATTATGGTAAATCTTATTTACTAATACCAACAAATTCAAAAGCTAATTTTGGATCAGTAACGTATGATGCTGGTATGTAAAAAAACCCGCCATTTTTCCCGTTATTCGCATAAGTAAAAGACGAAACAGATATGGGCGCTCCATTATTTCCCCAACCAGTACCCCAAGAGTTTCTAGCAATAAAATATAAAGTATTGTTTATTGTACACCAGCCTACTAAATGAACGCAATGTCCTCCTTGAAGGGTCTCTTTAGAAGTATTTGGATACGAAACAAGACCTGTAGTCGCAACTTGTTTTGTTAAAAAACTACTATATACTAAAATACCGAACGTAACAAATTGTCCGTTAGATAACGCTGTTTGAATAGAACTTACTGACTGTGAAATATAAGTAGGAGTAAATGTTTTTGTTGTATCCGCTACTTTAAAAATATTTAATGGAGGAAATAGTGAAAAAGCGCTTATATTATAAGGATACTGTTGTTCTAAAACGACCCCACAATTTTTAAATGTGGGAATCGCTTGAAGAAGATCTAAACCATTATCTTTTCCGATAGCATTTCCTTGGGTAATACTAGCTATAAAATAATTATATATTCTGCTTGGCGTAATCCCATACAAAGAATTCATTATCGCAGCAAATGAATTTGCTACACACGAACCTAAAGTTCCTTGATCTAATACAACCAACGGGTATTTTGTGGAAAGTGAAAAGGAAGGTTCAAATGTAGGTAACGCTTTTGCTGTTAACAATAAGTTTTTCGAATGTTGGTCGGATTTAGCTTTATGTTCATTAATATGGAGATTGGATTTACTAGGTCCATGGTTCAAGTTAAAAGAATGTGATATCATTTTTATTATACTCCAATAATATATTTTTTACAAATAATATAAAGCATAAAAAATAATAATATTTATTATTGAAACAATCTAAAATGAAATACATTAGATAGTATAATGAATTTGATAAAATTCTTTTTGGTATGTTTGAACGTAGATTTTTTTATATATAATGGATACGGATTTTTGAAAAATATTCATATTCAATCATTTGACAATCGAATTACAAATAAGTTCTCAGATAAAAGAATAAGTTATCCTTTATCAAAAATATATCATAACGCGTATTTAAAAAGATTGAATAAAACGGTTATCAATAGTGAAACTGAAACTATAACTTCTAAACTAGATACAAGACGCGTAAATTATCCATTTTCTAGAAAATATTACGAAGATTACATAAAGAGATTGAATTCCAAAAATATAACAGTACAAAATAATAGTATTTTAGATTATCTTCAAAATGAAGAAAAAGAAGAAAATGAAGACGCGAATAATAATGATGTAAATGAAACAGAACCAACATTTGATAATGAGAATTACGAAAATAGAACTCAACATAGAGTGAGTAGATCTATTTTTATAAATCCATTTAATGGTATTCGATTAGAATTTGAAGGGCGACCTTTGAATCCAAACGAAGAGCCGGAAGGCGATTTTGAAGAAGATGATGAGACAGGAAGAAAAAGTTATGTGGAGAGAGAGAAATCCAAATCCAAAAATTTTGAAGTAATTAAAACCAATAATATTTTATTTAAAGATGTTGGTGGATACGAAAATGTGAAACAAGAATTGTTACAGTGCGTGGATATTTTAAGAAATTATCAAAAATATACAAAATACAACGTAAGAATTCCAAAAGGTTTAATATTGGAAGGCCCTCCGGGAACCGGAAAAACCCTTTTAGCAAAGGCTTTGGCGGGAGAAGCAGGTTGCGGTTTTATTCCGGTTTCAGGTTCTGATTTTCAAGAAAAATATGTCGGAGTTGGTCCTTCAAGAATAAAGGAGTTATTTAAATTAGCCAAAAAAAATGTGCCTTGTATTATATTTATAGATGAAATTGACGCGCTAGGTAGAAAGCGTTCTTCTGACGGTGAAAGCGCTTCCAATGAAAGAGACAACACATTAAATGCTTTATTGGTTGAATTAGACGGGTTTAAAAATAATACAGGAGTATTTGTTGTGGCGGCAACAAACAGAATAGACCTATTAGATTCAGCTTTAATAAGACCAGGTAGAGTAGATAAAAAGATATACATTGGATTGCCAAATGCTGAAACGAGAGAAGCGATTATAAATATTCATATTACTGGGAAGCCGCATAAAAAAACAATAAACAAGAAAGATTTAGTTGAGATAACGGAAGGATTAAGCGGGGCTCAAATCGAAAATTTATTGAATGAAGCAATGTTAAATGCTTTGCGAAATAATAAAACTCAATTTTGTTACAAAGATTTTGATTTAGTTTTAAATAAAATGGTCGCTGGGTGGCAACCTGTAGAACATGAATTTACGAATGATATAATAGATCACATAGTTATACACGAGATGGGTCACGCTATAGTAGGAGTTCTCTCTAAGTATCATTCTAAAATGACAAAAGTTGTAATAAATTTATCATCTCCAAAGAGTCCAGGTTATACAGTATTCGCTGGATCTACAAGCAATATTTATGTGAGAGAGGCATTATTCGAACATTTAATGATTTTGTTATCTGGAAGAATAGCCGAAGAAGTCTTTTATGGAATTTCTGTTACAACGGGAGCGATAAATGATTTTGAAGAAGCATTAAAGTTGGCTGAAAAAATGATAGTGTATTATGGAATGGGTAAAAATGTGATTTACCCAAATTCAAGTGAGAAATATAAGGAATTGATTGATACAGAGGTAATAGAATTAATAAATAATGCTCATAATTGTGCTGAGATAATAATTACAAAATGTAAGGATTTAATAAAGGAGACATCTGAGATTTTGAAAAAAGACAAGTTGCTGAAAGCTGATGTAATAAATGATTTGATTAATACTAAATATCAGCATGTATTAGATCTAAAGATAGATTTTTAAAAAAACCAAATATAATTTTATATAATTTAATTGAATAAATTATATAAAAATAAAATAAATAAAAATAATAAAATAAATTAAAAAACATCATCAATATTTTAGATATCTAAGCTCACGGTATTACTATTTGACTTCTTGCGTCGACTTCGTTTTGGCATATTTCCATCACCTTGTAATTCTTTTAGGTCGCTTATGCTAATTGTGCTATTATCATTTGTATTATTTTGTGAAAACTGTGGCTGTTGTTCTTGAATATTAATCGTTTTTGTTTTCAATCCGGATAAAATATCCGATATGTCAGTAGGTCCTTTCATTTCAGGACGAGGTTGAGGTTGACGCATACTTCTCTCTTGCGCTTCATTTCTATTAAAAGTTTCTCTAAGATTTATTCCATCATCAATGCCGGCAAAGGAACTTTTTGCCATGCTTATGTCTGGACGATTGCCGTAAGAATTATTTCCGGGTCTCCCGTTAGGTTGAGGAACAGAATTAGGACCTTGTGTAGCCATTGGTGGAGGAGGACCAGAACCAAATGGAACGCTTGGTTCGGGATTCATTAAACCAGACATAAATCCAGAAAAACCTGGATTCGTTTGGGACATGGAATTAACGGCAGCATTTTGAAAGGAACGCATAAGATCAGGGTTTTGACGCAAAATATCATCCATTCCAGGCATAGCGCTTTTAAACATGGTGTTTGTCATATGTACCATCATTGCGCTACCTCCTAGTTGAAAAAGAAGTTTCAATTCAGGCGCCATTGATGCCTTGCTTTTGTATTTGTCGTGTAACTCCCCAAAAATTTCATCATAATCAGTAATGTTTTCATTAATTTGCTCGCTCCATCCATCTAATTTGATGTCAAATGGGTCAAACCGATTATTTAAAAATTCCATACCGTTAATGATTGCCATAAGCATATTTCCTTGAAACTTAACAGAGTTTTGCTTGGTTTTTTCATCCATAATAGTTTCGTATTCGCCTTGCATTTCAGCTAAAGGAGATTCCATCGAATATTTTTTGGATAGCTCAACTCCTTTTTTTTCTAAAGCTTCGAGCTTTCTTAAATATTTAAACTTTTCTCTCAATAATTCTTCCTTTGACATTTGAGGTTGTGAAGAGAAAGACTTGTCCGGATTTAAAGGAACGTTGTTAAATTTTCCATATCCATCCCAAGTGCTAGAGTCGTTGTTTGTTTCGGCTGTGGATTGACCGATGCTATTACCATTACCGTTACTATTACCGTTACTATTACTGTTACTATTACTATTACCGTTACTATCGTTATCATCAAATCGAACCTATTGCCTGTCATCATTACTAGAGTAACCAAATAAATCTGATTTCGCCTTAAAGTTATTAGCCGGAACAGCATCCACTAGGTCGTTTAATTCATTTTCTAAATTATTTAAATCTTCTAAATTTATATCACTAAATTGCCTGTTAGATTCTTTCACTTTATCATTCATAAGAAATTCTAAACCTCCTCCAAAATTGGTGGTTTTTTTAGGAGCATCCCAATTGCCTCCTAGATTATCATTCATGTCTAATTCAGATATTTCAATTATGTCACTCATTATTGATTAATTAGAACATATAATTTTAAGTATTACGAATAATAATATATATTATTTTTCAAAATGTATATTATTTCACTTTATTTTAGTTTTAGTTTCAGCTTATTTTAGTTTATTTTATTTAAGCTTATTTTTAATAAACCAAATTCCCTGTAAAAAAGAGTCTGACAAATCATCTTGTTTTTTATGTTTATTAAAATATTCCAACATATTGTTAAAATAATATTCGGAATGTAACATTTCTAAACAACGTGATATTCCTAATTTCTTTCTCTCGCTATAAGTAGTTTTTTCTTTTTCTTTTTCTTTACCTTTTTCTTTTGTATCCTTATCTTTCGCGTACAAATCTTTCAACTTATTTGCGGCTGATATAAATTCAATATTTTCAACTTGAATATCAGACATAATAAAGTATTGAACTAACATTCCCTGTATAGTTTTCATTCGATTCGCAATAGGACTAATCTGATTTTCAATAATAACATGGTCTATAATATCTTCTTCTTTAAATAGTTTATCAAATTTATACATAATATTTGCTCCAATATCAACTAAATCAATATCTGACGCTTTTACAGATTTAATTTCTTGGAAACAAGTATTGTTAATATATTCATTTATTAATGAAACTAATACAGTTTTTTTAATAGGAGTTTCATACTTTATATTGTATTTATTCGCGATTTCGTATAATTTTTGTATTTTTTGTTTATTGATAAAAGAAGGTTTTAAATCAGGAGTAGGTATTTGATATGCTTGTTTTTTGGAATGTTTCAAACAAAAGCAATCTCCATTTTTTTTAAATTTTGCCGGTTTGTCGCAAATAATATTATTTTTGTCTAAAAAAACGCATTTAAACGATTCTTGCTCAGAAATATTAATGATATCCCATTTTTTAATTATAAAATGTTCACCACTTTCGGATTTACAAAAAAGGCAAAATGCTAGATTTTTTATTCCGACATCTATACTTAAAATTTTCATATAATAATGAGTTATAAATTTATTATTATATTGTTTACAAATAAATAACTTTTAACCTTAAACCTTAAACCTAAGAAGAACAACCCTTATATTTTGGAGGTGAATTCGCATAAAATAAATTAGAGTAATTTTCGACAGTTGCTTCTGTCTGGACAGTTAATGTTTTATAATAACTTATAGATAGGATCACTATACATAAAAATAGAATTAAAAGTATATTATTTTTAGAGAACATTGTATATTATATATTACATGAATAAAATATATTCTATGCGTTTTTGCTAAACGCTGACGCGCTAATAGAAGGAGAGATGATTCTAGCATTTAATTGCTCGCTAGTTAGATAAGGATTTTTCAAGTCGCTGTTACAATACCCGTAACCAGGCTTGCTATTATCAAAAGTAGATTTGAACATATAAGGCACATTATTAGATGGAGTTTTACCTGTGTACACGTGTGGGTTTAATCCCAAATCATAACAAGATTCACTAGAATTATATTTCATAATGGCGACTCCATTTTTTTGTAAATATTGTCTATAAGTCCAATTATTGTGTATATTTTCTTTTTCTTGTATTCGTTTATTGACAACGGCATCTGGTTGCCAAGTTGCGTAATTTCTTCCGTCTGCCATGATAGGAGGAAAATCAAAATGAATATTATTAGAGCCTGAATAGCAAGTACCCCAACCACCGTTCATATTAAATATTATATATTATATTTTTATAAAATATATTTTTTTTGTTTTGTTTTGTTTTGTTTTGTTTTCTATATTTATTCAGCTCCTAACAACTTTAGAAGATCATTTTTTTTTAACTTAGACACGTCAGTAGATAAACCTTTTTCGCTAACAACTGATTTAAGTTTTTGAATAGGAAATTTTTTGTAGTCAATAGTCTCATTATTCGTTTCTTCGTTTGATTCATTTGTTTTATTCACTTCATTTAGATGGTTGTTATTGTCTAGACTAGAGATGTTTATAGTTTTTAAATCAAAGCTATTTATTTTATTTTCATTATCGCTAAAACTAAAACTTTCTACTACTACTTCTTCTACTTCCTCTAATTCGTCATTTTCGAGGTGTATTTTAAATTTATCATCTTTATTATCTAAATCATTGAGATTGATATTTAATATTTTGACGTCAGTATCATTGTCTAAATTATTTATTATATTTGAAGCCAACAAATGAATAGATTTTTTTTCAGACAATTCTATTATATTATCTTCTTCAGCGGTCTCATCATCCGAATCCGAATCCTTTGATGTAGATTCCTCATCATTGTCATCACCATCATCATTACTATTTTGTTCGTCTTCTTCTAAGTCAGAATCCTCACCCTCATCCTCATCCTCATCCTCATCATCCTCATCATCAGAAACCGCAATTAATTTATTATTATTTGGCACAACCTTTTTTAAATCAGACTCCATACGACTTCCTCCTGAAAAAAGTATATGTACGTTAGACTTTACAACTCCTAATTCTTCCGCCATGGCAGAAACTAGGCTTACCATTGAGGAAATTTTATGATTTTGTTCACGCATTTTGCTTTCAAAGTAAACAACTAATAGAGCTACAACTAAAACTAATATTCCTAAAAACATTAAAAAGGATGGATTTAATAAATCATTAAAAGATGCCATATTACAAAAAGAATATAATTTTAATTATCCAACTTAACGAATAATTTTTATAATAGTATAATTTACATTACATTCTGTTTTTTAATAGTATTTTCAATAATTTCCATAGGATAATCCATATCATATAAAACGTTTAAACCGCCTTGTAATTCAGATATCCCTTCCTTAAGTATGTATTTGTACTGAATCTTCCCATCTATTTTGTCCGCATCCATTTGAAAATTACAGATACTTTTATTAGTATCTAATTTTTTACAAACATTTACGAAGTGAGTAGTAAGTATTGTTGAAACATATTTGTTTTTAACTAGATATTCCATAAAAGCTATTGCGCTAATTTCGGCCTCCGTTGGATTTGTCCCTGAATACAATTCATCAAAAGCGCAAAAATGATTTTCTTTTTTATTTGCGTTTATATTATCAATAATTTCTTTACATCTTCTTGCCTCAGCTTGAAACAAACTATCTCTACCAGAGGTGTCAGGAATATTCAAATAGCAATGTATGTGGTCATAAGGCTTGATATCCGCAGCATCATAAAACCCGCATCCAAATTGTTGCGTGATAATGATATTAATCATAGTAGATTTTAAAATAGTGGTTTTTCCTGAAGCATTAGGTCCGGTAATAATAATATTCTTCTTCAATTTAATATTGTTTTTAATAGGCTTGTCATTTTTGAGAGCTGCGTAATAATTCTTTTTAATAGTATTTTTCTTTTTATTTTTAATAAACTTCGCAAAATGAATGTTTCTATCTTCAATATTTTGAATAATACCTTCTATACAATCTATATATCCGTTAAACCCAAAAGAATACATCAAAGCATCTTCAATAATTTTATTTTCGTGTAATTCATAAAATTGTTTTAATACATATCCGATCTCGCACATTTTTAAAATACTAAATTTGTACTTTGAAATGGAGTTGATTTTTTTACCGACGTCTAATAATACATTCAGTTTTTCTCTAACAATTGAATTAAACTTTGAGTGCGAATTTAAAGAATCAGAATATTGTAAATAATTAGACATATTTTTAGTGGTATAATGAATGTATTTATTCATTTCTGATAAATGATCATGTATTTTTATCATATTATTATGAAAACGAATACATGTGAGAATATTTTGATAAATAGAAAAAATGTAAAATCCAGCCGAAGTAAGCAAATATATTTTTTCTTGAGCAGTTACATTACTAAATTCAGTAAATAATTTTCCTATAGCATTATTCGACAAAACAATTTTTAACACTTCTATATACTGATTCATTGTAATATCTAACCCTTTCAATTTAATAACAAAAAATGGAATAAGAAGTATTATAATTGGTATGAACAATGAAATAATTGGAGCGGTTAAATTATATATACTCATAAATTGTAGAAAATTTTCCGATTTATTCAGAAACTCCCACATAGGCCAGTCAATGTAATAATATCTCTCTTTAAACCCGGCGTCTTGTTTTATATCATTCCAAATTTCAATAATTTTATTATAATTGTTGGAAACTTCTTTTGTATATTTTTTTGTTTTTTTATATGTTTTCAAAAGTTTTTGATTATCTTTTAAAAAATCTACATCTGTTGTATAAAATTCCGCGACTTGTTCAGTCATTTTGGTAGAAAAAACATTGTCCGAATTGAATAAAAACGAATACATGGAATTACAAGAAAGGTCTTGAGTATTTATCAACTCTAAATCATTTGTAATATTTTTTTTTAATTGTTTTTTTTGTTCATTATAAAAAATAGGTAACTTGAAATATTTATTCATATTTTGAATGTCGGTGTTTGTTTCTGAAATAGTTTCCATTAATTATATTTTTAAATAGAAATATAATTAATTAATTTTTACGAATGATAAATTTTGTAATCCTGATAATATTATTTATTGATAGTTTAGTCTTTTATTTTCTTGATTTTTTTGATTTTCTAGATTTTTTTGATTTTCTAGATTTTTTTGATTTTCTAGATTTTTTTGATTTTCTTTTTCCTCCGCCTCGGTCTGCTTCAGAAACGTAAAAAGCTTTACTTAATTGTTCTTTACTTATATTAAATTCAGTCGCATTATTTTCATCATACTCAATTTTTGAATCACCAATTTTGAATTGTCTCATAATCCAAAAATAATTTGTTCCATCATCCCTTACAAATTTGACTAATAATGTGTTATAACCATCAGGGATACGTTCTCCAGATGATGGGTCAAACGTAGGTTTTGAGATCCATTTATACAAAACTCCAGGAATTAATGCTGGCATAATACTCCGCGACATATATATATAAATATTACTATAAAATATTATAAAAAATATTATAAAAAATTCAGAAATTAAATTTTTTGAAAAAAATCAAGATTAGCGGGCATCTCGTTAATTTGACAAGAGTAATGCGCCTCAATCTCCTTAACTTTGTTGATGTCTCTTCGTGTAACGAAATTAATTCCTACTCCTTTACGACCCCAGCGCCCGCTTCTTCCGATTCTATGAAGATAATTATGAACGCATTTTGGTATATCAAAATTGATGACAGTACTGACTTGCTGTATGTCAATGCCTCTGGAAGTTACGTTGGATGAAATAAGAACGCGGGATTTTCCTGTGCGAAATTCAGCGAATGCCTCTTCGCGAACGATCTTATCCATTCCACTATGAATACAGCAAACTGGGAACCCGTCTTCGCGCATAGCCTCAAATAAATCCGACACGCGCTTTACGCTGTTACAATAAATAATACACTGAGATAATGAAATAAATGAAAAGATGTCTTTTAAAGTAGCATACTTTTGTCTATCATCATCCACCGCTACATAATATTGAAATATTCCTTCTAATGTGAGCTGTTCCGTTTTAACAGATATTTTAACGGGATTTCTCATAATTTTCTTAGTAATTGGTAAAATATCATTGGGTAACGTTGCGCTAAACAATGCGATTTGAACATCGTTATTCAACGTTTGAAGAATATTATACACTTGTTCTTTGAATCCATCCGATAACATCTCGTCGGCTTCATCCAAAACAACAAGTCTAATTTTACTGGATGCGATTTTATCACGTCGGATCATATCATTTACGCGACCAGGACATCCGCAAATAATATGTGGTGCGCTTTTTTTCATAAAATCACTATTATCATCAAAATAAGAACCACCGAAAAGCGTCTGTATTTTTAATCCTGTCATCATACATCCAATACTTTTTACAACGCTTGCTGTTTGAGATGTTAATTCTCTTGTTGGTGAGAGAATTAACACTTGCGTATTATTGTTAGTTAAATCAATAATAGATAAGGCTCCAATGGTAAATGCGGCGGTTTTACCTGTGCCTGATTGTGCTTGGGCTATAATATCCTTTCCCTTATAAATAGGTAAAATAGCTTTTTTTTGAATAGGGCTTGGATTTTCAAAACCGTACGCAAAAATACCTCTTAAAATATTAGGATCGATATTTAAATCGTCCCAACTATTAATTTCATACGCGGAATTACCGGTGGCTTCATCGCTATCCCCCTCATTTACAATTTCACTAATAACTTCACGAATATCGTCGTCATTTTTAAAAGTTCCCATATTTATTATACAATATAATGTATTTAAGTTTATTTTAAAATATTATTATATATAAAAAAAATTGATATAAATATATTAGTAATATGTAACTTAGCAATAACAATGGCAAAATTATTAAAATATAGTCTAGATGATTTTAATAAAGCATCTTTTAATGGGTTTGATTTTAACTTGCCAAAACAAACTATAGATATAATTACGGATCTATCTCGACAAGTTGGTTCTCCTAGTTATGTAAAAACGCCTGTTTTTCAAAAACGAGATCACGCCATAAACGCATCTCAAAAGGATGGATTTACTTCAAAAAAGAAACGCAATAAACCAATAGAAACGTTGAATGATGAAGATTGGGAAACGTTTCGTTCGTTTCAACCTACAAAAATAGAAAAAAAAGTAGGATTAGACGCAAAATTTGACGTTATTCGTTCTTATTTGAATAAATTGTCTGACAAGAGTTATATTGATTTTAGAGATAAAATAATGGAAACTATGGAAGAAATCACAAATAATAACGAAAATAGTGAAGAAATTTTGCGAATTGGAACGGCTATTTTTGAAATAGCTTCTACAAATAGGTTTTACTCAAAATTATACGCTGATTTATATGCTGATTTAATTAGTAAATTTGAAATAATGAGAGAAGTATTTAATAATAGTTTCGACAAGTTTTTGGAAATGTTCACTACAATTGAATATGTTGATCCAAACGTTGATTATGATAAGTTTTGTAAAATAAATAGTGACAATGAAAAGCGAAAGGCGTTAAGTGCGTTTTTTGTGAATTTGATGATAAACCAAATTATACCAGATGAAAAAATAATTATTCTGTTGAATAATTTATTGACGCAAATAAAGGAATTTATTCTTATAGAAAATAAAAAAAATGAGGTGGATGAGTTGACGGAAAACGTGGCAATTTTATACAAAAAAAATTTATTTGAAAAGAGTGAAAAATTACAACAACAACACTATAAAGTAGATGGTATTCTAATACCAGAATTAATTGTAAAGTTTGCGAACTCTAAACCAAAGGATTATTTGAGTTTTACAAACAAATCTATATTTAAATTTATGGACATGATTGATATGTAAAATACAAAAATTTATATTATATTATATTTATATAAAAATAGTAAACTGTATATATAAATAATGTCTGAAAGCAATAATATACATCTTTTTTTTAATGATAATGATTCTGAAGAAGACGCTAAGTCGGAATTAGCTGAATTAGATTTATCTATGATATTAAAAGAAATGAATAACGTCGAATCTGAATATCAAACGAATGATATGACCGCATTCACAGCGTTATCCGTTTATTATGAAATAAATTATAATGTAAAACAATTATTGACAATTTGCGATTATTATAAAATAGCAAAAGAATTGAGATCAAATAAAAATAATAAAACAGAAATAATTTATTCCCTTGTATTGTTTGAAAATAATGAAGACAATTTTGAGATAGTACTAAGAAGAAAACAATTATAGTTTTACATTAATGAGTTGAAGAATGATAAATTCATGAAGAAATATGTATTATGGAATTAGATTGTACAGAACTAAATTGTACAGAACTAAATGTTATACAACAAATTCAAATTCTTATAAATTTTTTCAAAATACTGTATTAAATATAATGTTTTAATACAATATAATATAATTATGGTTTTATCAAAAATAAATTCTACCGTTAGTTATCCAGAATTAAAGACGGTCGATCCTGGCGATATAAAAACAGAAGCAAATTTATATCAAATAGAAGTTGACGGAATAGAAATAATTATAGCAGTAGGAAATTCTAAAAATACTTATGAAGAGAAAAATATATTATTTTTTCCTATTTATTTAGTGAAGCGCAACAATAAAGTAATACAAATTGGATTATATGAAATCCAAGCAAGTGATTACATAAGCTATCTAGACAACTATAATAATTTGGACGTAGAAAAAATGGAAGAACCTCTTATATATAGATTTGCGAACAAAGAATTTTTGAATAAATTAAGATTAGAACCAGATAGTTCTCTCAGTAAAATGGGAAATATGGGAAATAAAGATAACAATTCGAAAAATAAAAAATATGAAGATGAAGATGATAGTAGCGAAGAGGAAAATGAAGAATTCGCAAATTTCGAAAAAGAAGAAAAATATGATATACCTGAAAATAGAAAAGATATTTTTCTTTTAATAAAAGGCGTACCAATACCTCCGCTTTTGAAAGAAGAGACACGAGATAAAGCAAAGGAAATCAAGGATGATTATGAAAAACGTTCAAACGAAGAGAAAAAAAAGGATAATTGGATAAAAAAATTCATGAAAAATGATAATTATAATATAGTCGATAATGAAGGAAGTGGAGATTGTTTATTTGCTACAATAAGAGACGCTTTTTCAAGTATTGCTCAACAAACAAACGTGAATAAATTAAGAAAAAAATTGTCAAATGAAACAACTGATAAAATTTTTTCAACATATCAAACTCTTTATGAAGATAACAAAAATTCAATAATATCAGATACGAATGAAATAAAACAACTTGAATTAGAATATAAAGAAATTCAAGAAAGATTCGCAAATGTGATAGACCGAGAGGAAAAGTCAAAATTATACGTTGTCTCGCTAGAAATACAAAAAAAAAGAGATAGGTTACTTCAAGAAAAAAAAATCTCAACCGAAATGTTTTCTGAATATAAATTTATGAAGGGAGTTGATACATTAGAAAAATTTAGAGCAAAAATAAGAACGTGTGATTTTTGGGCGGATACTTGGGCTATTTCAACCTTAGAAAGAATACTAAATATAAAATTTATCATTTTATCGTCTGAAATGTATGAAGCCGGCGATTTTAATAATATATTACAATGTGGACAGCTAAATGATGAGATTTTAGAAAACAAAGGCGTGTTTAATCCGGAATATTATATTATAGTGGAACATACGGGAAGTCATTATAAGCTAATCGCATATAAAAACAAGATGATTTTCACTTTTAAAGAAATCCCGTACGATATTAAAAATATGGTATCGAATAAATGTATGGAACGAGAAGAAGGTCCGTTCAATATAATACCAGATTTTAAAACATTCAAAAATGGCAGAAAAAGGAGCAACAGCACTACTTCAGAAACGAATTTTGAAGAGCTTTCTGAATCAAAATTGAGAAACTTATATGATGATAACATAGTATTTGTTTTTTATTCAAAATCGGTAAATAAAATCCCGGGAACCGGAGCTGGTGAAAAAATACCAAAACAGGATATAAAAGAATTCAGTGATTTGGCTATTATTCCAGATTGGCGGAAAAAATTAGATAATTTTTGGGTAGATATCGAAAATCCTTTTGTTTTAGATGGACATCAGTGGGCGAGCGTAGAAAATTATTATCAAGGATCTAAATTCAAAAAGGTGAATCCCCAATTTTATTTGAGTTTCTCTCTAGATTCAGGTACAGAATTGTCAAGGGATCCGGTAATGGCGAAAGCGGCTGGAGGAAAAAGCGGTAAATTAAAGGGGAAACTATTGAGACCTATAGAAGTACAAATAGACCCTGATTTTTTTGGGACAAGACACAAAAAAGAAATGTACGCGGCACAGTATGCTAAATTCACGAAAAAAAACAAGGATATAAACGCCAAAAATAAAGATAAAGATTCTACTGATTTCAAACATTTGTTGTTAGCTACAAAGAACGCAAAATTGGAACATTATGTTCGCGGAAAGCCGCCTGTTGTATTTGATGAACTGATGATGGTTCGTGAAAAAATTAGACGACAAGAGTTGTAAATGTCATAAATAAACGTACAACTACAACTACAACTACAACTTAGATTTTAGAAAAAAATTACTGATGTATTAGACAATTTGTACCTTCATTATCTAATTTTGGCGTTTCACCATTAGGGCAACATCCAAAAATTGTACCAGCGCAACCGCCTATTGATTTTGATTGGACAGGAATAGGTTCAGATACTTTACCGTATCCAGAACAATTAGATCCAAAAATATTCGTTTTTGAATTTACGCCATCTGGACAACAACCGAAATGCGTTTCGGCGCAAGTACCCTGAACATCATCATAATCGTTTACCATTTTATAATTATTTGGCTCACTATTTACGTCGGCAGTGTTTGTAACAACAACTTTTGTATTATTCAATAGTATTAAAATAACAAGAGCTAAAAATAAAAGAATTATTAAAAGTATCATATTCATCTATATTATATATTATAAAATTATAATATGTAATTAAATATAAAAATAAGTTTTTAAATAAAAGAATATTATAAGATGAGATTTACCAAAAAAAGTGAGCTGCTAATGTCTTTTTTTCTTGAAAATAATTATATACTTAATGTTGAAGAAACGAATCAAAGCAATAAAATATTACATGAGCTTTACGAAGAAATAGTGAAGGCGAATAAATATCTACATATGATAAAAAATGCCAAAGGAAACGATTTTTACAACGTAAAAGTAAAAAAAATAACGAGCGTTTCACAAATTCCGAAACCAAAAAATTTTAACGCTAACAGTTTTCCAGATAAGATTAGGAGTCATATTGATGAATCGATTAATATAGAAACATGTTACATATTTTCTCTCTTTGATAGAAATATAAAAATATATTTTTTGGATGAAAAACAAAGCAATGTGAAACAATATAACAAATATGTAGATGCGATGATTATGTGGCTCTACATATTAAATGAATATGCCTCTCCAAATTGTTCAAAAAAGTTTACAGTATATTTATATTTTACTAAATTAGAAAAAACCTTACCATCTTCCAATGTAAATATATTAGATGAACATAACGTGAATACAGCATTTACAACAACGTGTCCAAGAGACTCCGAAATAGTAATATTTAGAAAAGAAGAATGGTTCAAAGTGTTTATACACGAAACATTTCATAATTTTGCGCTAGACTTTTCAGACATGAATAATAATGACTGTAGAAATCATATATTATCTATTTTTCCGGTAAAATCGGAAGTTAATTTATACGAAGCGTATACGGAGTTTTGGGCAGAGATAATGAATTCTCTTTTTTGTAGTTTTTACGTTCTTAAAGACAAAAATGACGTAAATGAGTTTATAAAAAATGCTACGTTCCTTATTAATTTCGAGAGAACATATAGTTTCTTTCAGATGGTAAAAACGCTAAATTTTATGGGGTTAACGTATAAGGATTTATATTCAAAAACAGAAAAGGGTTTCATTATAAGAGAGAATTTATATAAAGAAAAATCAAACGTGTTATCTTATTATGTAATTAAAACCATATTGATTAATAATTACCAAGAATTCCTTATTTGGTGTAAAAAAAACAACATTTCTCTCTTACAATTCAAAAAGACTCCTTCAAATCAGAGAGAATTCTGTCATTTTATAGAAAAAAACTATAAAACAAGTCATATGTTACAAAACGTTTCTTCGACTGAATTATTTATGAAACAAATAAGGAACATAGATATAAATAATGTGAACTATAATAAAAATATAGATTATTTGGTAACAAATATGAGAATGAGTATATGTGAATTAGGATAATAATTTATTGATTGATTGATTTATTTAGTTATTTAGTTATTTTTAATTTAAAAATAAATAATACACTATAGTAAGAATGGATTTGAAAAATAAAAAGTATGATAGAGCGACATTAAAAGAGAATATATATCTATTTAATTTATGTGATATTTTAAAGACTCAAACGGTTGACGCGTCGTTTGCTGTAAAATATTTATTAAACTCAAAATATCAGTTAGAAGAAAATGAAAGAAAAATAACACCAAAAATGATTTTACAATATCAACCGCACATAAGTAATGTTGAATTATTGGATCAAATTTTATCATATGACTCGGACGATGATAGCGTAGATGATTTTGAAACGGTATCTAATAGAAAGTAGATTATTATATAATTTATTTATTATATAATAAGTTTTGAAATAAGATTAATATAAATTTTATTTTTTATATTTATATTTATTTTTATTTTTAAAAAATTAAACTTGAATTTAAACTTGAACTTGAACCTTCTCAACAGGGACCGCCTTTGCGAAGTGGGGACTCATATATCTTTGGAGGTTGAAGTAGGTAAGCTCGTCCGTCTTCTTAAGCTTCAAAAGGGACGCAAGCTTAGAATCAGGGTTGATCTTGCGACCATTTTCCTTGTCTTGAAGATTGTGGTTTCTGATATACTTGTTAATATCGCGAGTAACTTCAGTGCGCGCCATTTCAGTGTTAGGATCCTTTCCTAGAAACTTTGCGAGCTCCTCACTGATACGAGTGGGCTTAACAAAGCCAGAAGGAGCGCGGTTACCGGCCTTGCGCTTTCTCTTGGAACTTTGCTTTTGCGCGACCTTTAACTCACGAGTCCACTTCTTTTCAAGAGTTCGGTACTCAGCCTTCAAAGAAGAAATAAGGACTCCGAGTTGTTGGAGCTTAGCAAGAAATTCAATAGATTGTTCGGCAACAGGAGCCTCTCCCTCAGCAACAACGTCCGCAACATCATCAGTTGTAGCGGTGGTAGTGGTAGTAGTTTGGACGTTCACAACGGGTACTACGCTCGAGGTCTCGACTTCAACCTTTGGGGTCTTTGTCTTCTTTACCTTGGGAGCCTTATCAGCCACAACGGAGGCGGCAACTTGAGTGTCAACAACAGGAGCAGGGGTAGTAGAAACTTGTTCAGATTCAACAGTTTTGGTAGTCTTAGTACTTCTAGCCATCTTATTATACTATATCTAAATAATTACTTTTTAAGTGATTTAACGCAAATAATATATATTGTTACGATAATCAGGTATTGACATATTTATTTATTTTATACAACTTTTAAAAATGATTCACCGATTCAAAAAGCCAAGGGAGAGTTGAAGCAGCAGTTTCATTTACTAAAGTTAAGGCCGCTAAAACGTAATATGCGCCTAAAGATTTACTATCTTGATTTATTCCCGAATTTACTAATTTTTCTAATATTTCTAATATTATGTTTTGTAAATGAGTGATATTTGTTTCTGTATGTATAAGTTGAATGATTTGATTTTTGAATGGGTCTCCCATTGGTGGACATATATTTCGTTTTACAATTATGGTTAATTGTGCTCTATATTGCCAAATATCTATTAATTCTCTCACTAATTTTATTAGTTTATTGCGGTTCAAAGAGAGAAACCATTGAGCATCACTATAATTTCCTAAAGCATTTATTTTCTGAAATAAAGTTACTGCTCTTAATTCAAGAGTCTTTTCTTTTGACATATTTGGTATGTCATCTTCTATTTCCAACATTATTTTTACACCTAAAGTTTTGCTTAATCTAACAAACCATTTTATATTTTTTATTACGTCTTCCGAAATATTTTTTCTATTATAAGGATTTTGCCCGCCAATTCTTTTTTTGTTTCCATCTTCTAGAATCCCATTTTTAAAGATTAATGTATATAATGACGCTATATCAAAACCGTAAATAAAACCATCATCATCCTTGTAACTAAAAAATTGAGAATGTTTAATATTTTTTAATTCTTCCATAGTTATAAAATCACTATGATTCGTACATAAATGTATTTTTTTAAATCCAGGTCCTTTGATTTTATTGTATTTTCTTTGAAGAAATCCCTTGAAAACTTTTTGAATTTTAATAATAAAATAGGAGAGTCGTAAATAAGTATACAGTCTGCTTGTTAATTCTTTCTTATTTCCACTTATTTTTAGATTATAATTTTTTGCGAAGGATTTTAATTGCTGAATGTTATAATTATATTTTGTCATCTCATAATAATTATTTATAGTTGGAATAACAATATCGAACTCATCTAGTTTTATTGGTTTTATTGATTTTGTAATGTTGGGCATTTTGTTTTTACATTTTGTAGAAATAGCATTGAAATAATCTTCTATAAATAGTTTATTATTCGTGTTATTATTGCTTTTTAAATGATAAATATTCATTTTTTATATATTATATATATAAAAATCTTTTTGTATTATTTTTAAAATATAAATATAAAATAAAATGTAAAACGATTACGATAACACGTAACAAACCCAACCGCATTTACATTTCATTTTATATTTAAAAAAAAATTGATTTAAAGATAAAGCCATAGTATAAATCATACTACTAAAACATGGCACAATCATTCATTGACGGAACTAATATTGATACTTCATTGTTTTCATACTCTTCTCCAAAAGCTCACGCTAGCGGAGGAAAGGTTGTAAACTTATATAATAAAGCTACCAGAGAATCACTCGCCCTTTCAACGCCTCTTATATTGACCTGGGGGGCTCAAGAAGGAAAGGATCAACAAGGAAATTCTACTGGAAAATGGACGTTAGCGTTACAATTTCCTAATTCTGAATTTCCTAATGCGGAATGTGAGGATTTTCTGAAATCGATGCGAGCGTTAGAAGCAAAGGTTAAGGCTGATGCGATGACTTATTCAAAAGAATGGTTTGGAAAGGTTATTACTAGTCCAGAAGTGATGGATGAGAAATTTAACATTATGTTGAGACATCCAAAATTTAAAGGAACAGTTGAACAAGACGTTTCAAAGGCGCCAACTCTTACTGTTAAGATCCCTCAATGGAGCGGAGTTTGGAAGCCAGAAATTTATGACGAAGATTCAGAGCCTCTTTATATTAATGGAAAAGTGAATACGCATTTGACTCCTTTAGAGTTTTTAAAGCCTAAGAGCCATGTGATGTGTATTATTCAATGCGGTGGACTTTGGTTTGTAAATGGAAAAGTATCAATTACTTGGAATTTAAAACAAGCAATGGTTCAAAAACCAAAGGCTAGTACAGAAGGAGTGTGTTTGTTAAAGCCTAAGGCTTCTGATAAGGCATTGTTGAAGTCAATGCCCCCTCCTGAAGAAATCGATAATGAAGGACCAAGCACAATTGTAGAGGATAGTGATGATGAACAAGAACAATGGGAACAACCAAGCAGCGTTCCTTCCGTAAAGCCATCGGAAGTTGTAGCTGAGACGCCTGTGCCTGTAGTTGTAGCTGTTCCAGAAGTAGTTGTCCCTGAAGAAAAGCCGGCTGTTAAGAAGAGGCCGATTGTTAAGAAGAAGCTACAAGTTCAAGAAGAATAATAAAATGAAATATTCTTATTTGTAAATTGTTATTATATATTGTATATTATATTGTTTATTGTTATGTAAAGTAAATAAATATTTTTGAAAATCCATTCTTTTTTATTTTTTAATTTTTGTAATTATAAAAATTAAAAAACTTATAATACACATTTTTACATTTCAAATTCCGATTATTTCTAATAATTTAAATGAATTGATATAAAACAACCTAAATATATTTATTATGTTAGACAATAACGTTTATTATACAACGAAAGGTATTTATGGAGTAAAAATATATACTTACATTAATAAAGAGCGTAACATTTTATTTACTCATCAACTGAATACATTAATGACTAATGAAATGATGGAAAAAATTAAAGTTTTGTATTCAAATTTAGATGAAAATAGTAAAACAAATATAAAAATGAAAATATGTAGAAAATGTAAATCTATTGATAATGAAGAAAATTGTATGATTTGGTTTGATATATTACCTAACAAATTTATAACAGATCTCAATCTCATCGTTTGAAATGAAAAAGCTGTAAAGCTCGTATTATTATCTTTTGTTGTATTACATTATTGTTATTTTAACAACTATATCACTTTTGTCTGAAATATTATAAATATCATTTTCTATTATTCTAGTAATTCCTTGATTTTTTATTTTATAAAATTGTTCTCGTTTCATAGCTAAATTAGATATTTTTATGAAAAACGTTTTATCTCCGATTTTAACTTCCATGTTGCTATCCTCTTTTTGAAGGAATTCGCTTAATTCATGAAAAGAAATAGAAACGTCGACATAAATATTATTATCCTCGTCTATTTTCACATTTTCCGGCAATTCAGGTTCACAAAAAACTATAATTTCTTGATCTGATTTCTCAAAATATAATTCGTTATGCCACAATGGAACCAAATATAATTCATTATTTACATAAAGTTTATAAATATTGTTATTCAATAAATCATGTATACATGGGTTCAATTTGTATATTTCTACGTTATCATATTTTTGTAAAACAATATCTCTTACTTTTTCTAAAATTTCATCATTTAACTTGAATGTAGAACGGTGTTTAGAGAGAAACATATAAAGATCTAAACAAGTATCCTTGGATAAACCCTCAAAAAGTTTTACAGAAATAGTTTTATATCCACAAACAATATCATTTACTATTTTTAAAAACAAATCATTATATTTACCTTCTAATATGCCCATCATAAACATTTGTAAAATGCTAGTCCATGAAAATGCGCTAGAGTCATTATCATTATCATTATTATCATTTTCACTATTATTACAACAAATTTCTCTCTTCAAATAATCATAAGCATCATTTATTTTTTGAAATTTTTCTTTTGATTCTATCGTATTACCATTTTTGTCTGGATGATGGATTAACGCCTGTTTATGATATTTTTTCTTTAAAAAATCCAACGTGACGTCTTTGTAATCCGTTTCGTTTAAATTTATGTTCAATATTTGAAATGCCTCTTTGTAATCCATTAGTAATGTAAATATAAATATAGAAACTTTAAGTAATAAAATAACAAATGATATTTCGTTTTTTATTTGACAAGAATAATTTTTATATATTGTAAATGTATAAAAATGGGCAATATACGGACAAGCGCTATTTTTTATAGAAGGGGAGTACCAAATACTTATACAGGATTTGCTCAAGTAGCTCAAGCAAATTATACTATACCGCAACCAGTGAATAAATTTATAGCAACAAATAGTTTTTTCAATAGAAATATTAGTAGCGTTATTTATGGAAACAAAACAAACTAGAATAGAATAGAATAGAATAGAATAAAATATAATATAATAAAAAACCTAATAAAAATCTAAAAATGATGAACTATTTTTACTAAATAAAACACATACTTTTCTAAATGATATATCGGTCTATAATTGTTATTATAATACTGGAAAAAACAAAACGTTTTTAATAGTATATCTGATAAATGTTCTGTATTTATTTTCTTTCTCTCCACTAACGTAGAGAGAATATACCATACACATTCAAAAACATTTAAATTATAGATAAATACGTCGTATAATATATCTCTAAAGTTGATAAATTTTGAATCTTTTATATTTATTATATTTTCTATAATTTTATTACAAATCATTTTATATGGTAACATTAAGTGTTCATTCAATACGTTCAAATTTTTAATATTTGTTATGTTTTCTAATTTCATTTTTGTCGGTAATTTATTTTTAAAACATTTGTTGTATAATGTTTTTGATGGACGACTTAAATGAATTATTTCACAACAATTCAAAATATTATCTGGTATAAAACTTAATTCCTCTGTTATCAAAATAAATTTTATGTCAACAGATATAGAGGTATTTTTCTGCATGTAACTATAAAAATTTTCTAATAATTCGCTGTGAATTTCGTGAAAATATTTACAAACTATTATACCCGATTTTTCATTTTTAGCGGATACAATATCTATTATTTGTAAATAAATTTCATGCCAAAGTAGTTTCGAGTTACAACCTAAGAGAGACATGTCTACTTCATAGTGAATATCACTTATTTTAACAAAATATTGTTGCTTGTTATAAGTAACACAAATTTTTTTTTCGTATTTTAATTCTGTTGGACTATATTTTTTTATAGAACATAACATTTGAGTATATTTTCCGATACCACTAGGACCGTAAAAAAGTAAGTTTTTCAAAAGATGAATGGATTTGGGAAATTTGTTGTATATTTTATCTGTTTTTGGATGTAAATTATCTCTTTGATTTGAAATAATATATTCTTCGAAATGCGTTTCATAAAATTTCATAGTTGTATTATTTATACATAATTAATTTGTTTTTATTACTTATTTTATTACTTATTTTAATTATAAAATATTATGTAAACATATTATATAAAAATAAGTAATAAAAACAATTTTAATTATATAATAGATTTCAACTCAATGAATATAGCAATAAAATTAGAACAGTATGATGAAAAATGTATATATTTTTGCGATCCAATAAAAAATAATATTATGTGCGATAGTAATTTTATAAGAATACTTTATTCAACGCACTTTATGGTATTGAATGGAATTTATTTGTTAATAAAATTTAATGATATGACATTAGACAAATACTACAATAAATACAAGTGTAATTTTAATGTAAATACTCACGATAATTTAATTTATTGTTTAAAAACAATCGAAGAAAACATATTGAAAAAATTATCAATAGAAAATAAAAAACCACAGTTTAAGGTTTATGAGCAACTAAAAACGGGCAATATTAAAATATTTGGGGATGCTATTTCCAATCAAAATAATGTATTTATACTTAAAATATCTGGGATTTGGGAAACGCCACAACATTATGGGTTAACTTATAAATTTATAAAAACGAATTCATAAGATAAATTTTTTTTAAGGCCCAATTTAATAACCAAAAGCGTTATAAGAACCTACTATAGCTTGTCCTGCGGCTTTGGCTGCGGTGTAGGCTTCCATTTTAGCTAGTTGTAAGGCGTGATCCATACATGATGTAGACGTCGCTGTCGCGGTTCCAAACGTCGTGAATTCTCTTCCGTCATTGGCGGTACCAAACCATTGCTCTTTTGCGTTCGCTTTGAAGACTGGTTGACTTTTCATCGTGATTTTATAAGTGGACTCGGCGTACCAAACAACTGTTACTGTTGTTGGTATTGTTAATGGATCAAATGCACCATAAGTAAAAAACACTGCGTCAACATCGACGGCTAGTAATCCCTGAGGAAATAATGCTATTTGTCCGCATGGTTGTGTAAATTGAGCATTATCAAGAGTAAATCTTAAAGTTAAAGTATCATCGGACATATTACCGAGGCCTTGTACTTTAAAAGTATAAGCCATGGAACCAATACCAAAATCATTATCACCACCCTTATCAACAGGAACATTATCGCCATCACCATCAACATCAAGAACGGTGCCAGCAGCAGCTACATAACCAAATCCAACCATGACATCGTTTCCATTAACTTGTGCCCAAGTAGGAAGATTCGGTTGTATAGTAGAAACTCTAGTAGTTGCACCAAGAGGAGAAGCAGGAGCGAAAGCATCAATACAACACCAAATTCCTCCGGAAAGATAATCAGATAATTCACCAACAGGAGCCATTTTATATAATTTTGTTATATAAAATATTTTCCAGAAAAAATAATTCTAAACTCAATTCTACATTTTTATCCATCCGTTGTAAAATATTTAAGTATTGTAAACAAAATAATAGCACAAACTCCTTCTAATATATCTAATAAATATATTATCCCAGACACGATTCTTGGTAGTCTTCCTGTTGATTGGAATTTCTCATTTTCAATCGAACTATATAAGATGTATATTTGTGTCATAAATAAAACCAATGATATATTACTGAATGAAGTATACCCACTTGATATATTTCCAGACACAATTTCATTTTTATAGGTAATCAATAAAGAAAAAATAACGCATACTATAAATAACATAATAATAAATGGTCCCGCGTTGGCTATTACATTAAATACAGAACCCATTCCTGACTGAGAATTGTTATTTTTTGCTACATTGTATAAAACTATTATCATAATAAGTGAAATACTAATGATAAGTAATGCGTATCCGGTCAATGTAGCATTAAATTTTGTCTCGCCTGTAACTCCAAATGAAGTAACGAATACAAAAATACTCGCAATTAAAAATCCCTTGTAAATGGATGCGTACCAAGGTTTACTATCATCATGACTATTTTTCATTTGTATAATTATATTATAATGATATAATAATTATTGTAATTGTAATTCTAAATAATTATTTTTTACGTCGCTCAACTTATACTGATTCCATTTTTTTCTAAGCGTATTTACTTCGATATCAATTTCATTTAACTTATCCTTTATAAATTTATTATCGGCATTTATCAGCTCCATTCCTATTTTTTGTTTTATTTGTAAATATTTCTCTTCGTCAGACAAATCGTCTATACTTTTTTTATACATTTCCATATCTCGTTCAATAAAGAAGCATCTATTAAACGTTTTTGACTTAATGCTACCGCAATTGTCCCATCCTTCGTTTATATATTTATTTCCTTTCATATATTCTAAAAAGGAATATACATTTAGATGTATTTCATCGTAAAGCTTTTTCAGTTCATTTATTTCCTTTTTTTCTTGTGACATGATTCTAATTATATAATATATAATATAAAATATAAATACAAATACAAATACAAATATATTATAATATAATAAATGAATTCCTATATTATATTTTCTATTGTAACGTTTCATTTTATATTTCAATGTTTTTCCTTAGACAAAATAAGAGGAGTAAACATTGGAGGTTGGTTAGTATTAGAACCTTGGATTACGCCATCATTATTTTATTCTTTTTTAGGTAATAATAACAATAATAAAATTGGTATGGATATGTATACATTTTGTGAAATATTGGGTCCACTAAAGGCAAATAATTTGTTGATGAATCATTGGTCTAGATGGATTACTGAAGAACACGTCCAAATTCTTTCGCGAAATAAAATTAATTTATTAAGAGTTCCTATTGGAGATTGGATGTATGACCCATATGGACCATTTTCCATAGTAGAAAATGGTGTGAAATGCGCTGATGGCTCTATTGAAGCTTTAGATAATTTATTTATATTAGCAAAAAAGTATGATATAAAAATTTTGTTAGATTTACACGGCATAAAAGGTTCTCAAAATGGCTTTGATAATAGCGGTCAATCAATGGACGTAAAAATTATAAACAATACGTTTCAACATTGGGAAATACGCAAAGCAAATTGGATTGGAGAATTTGATATAGAAAGTAAAAGTTATCCTGTGTTGGATCAAGAATTAATACGTCGTAACAAAATAGTTTTATTACACATTATTAAAAAATACTATAATTACGATATGTTATATGGCTTGTGTGTATTAAATGAACCTTGGGAATTTACTCCAGAAGATTTTTTGAAACAATTTTATCAAGACGTATTCAATATTTTTACAGAATATATGTCATCAGATAAAGTATTCATTATTCATGATTCATTTCGTTCTACTATTTGGGAAAATTTTGAATTAAAAGAAAATATAAAAAATATTACTGTTTTAATTGATAGTCATCAATATACCGCATGGAATTCTCCGTATAGTTCTTACGAAAATTTAATAAAAAGCGTTTCTGGTTGGCAATCACCATCTTCAAAATACCAATATGTAATAGGAGAGTGGAGTTTAGCTATAGACAACTGTGAAATGTGGTTAAACGGATTTATGGATAATGTTCCAAATTATCCTCTTTTTGAATGTGAATATAAAGAATGTCCATACAACCGACAATATAAGTTTGAGTTATCCCAATCTATATTTGGACCTTTTGGAAGCGGCGAATCTTATCCTAGAAAAACAGTGGTTAATAATTATGAATGTCCTATTAGTATCCCATTTACAAAACATTTTCATACGTCTTTTATGGAAAACCAATTAGCGAAAGAAGTATTTACTGAGAAGAGTAAAGCTTTTGAAAAACATACGGCTGGTTGGATTTTTTGGAACTTTAGAACAGAATCATTATCTTATCAATGGGATTATTTATCGTATGTATTATTAACCGATGAAGATCAATCGCAACTATATGATGTTAAATATTCAGAAAACGGAAATGAAAAAGAAAATATCATTACTACAAAAAGCATATTTATTTGTTTGTTTGCGACATTAATAGTTGCGTATTTTATTTATATATTCATTGTATACAGCAACAGAAACAGCGACAATCATCCAACTGGTTATTCGGCGATTTATTTAAATCAATATGAAATACCAAATTATCGTAGTATTGATATTTGATATTTGATTTTTTATATTTGATTTTATATATTATAAGTATTATTTATCCATTCAGTTAATTTACATATATCACATGTTTTATAATCATCATTAAAATCTTTCAATGAATAAAAAGTGGGTCTCTTCATTTTTTTTGTTTTAAAAAATATGTAATCACCCTTTGTTCCTCGTCTAACGGTAATATTATCAGATATATTTCTAATTATATTACTACCTTCAACTATATATTTTTCTACATCTTGATACGTTATGCTTTCAATAGGTCGGTTACCTAATTCTTTTAATGTTTTGGTATTTTCTCCCCATTTTATATATAATCCAAATTTTCCTTTTCGTATAATTACATCTTCCTTTTCATATTTTCCCAAAATAATATCTTTATCTTTTTCGTTTTCTTTACTTGTAGTCGAATCACCTTGATTTTTATTTTCTTGTATGTCTTCTAAACTATATTCTCCATTTTTCAATTTATGAATATCAATGTCTTTTTTTACTTTTTTAAAGGTGGTTATTTCTTTGTCTTTTATAACTTCATCGCATTTAATAATGGGTCCATATTTGCCAATAATATATGTATTATTTTCGTCTAGTTTGATTTCTAATTTGGAGGTACCACTCAAATGTATTAAATTATTTATAGTATCGTCACACTCTTTACATAATTCATTCCAAATTTTAGTACCATTTGAAACATTATCAAGATCATCTTCCATTTGTTTTGTATAATCGTATTCAAATAAATCATTAAAATGTTTGTTCAAAAAATCTATCACAACAATACCAAGAGGTTGAATGACTAATTTTCCTTTTTCATTTCCAAATTTTCTCTTTGTATCTGTTTCTACTATTTCATCATTTTCCAAAACATATTCTTTACAATCTATTTCTATACCAGTAACGTCTTGTTTTTTTACATATCCTCTCTCTTGAATTTTATCAACAATCGAAGAATAGGTAGATGGTCTTCCGATCCCCTTTTCTTCTAATATTTGTATTAACTTTGCTTCTGTGTGATGCGATTTTAAATTTTTAATAGAAACATTTGCCATTATTTTTTTAAAAGGAGTATCCATTTGTTTTTTCATTTTTAATAAATAATTGTACTCTGAGTTATCAGTATCTTTTGAATACTTTTTCGATACAATTAGCCATCCGGGAAAATCAATTATTTCACTTGTATAGCTAAAAATGGTTTCATCAAAGGACGGGATACTCGCTGTAATGGAAAGAAGTTTCGCAATGGACATACAGCTTTCTAACGTGTTCTCTCGAATTAGTTTATATAGTTTTTTCTCTTTTGAATCAAAATCGTCAGGTAGAAGTTCGAGAGAAACGTTTGTTGGACGAATGGCTTCATGTGCTTCTTGATTATGATTATTATTATTAACAGAATTCTTTTTTTTAGCCAAATTCTCTTTTTTTTTAATTACTTCTTTTTGTTCTTTTTGTTCTTCTTGATCTTTTTCTTGTTCTAGTTTCTCTCTATTCATCACAAGCAAATCTATATTTTCATTAATATATTTTATTCCATCGACATAATTGCGAATAATATATTCTTTTACTGATTCTATAAATTCTTTGGAATACGTTTTGCTATCTGTTCTCATATATGTAATATATCCAGCCTCATATAACCTTTGACAAATACTCATTGTCTCTTTTGGCGATAAGTGTAATTCCGAGCTAGCGGTTTGTTGAATTTTGGAAGTTGTAAAAGGTTCGGGTTGTTTTTTAAATACAGATTTCGGTTCTGAACAATTGTAAATATGACTATATTCAGACGCCCCATTCAAATAATCTATTATTTGATCCTCCGTTTCATATTTATTCTCTGGTTTTGTTTTTAAAGAGAAAAGTATATTTTGATTCGTGAATATTCCAGATACATTATATACCTTTTTGCCTGTAGAGGTTCTTATTTCATTGTAGTTATCGTATATTATTTTTAAAGCCGGGGTTTGACAACGTCCGGCAGAGAGAGAAGCTGATTTGTTTTTTACTAAACAATCTCTAAGATTGGACGAAACCTTGAAACCGATAAGTAAATCTAATATTTGTCGAGCTTGTTGAGAATGAACCAATTTCATATTTATTCTCGTGGGCGATTTTACCGCATTTTGTAAGGCTGTTTTTGTAATTTCGCGAAATAGTATGCGTTTTGTTGTTTCAATATTCAAATGAAATAAATCACATATGTGCCAAGCAATTGCTTCTCCTTCACGGTCGTCGTCTGTTGCTAGAATCACTTCCCCTGCTGACATTATTTCCTTTTTTAATAATTGGATTTGTTTCTTTTTTAAAGCGTTGTCAATAATAGAATATTTTGGATAAAATTGATTGTTGAAATCAATGTTGGAGAGAGAAGACAGTTCTCTCAAATGTCCAAAACTGGCTAGACATTTATAACCTGGACCTAAATATTCCTCTATTTTTTTACATTTTGCCGGAGATTCTACAATGACTAATGTAGTTATAATATTGTATTTTTTTGACATTTTTATAAAATATAGTAAATTATATTTAATATATTTTTATATAAGTGGTAATTTGTATTTTTACACCTTTGGACATTTAAAACGCCGATAATAATATATAAATTTGATTTAAATATTTATTTAAATAGTATACTATATTATTTAAACAAATGTGTAAAGAACAAGGGTGTAAGATTAGACCAGTATTTAATGTAGAAGGTAAGACAAAAGCATTGTATTGTTCTCAACATAAATTGGAAGGAATGGTAGATGTGAAAAATAAAACTTGTATTCACGAAGGATGTAAGATTAAACCAGGATTTAATGTAGAAGGTGAGACAAAAGCATTATATTGTTCTCAACATAAATTGGAAGGAATGGTAGATGTGAAAAATAAAACTTGTATTCACGAAGGGTGTAAGATTAGACCAACCTATAATGTAGAAGGTAAGAAAAAAGCATTGTATTGTTCTCAACATAAATTGGAAGGAATGGTAGATGTGAAACACGAAACTTGTATTCACGAAGGATGTAAGATTATACCAGTATTTAATGTAGAAGGCGAGACAAAAGCATTGTATTGTTCTCAACATAAATTGGAAGGAATGGTAAACGTGAAAGACAAAACTTGTCTAACCGAAGGGTGTAAGATTAGACCAACCTATAATGTAGAAGGTAAGAAAAAAGCATTGTATTGTTCTCAACATAAATTGGAAGGAATGGTAGATGTGAAACACGAAACTTGTAAAAGCGATTGGTGTTTAACCCGTGTTACAGAAAAATACGATGGTTATTGTCTATTTTGTTATATAAACTTGTTTCCCGACAAACCAGTATCGCGTAATTATAAAACCAAAGAATATTCGGTTGTAGAATATATAAAAACTAAGTTTCCAAGTTTGAAATGGATAGCAGACAAAATTGTAAACGGAGGTTGTTCCAAGAGAAGACCCGATTTGTTATTGGATTTGTTTTATCAAATAATAATCATAGAAATAGATGAAAACCAACACACAGATTATGATTGTAGTTGTCAAAACAAACGCATAATGGAATTATCACAAGATTTGGGACATAGACCTATAATATTTATCAGATTTAATCCAGATGATTACGAAAAAGATGGAATAAATATAACTTCGTGCTGGGGTCAAGACAAGAAAGGAATATGCGTTGTAAAAAAATCAAAAAAGAGTGAATGGACGCAAAGGTTAAATGTATTAGAACAACATATTAATTACTGGATAAACCCAGAGAACACAACAAACAAAACAATTGAAACAATTCAGTTATTTTATAATGTGTAAAATCGGCGTTTTAAATGTCCAAAGGTGTAAAATGCTGATTATTTATACAATAATAAAATTTTAATCTTTCATATAAATAAAATAAGGCGTCAAGTAAATACTCATAATTAAAAATACGATATTAGTATCATAACTTGATTGGTTTAATAAAGCACTCATTGTAACAGCCATGATTACTAGAAAACTATCTCCTAATAAAGCACTAGCGCCCGCTTCTTTTGAATAACCTTTGAAATAATCTAACATATCATTTGAACCTTTAGGAATGATGGTAAATAAAATATAAAATAGAAAGTCAAAGATGATTTGAATGAATACGCATATACCAGCAAATGCTGTCAGACCGATCTTTAGACCACTTTTATAAACTAGATATCTTCCTAATAACATATATAAAACGCCAATCAATATATCTGCAATCATAGCAGACAATCTATATTTTTTATACCATCCTTCTAAAGATTTGATTTTGACATAAATTTTCGAGAAAGTAATAAAAATTATAAATAAATCAGCGTAAATATTAGCTGTTATTATAGGTATGTATTCAAATTTATTATTATAATTAATAGTAGGTTTTAAATTTGTAGTTTTTTCAATTATAAAAGTAAGTAAAAAAGATAATCCAACAATTAATAATCCAATCATATATAATTAAACGAATATTTATTTTCTTCATCAGCTTTATAAAAATAAAATTAGCGTTTTAAATGTAGAAAAGCGTTTGAAATGTTGAAAGGCGTATAATTAAAAAATTGAATCAAAATAAAATAGTAATAACATGTAAATAATAATATTGAAATGAAATTTAATTTCATTAAAAGGTTCATTAAGCAATTTAAATTTAAAAAGTCTAAAAAGCAAACGTCAAGAATACATTATGACGTTGATATTTTGTTTATGGATGGGTTGAACAGCAAGTATGCTTTAAAACCAGACTCGGATTTAGATTTAGCGGTTGAAGATATAAATCAAGTATTCAAAAAAATTGACATAGTCGTTTTGGATTTAGATAAAGAGGAATGGTTTTGTTATTACGCGCCTTCAATAAAACAACCTATCATTATTTATCATAAATCTGGGTTTATACAAAATATTCAATTTTCCTATTCTAGAATTTAATTCATTTTCTTGAAATTTCTCCAAGAAATTTCTTTTGGTTCTTTAACAGGTAATTTAGGATTCTTTTTTTCATGTTCTTCATTTAGTTTATCCGCTTTTTTTAATGCGCTATCAATATATAGTTCTTTTAAAAGAGTTCCAACCGCAAATGAACCTTCATGTTGATCTAACATACCATCTTCTATTTTTTTTAGGACGTCAATAAATTTGAATAATATGGCTAAATCGATTTCGTCTTTTTTCACTTTGTTATAAATTTCAGTATAATAAGTATATAAAAAATTACACTCAGTTAATGCGAATTCATTGATTTTGTGTGGTTCATTTCTATATTTTGCTTTAAGTAAAATAAGCGAATTAATATCATTTTTTAAAATTTCACTATGTTTGAGTTTACGAATTAATTCTGTTTGATCCTCAACATTATTCGTTTTAATCATATTTTGCAACTGAAGCCTTTGTTTCTCATTCATTGGTTCCATTCTTTATATGGGATACTAAGAATTTATATTTTTAAGTCAAACTAAAAAATAAATATATTATATATATGACAATTCAAAGTGTGAAGGGATTATCGCTTCCGACTGCTAAACCAATTCCCGGAGGGAATCCGAACACGGCGGCTTTTCAGAGTCAGAAACAAAGCGCTATTTCTCAAGACAAATTAGTTTCCGCTGTAGGTGGTTCTAGAAAAAAAAGAATGACTGGGGGAGATAAAGTAGTTGTTCCGCAATATCAAATGCGTTATAATGTAACCAATGGTTCCGGTCAATCTCCGAATAACACTATAGCTCAAAATGCTAAAACCGCTACACAAGGCACGGAAAACGCGAAATATGATAAATATGCGGTTCAACAAGGAGGCAAAAGAAAATCGAGAAAATCGAGAAAATCGAGAAAAT
>Ga0114973_10000254_pt1 | contig 39185 bp, 61 predicted proteins | sample M_140807_MF_Meta_FD_87025 | JGI IMG/M metagenome (GOLD analysis project Ga0114973, IMG submission 87025) | Freshwater microbial communities from Lake Montjoie, Canada to study carbon cycling - M_140807_MF_MetaG | ecosystem: Environmental > Aquatic > Freshwater > Lake | place: Lake Montjoie... | reverse complement strand
CTGGGTGTTCGCGGGCGGGCGCGTGATCCACATCGCGGGCGACCCTCGCACCGACGACGTGTACCGGGACAAGCCGAGCGAGAACGCAGGCCCGGCTGCGCCGACGAACGCGATCGTCGATAAGACCTTTAGCGTGCTCGAGCGCGAGCTCGCCAACGCGCGGTCGCAGTCGTCGGCAAACGGCATGGACCCCACGATGATTCAGGCAGTCATGGCGCCCATGCAGGCCCAGGTCAGTCAGCTTGGCGCGATGCTTCGCGACTCCCAGGCCCAGCTCGCCCAGGCTCGCCAGACCGTCGTGCCCGAGCGCGACGAGTTCCGGGAGAAAATGCTCTCCGCGATGATCGACGGGGACTCCGCGCGCCTCACGTCGCTGCGGACCCAGCATGAGAGCGAGCTGCGCCAACTCAAGCAGTCGGCCATCGACACCGAGCACAGGCTCCGAGACGCATTCGAGCGGGACAAGGCCATGTTCGCGATGGCGCACGAGCGCGAGCTCAACGCGCTGCGCGGCGCCTACGACATGAAGGTCGCGAGCCAGGAGACCGTGAACGTGACCGGCAAGGCGTTGCTCGAGGGCGAGATCCGCCGGCTCCAGGCTGACCTGTCCGAGGCCAAGGCCGAGCTGGCCTCGCTGCGAATCAAGAAGGACAAGACGCCGCTCGACATGATTCGCGAGACGAACGAGCTCAAGGAAATGCTGGGCCTCGACGACAGCAGCAAGGAGAAGTCCACCCTCGAGAAGGTGCTCGAGGTCGCGGGCAACCTGCCAGCGGTCCAGGGAGCAATCACCAAGCTCGCGAGCGGCGAGGGTGGCGCACAGCCGCCGCCGGCCCCGGCCCCGGTTGTTCGCCGCGCGCCGCAACTGATGACCGGCCCCGACGGCAACCTGTATCGCCAGGGACCGGACGGCGCGCTGCAGCTCGTGCGTAAGCGGTCGCAGATTGCGCCCGCGCCGGCCTCGACGACGGACGCGCCCCCGATTCCGCAGATTGCGCCCGCGACGATCAAGGTGTCGATCGAATTCCTGGAGAGCGCGTTTCGCAACGGGCACGAGCCCGTCGAGGTCGCGACCTCCGTTCGGTCGATGGTGCCCGCCGACGTGCTCGAGGCGATCCGCTCGCTGGGGATCGACGGCTTCCTCGCGAACGTCGCCAAGATCGACGCGAGCTCGCCCCTGTCCAGCCAGGCTGGCCGAAACTGGGCGCGCAAGCTGGGCAAAGCCTTGGTCGGTGATGCGTAGACCCCTCGTCCTGGTGTAGCCTCGGTTCGCAACCTCCCTTCTCCGGGAAAGCGTTCCGAGGTGCTTCAGGGCGACAAGGTTCTACACTTTGAATACCGTGGTGCGCCGCAGACCATCCAGGTCATGCGGCGTGCTGCGCTTGATTCGCAGCGCAACCTGTCCGTCCGACAGGTGGCCGAGTCCGTGTGCGCGAGCCTCGACTCCAAGGATTACTCCTCGGAGTACCTGGCGCTGTACAACCTCGTGCTTCAGCGGTGCCGGTATATGCGCGACCCTCGCACCGTCGAGCTGGTCAAGGCCCCGTACCTCGTCGCGGAGGAGATGCTGCGCGGCGGTCGGCCCTCGCTCGACTGCGACGACATGGCCGCGCTGCTAGGCGCGCTCGTGCTCGCGGTCGGCGGGAGCGTCCGGTTCGTGACCGTTGCGTTTCACAACGCTTTCTTCAAGGGACAGCGGCAGTACTCGCACGTCTTCGCCCAGGCGCTCGAGCCGCGCACGGGCACCTGGATCGTCCTCGACCCCGTCGCCGCCGACAAGACCTCCGAGATGATGGGCCGGATCAAGGCCGCAGCCGTCTGGCCCGTAGCGTAAGGAACCACACATAATGAGCAACCCGTTCGACCGGAACCCCTACCGGATCCCTCCACCCTGGAACCCGGGCTACGCGAACCCTCAGAACGTCGATGACGAGGGCCTCGAGCGGCGCGCGTTCACCACGTCCTGGGCGCCTCGCGGCAGCTTCGACAACCCCAAGGTCGGGACCGCGGGCTACGCGGTACCTGGCTACGTCCAGGACGAGCGGTACGGGCAGGGTGCCTTCGTGACGCGGTACGCGCCTCGCGGTACGTACTACGGACCCAAGGTGCCGCACTGGATCGACGAGCAAACGTCGAAGGTCGTCGGACGCAAGCCGCTCCCGGGTGGCGCGACCCAGCTTCAGATTCGCACGCTCGCCGGCATCGAGGAGCAGACGATGGGCGCGGCCCCGCTGACCGCGTACTCGCACAAGTCAGCAGCCGCGCTGATCGACACCGTCCGCATGATGCCCGACTCGATGCGGACGGCGCAGCTTCGCGCCATGCTCGACAAGATCGACCCGGGTCTCTACGCTCGCGCGGAGGAGCTCGCCAAGGCCGAGGCCAAGGTCGGCGTCACGCCGCTGGTCGCGCTCGAGCGCGGCCTCGCCGCCGCGATGTCCGTGGGCTTGGGCAAGGAGCTCGTCGAGCTCGGACGCAGCAAGCGCATCGGCAAGCGCACGCAACTCGGCGCGATGGCGACCCTGGGTGCAACGCCTGCCGAGGGCGAGTGCTCCGCGGACGGCAAGTACATCTTCAAGGCGGGCTCCTGGCAGCGCAAGACCGCAAGCGACGTGTGCGGCTCGACCGGACCTGCCGTCGGGACCACGCGCCAGGGGCAGAGCGGCGTGAAGGCTGCGCCCGTGGCCTCGACGGCGTTCATGCACATCGGGCCGTTCCTGATCCCGATGGCGGCGCGCGTGACCTGGCACAGCACGAGCCTGACCGAGGAACAGGTCAACTGGCTCCGTAACGCCGGGGCCGCGACACTCAAGGCGTTCGCGGATGCCGGCTGGAAGCCGCTGAACCTCAGGACCGTGCTCAACAGCGGGCAGTTCCCGCTCGTCAAGTTCACGATGCCCGAGGGTGGCGGTCCCGAGGCAGGCAAGGAGTTCGGCCTGTACATGTCGGGCAGCTTCTACGAGTTCGGTAAATACGAGATGCAGTGGCGCCCGTACACCGAGCCGCCCAAGCCCGAGCAGCGGAGCTGGTGGCAGCGCGCGTGGAAGGCGATCAAGAAAGCTGCCGTGGCGGTCGTTGACGCGGTCAAGGACGCTGCCAAGTGGGTCGCCGCGCAGGGCTGCAAGCTGATGAAGAACCCCCAGGTGGCCCAGGCGATTGGATCCGCTGCCGGCGCAGCCGTCGGCGCGTATGCGGGGGGCGATCCATCCACCGGGGCGAAGCTCGGCGCCGCGGGCGGGCAGATCATTTCCGCGGCCTGTCAGGACGATAAGCCACCCGAGACGCCACCCGAGACGCCACCTGACGGAGGCGGCGGCGAGAAGCCGAGCGGTGGCTCAAGCCTGATGCCCCTGCTCCTGCTCGGAGGCGCGGGCCTGGCGGCGTATATCGTTCTCGGAAAGAAGGGTGCGTGATGCCTGCGAGCATGACGATCAAGAAGGGCGCGAACGACGCGCGGACGATCCTGCTGTCGATGGGCGTCGGCAACTACAACGCGACGATCATGATCCAGTACATGTTCCTGTCGCCCTCGACGACTGACCCGGCCATGCCGTCGATCATTCTGATGACCAAGCACTTGCAGGCGGGCCTCCGAGCCGCCGGGGCGCGCGTGCCGCTCGACGGGCAGATCGACGCACCTACGGCCAGGGCGCTGATCACCCTCGTCGGACCCGAGTGGAACCACGTCTCCTGGTACGCGCTGTTCGACGCGACGCTCGCCGCAAAGCGCACGCGCAGCCTTGAGCAGCGGTCGCAGGAAATGTCCCTCGGTATGGTCCCCGACCTCCCGGACATCCCGCCGGTCGTTTCCTGGGCGGCGATTGCCGCCGCCGCCTACCTCTATCTCCGCAAGTAAAAGGATCAAGACCATGCCCTACTTTCCCGTCGGAGCTGACGACGAAACCGTTCCCAGCTACAACGCGACCAGGATTCCTGGCATCGCCTACGCGACCAACAAGGCCACCGAGGCGCTCTACTACGACCTTCAGCGGCAACTCAACCGCGTCGCCTACGTCAAGAAGATCCCGATGATGATCGAGGACAGCCTGATCGGCGCAGACACCGTGCGTGCGATCAAGGCAACCGTGGGCAAGTCGGTCTCCGTCGATGACGCCGCCAGCGGCGCCGCCAGCTATCGGACGAGCGTTGCACTGCTTGCGGCTTCGATTGGAGCTCCAGCGAATCCACCAGGCGTGATCAGGCGAGCCCCCCGCGCCTCACTGCCGACCGCCGCTGCCGCTGCCGCGACGGACCTTGCGCCTCCGGGTCCGCCTCCGGGAGCCGGGGCGTCCATCCTCGACTCGTTCAAGAACATGGACACGACGACGATGATCGCGCTCGCGGCGGTCGCGGTCGGTGCCGGCTACTACCTGACGCGGAAGGGCAAGTAACATGCGCTTCGCCTACGCTCGCACAGGAGGACCGCTCCTTGACTGGAGCGGCTCGACGCCCCCGTACCAGTCGCGCGCGGGCGAGACGAAAAGCCTCGGTGACTTCTATCCGTCAACGCGCCGCTCGAGCGCGCTGCGCCGCTACGGAGTCAAGCACTGGGACCGTCCGTACAACCCCGTGACCGGCGGGCAGGCGATGTCCTATGACCGTGATCGTCCGCTGGGCGACCTCGACGTGCCGCGCCCCGGCGCCCCGGAGATCGTCAGCGGGTATGAGTCGCCGGCCCCCGGCGCGGCGATCATCCACCTGGGCGACGACGCCTGCACCTTTGAGCGAGCTCACCGTCGCGCGCACGGGCTTTCTGGCTACATGCCCGAGGGTTCGGTGCGCGGTTACGGGCAGACCATGCTCGCCGCCGACGAGCCCAAGCCGGCGCCCCTGGTCAACGCCAAGCTGGTTCGCCGCGCTGCGATCCTCGCCGCGGCGTACCACGGGGTGCGGCGCAACAACGGCTCGGTTCTGTGGGGCCTGCTGTGGAGCGTTGCGGCGTATGTCTCGCCGCTCCACGGCGTGCTCGTGCCGGCCATCGGCTACGCTCAGGGGTACGGCCAGCCCAAGGCCAGGTGATGCGCTACTCGGTCTGGAACAACGCGACGCGCGCCTACGACTACTACGAGGCGCAGGGCGATGCGAGCATCCACGCCGGGGCCCCGCCGCGCGCGGCCTCGAGTTCGCTCGGCGCAACGCCAGATCAGGCAGCATGGCCCCTGCCCGAGGGAGCGCGCAGGGTCGGGGCCGGCGAGCTGCCCCAGGGGCGCATCGCGTCGCTCGACGGCGGCAGCTTCCGGCTCGACATCCCGCAGGCGTTGTTCTGGGGCGCCGCGGGCTACCTTATCTACAGGACGATCAAATGACCTACCACTACGGAGTCGGAGACGTACAGATCGACGAGAGCGTCGGCGCGTCGATCTACCAGATCGCGGGCAACCCGATCGTCGCGCTCCTGGCCCAGCTCAATCGCTTCGCGGGCAAGAAGATCAAGATCGGCACCGAGTCTGGCGATGCGTGCAAGGCCAGGATCTACGTTGCTCGTCCGTATCGGCTCGTGCCGACGCTGACCGACGAGCAGGCGACGATCGCGAACATCATGATGCACGCGATCCTGACGTGCGTCGGAACGAACGTCCGCGATTTCAAGCAGGCCAAGAAGGTCAGCGACGGTCTGGCTAATGCGGTCGAATGGGCGACGCAGAACGCAGAGTACCTGACCATCCAGTTCGCGCAGCTCGGAGACCTGCTCGGCCTGGATGCCGCGACCGTGGGAATCACGAGGCGCGATCCGCGCGTCACGCCCAAGTTCTCGACGACGACGGCGGTCTTGCTGGCGGCAGTAGCACTGGGAGCCATCTTCATGCTGAAGGCGAGGAAGTCATGAGCTACGCGCTCGCACGCTATCGTCGTCGCGACCTTGGCCTGGGCATCTGGCCGTTCGTGGACGAGACCGTCGTGGACGTGGACAACGCCGATCAAAAACGCTGCACGGACAAGGCGAACGCCGCTCCCCAGGTGACGAAGATGGAGGGCGAGGTTCGACGACTTCGTCAGTCATGGAACCCGACGGGGTTCTACCTGCCGAAGGAGATCTCCTCGTTGATCGCTGCGCTCAAGGAAGCCGCTGCCGTTGCAGGCGACGCACTCAAGAACGCACCCGACTCGACGAGCGACGCAGCGACGGTCAAGCGCGATGCGTTCGACACCGCACTCGAGAAGATCTACGATCGAGGCAAGTTCTACGAGCAGGCGATCATCGACACGAAGAAGGCCGGTCTCACTGCGATCGGCGCTCCAGGCTTCAAGAAGTACGTCCTGGACGCGATGAGCTCGATCGCGTGGGTCTACACGCAGGCGGCATATCTGCACTGTCGCCAGACGTGGCTTGAGAGCGTGCTCGATCGCGGGTGGCGCGCGATGGCGAACCTAGGAGCCGTGGTCGCGAGGGTGCTCGGCGTCGCCGCCGATGTTGCGGGTGGCGTGTGGAACGCCGGCAAGGATGCGCTCGATGTCCTCGCCTTTGTCGCGAAGTGGGCGCCCTATGCGGCCTTGGGTGTGGGCGGATACTTCGCCTACGCTCGCTTCATTCGGGACCGTAAGCCATGAGCGACCACGACCAATCGCTGGCGATCTACGAGGGGTTCCATCGGTTCGCCCCACGCAAGGTCGGTGAGTTCCATCCGTCGTTCAAGTTGCCGTCGCGGGTCAACAAGCAGGGGCCCGCGGTGGACGTGCTCTATCGCTCCAACAAGGTGGACCCGGAGACCCTCAAGAAGCCTCGTCGGTCGATCGACTACATCCACGAGCATGACAGTCGAGGCGTCCACACCTACCTGCCTCGAGGCCCCGGCGATGTCGTCGAGGTGCCGACGTGGATCCGCAACGCCAGCTCGCTCGCCAAGCTGGGCGACTGCCTGGGGTTCAAGTTCAAGCGCGACGGCCAGGTCGTCGAGGCGGTCGGCAAGAAGCCGCTGCCTGAGCTCTACTGCACCAGCAACGGCAAGTGCCTGGTCATCGTGCAGGACAAGCGCGATGTGCTGGCACTGGTCTGGGGCGGCAAGCTCGACGTAGAGCCTCGAGGGATTGTCGGATGAGCGACGACCAACTCTACGGGCTCATCGTCCAGGGAGGCATCGGCGCCGCCGCGCTCGCGCTCGTCGGGAAGATTGCGCTCAAGGTGGCTGACCGGATGATCGCGGCCATCGACGCGCTGTCGAAGGAGGCGCGCGACACGGGCCGAGCTACGGTCGATGCGCTCTCGCACCTCACCGAGCGGCTGTCGCGACTCGAGGGCAAGGTCGAGGTCTTGTCGTCAGACTGGCCCCAGGAGCAGGCGATCACTCGCGAGCGTGAGCGCGAGCGCGCTCGTTCGCCCATGGCGGAAGAGCTCGTCACTCGACGCCGATAGGCAGCGGTGAGGGCTTGACAGGAGTTGCCCTCAGGGCATCGTCAATCGCGCATCGTCACGTCGCGTCTTCTGTCGCGCGTAGCGGGACCAAAGGATCACAGCCATGTCGATCATGTTTGTAAACCCAGCCGGCCACCGTAAGCGCGCCTCCAAGAAGAAGCGCAAGCTCACGCACATTCTGAGGAGAAACCCCATGGCCGGCAAGAGCAAGAAGAAGGGCAAGAAGTCGCCCGCGAAGAAGCCCGCGAAGAAGAAGACCGCTGCGCGCAAGTCGCCCGCGAAGAAGCCAAAGAAGCGTCGTCCCTCGACGAAGAAGCAGCTCGCTGCGGCGCGCAAGCTCCTCGGCAAGCACGGCTTCCGCGCCAAGCTGCGGACCAAGGTCGTCGCGGCTCGCGGCGCGAAGAAGGAGAAGGCGAAGGCTGCTCGCGCGGCTGCGAAGGACAAGAAGAGGGCGGCTGCGTACCGCAAGCGGTCGGCGGCGGCGGCGAAGGCGCGCAAGGCAGCGGCCAAGGCGGCACAGCGGGCGATGGACATGTCGGCCAAGCTGATTCGCGCCAACCCGTCGCGTCGTCGGCGGAAGCACAGCCCCGCGCGTCATCACCGCAAGCACACGCGGCGCTCGACCCGTCGCTACCGTCGCAACCCGGCTGGCGGCGACATCATCAAGATGCTCATGGGCGCGGTCAAGATGGCGGCTCCCGCGGTCGGCGCGATGCTCGTCGGCAAGGCGCTCTCGACCCAGGCGATCAAGAACATCCCGATGCTGTCGAAGGTCATGGGCTACGAGAAGCCCATCCTCGACGTTGCCATGCTGGTGGCGGTTCACTTCGGCGCCCCCAAGGTTCCGATGCTCCGCAAGTATCAGACCTCGATCATGGTCGGCCTCGGCGTGAACCTCATCGTGGACACCCTGTCGGCGGCGCTGCCGGCTGACATCAAGGGCAAGATCGGCCTGTCGGGCGACGGTATCTACGACCGCGCCCTGTCGGACTACGTCACGACCAGCGACTACCTCACGACCGGCGCCACGCCGATCGACGACGACATCGCGCTCGCGGACTACGTCACCACGGGCGACATCGAGGAGGAGCTCGGTATCTCCGAGGAGCTCGGTATCTCCGAGGAGCTCGGCGCGATCGACGCGCACACCGTCCGCGGTGGCGTCTCGCAGGCGGCGATGCTCAAGGCGATCCCGTCGCAGAGCTTCTCCGAGGAGATCCCCGCGCGCTCGTTCTCCAAGGAGATCAGCCACGCGGGCCAGGGGTTCGATAACCCGGGCGCCCTCTACGCTGGCATCTTCCGCGGCGGCTTCTAGCTCCCGCTCCCCTGGACGTTGACGTGACCTCGGCGGGAGACACCCGCCTGTCGTTCGACATTCCGCCGACGACGAACAGACAACAGGTAGCAGAGAGAGAACCATGCCCCGCATTGCAAATGTCCGCGAGCGTCGTCACCAGCCCTTCTGGGATACGCTCATCCGCACCACTGGCAACCCGACCGTGCCGCTCCAGAACAGCACCAACCTGTTCGGCAACAGCAACGTCGGTAACCTGGCCCTGACGAACCTCCAGGTCGCTGGTCAGCTCGCGAGCGATCAGACCTACGTCATCCTCGCGCTGCGCGCGTCGCTGTACTTCAACGGCACCAACCGCCGTGCGAACTACCTGCGCGTCAACTCGCAGCTCTACTGGACGCTCATCGTTGGCGAGAAGCCGATGTTCCAGGCCCCGTGCTGGTACTTCCCGGCGGGCGGCGGCGTGTGGGGCTTCGACGCGACCCCGGCGACCGGCTCGATCTTCGCGAACGGTGAGCCCAGCCAGGAAGCGATCCTCAAGCTGGCTCGGCCGATCGTCGTGCCCGTTCGCCAGAACTTCGCCGTGCAGGCGTCGTTCTACCCGATGGGCTCGGTCTCGGCGCTCGATGGCCTCAACAGTGGCGCCACCGACGACGAGAAGGAGATCAAATTTGTTTTGGATGGGTTGCAAACCCGAGATGTGCAGTGATTTCGCGTACTTACGCGATTTCTACTGAACATAGCTGATCTGATCAGCCCCCGTCCCGGCGGGTAATCCGGCCCCTTCCCCTGTTCTCGTGAACCTGTCCCGCGCATCCGCGCGAGATCTTCCGCCCCTCAAAGGCGACCCCGACTACGGAGACCTTCCATGAACGCGATCGAGCAGAACCTCCAGAAGCTGTCCGCGGCCCTCCGCATCCTCGACAAGCGCAGCGGTCAGCTCCAGGCTGTCGTCCAGCAGCAGGCCGCGATGCTGGCCGAGCTTCAGACGCGCCCCCGCACCATCACCGAGGAGATCGACCAGATCCCCGGTCGTCGCATCGAGACCGTGCTGTCGGGCGAGGTCGTCTTTGACGCGACCGACGAAGGCAAGCGCGGCAACCCGATCTTGATCCAGGTGAGCCAGGACGGCCCGTTCGTCATGACGCACTATCCGATGTGCCTCTGGCGTCCGACGCTCCCGACCACGGCGACGAACTATCAGCGGTGGCGTCCGATCTCGACCTACCCGCTGCCGGATCAGGTCGTCGATACGGACATCATCGATATCCTGTACGAGCTCCAGGACGGCGGCTCGCAGCGCAACTTCCAGAACGCGCCCCGCGGCCCGCTGCTCTCGCGGCCCGACAACGTGATCCCGTGCGCGGTGCCGACGCTGTGGTCGCCCAACGCGGCGATTGCGTTCTATCCGACGTACAACGCGCTGACGTGGAACAGCGACACTCCTCCGACCCAGGGCACCCTGCACGTCGATCTGATCGGGTATCGGATCGTCAACCTGTAAGCCCGTGAGCTACACCCACACACCTTCATCACTGTCGGCCTGCTGTAGCGGGTGCGCCGAAGGCGCATCGACGTGCAACAGCAGCGCGCCGCGCGCGACGATGGGCGACGTGTCGCTGACAAACCCGCTGATCTTGCTTGTCGGCGGTTACCTCGCGCTGAAGCTGCTTGGTCATCGCGCACGCAAGAAGCGAGAGCGCGAGTACAGGGCGTCCCATGACCGCATCCACGGCTCCGGCGCGTTCGATGCCCTGGAAGCCAAGCGTAGAGCCAGACGATGAGCTACGCCCGCGCGCCTTCGTCGCTGTCGTCCTGCTGTAGCGGGTGCGCCGGGGGCGCGTCGTCGTGCGCGAGCTCGACGCGCGGCCTGGGCGGCGTCAGCGTGCCGCCACTTTTTCCGTTCATATTCGTCGCGGCGATCCTGTTCGTCGTCACGAGGAAGAAGAAGTGACCATGGCGAAACCAACGACGGCTCTGGTCAGCAGGTCCGACGTGCAGCGCGCGAAGGTCGAGCTCGACCGGATGCGTGGGTCGCTCGCGAAGTGGCTCAAGTACCGCACGCTCAACGACGCGGTCCTCGAGGGCAAGGCGCCGACGAAGAAGCCGGTCGCGTTCGCGCGGTCGGTCATCGAGCAGTCGCGCGACATGACCGCGGAGGGCAACCTCGCGAAGCAGCTCTACGTCCTGTTGGCCGAGACCATGCCTGGCGTTGCGCTGCCAGAGCCCGATGTGACGCGGAACCCCCAGGCTGCGGTGCAACTCGCCCGCATCGTCGTCGAGGGGCCACCCGCAACCTCACCGGGCGCGCAGGGCGCCTGGTACACGGCGTGGCCCGTGCTGATCGTGGGCGGCTTGCTCCTCGCGGTGACCACGGTTGTTCGCACGCTGGCCGATGCCGCGGAGCGACGCGAGTACTACGCCTGCGTGCAGAGCGGTGCGTGCGCGGACGAGGGCAAGTGGCTCAAGTGGGGCGGCATCGCGGCGCTCGCCTACGTTGCCTGGCAGCTCGGCCTGGGCGAGCGCGTCAAGAAGGCGCTGAAGGGCTGACCCCTTCAGATCGCCCATCGAGTGATCGTCGGTGACTCGGAGAAGCTCCGACGTGACCTCGATGGGCGATCTGAGGGGGAGCAGATTATGAGCTACGAAGATATGGGCGGCATCGACCTCGGCAACCTGCTCAAGTGCGGGGCAACCGTCGCCGGGGTAGCTGGTGGGGCAGTCGCTGACCCCTACCTACCTGAGGTCGCCTGTCGCCTGTCGCAGCTACAGGCGCTGACGACGGGCCGCACACCCGTGCAGATCTTGACCGGCAGGAAGACTACCGTCCCGGTGCCGGCGTGCAAGGAGACCCCGCTGGGCCAGAAGGGCATCGGCGTCGAGCAGGCAATCCGCCCTATGCGCGCCGCCGTCTACGTCGGGCGGAATCCGTCGGTCGTCTGGCTCGGAGCTGCCGCGATTGTCGGCGTTCCGCTGCTGCTTGGGTATATGCTCGGCAAGAGGTCACGATAGACATGGCGTTCGTCAAGGACGATCACAGCTACACGCGCGGGGCGGGAGCCATCGCAGCCATGGACGCCGCGTCGCCTCGGCGCCGCATTGCCATGGCCCGCGCAGATCGAGCCCTGCGCGTGCGCGAGGCGCTGACGCAGGGTGCGATTGATCGGGGCTACGAGGGGGACCGACCGGCGGGATCGAGCCGCCCCGTGCCACCGCGCCCACCTGGGCCAGGTCGTCGCCCCGTGATGCCGCGCCCGCCGTTCACGGGCGGCGTGCGCCCGACGGGTGTGCGCGCTGGCGTGAGCGGGCCTCGCGCGGAGCTCGTCAAGCTGCCTGGTACGGTCATCACGCCTGGAGCGCGCGAGGGCAAGCCCGTGCAGGGCGCGACCGGCACGCAGGCTCCATCGGAAGAGATCAAGGCCACTGAGCCACCGGCCCCGCCCAAGCCTCCTCCGCGCCAGGTGATCGTCTCTGGCGGCGGCGGCGGGTTCATGCCGGTGTCGCCCAAGCCCACGGCCCCGCCGCCGTGGATGCCTGAGATCTCGGACGAGCTCGATGTCGAGCTCGAGGAGGCGCCCGCCGAGCTCGCCCCCCAGGTCTCGCCTGCGCCTGCGCCTGCGCCCAAGTCCTCGAGCAAGCTGCCGCTGTACGCGGGCATCGCGCTGCTCGCTTACCTTCTGACCCGCTAGGAAATTCGCCATGGCTTACACGAAGACCTCCCTCATCTCGAGCCCGATCGAGAGCCCGTTTGGGATCTCCGAGACCCTCGGCTTCAACTACGACCTAGCCGCTGGAGTCGGCGCCTCCGTCCTGAACCTCTTCGGTCAGAAGGAGGAGACGAAGCAGGAGCGAGCGAAGCGTGATGCCGCGGCGGCGCAGGCGGCGGCGGCGGCTGCGGCGAAGGGCGGCGGCGGCGGCGACAGCAGCAGCGGTAAGATTCCCACGACCTACCTCGTGGCCGGCGGGCTCGCGGTTGCCGGTCTGCTGGTATTCGCGATGCGTCGGAAGTAACCTCCGAGGGATGCTAGCGGAGCCGAACGAGGAGCACGTCGCGGGCGACGACCCGTCCCTGTCGAGCAAGGTCGGGATCTTCGATCTGGCGCGCAACGGTCATCGGGTGCGCGTCCGGTACAAGGACCAGCACGTCTACTGCGAGGTCTATCGCGCTGCCGACGGCTCGCAGGAGGTCCACTGGATGTGCCCGCGCTGCCACGGCGGCGCGCGAGGCTACATGAGCCGCATTCCCAGCTCGCGCAAGCAGATCGACTTCGACCCCGCGCGCCTGACCGAGGTCGGCGGCGAGCTCAACGTCGAGGCGTTCATCTGCCCTTGGGAGTTGGGCGAGGACCGGCGCCAGGACTTCGGCATCGGCCTCTGCAAGCTCGCGCTCGCCATCGATCGCAGCGTCGCCAAGGAAGTCTGACGGTCATGTCGGTTGGCCTCCAGCGATGGGAAGCCGATCTGGTCCGCTTTCGGCGGCGTATCGGCTTTGACTTTCGCGAGCCGGACGGATTCTCGCGCTATCTGATCGCCGCCTACAGCGATCATGCGAACGAGGACGATCGACGACTGTTTGACAGCCTTCAGGTTCGGCGTGACTACGGGCTCTCCACCGTGGAGTACAGAAAGGCGTTCCAGACGTGGTTTGCTGCGATGGCTCCTCGCGGAATGATCTGCGCTCGAGGGTTGCATTCGTTGGCCTTCTCCCCAGGCGAAGACATCGCCGGCTCCGTGTTGTTCGGCAGGGAGGGAACGTACAGCAGCTACAGCATGAACCTATCCTTCGCCGTAGTCAGGTTCGCGACCGCATGGGTTACCGAGTTCTACCCGACGGTGACGAGGAGCTGGGCGAACGTCGCATCGACGATCGATCGCAGGGCGTCAGATACGGTTGGAATGCAGATACGAACGACGCGGGATGAAGAGTTCGATGATCCATCGTGGTCCTCCCTGCCGAAGAAGACCCGGGACGCAATCATCGTGTCCCAGTGCCCCGTCGTGCTGGTTTCCCATCTTGACATGGAAGACCTTGTTGGACCTGGAGGCGACAGCGAGAGCGGCGACGTTATGGAAGCCGAGGTTCTTGCCAAGCAGTGCGAACCACGCTGTCTCAGGCGCGTCTTCGTTGCCTCTGCCTTGAACCGACTGGGCAAGCCTGTCTCGCGTGATGATGTCGAGAGGTTCGGACTTGCCTATCATCGATCGGTCAAAGGTGAGGCGGATGCGCGCCCGGTCGATGTGCTTCTTCATCCTTCCGTGCGGGCCGGATCTCGTCGGAGAAACCTACCGTCGCAGTGGTCCTGGTATGATGTGACACCATGACTCGCAGGCCCAGGATCCACACGCTCGGCAACCAGACCCACAAGAACCCCTACGAGGTCCGCAGCGCGAGCGGCCTCGAGGGCGTGTACGCCAACGAGGGCGACGCCGAGTTCCACGCCGACGAGCTGCGCCGGTCGGGCGTTAGTGGCGTTGTCGTCGAGCGGCGCGTTCACCAGCGAGGCGGCATGGCGAGGTCGAACCCCACGGGCGACTTCGGCGGGCCTCACCCTGACTGGGCCGAGAGCAATGAGAACGCGGTGCGTGACGCGCTTGCGCGAAGCTCGACCAAGATTGCCGAGGTGTTGAAGCGTTACCCTGAGTCCGTGTCGTCGAGCGACCGCGCGAAATATCGCAAAGACGGGCGCGAACGCGAGTCCTTTGAGCGCGCCGACTGGAAGCGCGTCTACGTGCTTACCGAGTACGGAATCGGTGATCCGTTCTCTCACGCCCACGTCTACCAGGCGTTCCAGAAGGCCGTCGAGCTCCTCAAGCGGACCACGGGCGAGGAGTGGATGTGGGACTCGATCAACCCTGGCAAGCAAGTGTTCGTGATGCTCGATCGCGAGCGTCGCAACCCCGCGGGCCTCACCGCGAAGGGCGAGCGGATGTACCGCCAGGTCAAGCGCGGCTACGAGGAGCGCGGCGAGCCCCGCGCTGCGGAGATCGCCTCGCGCACCGTCCTGTCTCGCGTTGGCAGCATCCCCGGCCTGAGGTCGAACCCTCCAGGTGCGCTCACCTCCGATCACCTCATGTTCATCGGTGCCTCACTGCGCGACGAGCTCGTCGAGGAGATTGACTCGACCGATTGGGACAACGTGGACCGCGACGGCGTGCTGTTCGCAGATCGGGCAGCGAAGGTCAAATCGTTGCTCCTGGGTGCGGCGAAGCAGGGCAAGGGGTTCGTGATCGACACGCGACGCCTCACCTCCAAGGACTACGAGTTCCTGTCGGACAACCTCGAGGACGGCGTCGCAAGGAACATGAAGAACATCGCGGATTCGCGCGGGGTCGGCCTAGGCCAGATCGGTCGTCAGATCCGCGATTTTCGAGAGAGCATCGGCAGGTTCGGTGGAGTTCTGCCTGAGGAGAACCCCGCGCGCCGCACGAGGTCGAACCCTCCAGGTGCGCTCACCTACGGTCACTTCTACAGGACCGGGAGCCAGGACTGCGCCAACGTGATCAGCCTCGACGAGTTCGACCTGGACGGCGGCACCGCGGAGCAGATCGTGGCCGAGGCCACGTCCGACTGGGACGACGACCTCGAGCGCGATTGGCGCAGCCAGATGGACGACGAGGACTTTGAGGGGCTCGACCCCCACGAAGCCTTTGAGCAGTGGAAGGCGGGCTGGCGAGCTCGAGCTACTCGCATCATCGCTGAGAGGCTCGAGGAGCGCAGAGACGAGGACGAGGACGAGTAGCTATGGCCCGCTGGCCGACGGGACCGTTCTCAACGCATCGCACCGGCTGCTACGGCTGCAAGCGCATGTCGTCAGCGGACGGCGGGTGCGGCGTCCACGGCTACCCCTGCACGCACTGGGGCATGGACCTGTTCGCGGGGTCTGACCGTCGCGTCGTCGCGCCAGAGAGCGGTGTGGTTGTCGCGGTCGCGAACGGGTCGTCGCCTCCCTGGTCGGGATTTGGCCCCGGCGTCGTCGTCATCCGGGGTGCCAGCGGCGTGTTTCACCTGTTGTCGCACCTTGAGTTCTCGTCGATCCAGGTTGGCGTCGGGCTTCCGGTCTCTGAGGGCACGCCGATCGGCCAGTACGACGCGCGCATCGCGCACACCCACTACGAGGTGAGGCGCAAGCTGACGGGTCCGTCTGCCGAGAACACGATCGATCCCAGCGTCTGGCTCAAGGCCCAGGGCGGGTCGAGTGGCGGGCTCGGCAAGCTCGTGCTCCTGGCAGGGCTGTTCGGGGCCGGGGTCTACCTGTCTCGTCGGCTGTCACCCGCCTAGCTTCGTCGGCTCCGTGATAGCCTGCGGGGCATGGCTAACCTGTTCGCCAACCTCCCCGTCACGCCCGGGAATGGCAGCGGGGCCGCGGTCGATGTCTCGGCGTTCGGCTACTACAAGACGGTTTCGGTTTCGGGATCCTTCGTAGGCACCGTCACGATCGAGATCAGCAACCAGGCCGTCCCGACGCAATGGGCTCCCGTCGCGGGGTTCGGCAACGCGGACGGCGCGAACCTCGGCGTCGCAGCTCACTGGATGCGCGCCACGGTCACGGGCTACGTGCGCGGCGTGCCGACGTGCGATGTGGGCGGCACGGACGAGGGCGCGGCCTTCGCGAGCCTGCCGGTGACGCCGGGCGACGGCGCAGGCGCGGCCATCGATGTGAGCTCGCTGCCGCTGCTCAAGACCATCACGGTCGGCGGTCCGTTCCGGGGCTACGTCCAGATCGAGGTCAGCGAGGACGGGCTCGCACGCTGGTCGCAGATCGGCTTCGGGTTCAACAACCCGGGCTCCGAGAGCCAGCAGATCGTCGCGCGGTACATGCGCGTCGTCCGTTCGGGCGTGCCGCAACTCGACCCTGGGCTACCAGTCGTCAACGTCGGCGCCTGCGCCATCGCGACGGGCGGCGGCGGTGCCACGATCATCGTCGAGGACGAGGGCGTCCCGGTCGCGGGCGGGCCGTTCTCCACGCTCGACTTCGTGGGCGAGGGCGTCGTCGCGAGCGGCGGCGGCGGTACCGCGACCATCACGATCCCGCGCACGGTCGCGGTCGATGGCACGACCATCACGGGCGACGGCAGCACGGGCTCGCCACTCGCGGTCGATCCGGCGGGTCTCGCGGGCCTGGTCGCCGTCGCGGTCGATGGCACGACCATCACGGGCGACGGCACGGCGGGCAACCCGCTCGTCGCGGTGATCCCGCCCGACACCGGGATCACGCAGCTCACGACCGACGTGCTCGCGGGGCCAGGGTCAGGCACGCAGGCCGCGACCGTCATCGCGCTGCAAGGCAACGCGGTGACCGCCGCCGTGCCAGCCGCCAACGACGTGCTGACGTGGAACGGCGCAGCCTGGGCGCCTGCGGCGACGGCGACGACGGGCATCACGCAGCTAACCAACGACGTGACGGCGGGACCGGGCACGGGCACGCAGGCCGCGACCGTGACGGCCCTCCAAGGCAACCCCGTCGCCATCGCCGCGCCGGTCAACGCGCAAGTGCTGACGTGGAACGGCTCGGCGTGGGTTCCCGGTAGCGTGTCGTCGGGCTCGTCGGGCGGCGGCGGCGTGATCTACTACCTGAACCAGGGCACCGCGCCCCAGGCACCGACGGTCAACCTGCCGGCGGGCGTGCGGCAGTTCGGGCAGGTCGCGGAGATCGCGGGCGCGACCGTGACCTCGGGCGTGCTGCCGACCGTCGGCAACATTGTCGTCGCGAGCTTCGTCACCGACGTGAACGTGCCGGGGTTGACCGCCATCCCGGCGGGCATCTGGGACTACAACGTGTGGGCGCAGTCCGCGACCAGCACGACGCCGGGCGAGATCCTGCTGATCTACGAGGTCTACGTCTACGATGGTGTCAACCCGCCGACGCTGATCGACGCCTCGCCCGACATCCCGCTGTTCGATCCGACCAGCCTGATTCAGTACATCGGCTCGGCCATCGTGCCGCAGACGCCGATCCTGGTGACCGACCGGATCTTCGTCGAGATCCACGCCTACGCCACGACGCCGGGGCAGACGGTCACGATCGCGTTCGGCGGCTCGTACCCGTCGCACGTCCACACCACGCTGCCGTCGATCGCGGGCACGGGCATCGCGCACGTCGTCAACGGCGCGTTCGTCTCGCCGGCTGCGCCGGTCATCTTGTCGTCGGCCATCGAGGTCACGGGCGTGCTGCCGATCGCCAACGGCGGCACCAACACCGCGACCGCGCCCGCCAACGGCGAGCTGCTGATCGGCAACGCGGGCAGCTACAACGTTGCGAGCCTGACCGCAGGCATCAACATCACGATCACGCCTGGCCCCGGCGCGGTCACCGTCGCGGCGGCACCCTACGCGGTGATCTTCGACGACGCGGTGCCAGGCGCCAACCTGTCGATCCGCAGCGACCGCGCGATCCAGAGCCCGATCAACAACGCGCTGCCCGCGATCACGAACCTGGGCAGTCAGACGAACGTGCTCAACCCCGCAGCCACGGGCGCGACGGGCGAGGGCTCGACGATCGGCGGCGGCATTGACAACAGCGCGAGCGGCTACGGCGCGACGGTGCCGGGCGGCGGCGGCAACACGGCGACCGGCGACTACGCACACGCGCAGGGCTTGCTCGCGACCGCGCTGCGCGAGACGCAGCACAGCCTCGCGGCAGGGCTCGACCTGTCCGCGCTGGGCGGCGGCGTGGCGCATGGCCCGCCCCAGACCTCGCACCTCGTGCTGCGCGGCTCCACGAAGGGCGGCGGACTCTTCGAGAGCGTCGAGCTTGGGTTTGGACTCGTCGGCACGCCGGGCATCGAGTTGCAGAAAGGCGTCGCGTACCTGTTCAAGGTCCAGGCGCTCGCGTTCGGCATCTACTCCGGTGGCCCCTACGGTTCGCGTGCGTATGAGCTAGCGTTCACCGCCTACAGCCTGGGTGCCGCCCCCGTCATCAGCGCGCTGGGACCGGGCGCGATCTACGGTGACCCGTTCTCGCAGACCTGGACGCTGACCTTGAGCACGCCCGCCGCGCCCGATCGGATCGCGCTAACCTTCGACACGGGGTCCAGCCAATCGGAGTGCTGGGTCGTCGCGCGGGTCGACTTCACCGAATATCGATTCATCTAAGGGGACGCGATGGCCGCACCTGATTACAGCATCGTTCTCCCCGAAGCGGGCGATCCGCCGACGCAACCTGATGTCGTCAAGGTCTTCGCCAAAGAGGACGCGGGCGTCTCGCAACTGTTCGCCCTCGCGAGCGATGGCACGGTCACGCAGCTCACGCCGGGCAGCGCGAGCTTCCCGCGCCCCAGCGTGGCGGGCGATGCGGTCGTCGCGGTGTCCAACATCGTGCCCGGTACGCAGGTTATCGCCGCGAACGCGAACCGGCGGGGGCTCATGATCGGCAACTGCGCGGGCGGGCGCACGATCTACCTGCGCCTCGGCGCGACGGCGGCGACCGCCAGCCAGTACGCGGTCGCACTCGCGCCCGGCGCGACCTACGAGCTACCGTTCCCGACCTACACGGGCGCGATCCAGGCGCTCGCGAGCGGCGGGGGCGCGAGCGTCCTCGTGCAGGAGCTAACGTAGCATGGCGATCTCGGACACGGTCGTCGCGGTGCCTGCCGTCGCGCCGGGCACGCAGATCGTCGCCGCGAACCCGGCACGGCTCGGCCTCACCGTCGGCAACTCGACGGGCGGGCGGATCATCTACCTGCGCCTGGGGGCCACCGCGCCGACGAGCACGCGCTACGTCGTCGCGCTCGCGCCCGGCGCCAGTTACGAGTTACCCTACCCCGCGTACACGGGCGCGATCCAAGCTCGCGCGAGCGGCGCGGGTGCGAGCGTGCTCGTGCAGGAGCTTACCTAATGCCCGCGTTTGGCCCCAGTTTCATCAGCCCGTCGATCACGTTGCTCGCCAAGCCGATCACGGCGGCGACGGGCACGACCGCGCTCATCGCGGGCGTGGCCGGTCAGCGGATCTACGTCTACGGCTACCAACTGTCGGCGTACAAGGCGCCCTACGTCTGGTTCGTCGATGGCGTGACGATCCTGACCGGCGCGATCGTCGCGCCGGAAGTGTCCGCGAGCGTGGCCCCGCCGAGCTTTCTGTTCGCGACGGCAGCGGGCGCGGGCCTGAGCATCACCTCGACGCCCCCGTTTCAGGACGATGCGTTTCAACCCTCGGCGTTCGACGGTGCGATCACCGTGTTCGGAACCGTCTTCTACTGGCAGGAATAACCCATGGCGATCAAGCACAACTTCACGTCCCTCAAGCCCGACAGCGGCGATCCCACGCTCGTCCGCCCCTCCAACTGGAACGACGGGCACCTGATCGAGTCGGGCTCGGTCACCCTCGACGGGCTCGCCGCCGACGCGCGCGGCTGGGAGTTTCTCGGCTCGACCGAGCTTGTCGCCAACGCGCCGAACACCGCGACGGTGACCATCGCGGCTCGCGAAATGCTGATGGTCCAGTTCGTCGTCACGGGCTACGCGGGCAACGACATCGCGAGCTTCCAGTTCAACGCCGACACGGGCAATAACTACTCGTCGCGCTTCCTCTACGCGGCGAGCGGCGGCGTGGCGTGGACGAACCAGGAGAACCTCTCGACGAACCGGATCGGCACCGGCCCGATCGGGATTGCGCTCGGGCGCTCGGGCACCCTGAACATCACGAACATCCTGGCGCGCAACAAGGTGATCGCGATGAACGTCACCGAGGCAGGCACCAACGCCGCGACCGCTGCGCCGCGCATCACGCTCGCGCAGGGCATGTGGTTCAACACCGCTGCCCAGATCACGAGCCTCCGCATGTACGACCCGACGGGCATCAACCTGCTCGTCGGCACAGGGTTCGCGGTCTGGGGAAAGAACATGATCTAAGATGAAGATCACCTACACTCAGCCCGCCGAGCGCGGCGTGACGACCCTGATGTACGTCGGGGACGACCAGGCGGTCGAGAAGGCGACCGCGGCGCCGAGCTCCACCGAGCTGCTGGTCGGTGCCCTCGCGGCGCACCTCGCCCTGAGTGCTCGAGGCGTTGCGCGTCTCGCGACCGGCGGCTACGCGGCGTACATCGCCTACCGGCTGCTCAAGTCGTCGCGATAGGCGCGGGCAGGCGGGGCAGCGGTCCCCGGTACAGGACGAGCTTGGGCGTCGAGTCGGACCAGACGCGAGCCCCGTGGGTGGCTCCGGGAGGGCGACGCGCGGAGCGGCCCGTCGTCAACCCTAGGGAGCGAAACCCTGCCCGCCGGTAGGCGTAGCCCGCGACGTGATCCTCGCGCTCGCCTCCGACCTCGCCGGGGTCCACCAGGGTTTCCAGGTGGAGCGGCATCCACCCGTACCGCGCCTCCCAGTCGCCCAGGAACACGGGCAGAAGCTGACGCAACACGTCGGAGGCTGCGGGCTCCGGGGCGGCGCGCTCGAGGCGGAAGATGAAGTTCGCGACGGTCAGCGGCGCGGGCCTGGCGTCCTCGAGGCCGAGCCGGCGACGCGGGGCGAGCTTGTAGGCGGGCTCACCCAGGCCAAACCAGCCGATGGTCTCGTCGTCGAGGGCGATGCGCCACGCCATCTTCTTACCGGGGGGGGCACCGCGCGAGCGTGTGTAGTGCCTGTGGATGGCGGCGACGAAGTCAGGGTGCCAGGTCGAGATCGCGCAGCAGGTCAGCTCGCTCACTCGGCCTCCTCGATCTCTGGCATCTGCTCAAACGCCTGGCGTCCTCGCCACGCGGTGCGGTCGTACAGGCGCGTGGTCGCAGGGTCAGCGTGCCCCGCGGCCTCCTGCTTGGCCTCGAGGCCCGCCCGGTTGAACGTCAGGAAGGCCACGCGAAGCATGTGCGGCGAGAATCGCCCCGTCACCTTCGCGCGGTCGGCTCGAGCTCGCAGCATCCGCCACAGGCCCCGGTCGGTGAGGGCGCCTCGCTTGGTTCGCCACAGCGGGCCGGCTGTGAGGCCCGCAGCGCGCAGCACATCCAGCCACGCGGCAAGCGCGGTCGCAGCCTGGCCCCGGATCAGCAGGCGGATCCGCTTGTCGCCCTTTGCCGTCACCTCGGTCTGGTAGCCCTCGCGATCCTCCTCAAGGGCGTCGATGGTCATCGCGACCGCGGAGCTGCGCCGGATGCCTGTGGCCCACAGGACGCGAATCAGGGCGCGATCGCGAACCCCCAGCGGGGAGTCGTCGCACGTCGCGAGGAGCTTGGCGACCACGTCGGGCCTGGCGACGGGGGTTGGCCTGCGCGGGTTCCCGCGCTCGCGACGCGGCCCGTCGTCGATTGAGAAGGGGTTGCGGCCCTCGACGACCGGCGGTAGCTCCTTGCCTTCCTGATCGTAGAGCTCGCGTCGGAGCTCGCGGTAGATGCTGGCGAGGCTCGAGATACGCCTGGTGCGGGTCTTGGGCTGGATCCCGGCCTCGCGCATCTCGTCGATCCACGCCGAGACCTCCTGACGCCGCGGGGACCGAGGGTCGATGCCCCGGCGACCACAGAACGCGAGCCATTGCTGCACGTCGCGCCAGTAGGCGTCCAGGGTGTTCCGGTTCTTACTGATCTGACCGAGCGCGAGCCCGACCATTGCCTCAAAGCTGCCGGTTTCGACATGAACCTGAAGGCTGCGCTTCATAGCTTGCTGTCGATAGCATCAAGCTCGACCTGGATCCTGCGAAGCCTCTGCAAGGACTTAAGTCTTGCAACGTCCCTCCACACCTCCGCGGACACCTCGACCTCCGAGGAGTCGATCTCTGCGTTGTATGCCACGAAATAGGAGGGGTTGCCGTTGCGGTCGATGTGGATCGTCAGAAACGTAATGTCGTCTTCGCTGTTTGCTTCGACCGCAACTAGGGCGTCCTCGGGTTCTGTTGACATAATTAGTATTATGGACCCTTCCCAGGCGCGATTCAAGCCGGGGTGGCGCCCCGGCTCGTGAGCGAGACGAACCAATCGTAGCAACCGTAGCGAGCGTAGCGCCCGGCTCGACCTTGAGATCGCCCAGGCGTCACCGCATGGCGCGCAGGATGGCGGCGCCCACCAGCACACCCGCGATCGCCATGCTCCCGGCGATTGCCATGCGCTTGGCGGTCCCGGTCGGCGGGACGGTGACGTAGTGCTGGGACACGGGCAGCTCGATGGCTGCAACGACGGCCCCGGCGGCGAGGGCGAGCTTGGTGTTATCGGTCATGCTGCCGAGTGTACCTAGCGGCGCAAGCCGAGTGCTGGCTACCGCAGGGCGCGCAGGATGGCCGAGGCGACCAGGACGCCAGCCACGCCCATGACCCCGGCGACAGCCATTCGTCTGGCGATGTTCGCGGGTGGGATCCTGCTGTAGTGGGACTTGAGCAGCTCGATGGCAGCGACCGCTGCTACCTCGGTCAGCCCAAACTTCGTCTGCTCGGTCATGCCGCCGAGTGTACAGCGACACGGCGGCTGTCAGCCGTCGCTCACTGCTCGCCGTCTGCAACCCACATTTTATCGATCAGCGTCGCGGCCCATCGGTAGCCAGGGTCGCCTCCCCACAGCAGCCACGCGATCACCCCGGCGCTCGGATACTTGGGATGCCAGTCCTGCGCGGCGGGCGCGTCCAAGTCCTTCTGATGCCTGGCGAAGAAAGCGAACATGCGGCGCGCGGTCTGCGGCGACACGGTGCGACCGCTGGATAGCTGCACGGCGCGAGCAACGCCAACGGCTGTCCCGCCGCGACCGTAGGTGCGGCGCCACTCGAGGCCGAGTCGCGCCTCGCGCTGCACGCTCTCCGGGGGTGTGAAGTCGATGTGATCGTAGCGGGCGCTCACGGCACGAGCTCCAGGGCCTCGCAGACGATGCAGTCCTCCACCGTCGAGACCGCGCCGCATCGCTCGCACGTCCACCGCTGGCGACCGTCCTCGAGGGCCTGCCCGACCAACGGGCAGTACTGCGCGTGGATCCCAGGCGAGAGCTCAAGGTAAACGGAGCTGCACATGCAGCCCGACCCGCGGGCCGCGAGCGCCGCGCGCAGCCTGCGCTCGAGGTCGCCTACCTTGGCCTTGAGGTTGGCGTTCTCGATGCGTAGCTCGTCGAGCGTGGATGCAGCCTCGATCATTGCGTCGAACATATCAGCCTTCCCGTGTCTCGCTGCGCCAGCCTCCATCTCGCGCTCGAGCGCGGCGAGCGTAGCCGGCCCTGCCAGGCCGATCGCACACGACGCGGTGATCGCGCGCCAGTTCCACGGCCTTGTCGATGTCGCTCACGGGGTCTCCTGTTCGTGCGTCCAGATTTCGCGGGCGAGCCAGCCGGCACGCTCGGCATCGCCCATCGTCGGCCAGTCGTACTGATGACGGTTCCAGCCGTCGCCCTCCTCCTCGGTCCACGTCTCATCCTCGCGGCCGTAGTCCTCCTCGCGCGTGGCCTGCGCCAGTGCGGCGGCGCGAATCTCGACCCGCACGGCCGGCGTGTCGTTGGCGGGGCCGAGGGGCATCAACTCGCCGCACGTGACGCACACGAGCTTGAACACGCCGGGGTGCCACGCAGCGCCGTGGCCCGGTCGGTGGTTCGCCGGGATGGGGCGCCGCATCTTGGGGCCGAGGTACTCCGCGACGCAGCGGTGGCGACAGTCGCTCACGGCGCCCCCTTGCCGCGCCAGGCGCGGGCTGCGCGCAGACCCTCAACCTCGGCCCGCGCCTCATCACGCTCGTGGACGAGCAGGCGCACCGCCTCGACGAGATCGGCCTCGGGGTCGGGGTCGCAGCCCATCGCGGATGCGATGCGGTCCAGCGTGCTACTGAACGCATCCACCATCCTGTCGGACGCGCCCCGTGCGCGCTCGAGCTCGGCGCGGGCGGCTGCGAGCGCAGCCTCGGCCTCGATCGCGCGCATGGTCGTCGCCAGGTTCTCCTTCGCCCAGTCCTGGGCAACCTTCTTCCAGTCCTCGACGCTAACGCGCAGCGTTTGAATCTCCTCGAGCATCACATCCTCAACCACGTCGTGCAGCTCCTCGTCGGTGATGTCACCCATGATCGCCTACATTCGCGTCCTCGACGCTCGACTTGACCGTGAGCCGCTGAATCGCAGCACGGCACCGACCGCACCGCGCCTGGATGCCACCGTCGCTGTAGGTGAGGCGCAGCCCCGCCTTGGGATGGCACGATGGCTTGAGCCGAACCGGCTCTGCGGGCGTTGACGCTGCCTCGATCTCGTCCTGGGTCGGCGTGTTGACGACGACGTTACAGACGTGCCGGTTGCACGTCCGACAGCGGATCGAGAGCATGCCGCCTAGGTGAAAGACGAGTTGCTCGGACCCCTCGTGGCACACGGACTGGACGACGAAGGATGCTGCCCCTCCCTCGTCGAGCCAGCCGTCGAAGTCCTCTCGCGCGAACGCTTTGATCTGCATGGTCATCGCCTCCTCGGATTCTGCTTGTTCTCTCGGTCCATCTCGCGCGTGTACGGGCCGACGATCTCAAGCGCGATGCGCTCGGCCTCGGGCCGGTCCAGGCCACCTTCGTACTCGATGATCGCGGCGCGATAGATGAACTCCTCGCGCCACTCCGCGAGCGAGCGAGCTCGCCATGCCTGTCGGATGCTCACACCACGCCCCAATGCTTGTGGTCCTGACGCGACAGCGACCAGCGAGGGCGGGTTTTCAAGAACGCCTTGCAACGCTCGAGTGACTCTGGACATTCGGCACCGTCGCGCCAGATTGGCTGGACATATCGATACAGGAAGTCCGTCCTGTCGTCGGGCCACGCTGCCGCCCACTCCTCCAAGGATAGACCGCCGAGTCCATCGACGATCTTGATCTCGTTGCCGTATCGCTGCACGAACCGACCAGGATCGGCGCTGTGAGGCGAGATCGACAGCCAATCCACGGGCGGAACGATCCGCTTGCTCCCGGAGCTGGCGACCGCAGTCGAGAACCCTGCCATCTTGAGCTCGCGCAGCAGGGGTCGCAGGTCGTGATCGGCGGGCTCCCCTCCCGTGATCCAGACCCACCAATCACGATCGCCTTGAGGGCAAACCGCTCGCACGAGCTCGACGATTGCCTCGGCGGTTGCGTGCGACGTGACGCGATAGTCGGTGTCGCACTCAGCGCAACCCACCGAGCATCCCGCAAGGCGCACGAACGCCATCTGGAAGCCACGCAGATGACCTTCGCCTTGGAGGGTCCAGAAGATCGGGTTAGGTGCCAGCGGATAGCGCATCGTTGGATGTCTCCCTTAAGAACTTTCTCAGCTCGTTGAATTGCGAGGTGCCGGTCAGCTTTCCCTTGCGGAACCATCCGGTACCGTCAACAGAGATCGCGCCAGCTCGCCAGCAAAGAATCAGCCGCTCCCAAGTGTTCACGCGCGCCACATGAACGCGCGCCGGGAAGCGAGCGCACCACGGATCGATGTTGGCGAGCTTCCACTCGGTGGAGCCTGCCAGGAAGATGACGCACTCGTTATCCGGCACGTCCGCGAACGTCATCCCGTCCTGCGCCGCGAACGCTGCGCGAAACCCAAACGATCGAACGATTGGCTCGTACCTCGGCCAGAGCTCTAGCGTGGCGGCGCGATTCGCGACGACATCGGGCACGACAGCCCAGAGCGGACAGATGCCGGACAGGGCCGACCAGTTCAGCAGCTTGCGCCAGCCACCCTCGTCCCACGCGCGGTCATTCTTGAACGCGGACCACGCGCCGTTATCGAGCCCATACGGCACCTCTCGCCAGGGACCGCGCTCGCCGGCAGGCGAGAACAGGTGACCGATTCGACCCGGATGCTTACCGGCCAGTAATCCAACCTCAATTCCCGTCGCGTTGCTGACCATGACGATCACTTGCGCTTCCTGGTGGGCCGGTCGAGGGCCAGGACCGCCAGGTCGCTGATCAGCGAGGCGAGCGTCCGCAGGGTCCGCAGGTGCAGGTTGCCGTCGTGCGGTGCGAGCGCATCCGCCAGCAGGCGAGCCTCGTCGATGATCTGTTCCTTGGTTCGCATGTTCACGTCCAGTGGTAAGGGGGCGGCTACGCTTGGCGCAGGACGTAGACCCGCCGGATGTCCACGATCTCGCTGCTCCTCGAGCAGTGATCGCACTCGATCGACACGCCATGACCGAGCTGCTCCTGGAGCTCGGCAAGGTCCATCGGCTGACCACAGTGCGCGCAGGGGACCGCCTTGATCGGCCCCTGGACCGTTGCCGCGGTCACCGCGACTCCTGCCCGCTCGCCCGCTTGACCCCGCGCCGCGCCGCATCACGCGCCGCGCGCCGCAGGAACTCGGCAACGCTGGTCCTGTCGGCGTCGCTCGCCTGCTCGATCAAGAGCTTGTCCTCAGTGCTGACGCGAAATTGCATGATCTCCGTGAGGTCTTGACGGGTCTTCGGCATGCCCAACGTATTACAAACGACGGAACGCTTGTCAACCGCATACGCTACGGGCAGGATGCGCGCCATGCGTGATCGCTACATTTCCTGCTACATCCTGGGCCGCACGGACACCTTCGATGGCGAGGTGGACATGGACGGGCTCGTCGAGCGCATCCTCTCAGGGGCGCCCATGCGTGAGACCTCGCTCGAGGTCGCTCGTCGGGCTGTCATGGCGAGCGCGGACTCGAGCGCGAAGGTCGAGTGGCTCCACGAGAATCTAGAAGCCGTCCGCGCGCTCGGAGGAGACACCGAGAAGGCATGGCGCATGTTCTGCCAGGGTCGGGTTGACGCGCTCGCCGCCCAGGTCGAGGAATCTGCCCTTGAGGACATGATCAGTCGCCTCGACGAGGACGAGGAGAGCGAAGACGACGACAAGGGGGAGGAGGAGGACGAGGAGGAGGAGGAGGGCGAGGAGGGCGAGGAGGGCGAGGAGGGCGAGGAAGGGGAGGAAGGGGAGGAAGAAGGGGAGGACGAGGAGTGATCTAACAGGACTGATCCTGTAGGTCGCTGATAGCCTAGCGGCCATGGGCAACCTCTTCCTTAACATTCCTGTTCCCGCCGGTAACGGCACGGGCGCCGCCGTCGAGACCTCGCAGATGGCGAGCACGAAGACGATCGTGTGCGGTGGCCCGTTCGCTGCGACGGTCAACCTCGAGATCAGCAACGACGCTGGCGCGCTCGTCTGGGCACCCCTGGCGACGTTCCAGCGATCGGGCAACCTTACCGTGTCCGTGTCCGCGCGCTTCATGCGCGCGAGCGTGTCGGACTACAAGAGCGGCGTCGCAAACCTCGACGTGAGTGCGGCGGCGGTCGGTGACGCTAGCTTCGTGCTGCTCCCGGGTAACGGCACCCCGGTGGACATCTCCGCTGCGCCGCTGTTCAAGACAGTGGTTGCGTCGAGCTCGTTCGCGGGCAACGTCGAGATCAGCGGCGACGGCGTCAGCTACGCGCAGATCTGGTCGTTCCAGGACGGCGGACAGCAGAGTCGCGAGGTCGTGGGCAAGTTCGCTCGCGTCATCGGCAGCGGCGAGGACGTGTACCTCGGCGGAACCAGCAATGGCAGCGGCGGCATTGGCACGATCTCGTGGGCACCCGGCGGCGGCGGCGACGCGACGACGTGGGCCGAGGTGATGGCATTCGTCGCCGCGGTCAATCACCCGCTGACCGTCTACCTCAACGGGTCCGCGTCGATCCCGCCAGGCGTGTACGACGTGAACGGGATGCAGCTCATTTCAGACCCGGAGATCGAGACGTTCGTGGTCACGATGGACGACGGCGCCCAACTGTACAACCTCGGCGCGATCTTGGGGCAGATCACGCTAAGAAGCCTGTCCACCTCGCTCACGCCGCTGGAGTTTGGGGCACCACCGTTGGGTGGGCCGCGCTCGCTCAAGCTTGAGTTCAACGCGAGCCTGGAAAACGCCGGGACCGTCCCAATGATCGAGGTCGCGGCAGGCGATCTCTTCGTGATTGCGGGCTTGTTCAACGCGACGCTGACCGACACCGCCCCCGTGGTCAACCTCGGCGCGGGCTCGACCCTGATCGTCGGCGTGTACGGTGCGCTCAACGTCACCGACGACTACGTGACCGGCCCGGCGAGCGCGACCCTGGTGTATCAGGTCGTCACGGGCGGGTTGCCGACGCCGCTCCCCGTCAACGCGGGCTTCGCCGGCACGACGCTCCAGAACGTCCTCACCGGCTGGAGTTGCACGACGGCGGGGCGCCCATCGGTGAACCCGCTGTACACGCTCCACACGGGGACGATGACGTTCGACACCGACCTGGGCCTCCCGATCTGGTGGGACGGCACGCAGTGGGTTGACGCGACCGGCACGCCCGCCTAGTGATAGCCTAGCCGCCATGAGCAACCTCTTCCTCAACATCCCTGTTCCCGCCGGTAACGGCACGGGCGCCGCCGTCGAGACCTCGCAGATGGCGAGCACGAAGACGATCGTGTGCGGTGGACCGTTCGTCGCGACGGTCAACCTCGAGATCAGCAACGACGCTGGCGCCGCTGTCTGGGCACCGCTGGCGACGTTCCAGCGGTCGGGCAACGTCACCGTGTCCGTGTCCGCGCGCTTCATGCGAGCGCGCGTGTCGGACTACAAGAGCGGCGTCGCGAACATCGACGTGGGCGCTGCCGTGATCGGTGACGCTAGCTTCGTGCTGCTCCCGGGTAACGGCACCGCGGTTGATATCTCCGCTGCGCCGCTGCTCAAGACGGTGATCGCTCCGAGCTCGTTCGCGGGCAACGTCGAGATCAGTGGCGACGGCGTCAGCTACGCGCAGATCTGGTCGTTCCAGGACGGCGGGCAGCAGAGTCGCGAGGTTGTGGGCAAGTTCGCGCGCGTCGCCGGCAGCGGCGAGGACGTTTACCTCGGAGCGACGACGGACGACACGGCGGGCGCCGAGCCCCCGCAGCCGCCGTTCATCCCCAGCGAGATCTTCATCTACGCGCGGATCACGGGCGACGACGCCACGGGCACCGGCTCGCTGACCAACCCGTACAAGACGATCGAGCGCGCGGTGCGCGACGTGCCGACCCTGGTTCCGGCTGGCGTGACCTACCACGTCGATGGCACCGGCACGGGCGTTCAGACGCTGCCCGAAATGTACGAGTTCCCGGTGTTCGTCACGACGGAGTCGATCGGTGACTTCGCGTTCGACGAGGAGTTTTTCTACTACTACGGGGCGGTCAATATCACGGCCGATCCCCGACTCGCGACCGGCGTCACGGGCATCACGACGATCCCGGCTGCGGGCGCGGTCATCACCACGCCCACCGCATCGACCGGCCTCAAGGCGATCCAGTCGCCGGGCGCGGGGTGGACCCCGGGTCAGCTCAAGGGCAAGTTCGTGATCGGCGCCGGGCTCGCCACCGAGCACTGCGTCGTCTGGAACAACACGGCAGACACGATCTACATCACGAAGACGAGCGTGCCGACGTTCCCGATCCGCATCATGGAGTGTTCCGCCGAGCTCCAGGCGACGAAGGATCCGGCCCGGCTGCACCGGGGCGCGGTCAACCTGATCAACTCGATGGCGGTTCTCGGCGGGCTCAAGATCTCCTCGACGCTGCCGCCCGATGGCGCCTTTGCCAACTGGGGCCTTCAGGTCGGTGGCACCACGCCTCCCGTCGGCCTGATGCTCTGCGATCTGCCCGGGTGCGGCCTCGTCGGTGAGTCGTGGATTCGCGCGCGAGCGTGCTACCTGCCGGGCATCCTGTTCGCGATGGCGCCGCTGTCGTGGACCTCGTGCTTCGTCAATGAGTCGATCGTCGTCGGCGGAACCACGCAGCTCACGGTGTGGGGCGCACGTGGCCTCGACAGCCTCATCAAGAGCTGCGTCATCCGGCGCACCACGCCGCTGTTTTTCCGCGACCTGTTCGATCAGTTCAACGGCGGGACCGTCGGGCTGCTCGACGTGATGAATACGCAGTTCATCGACATGCTCCCCAACTTCACGCCGCCGACCGCGAACGACATGGAGGGGCCGGTCAACAGCGCCATCTACTGGACGGGCGGGCAACTCTATCTGATGGGCGTGGACATCGCCAACACGTCGGCGGTCGCCCCCCTGGCCGGCGCGACCAACGCCGCGATCACCGTGACGGGCAACGGCTCAGATCTGCACCTCCGCAGCGTCACGAGCAGCGGCAATCTGTACCCCGGCGTCGGCGTCTCCGCGACCGACGGCGGATACTGCGAGCAGAACGACGTGCCCTACCAGCCCGGCGTCCCGGTCGGCCCGCCGACGACGATTGTCGGCACGCTCGGCGCGTTCAAGTCGGGCAACCTGGGCATCCAGGCTGCTTGGCCGGCGACGACGTTCCCGACGGCAGGCTCCAACTTCTCCGACTTCGTCACCCAGGGCACGCGCGTCTTCCGCGTTTCCTGATCTCACGCACCCTCAACCTCACCCTCAGGAGTAACGATCATGGCACGCAATATCGAACCCGCGATTCACAAGGCCGTCACCGCCAAGCTGCGCGAGCGTGGCCTGTCCACGCAGGCGGCTGACGCTGCCGCTGCCGCGCATGCCGCTGCCGCGCTTGAAGAGTTCAAGGCTTCGCTCGGCGCACAGGTGGTTCCGTCCGAGGCCGCTTACGAGCGCGCATTCGAGGCGGTCGTGCAGTTTGCCGCGTTGCTGAAGCTCTAAGCTCGCGCTCGGCGCATGCCGAGGGGGGAGCCAGTGGTAACCTCTCGGCATGTCCAAGGCTGACGACTACAACGCTAGCGAGCTGGCCGCGGGCCGCATTACCCCGGCGCATGTCACCGTGTTGACGCGCCGGTTCCAGGCCGCTTACCCCGATCTAACCGCCGACGGGATGTGCGGGCCTGCGACTCGCGCTAAGATCGAGGAAGTGGCCAAGCTCGACACCCTCACCGTTGCTGCCTCGCAGGCGCTCGCCAACGCCGACGCCGAGTGGCGGCAGGACATCTACGACCCTGCGACCAGCGACAAGTCAGCGGACGCTGATCGGTGTCGGGGCGCGATCGACGGCATGATCCAGAAGGGGCTGCTCTGGACCTGGGAGCCTCCCTACGCCGGGGACGGCAGCTTTGAGTGGTGCGGGGCGTTCCTGGCGTCGGCGTGGATCGCGGTCAAGGCGTCGCTGCGCCAGACCTACTACGCCTCGACCTACCGGCTCGATCGTTACGCGAGGTACCTGCCGGTCAACGACAAGCCGAACCCCAAGCCGGCGACGGGCCCGTACCGGATGATCGTGGACCTCGACGAGAGCTCGACCTCGGCCAGCCTCACCTTCGGCGTGCAGACGGGTGACATCCTGCTTATTGGACCCAAGCCGGGCTACGGCGCGCACATCTGCTTCGTCGAGGGCTTCGACGCCGCGACCAGCATGTTCCTGACGGTCGAGGGCAACGGCACGGGCCTCGGCCCGAACGGCGAGCGTCAACAGGGCGTCGTGCGCGCCCGGCGTTCGCTCGGCGGCGTCAAGGGCTCCTGGTGCGCGCGGCGGCTGATCCGCATCGCGCCCAGCGACCTGGCCTAGTGGCCGAGGATGATCGGCCCGCCGTTGCGGACGGGCTTGACGAGCTGGTCGGGTAGATCCTTGCCGACGACGACGGTCTCCACGTCGTCCGCGGTGAAGTAGTGGTAGGCGACGAGGACGCGCTTATCAGGGGTCTGCGCGATGGCGCCGAGGACGAACATGGCCCCGTGCGTGGTCAGGACGCCGGCCATCTGGTAGCCGCTCTTGAGGACGACCTGGCAGTCAAGGTAGCGGCGGTTCTCATCGACGGGGGCGTCGGCGCGCAGGGACTTGACGACGGGATTGTCGATCTCGGGGGCGTTGGCGAGCAAGGTAGCGAGCAACTTGTTCATGAGTTCTCCAGCACGTTCAGGACTTGTTGTTCGACCGCGGCGTAGCTGAATCGCGACGCGGGGTCGTAGTCGAGGGTGATTGAGCGCGTGCGCGCCTCGTAGGCAGCTCGCATCGCATCGGCCAGCGAGGACAGGTTAGGCTCGAGCCACAGCGAGCGCGCGGACAGACCCTGGGCGCCGAGCGTGCGAACGGTGACCTCGCCGGCCTCGGAGTGGGCCATGGTGACATCGACCTGGGCGGGCGACTCCCAGCCGTCGATCAGGTCAGCGGTTGTGTCGATCAGGAACTCGTCGCTTCCCAGCCCGTACTGGGTGATGACGTGCCGACCGGCGAGCAACGCATCGAACGCGGGCAGGTTCCACGCCTCGCCCCGGGCGGCTGACACGAAGCAGTCGCCCTCGAGGTGCAGGCGGGCGACCTCCTCGTCTGTCAGCGTGACGTTGCTCAACCGGATCGCGGGCAGCTCGGACTGCTCGAGCCCGCATGCTGCGAGCGCGGCGACGAAGGTGTCCCTCGACACTCCTGGGCTATGGAGCACGAGCTCGACCTGATCTCGAGCGGTGAAGGCGTAGGCGAACGCGCGGATCAGCCCCTGGGGGTTCTTGCGTGCCGTCCACGCGCCGACCCAATAGAACCTATAGAACCTATTTCCCCTATAACCCTGGTCGTCGCCGCCAGCCAGGAACCGCTCGTACCCGTGTGGGATGACGAAGGTGCGGCGCTCGGCAGACGACCTGTCCCCGGCGCTCGCGTGCAGACCATTGGACGCAAACGCCAGCGCGCAGGGGCGACTCGGCGCCCAAAGCTGGTCGAACCGCTCGTACAGGGGGTGAACCACCTCAAGCGGTGCCGTCAGGGCTTCCCAGGTCGTGTAGGCAACGAGCTTGGGACCGCGGCCCCGGTGGAGGTTCTCGATCTCCAGAACGCGATGGCAGTCCCGTGGCAGCGTGTGAACGATGACAGCGTCCGGTTCCTGCCCGTGGTCCTCAAAGTGCTCTGAGAGCTCGCCAGGCTCAATGGCGGGCTGGCCCAAGGGTCGGAGGTGGAGCCGGTGACCGGCGCCGGCCAGGGCACGGGCGAGGTGGCGGGCGGCTACCCCGTAGCCGGTTCGATGCAGGAAATGCCCGTAGTATCGGAGATTCACGGGGTTAGGCCGATCGACGCCGCGGAGGCGACCGGCAGGATGCGCCCCGTAGCAAACTCGAGGGCTCTGGACGCGACCATGTCGAGCGCGAACGTCTCCCCGTAGAGGTCGATCGCAGAGGTGATCGCCTCCGCCGAGGCGACTGGCGTCCAGTGGGCGCTCGCGAGCAGGAGCAGGTTCCGCATGCCAGGCGTGTAGCAGCGGTGCCAGTCCGAGACCTCACCGCACACCGCGTTGACGCACACGCCGATCATGGGCGTCAGGACGAGCCGACCGTGGCGGCTCCACCCGCTCTGCGGATGCAGGTCCGCGTAGCGCGTCGTCACCAGGAGGACCGGCAGGCCCGTTGCCACCAGCAGATCGCAGTACGCCAGCGCAGCCAGGCCGAGGTCTGTATCGTCGGTGCGCGCGAAGTACCGGATGTACACGGCGCGAACATGCGACGGCGCGGTCGCCGCGTCAACCGCTACGCGAACTGCGCGTTGTACGCGACCAGGACGCTCGACGGGCCGGTCGTCGCCTGCGTCGTCGTGATCAGACCCTGCGTCAGGAGCTGCGAGGTCATCCAGCAGACACGATAGACGGTGTCCACCGACTCGATCAGATCCTGGTAGGACACGCTCGTCGCCGGCATCTGCGCGGCCAGCGCGGCCAGGATCGTCAGCCAATTGCTCACGGGGTGAGAATAGTCGAGCTGCTCAGGGAACTGCTCGATGCACGTCTGCCAGAACGCAGTCATCGAGGACTTCAGATCGTTGCCCTGCCACTTGCTGTACAGGTTCTGCCAGGCGAGGGCGGCGGCGCTCGGGAGGCTTGCGGCGACAGTCATAATTACCTCGCACAGTCGCTGACGGTGATCTTGGCAGGGCAGGGAGATCCAGGGAGTAAACCTGGCCCAACGCGCTGCGTCTGGATCAGCAAGTAGTCGAACATGCCGTCATTCTCCGCGGTGATGATCTTGATCGTCTGCGCGTTCGACGCGAGCGGCGTCTTGGCTCGGATCGTCGTCACCTGATGCGTCTGCTGATTCGCGGGAGTTGCCACGCTGTACGCGAAGTTGACCCCGTAGATCGCCAAGTCGATCGAAGTCGGGTCGGTCAGGTCGGTGCGGTTGGTGACCTCGATGAACGCATAGCGGCGTCCGTAGTACGGGATCATCAGATTGCCCTGCGCGTTAGGCTGCACGGGCGCCTCGAGCGTCTGGAACAGGTAGGTCCGATCGCTGCGACCCGTCGAGAGGGACGGCACAGGCGTGAAATATTGGAGCACGTCGAGCTGCGGCGGGATAATCTGCAGGGTGTCGAAGGTTAGTGGACTGTCGTTCCAGAGCGGCGGCTTGAACGACGGATCGTAGAGTACCTCGGGCCAGATCAGGATCCGCCCAGGCCGCGCCCCGGGCATGTACTGCACCTCGTTCCGCGCCGCAACCACGCCCACCAGCGACCGCGATGGGCCGATGATTGCGCGGTTCACGAACGTCGGCCCCCGCTGATCGTCGAAGTAGGCGATGTTCACGCGATCCACGTCGGAGTCAGGGCCGATCGCAAACGCCTGCGCGCCCTGCGCGGACTCGTAGATATCTCCCGGGCTCGACAGCGGCGTGTTGAGGCGGAAGAACGTGTAGCCGTTGAGGGCGTACTGGTCGCTATTCGGCTGCGGATAGGCCATGCGAGCTCCGGTGTATCACATCCGCCCGACGCGCGAGCGGATGGCGGGGAAGGCGATGAAGCCGAGCTTGACCGCTGCAAAGAGCGCGCTCGCCGCGCCGATCCACAGCGCCGTGCGACGGTTCCTGGCGTCCTCTTCGATGACTGCGAGGATCTTCTTGGTTCGCTCGTTGACCTCGGTCAGGTCCACCGTCGCGGCAACCTCGGCGGGCGAGGCCGGCGCGGCTTCGCCCAGGCTCCCGGCAAACGGGGCCTGCGCGAACACGCCGTTGCGAACGAGCAGTCTGCTCACTTGCTCCTCAGAAGAAACCACAGCAAAACGGCGGCACCGATGGCGACCGGAATGGTCGGGAACGTCGATGCGCTCTGACTTGGCTGCTTCGACAGCAAGCTCGCGACCACCGATGCGTTGCGGCTGTTCCTCGCCGCCGACAGCTTGTCGAGCCATGCTTTCTGCTCGCCTGGTCCGCTGAACACCACCACGCGACCACCACTGGGAACCTGCATCGGACCGAGGACCGACTTGTTGTACTCCTCCAGCGTGTTGATCGGTTTGCCGTCCACGTCGTGAGCGACCCCGGTTGAGGTCGGAATGCCGTCGGCCCCGACGACTGTGTAGTACAAGCTCATGCTATTTCTTTCCGAGGTACCAGATCAGCCCGACAGCGCCGACGGCTGCAAGGAGAATCTGCGTCGTAGACATGCCCTTGACCACGTCCTTGCCGGATGCAGCCGCCGCCGCCGCCGCGCGCTTGGGTCGCAGCCCGCCACCAGTCGAGACGACGGCGGGTGGCGTGGCGTAGGGATCAAGCGGCTTGCGCGGGTCGGGGCCGCATCGGCCAGGTCCGAGCAGCACTTCGCCAGGACGAGCGCACTCCTCGGCAAACTCGATGTCGTCACCAAGCGTCGAGCCGGCCAAGCTCCCCAGCGTGCGCGCCAGGCCCTGCGACTCGAGGCCGGCGAGGGCGCGCTCGGAGAGCGGCACGTCCACGCGCCTAGGGTCCACCACGGGGGCGCCGCGCATGACGCGCGGCACGCTCTGAACGCCTGCCATGACGTGTCGCATCACGAGAACAACCCCAGGTCAGAGTTATCGAGCTGCAAGTCGCTGTTGTCGAGGAGGTCGCTGATCTGCGACTCCTCCGGATCTGGTGTCGGTGGCGGGCTCGCCTGGGCCGACGGCACCTCGACCTTGCCCTTGTAGCTGCCGGCGTCGTAGGCGTCGTTGTAGCGATACCACTCGCTGGCAGTCGTCGGCGTAAACCCGACGGGCACCGGAGCCTCCGCGGCAATCTGCTGGGTCGCCACGGGACGCGAGGCCGGCGCCGGGAGTGCGGTGGGTAGGGGCTCGCCAATCAGCTTGCTCAGACCCGGCAGGTAGAGCTGGAGCAGCGACTGCGCCGCCGCAAGGCCGGTCCCGATCACGATCGGATGGTGATACTTGGCGAGAGCCTTGACGCGGTGAGCTCCGAGCCATGCAGCCGCGAACGTGCCGACCGCCGCGATGGCGCCCGCATGCTTGACCATGCTCGGGTAGCGACGAGCGATCTGAGAGGTGACCATCCGCGTTGCGACACGCGACGCCACGAACGCCGCGAAGCCAGGCAGCATGTACTCGACCACGTCCGTCGCCAGCGGCGGGTTGCGCTTGGGCTCGCCATGACGAGCGCGGAAACGTGCCAACTTGCTCACGGGCTTGACAGTACCCCCCGGGGGCGGCGGGGGTCAACCGACCCGTGGCTTACGGCAACTTCTCGTCAGCGACCGGCGCCGTCTCGCACAGCCCCCAGCGCATGCAGCCGCCTCGAGGTGGCGGCGGGAACAGAGGGGTCTGCCTCCCTCCGCGGTCGGTTCTGGCCCACGCGACGACCGCGTCAATGCCCGTGAACCCCCTGCCGATCGTCTGAAAGAAGGTCGCGTCAGTGTTCTCGTAGGGCTTCTCTCGCGTGAGATTTTTCTCGGCTCTCAGGGCGCTGATCTCTCGTTCGGCCTCGCGCAGCAGCTCAACCCTGTCGGGCCTGACTTCGGCCATGCGACGGATGCCCTCCTTGTTCTCGAAAATGCACGGGAAGCAACCAACGCGGTCGAAGCCCAGGTGATAGAGCGGATTCATCGGCATGCCGTGCCGCTTGTGGATTTCGATGACGTCGGCAACCGACCAGCGAATCAGGGGGCGCCACAGGTATCCTCCCCATGAACGAGCTCCAGCCGGCTCGTCCTCCCACTCCAGCGCATTTGCTCTCGACGCGCTCTCGTCGGCTCGCACGCCCATGGCGCTGATCGTCTCGATGCCCGTCTGCTCGATGAGGCGATCATGGTACGCACGAAGAGGGACGAGCTTGAGCTCGCGCGTACACCAGCGTGTCACGCGACCAGGAAACCCAGCGCGATGTCGAGCGCGCCCCAGCATTCCTCCCTCGGCGCCAACCACGTCGATCGTGATGCCTAGCTTGACGCGAAGCAGGTCGAGGTAGGCGTAGGTTTCGGGCGCTTCCCACTGGGTGTCCGCGAACACGTAGCGCGCCGGAATGTCGGCCTCGCGCAGAGCCAGGATCAGTGCGGTCGAGTCCTTGCCGCCGCTGACCGAGGCCACGACGGTTAGACCAACTCCCTCCTCGGGGATCTTCAGCATGTCACGCATTGTGTTCCCCTTGTACTACGAGCCCCTAATCGAGCTCAAGGTTCCGAAACCGCTGAACCGTCGCGTCTTCGACCTCGACCGTCGAACCCTCCTGGGGGCGCAGGGCGGCAAGGTCGCTGCGAAGTGAGGCTATCTGCCGTCGCGCCTCTCGGAGCTCCTCGTCGCGCGCAGCCAGGCGCTCGTGGTCCTGGTCGCTGCGAGCCTGAGTCGCTGCGAGCCGCCCCTCGAGCATGATCGCCTGCGCTCGCGCGGACGCCGCGTCGTTGCGGAGCCTGTTCGCCTCGACCTCGACGCGCGCGGCGGCGCGGCGTGTGTCAGCCATTTGGGCCTCAAGCTCGCGGATCCTCGCCTCGGTGATCCGCAGCTTGCTCCGGTACGCCTGGCCGAGGCATGCCGCGTGGAACACCTCGGTGCCCTCGAGCAAGAACCGCTGCGATCGGAGGAGCGGTTGGAGGCAGGCTGCACAAGACGCCATGCCTCCAGCCTACCGCTACGGCGTCAGATCGACGCGAACGTAGACGCGCGCGATGCTGTCCGTCGGATCCACGGCGTTGTTCGGCGGGTTCGCCTGGGTCGGGTATGCCGTCACCTGGAACGAAGTCGCGCCGGTCGCCTCGCAGAAGACGTTCACCGGAGGCTTGATCTGCGCATCGTCGATGATCGGAACCGTGCTGACGGTGAAGATCACCTTGCCGATGTCGAACGACGCGATCGGCGTGGTGAACGTGAACTCGCGCACCCCGGTGTCCACAACCGTGAACTCCTGGATGTTCTTCTGCCCATCGATCGAACCCGCCCCATCATTCGCCTGCCAATTGAAGTTCAGCAGCGCGAACGCCGCCTCGCCCACCGCGCCGCCGCCAGCACCAGCGTCGTTCGCGCCGGCCATCCACACGTCCATGCCGCCGACGACACGCGCGAACTGCGCGACGACCGAGCGCGTGACCGCGCCGCCGTTCTGGAACGAGAAGATCTGCGCCCAGGAGATGCCGTCCTCGCTGACCTCGACGTTGCCGGCAAACCCCGACGGTGTGACCACCGTCTTGAGTAGCGGCAGCGCCGAGATGTCCACCGACGACCCATCCGCCGGCAGCAGCGCAAATAGCGAACCTGCGTCCGAGCTCCCCGCGTCGACGTTCGGCGCCCCGCTCTTGTACTCGGAGGTCACAGCGCGCATCCAGTGCGCCGCCACGTCGATCGTGAGATTGCCCGCCTGCAGGAACGTCGCGAGCGGAGCCCACGGCCCCGCGCCGACATCGTCGGTCGAGTACTCGACGTTCACCGTCGCGGCGAATCCACCACCGCACACGATCGACTTGGTCCTGCCAAACGTCGACACGTCGACAGGGGAGCCGGCACCATTCGCGGCCGGGGCGGGGATGTTCACGAAGAGGTTTGCCATGGGCG
>Ga0114973_10000253_pt1 | contig 39202 bp, 35 predicted proteins | sample M_140807_MF_Meta_FD_87025 | JGI IMG/M metagenome (GOLD analysis project Ga0114973, IMG submission 87025) | Freshwater microbial communities from Lake Montjoie, Canada to study carbon cycling - M_140807_MF_MetaG | ecosystem: Environmental > Aquatic > Freshwater > Lake | place: Lake Montjoie... | reverse complement strand
TTTTGGATGGAACATAGACGTCTATCTCCTTCGGAGAGATGACCTTCTTGTCTCCTGATATGGCGTCTGAGGTTATCGACTGGACATAAGAAAATACTTCTAATTCCCAATTAGATTTACCAATTGGATAACACCGATAACACCTACTTCCTCTTTCGAAGGCTTGAAGGGTCTTTGGTTGTAGTTCTCCACACTTGGTACACTGGAATGTTAGGTATTGCTCTTGTCTAGAGACGTATTGATCTATCGGCGTTATCAGGACGAACTCAGATTGCCTTGCAGATAATCTTTCGCTTAACGTCGAGGTTACCAACAGCTTGCTTAAACTGATTTTTTGTAGGGTATCCTGAGCGTGGTGTTGACCGTAAAAAGGATTGCCGGTACCCGTCATCTTTTCTGATTGTTGTTTGATCCTATCGTCAGTCTGTTTGGTCTTACCGCGGTTCCAAGCCTCGGCTTTTCCGCCGCGAGATCCGCCTTCTTTCATGGCAAGATGCGAATGATCTTTACAGAAAGCCTTGAAAGAGAAAGAAACATACCTGACAGGAGCTTGACATTCCCTACAGGTAGGCTTTATTCCATCGTGATAAACCTTTACCGTGTAGTCCTCAGAAGACAATCCATGTTCGGATCTGATGTGATTGGTCAGCTTCTTTAGATCATCATGCTTGAATTTACACAACTTGCAGTCCATATCATCACACCCTTCTATGGACTACATAGTATCGATAAATCTAAAGTTGTAATAAAACAGACAGCAAAAACTACAAAAGCCACCTTTTGGGTGGCTTTTGCAGCTGTTCAAGCTATGAACTCAGATGACGTTCATGTCATATGATATTCATGTCTAAAACGGTGACCGTTCCGTAGAAATCGCTACGAACGACCTTCTTACCGTAGCGAGTCATCACACCCTTGCGTGGTGTGAAATCCTCTGGTGCGAAGATTGTTGGTGTCACGATGAGTGGCACGTATGGTGCGTAGACGTAACCGGTCTCAAGGTAGGAACCACCCTTATAGCCGACGAGGATCTTGTTACGAGAGAAGTAAGGATCCTTGTAGACTGTGAAGCGGTTGCTGAGAGTACCGATCGCTTCGGCACCGATTGTGAATGGGCTGCCGACCTGACCTTCGCCGTCCATAGAGAACTTTGGCTTATAAAGCACTGAGGACTCGAGGATGGTTGCAACGTCTGGGCCACAAACCATGAAGTTTGCGGAGCCGCGGAGTGTCTTGCGGTGGATGGTGTTTGCTACGTCAATGATTGTCTCGATGAGTGTCTCGTACCACTCGCGGACTGTACCGGTGAAGGCTGGTCCGATAGAGAGGGACGATGCGAGTTGCACTGCGGCGCCTGTTGTCTTGTTGACAAACTTGCCTGGTGCACGGGACCAGTAGTAGTTTGCACCGTTTGCAGATGTCACGAGATCGTTGAGGATCTCACGGTCGATCTCAAGAGCGATCTGCTCAGAAAGAATCGATGTGAGTTCCACCTCAGCGTCCATCGAGTGATAGGCGTTGAGGTCCTGAGCGAGCTCAGGGCTCCACTTTGCGCGGAGTTTACGGGTCTCTGCTGTGATTGCGATAGACTCGATCTTGATATCGATCTCTGGGATTGCGGGAGCTGGTGTTGCACCGAAATCAGACTCGAAGGAAGGGACTGTGACGGATCCACCAGAGGATGAATCAACAGAAAGAGATGTCGAGATTGAGTAAGCAACGCTAGCAACTGTACCGGAGATTGCTGCAGCGTTTGCGCCCTTCACGAGTGTGAGGACGTGCGAACCGTTTAGAGGATCTGGTGTGAAGACGCCTGCAGACCAGTTACCGCGCTTGTTGAGGCGACGGAGATTGAGGACGCCTGTTCCACCCTGGTAGCTTTCGCCCCATGCGGTGCAGTTTGCGAATGTTCCTGGGAAGACTGCGAGCTGGCTGACCGCTGTCTTGTCCATGTTGCTGAGAGAAGCAAGAGGAATGACTGCGAACGCTGCGTCGACGTTGCCGAGGTTGAGGTCTGTCTCGACCTGAGCGTCGAAGTCCGCGAAGCGAGCGTTTGTTCCAGAGAACATTGTATCGCTTGTGATGACGAGACCATCCTGCCACGATGTTCCGTTCAAACCACCCCATGAGCCGAATGCTGTAACAGTGAGACCTGTTGCAGATCCAGTGACACGAGAGTATCCGGTGTTGACAAGATCATACATACCACCAGTTGCGAGAGATCCGCTCTGGACGCCTTTGCCTTTTGGATTGTTGTAGAGAGAATCTCCACGTGTGTATGTAGAACCTGAGCCACCGGCTGGTGTACCCTGGGTAGAACCGTAGGTATAGTCAAGATAGAAGATGAGTCCCGATGGGAGGCTCATTGGTTGTATAGAGACGAGCTCGTTGGCGACGAGGCCACCGAACACGCGACGGACGATTGGGAATGCGATGTTGCTGAAGCCCTGGATCTGTCCAGAACCAACGAGACCGCCGCCGCCTGCAGAGAGAGCATTGCTCTCCTTGAGGACCTGTGCTGCCTGGTTCTCGAGGAGCTGAGACATCGTCTCGCGACGTGTTCCGTCGAGTCCGCGGAGGAGACCTGTACGGCTCCACTTCTCTGTTAAACGGGCGCGTTCAGCACCGACGTGCTTGTCCTTGATGCCCTGTGCTAAATGTTCTAATGTGAACTGTTTCATAGTTTTCTCCTAAATCTTTGTTTGTTGGTTAACGAATCATTTGATACCTGCAAGCTTCGCCCAACGATCTGCCTCGTAGCCCTCGGCTATGACAGTGGACGCGGGACGAGTTGCTTGTGAAGAAGAGCCAATAACTCGGCTAGCGTTCTCGGCAATTGGGCGAGAAGTTCCTGCTAATGCCTTGACAAGGCTTTCATACACAAGTTTAACTTCTCTTTCGCTAGATGCTTCATCAAGACGTTCAATAACCTCGGCTTTTTGGCGTTTAGTAAGGGACTCGTTCTGAAGTAGTTTATTGCTATAGAGAAGTTTCATGTTGAACAGATTCGTTTCCGCCAACTTCTTACGGAGATTATTAGTCTCTACCGCGGACTTTGTTGAAGTGCCATTTAGGTTCACCTCTTTACGGCTCTCAATGAGAACCGATTGCAACTTGGCAGTGCGACGCACTGATTCGTTGAAAATATTTGCGTAGTAGGCATATGCCTCCTGCATCTTCTTGGCTTGCTTAGCTTGCTTCTGAGACTCTAGTTTTGCTTTCTGAGCCTCTTGCTGCTTCTTTTGTTTAGCCTTTTTCTGAGCCTCAAGCTGCTTTTGCTGAGACTTCTTCTGCGCTTCTTTTTGCTGCTTTTTGGCAGTCTGAGCCTTTTTCTTGGCTTCAGTCTGAATTCTAAATTCTCGAGTTAAGCGATGACGAACCTCTTGTACTTGTTCATCTTCTTCCATCTCTTTTTCATCTTTTTGAGCTTCTTCAACATCAGAGCCAGGTGATCTACCACGTTTGGAGGAGCCAGCTCCTGGTCCTGCGGATGGTGACTGACCTGCTGAACGACGACCACCCGCGGCACGGTCGACCCCCTGATACATCGCCTGATCAAGCTCATCGAGTTCTTCGACTTCTTCAGCATCGGCATCGCCCTCTGTTGTGAGCTCAACGTCGACGAATGGGTCTCCCATGTCTTCATCCTCAAATCCGTCTGCAACCTCGCCGGCATCATGACCCCATGACTGAACGTCTGCGGACTCAGAAGCTTCACGAAGAGCGCGCATACGACCGATTTCTTGACGAAGCATGTTCTCGTCAATTTCGACAACAACATTATCTGTTAAGGAAAGAGACTCCATTGGCATTGCTCCTTCTTCTTCAACTTCTTCATCTTCGGCCTCGTCTTCGTCTTCGTCGCCAAGATCGAGATCAACTTCCTCTTCGCCTTCTTCGCCTTCACCACCAAGGTCAAGATCTTCTTCATCTTCGTCTGAACCTTCTCCAGGAGAGAGTTCGACCTGTAGTTGGTCAAGTGCGTCTTCAAGTTCATCTGGTACGTTAGTAAGTTTAAGAGAGATTTCTGCTTCTGTTAGTGACTTTAAGTTCTTTTTCATGTTATCCTGCTCCACGAGCTTGTTGAGTTTCTTGTATAGATCTTCTAACTTTTCTTCATAGGCACCTTTACCTTGAAGATTGCCCGCAGATTCCTGCAGGTACTGATACAAACTTTCGACCTCAGAAATTGCTTCTGAGACCTTTTTTTGAAAACCGTCCAACGCCTTTATCATTGGTCTGACTTTCGAAAAAGTTTCTGCTGATTCGCTAAGTCTGAAAAGTTTTGATTCAACTTTTGTGGACTCTGCAAAATTTAAATTTAACTTGCCGACGAGGTCTGTCGCAGCATCATCAGTTTGATTGCTGAGTTCATATTCTTCTTCAGAAGGAGAAATCGCAAGTTTGTCTAGATCAAGAGTAACCTTTTCATCATCTGTAGGTACTCCAATAGAAGACATGGGAATAGAGCCTGCAGCTTCTGGTGATTCCATTCCATCATCTAAAAGAAGACCGTCTTCTTCTTTCTCAAATTCTTCAACTTCACGAAGAAGCTCAGCCTCAATTAGATCTTTGATACGAGGAGAAACAGCTTCGATCAATGCTTTCTTAGCATTATCTTCTGCAATCTCCTTCAGCTTCTTTACGTCGGCTAAAGCCTCTTCATATAATTGCTTAGACATACCTTCTCAGACCTCTCTTATACTCATTAACTATTAACTAGATCGGAGTTATTCAACAGAGCTCTTTCCGCCCTCAAGGTTTTCTCCCAACGAAGTTGTGCCAAGACGATGGGAAGTCGCAGAAGGAGATGTCGCATTGACGCTTGGCTTCTTCGAATCAAAATTAGGTTTGATGTCTTCTGGAGAAAGCTTTGGATCAACATCTTTATCGACGCCGCCTGTCTTTCCAGGCCCGGGAGAAGATAGATCAGGGGCATATGCATTTGCAGGATCTCCTGATTTTGTCCACTTAACGTCTGCTGTATTTGGCGCTTTTCCATATGTCAAATCGACACCTGTGCCAAACATGTCTACATCGCCTTTTCCGTCTATAACAGACTTAGCGACGGCGACTGCCTCTTTCGCGGCAAGGGAGTTAGTTTCTTTATCGTTGTAAAGAGCACTAAGTCCATTCTTAAATAGCTTCAAGAGTCTGTCGGTCTTAGAGCTTTTAACAGGTAAGTAAGTTGTATATCTTCCGCTGCCTGGTGTTCCCATAACAATCGCCTTTCAAATATTATAAAACAAAATTCAAATGTTGCGTAAAGCGCGGTCGCGGGCTTCAGCAATCTTCTTTAGACGATTACGAAGACGTGCCTCTTCAATCTTAAGAGCCTTAATGTAGTCGATCTTCTTCTCAAGAGCCTTGTCAGAACCAAACTCATCCGCCTCGACCTCATCAGCCTTGACGTCTTCGACATCCTTCATGTCTCCAAACTTGGCAACTTCTTCTTCAATGATCTTCTTGAGTAATTTACTTGTAAGTTTCATAATAATTTCTCCTGCAACAATTGCTAAATATTTCGATAAAAAAAAAATACGAAAAAATTTACATCATTTCTTAGACAAACCCGTAAATGCTAGATCGGCCCACTTTGAAGCAGCCTCTTCTCCGAATAACTCTTCGGGGTCATGAGAAGCAACAACTCTTTCTATAGAGCCACCAACGCTGGGAGTTACTTTTGTTCTATCATTTTCCAGCATAGATGGAAGAGTGTTTGTAGCAGTGTCTGCTAAAATTGCTGCCATCATGTCATTTCCTCCCGCTTCACGACGAATCGCTTCTTTTAAAGCAGAAGTCTGCAACTTCGTCTTTTGCTGATTCAACTTTTGGGATGTTGACAATTGGTTGGTTGGTTGTCTTAAAACTTTCCTAGAAGCTTCATTAATTGAAGAATTAACTGATGGCCCCATTCCTTCTGAAAGAATTTCAACTAAACACTCTTTAACAATCGACTTAAGCTGGTTCTTAGTAATTCCCATATCAACCCACGCCTTCCCAGAAGATCGTCCCACCAATCGAACCAGTTAACACTGGCATCATATCTGAACCAATTGAAGTTAAACTTGCACAAATGCTAGCAGAAACATCACTTGGCGTATCTCTTAAAAGATATAACTCTTTTACTCTAACATTTAAAGTCAAACTACTTCCGCCATTAATAGCAATGTAATACGCTCCACCAACTCCGTTGATTCCATTTTCAGTAAAACCAACTCTTAATCTTTGGGCCGCTGTCGTATTGTTATTGATGATTGTGATATCTTTTGTAACCTTTGGAAATTGGTACCTCACTGTGGAATCAGATACAGTTCCAGATAAAACCCATGGAACGCCAGACATCGTAAACTCTGCTGCGGCATTAAGTCCTGTTTTTGGATTATTTAAAGACATGTCATTTACCTCCAGAAGAAATAATATCGTTTAATATTCTGTCAATTCTATCAGATTTATTAAAGACTTTTTGAAGTTCCGCTGTAGTGATTCTACGACCCTCTGGTAACATGAACGCACCAGGCGTTGATGGTTCAGAAACGTAGTCCCAACAAATAAGTTGGAAGTCATCCTGTACAATATGGTAATCGTCCTGTTTTTTGGTCGAACCAACTCCACGAGAAGATATACCAAGTTTCACGCCACTCTCAACCAACGATTGAAGAATTTTTCCTGAAGGTGTATCAAGAAGTTCAACTGTTCCATAGACTGTTCCACCTTCGAGATGCGCTTCGCGAACAACGTGAGAAACATTCTTGAGATTGACGACAGAAGAATCAGGGTGGTCTAGCTCTCCAAGTGCCCTATTTTCTACAATAAACTTTTGATAATTTCTAACCTCACGCTCCAGCACATGAATTGGATAAATTCGACCATTTTGATTGAGCGTGTCTGCTTTTTGTAAAACGCCCTTCATCATTACTTTACCGTTATTTTTTTCGCGAGATTCCTTAATCATCTCCGGTGTGTAATCGAAGACTTCATAGGAATTTAATAAGCGCAAATCTTTCATGACTCTTCTCCTTCGCTCTCGTTGAGCTCCTGACGTAGGGTGGAATACAACATGAACTTGGAGACTACAGAATCGTCCACCGTATCAAGAGACTCAGAAAGAATCTTCGACTTTGCGTCCTGCAGTTTGTTAACCAAAAAAGTATTATCTGATTTTTGAGTCGTGTATTCTTCTATTGACTCAATAAGCTCTGATCGAACTTCTTCTAGCTTCTTTTTGATTGTAGCTTGATCTTCATTTGCTGCTGAAAATGCGTAAGCTTTTATAATCTCTCGTTGATCGTCGTTCAAAGCGTTTGAATACTTTTCATTGAGCTTCTTCATCATTACTTTCATCAAAAGTCTGGTCGTCCCAGGAGACTCATCGATGAGTACGTGATCGTCTTTCTTTTTTTCTGAAAGTAACCATTCACGAAGTTGTTCTTCATAATTTGCAAGAGAAGGAATATCAGCAGTACCAGTTGGCTTTCTCCACTCGTTAAGTAAAGTTTGAATGGTTGCGTAAAGTCTGTACTCTGCAATTGGCTGATCATAGAAATTTTCATCTTGAATCATATGATTAATGCTGCGAATCAACAAAGACTTTTCTCTGTCTAAAGAAGAAATATCTGCAGAAACTGCAGCATTTCTTGCTTCATTTAAAATTGAGGTTGCAACACCATCGGTGCTTACAGTCGTTTTTAGCAAAGCGTTAAACAACCTAAACTCTTTATATAACTGACTACCAGGTTTAAAATGTTTTCGAAGTATTCTTAAGGCCATTGATGACTTCTTCTTGTCGCCCTCAACAAGAGCGCTAGAAATTGTCCTGACTAAGAACTCATATAATAAAGCAGTATTACGCTTCTTGTTGTGCAATCTTGACATCTGTCTACCTTTCAATATTTTCGTCTATGATAAGTAAATCGCCGTTATCGTTAAAGTCATAATTGATCTTTTTTTCTTCTGACAGCAAACCAAATCTTTCGGGAGAATTTACAAAGTTTAATTTCTCTGACATCTTTGTCAGAGATGATTTTAAGTCTGGTGGCAGTGACACCTTCGGCGCCGACCTCTCATTGTTCGACGACTCTTTGAACGGATTACTAACAATCGATTTCATCCATCCTGAGTCAAAAGGATCAGTCATACCATCAGAATCATAGTCTGTCATTTCTTTAAACTTTGGTATATGATCGTGTCTCTTTTTTCTACGACTTTGATTATAGATTGCTCTTTTTAATTGAGACCGCGCCTTAACAGGAAGCTTATCTTTTTCGTATAAAGCAGGCATAACGTCAGGTTCATCTGAAGAAGTTAAAAGATCGACGGAAGGCTCTTTTTCTTCAATATCATCACCAGCAAAGAGGTCTTCTTCGCCGCCTGCTTCTTCGCCGCCTGCTTCTTCTTCAGCTGGTTCTTTCTCTTCTTCCCCACCGAGCTCGCCACCTCCGCCACCTTCGTCGTCCTCAGCGGCTTCTTCACCTTCAGGTTTTGCGTTTTCGATAGCTGCATCGACAATCTTTTCTTGATATCTTTGTTCGTCAATATCGCTGATTTGCTCGTCTGTAAGACCCCAAATTGTCTTACGGATAAACTCTTTGCTACTCATACCTTCAGGAGAAGAGCCCGCGATCTCAAACTTAGACCTCCACAACTCGAGCTTCTGTTGCTGAGCAACCGTCGATGGGTTAGAGAGGCGCAGAGTAAAGTTCTGTAAATCATCAGAATCAAAACCGTTAGAATACAGATGGATTATTGCAAGTTTATTTAATTCAGATATAAGAACTTTTTGGATAACTTGGATAGTCCTAGAAAACCTGATGTCTTCCTGAGCCAACGTTGCTTTTGAAGATAACATCTCATCATAACCGAGATAAGCTCTTGGAACCTTTAAAGCAGCGAACAGCTTCTTTTGGATGTAAGCTACGTCTTCAACGGCTGCTGCATTTTGACCACCTGCCAACGTGTCAATCTTTGTACCAGATTCTCCACCACGGACTGGAATAAAGTAATCGTCTTCGATAGAAAGTGGCGCGTAACGAAGATCAAGACGACCCGTTGCTCTATCTACGACCTGGTTTGTACGAAGATTTTTTCTCTGCTCTTCGACGTACATCGGAACGTTTTCAGGAGGAATATTGGCAACATCAATATAGAAAACACGACGCTCCGGAGCGCGGACGACTCGATAAACCAGCATAGCATCCTCAATAAGGATTAATTGACGCCAAATGCGACGAGCGGCCTCGATGACTGATGAGCCATAAGGCAAGAACATGTCGTTGCCGAGTAGACGAAAGTGGGTTACTTCCCAGTTCTCTAGGGTCCTATTTCCTAATGTTACCCAACGATATCGTACGGCAAAGGGATCGTTTGGATCATAGTTTTCTTCGCGTTCAATCTCGTTGACTGGTATTGGAAATGCGTTAATTACACCATATTTTGGAGAGACATCATTATAGAGAAAAAAGTCTCCATATTTAACGAGGTTTCTTGCCCAAGAACGAAGGTTAAATTCTACGTTTAATGTGTTGTAGAACAAATCTTCAAGAATTTCTTTTATCTTTTCGTTATCAGAGTAGATGTGAAGTACTCTTCCTTTATCATCCTGCGCGACGGTCTCATCAGCATAAATGTCCATTGCTGCCGCGATCTCAGGAGTGTACTCCATTTCGCTAAAATCTTGATACCTCATCAGACGTTCTGATAAGTTATAAGCATTCGCAGTAATGGTAGCGTAAGAAGGAGCTAACGACTTTTGAAAAAGTAAAGCACCAGAAGATTTTGTTTTATCTGCAACGGCGACAGCTGTGTCAAGAGTACGTATTTTACGCTTAACTACAGGACCACTCTTAAAAAGTTTCGAAAGACGTTGAAATAACGATTGATCTTTTTCTTTTACCATACAAATTTGCCCGTCCAATCTTGGACGGTGCTCTTTCTTTTGAAGATAATAACGCTAAAGTAATTGTCGTATAACTTCACATCACATTTTCAGGCTTTAAAACGACTTTTTTAACTTTTGGTTTAACTGAGTCAATATGTACCTTTGGAGAGTCAGAAATTCTATTTAGCGTTGTCTCTATTTCTTGTAGGCATGCCTGCAACGTACTATTTGAACCGCAACCTGAAGCCTTTACTTTTTCAGGAGCTTTTTCATTAAAAGACTCAATTGCTTGAAGAAGAGGTCTAATAACTCTGAATAAATCTTCTACGGCTTTAACTTCTTCCCCTCCTTCTTTTAACAAGCTTATCTCTTCTGTAATAATCTCTCTTAGTCTTTTAGGTGTAATTTTACGCATAGTGGTCCTCTAGCAGTAATAGATATTAATCATAATTAAGATCTTCTTAACGATACAGCCAAGAAAAATCTGTCACATCTGTGTGTCGAACTTGAGAAGGGTCCTTTGGTTTATAAACGTCCTGTGGTCTATTGTTAAAATTTTGCATGTTCGCGTTTGGGACCGGTCGTACTGAAGCTACGTCACCTGGCATGCTTTCATTTCTTTGAACTGTCGTAGCTTTTAACATTGCATACGCAAGAGCCATTCCTTGTTCATTTACGCCTGAATCGCCAGCAACAAGCCACATCGCGATAGCAAGACTCATGATAAGATCATCGTGAGCATCTTTTGATGCTTGAGCACGAGAACCGTTCCAAACAAAGGCTTGTAGCTGATCGTAAAGCCTTTGAGAATAAACTTTAAGAACAGAATTACGTGCTAATTCCTCTAACTTTGTTAATATTTGAGACCTAGTTTTTGTTTGAGTAGAAAATCCTGGGACGGCGTTCGGGTCCATGGAATGATATTCAAAAGGATCACCCGTAGCTCCTTGATAATATAACTTTGGATACCCGTCATCACGAAGCTTTACGCAAGTAAAATAACCGAATGTATTTTGTTCAGGGCAGATCAAAGCTTCGTTGTATTTTTTTCCATATTCGAATAAAAGATCTGCGAGCTTGTCTGGTGGCGTTTTTCCCATATACTCTGCAACGACCTCACAAGATTCATTATCGACAATATGAAAAGTAGAAAAATCTCCTGCGTCTCCTCGAGCGACGTCAGCTGCAATAATGTATTTTTTACCGACGACTGGGTGCCTCCACGTCCACACTGCATTTTGTGGTCCCGACTTTTCAACAGGAGGTCTAATAGACTCTCTCAGACTTTCAAGTTCTGAAGGCTGTAAGAATGTGTCACCTGAAGAAATAAAGTCGCAAAGAAACTCTTGGGCTACTTTACGTTTTGGAAGATTCTTTGTTTCTTTATCAAACCATTCTTGATCATGCTCAGGATGAACCCACCAAGAAAGCTTGATAGTGTTGAATTCATTTTGTTTTGTCTCACCTTCCATCCAGAGTCGATAGTATTGTCCTCCAACACCATTCGGAGTCGAAATGATAATAGCGTTACCACCAGTAGATAAGGTTGGATATAGACCGGTCCAGATGTCTTCAAAGTCTCTAATGAATGCAGCTTCGTCGACGATGAGAAGAGACAGCGCCTCGGAACGACCAGCATCTGGTGACGTCGGTATTGCAGTTATTTGTGAACCATTTGCAAAAGATATTGATTGCTTTGTAGGTTCAAACTTTGTGAGTAACAGCCACTTTGGTAAACCGTCTAACATAATCTTCACTTTTTTGATGAAGTTCATAGCCGTAGAAAGTTTTGTAGCGATGACAAGGATATTTTTATCTTTTTTAAAGATCGCAAACCATACTGCATAAGCAGCCGTGACTGTTGATAAGCCTAACTGACGAGACTTTAAAACAATGTTAAAGCGATTTTCTTCAAACTGTTTAACACAATCATCCTGAAAGTCGTAAGTTTCAAACGGTATAAGACCACGCACCGTGTGCTGAATCCTCACATAATTTTTCATAAAGTAGATCGGATCCTTTCCGCATCGGATGATCTCCTTTATCTGTTCACTTCTTGTAAGAGGTTTCATCAAGCTATTTCAAAAGCTGTCTTCCTACGGAAGTATGCAGTTCTCTTTGGATTATGAATATTGAAATTTATTATTTCAATCGACGTAGATGAAGACGCTTCTTTTGTTGAAAGGGAATTTCCAGAAATATCTTTGTAGACAGACTTAACACTTTTTAGAACAGCGCTGGTAATTTCGATGGACTCTTCTTCATAAAGTCTTTTCATAATAATCATCTCTTTTTCGGTAGCAAAATTAACAACTGCTTGATATGACGCTGTTAATACATCACCGGCAAGAGTAAATTTAACCGAGTACGAAGATGTTTTTGGAGTAGAAGAACGACCCCAAGATGTATCTAAAGCTTGGCCAAGAGCGTTGTAATCGATGTTTGGCATAAAATCTCCGTACTTAAATATACAATATTACTCAAAGATCAGATCAGAACTAATAAAAGACCTGCTATCAAGAGACTCGCTGACCTGTTGTTCGCTTGGTCTCCAGCCATTTTCCCACTTTTCTTTGTTTGAATAAGCCCACGTGTCTGCACACGTCGCGCAACATTTAAACTTAAAAAATGATTTTTCGTCTTCTTTATCGTTAAATCTAATTCCGCAGACTTCGCAAAAAAGTGGTACGTTTGAAGATTCTTTACCTTCAAAACTTTCAGGTACAATTAACACGTACTGACCTCTATCGACTATTTTTCTTCCTCTTGGATAAGGCTGCCAGTTTTCTTTCATTCATCGACTCCGTACAAAACTTTTGAGTCTTTCTCGTTTTTTGTGATCTCAAATACATGGTCTACAATATCTTTGACGCCATCAACATGGGTAATCACAATAATAGATCTAAAATATTTCTTTAAAGATGTTAGAAGTCTATTACAAGCTTCAACTCCTGCATCGTCTAATGTACCAAATCCTTCATCTACAATAAAAAAATCTGATTTTGGCAGGGTCGTCGTGTTAATCATTGCAACTCTAACAGCAAGAGAAGCGATCGTCTTTTCCATCCCAGAGCACAGTTCAATTACCCTTCTAGAGTCTCCATAATTGATATAGATTTCAGAAGAATCAGTGCTTTCATCATTCTCTAATTCAATTGTAAAATCAACGATACCTTGAAGTATCTTAGATATTTCTGAATTAATAACAGGCAATTGAGACTTTGTGATGATGAGAGGTATTCCCTTCTTAGAAAAAGCAGAAGCGACAATCTCATGAACTTTCATTTTTTCAAGAAGATTATCACGCGATTCTTTTTCTTCGCCTGTCTTTTCTAAGGTAGCAGTAAGCTTTCCTTTATTTGTGGCTGCTGAAATTTTAAGAGAAGTAAGATCATCTATGTCACGAGAAATATTTTCTATTTCTGTCTTAATAGAAACAGCTTCAGCATTTTCTTCATTTTTTAAAGCCTCTTCAAGATGAACTAGACGCTCTTTTGAAGATTTTAGATCGATAACTTGAGAATCGCATGTAGACTTTGCCTTTGCAAGCTCTGTCTCTTTTCTAGACATTTCAAGAAGAAGCTTGGACTCAAGATCGATTAATCTTTCAAGCTTTTCAAGTCGAGCAAGAATATTTTCTTTTTCGAGTTCGTCAAGAGCTTTTGAGGCTTCTAAAAGCTTTTGCTGCACGAAACTAACTTTTTCTTCTTGTTCTGATGTCTTACCTTTGTTAATATGAGCATCTTTAATAAATTTGCAGCTTGGATAATCGTCTCCACATGGAACTTCGTCAAGAATCTTTAAAGATTTTTGCTGGTTCTTCAGTAAAGTCGACTCTTTTTCATAAGAATGCTTTAACGATGTAATAGAAGACTCTAGACTCAAATAAGCAGAATGTCTGGCTTTTAAATCTGTGAGGTTGTTATCTGACTTTACCTCTTTTATTGTCTCGATCTTCTTTTCACATTCTTTTATTTCTTGTCCTAACTTCTCTATTGTTTGGGTACAAGACTTGCAGCGTTGTTCTAACAATTCTACCATTTTAGCGAATGATTCAACTTGAGACTTGGTAACTGGGGTAACATCCTTGTGCTTTGAAAGTTCTGTCTGGAACTGAGAAAGCTTAAACTGTTTTTCTTTTATTTTTTGATTTAATTGTTTAATCTCATCATCAACTTTTTCGATAGCTTTGTTTCCAAGCTGAATTACTTCGTTCCAATCTCTCTCAGGAAAATTCTTAAGTTGAGCTTTTAATCCACTCAACTCCCTATTAGCAATTTCATGCATCCTATCGAAGATATCAAGATCAAGAAATCTTGATAAGATTGCCCTACGCTTCGTAGACCCTTGAGATATGAATTGATTTGTCTCTCCTTGCGCAGCAAGGGACGTCATAGTAAAATCTTCTTGGCTTCCGATCAAAGACCTAATAACTTTTTCTGTGTCTGTCCTTTGCTCACCAGCAAGATCATCGGCTTCTCCGTCATCTCGAATTTTAAACACATTAAGAGCTGTTGCGGCGTTAATAATGCCTTTCTTATTTTCACTTTTTGTAGTCTGGCGTTCGATCACATAGTCTATACCGTTGTGGTTGATAATCACTTTGGACGAGCAGTATGGCTTTCTAACGTTACAAACGTGGATATTCTTCATTGGTCCACGATCTGTGGTATTAAATAAAGAATACATCAAAGTACCAACAATAGAAGATTTACCAATTCTATTAGGTCCAAATACGCCGATAATTCCGCTTAATTTATCAAAATTAATGGCGTTACCCTCACCATAAGCAAACATATTATCAAACTCGAGATAACGCAATGACCATTTTGAATTGCGGGTAGTCTCTTCATTTGCAGCAGCAATCGACAAGTAAGATTTTACTTGCTCTGAAATAGAGGTCCAAGAGTCTTTTGATATTTGAGTTGAGCTGTAATAATCCTTTATCAGTTTTAACAATACATCTGAACTTCTTAGGTCCGACTTTCCAATAGTCACTGTTCCAGCTTTAACCACCGACCGATCAACAATAAAGTCTGATTTAAAAGTGACTTCGGTCGCAAGCTTTGAACTTTTTAAAGCCTCGCTGATAACTTTAAAATCTTTTTGCCCAAGATCTTCAGAAGACCTGACTCTGAATCTAGTCCCTTCCGGATACTTCTTTGAAGATTTTAAAAGTTCTTCTAAAGAACCGGACCACATTAAAGTCACGTATGGCTTTGGGTTAGGAAGTTTCTTAAACTTAACATCCCAATCAATATCACTAGTGATAGTCCAGAAAAGGTATCCACGGTCCACCTCTTCTGCGTAGTTCTGCTGGATTGGAGTTCCTGGATAAGCAATCCAAGGTTTATTTTCACCTTCTACCGTATCTCTATAACCTAGAAATTGCATCTGGTGAATATCTCCCAAAAATGCATACGGATAGCTTTCAAAAAACTCTACCTTAATTTGAGCGTCATCAAGTTCCCAACCCGTCTCTGTCACTGATCCATGAACTGGACCATGGTAACATGCGATGTTGATCTTACCAGGCTCCGGCTTCACATCTTTCCACCCCTCTTCATCAAAGAGAGAATAGACGCACCAATTGAACCCAGGATGAAATTCATACACCCCGCTCTTCTTGTAGAGATGAACTCTGGGGTTATTTAAGGCTGATACGATCGGAGACACGGCATCTTGCCTGGACAGGTTTACCAGGTTACCATCATGGTTGCCAAGAGTGAGGTGAACATGAGCAACCTCTGCCATGGCATCTAGCCACCAAGTCATTTGCTCGATGTATTCAGGAGAAATACCAGTAGTTTTAGTGTGAAACAGATCGCCACCAATGAAGATATGATCGACATTGTTCTTCTTGCAGTCTTTAAGAAAAGTTGTGAAAACTTCACGATATTCATCGTGTCGACTTAAACCTCGCCAGTGAATATCGGCCGTATGAGCAATTCGTACCATTGATCAATCAATGTACCACATTAGCAGTTAGTGTTCAATAAGCCATTAAAACTTAAAATTAGATGAAACAAATTTATCCAGCTTGGTCAAGAACCTGTCTTCCCAGAATAAAGGTTTAGCCTCAAAAAGAGCTTTTTCGAACTCGGCCTTGGACATGCTTCCGGGATCTCCCCAGGGCCTCACATCCACCACCACGACATCGACGTTGTATTCCTGTAACTTCTTCACGATCCGTGGTGTTTTCTTCTGCCACATGTCACCGTCTAGGGCCAGGGCAACAGGAGTTCCATGTAGAAGAATTTTGTTAAATACCTCATGCCGCTCATCAAGGTCTGACCCCAACAATGCAGTTGAATTCTCTGGACACTTGACCATATCGAACGGTCCCTCGCAGAGAACCAGCCGCTTGTTCCAATCCAGGTTGATCTCATTGAAGACTATCGGATTCTTGTCAACATCAGGATTGTCATACTTCGGCTTCTTGTCTTTATCCACCGCTCTAGCCACAAAGTAATTCAATTCACCATTGGAATCAAAGGACGGCATGATGACCCTCCTCTTCCACCTCTGTTCATCAGAGACTCCAAACTTGAAGTACCAGGCATCACGGTCAGTCAATCCTCTGGAATAAACGTACCTCCATGCAGCCTTGACATCTGGGTCCATCTCGCTAGCTAAGGTCAACAGTCGGAAATCCTTTGGTAGCTCTATCTTCTGGACTTTCTCGACCTCGGCGGTAACCAGGTCCGACCTGCCACCTTGTCCAGTTAATTCTCGATATGCGTTTAGGTGTTCCTGCGTCCCATATTTCCGTAATAAAGGAGCAAGGCTCCGGGCCTTCCATCCACATGTCCAACAGTGATTCGCATCGTCTGTTGTACGGATAGCCAACTTCTTTTTGGTCGGATCTGTTGGGGCACAGATAGGACACCTGACATCAAAGTTGAGACCGTTGCCAGAGATTCGACCTCGACCAAAGATCGATTCGTAAAACTTCAGTTTGTCCGTGAGGGAGTGGACCACGGTATCACTGTAACATACCCATTAGACGTTTTTCAACTGACCCTGAATACTAGCGGCTCTGGCGATCACATATGCATCCGTAGCATCGCGGCTCCAGTCGACAGCAGAACCGTTCTTTTTTAGGGACCATTGGATGTGTTGAAGGTCATGCTCTGCCATGTACTTGAAGACTTGTTCTTTTCCGCTCATCCCGGCTATCGATGTCCGTTGCATCTTGATTCCGCACAACTTTCTTGCGTGAGATGAAGAGATGTACTCAGGATCAACCTTGAATATCTCCCTTGAGATGTATGACACGATGCCGTTGAACCTCATGAGGGTAGTGATGGTCGCAGCAGAAGACATTCCAGTACGAAACCCCATGAGGGGCTCTTCAAGTGCAACACGATATTCACCAGGAAACTTCTTCAACAATTCAGCAAGCTCTAAAGCGACGACGTCAGCTTTTTCCCAAAGAGTCTTGCACTTTTTGAATTCGATCCTATCTATAAGAAGAATGTGGGACCCATGATCGTCGGGGGGTATCCTAGTATCGACCACGCACATTCCGGTCACAGAAGTAGAAACATCTAGGCCAAGTATCATGGGTCCCACATCTTTTAATTTTTACTAAAATTAACATTAGTAAAATCTTATTAAAGTAGACCCATATCTTTTAGCTCTATTTCTGTAAGCACTTTGTAGGTCACTCCGTGGATCGTGCACCACTCTTTGGCGGCCCTGACCTTCTTAATCACTGTCATCTGGTTTAGTTTTCTAGATGGTTTGATCTCTATGATGACTTTACTACCGTCCTTATATTCAACCTGAAAATCTGGATAGTACTTGCGAATCTTCTTGGTCTTCTGATTTGAAACATACTCAATGATCAACTTCTCATAGGACCACGATGTCACATCAGGATTCTCATCTAGATAGACCATGTATTTCTGTTCCCATCCAGAACGGTACTTGCATTCTCCAGCAATCGGAGAAATGTGGGTTCCTCTATGGTAATGACCCTTGTGCTTTCTCTTTCGCTTACGAGGCTTTTTGGGAGGCATTTTAAAAATCTAAAGCTATCTTAAAAAGGATCTTTTCGCTTTCGCGTTTCATGATAGGTTGCGCGAGAACAGCCTTGGCTACGACATTCAAGTTTTCATCGTGCAAGTTGATGTTTGAAATATAGACGAACTTTTCTTGATCAAGAGGATCAGCAGACGCGCTTATCGATGTTTGGCAACGAGCGTAAGAAGGGTTTGATGATGAATTGATCAATCCGCTTGGAGTTAATATCTCATATTTTTGAGTGTATAGCTTTTGTTCACCTTTAAAAGATACTTCGTATTGTTCTTTTCCAAAAAATTGCAGATGAGGACTCTTTATTAAGACGATACCTTCATTATAAAAAATATTTCCGACCGAATTCCATGTGCAATTACTTGTTATTGAATCAGACCTATAGATGTTACCAAAGCCATCATCTTTTAGTGTAACAGAAATTTTTCCACCAGACCCAGTAAGATTTGAATCTACGATTTGAAAAGATCCTGGTAAAATTCTTGAGCCATAATAAAGATTGCTTATATCAAAAATTGTAACCTGGTTTGAAGAAGGATCTTTCGTCCTCTGAAAGATCGTCAATGGAACGCCTCTTTGAACTCCCACATCATAAGAGGCTTCATCTACGCTTATTGTTGATTCAATTTTCTTCTTTTTGTTCAAAACTGCTGGGCCCGGTTGAACTCCAGGATTTTCGGGCGTAAACCCTATCTGCTGTTCTGAGAATGTCGGGTCATTTTCCGTGTCATGCGTCGCTCCGAACAGCAATGATGACGCGTTTAAAAGATTATCAAGACTGATAAGACTGTAATCAGTTCTTCCAAAAGAGTCTACGAATTTATTTCCTGTTTGATCAGAAAGCAAATTGTAGTTTGGTGCAAACGTTCCATCGTCGCACGGCATTATTGTTAAATTTCTACGTCTAACAAATGGATCTTTGTATAAAAAATCATTCGCAGGTTCTGCGGACGTTGTGTAATCCAACGTTGATCCAGACAAGTGATGTAAACGTGGGAAAGATTCATTTGCAAAATCTTTCACAAAATTTTCAAGATTGATGTAATGACCATTTACTCCAAAGGCCATGGCAACGTTGAATGGATCATCAGTAGAACCGTCTATTTCAAAAAACGGAGTTTGAAGAATTCCTCCAAATCCATTTGCTGACCTACGAATATTCGTTTTTTCTACAAATAGCGGCGGGACATGAAAGGCAATTTTTGATTGATCTATGCTAGAGATTCCACTACCAGAAGTCTGGAGAATTTCTTGGTCCGTCATGTAGTATCTACGAATTGTAAGGTCGTGAACCTCTGCGTTTAAAGGGTGATTAAATGCGTAATTCATTGGTTCATCAAACGACCCAGCGCTATCGACCAACTGATCGACTCCATCTCTTTTTGAAGTGACGTCAGAAAAGAACAAGAAAGTGCTGTCAAGCGCAGAGTTCAAACCTTCGTAATAATTTCCAACGCAAAGAATGTCTGGATCTGACTTCGTTGAAAACAGCTTTGGCATAATCGTCCCAGACGGGACAACGAAAGTTCCCTTTTCTACGCCGTCTATGTTAAATGACCCTGTACCGTCATTTACTAAATTTGTTCCCCATCTAACAACTACCCTACGCCAGTTATTCCAGTCCAACACATTATCGTCAGATAAAAAAACAAGATCATTTGGATATGAACCATTCTTCGCTTGGGAAGGAGGAATGTCTGCGCTGTGGCTTAATTGAAGTTGCAGTCTAAAAGAAGCCGGTAGTCCGTTTTCGTCCTTATTAGATCCTGTTATCAACGACAACGAATAACTAGAAGACACGTGAAATATCGTTCCAGCTTTAAATGAAGAAGAATTTCCACCATCATTTTTGTACCTTGGATTTATATGAAAGTCAAAACTAAACCCGCCTGAAAGAGAATAAGTTCCACTAACATAACCATCATGTTGAGGTATGTCGGGATTGTCGATGTTTGGATATAAAAGAACAGACGATGTCGGTACAGTTTGAGATGAAAAGAAATTCAAACTATGGTAGTTCGTATACGCCCAATTTGCAGTAGGATATGACGTACGATAGTACGTCATAAGCATGTCTTTGATATTTAATTTTCTAACGGTGTTGGATGTAAAGAAAACTCCGGGTGTGAATCTTATGATGTCTAATTTTTTCTGCTTCTTTTCAGATATTGTTTGCTTATTGATGTCTTGCAAATAATCATCTAAACTTTGGAAAAAAGAACCACCTTGTGGAGTCTTTTTTGCTTTTGAAGAAACAGCAAGCCTAGAAGTTTCTATGTCTTGGTCGTTGACAAAAGAATCATTAAAGCTTGTTAAAGGCCGAACTTCTTTTTCAATGTGAGAAGATCTAGCAAACAAGCTTAAAGAGCCTGTCACTCCAGAAGAACTTGAAGAGTAAGAACGACTTGGGTTTACCAAAGTCGTAAAAAACTCAATATCGTCTGCTGTAACAGGCAGTATTGCCATTTCATTTCTCTTGATTTAAGTTGATATTAGAAGTCCAATCGAACTCTGAAAGTCAAATCTCTTTCAGGACTCTTTTCGACAGGTCTGCTAAGCTTTGCAACAGCTAATAGATTTCCAGAAGAATCATACAACCCGACAGCTGTGACATAAGTGAAAGTGTCTTGTTTATCTTCTTGTCCTGGATCTATGACGACTATTCTTCCCCTCTTATCGTCTGACTTATCGACGTACGTCGGGTTTGAAGAATAATTAAACTCATCTGCAGGAGCTCTGCAGAATATTAACGATGAGTTAATATTTGTCACGTTTTGGAAAGTTATAGCAGTCAATGATCCTGACTGGAATCTTGCGCTGCATAGATGGTCAACAATGTTGTCTATGCTGGCAGAGGTAATAAAGTCAGGAATAAGCTTTGCCGTCTTTGCTGTCTCAGTATAAGCTCCACCTAGTACTGTTGTTCCAATCGGGCTCATAGCGTCGATTGTTCCAGAAACGAATTGACTTCCTGAAGTGATCTGAGAAAGATCAAAAACAGCGACACCCGCGTCATAGAACATCAGTCCTACTTGTCGAGTGTTGTTTGCAGAATCTACGATTATTCCGTACTGACCGCCGACCGTAGAGAACTTCTGGGTTGCAGAACCGAGGTCAGTAAAAATTGCCGATCCTGAAAGAGATGTCGACCTTAGATTTTGAACGCCGTTTCCATCTGCAGCGGGAGGCATATCGCTACCCGCAACCTTAGAGACATATGAAGCCGTTTGATAGAAACGCATCGCGAATGTTTCTCTTTTGATCTGGTCTCTAGAGAACAATCTCTTGAAAGCAATGAACATCGCTGCATCAATCGTTGTTGTAGAGCTTCCCTCAAGAGGAACAGTAAATTTAGACCCTCCATCGCCCAAAAGAGTCTGCGCAAACTGACGATATACGTCTGTCTTTTCGCGCATCATTAAAGAGCTGCTTGGAAAGAGGTACTTTTGACTTGCGTCGGTGCCAGTCTTTGTTTGATCAGCAATTCCATTTGAAAGTACGTCTGGCGGTGCCAATCCTACGGTTACATCAAAAACAGGGTTTGCTGTCTGAAGAGTAAAGTCTTGATCATAGACAGTTTGAAAAAGAGAAGAAGTAATTCCAGGGCCCACTCCTCCAGTTACGAAATGCTGATACTTTCTACGAGATGTAGAGCCGCTTATGTCTTCTTGAAGTACATCGATCAGCTGATTTAAAAAAGATCTCGCTGTTGTGATGTCACCAGGAGCTAATTCATGAAATGTCGCCATTTTTGTTCCTTATCACTTTGTTATTGTAACAGGTATTTCTTTAACTGCGCCAGAACTTTTTCCAACAACTTTAACAGAAGTGTTTATGATTGTTCTGTCACCTCCAGAAGTTGATGCTCTACCGTATACATCAAACGTTGCTTTTGTTATGGGCTTTACTCTTAAATCTAAAGTAAGAGTTGGATTTCCTTGTCCTCTTACTGTAGATATTGTATACATCGCTATCTTATTGACATCTGGAGAACCAACTGGCGTTATCCCATCGAGACTCAAGAATAAATCAGGAACGTAAACATCAAAATTAGTCTCCAACAAATCTGGGTCTATTGAAGATTCTCCACCACGAGGAACTTGCGTTATGATAACTTTTTGCACGTTGGAAGTTGATCCACCTTGAGATGATGTAGTCGTCAAAGAAACAGACTGCGCTCCTGACAAACTAACTTCAGGAAGATAAAGAAGCGGTCTTGGTACGCTAACCATTCTGTATTTGAGTCCTAAATTTTGATTGGTAAATGCCTCAAATACAGGAGTGTTTTTCTCTATCTTTTCCCTTCCAACTGTTCTACCATACTTCGTAATGATGTTGTAGTCAACTTCATCATCTCCTAGAGAAAATCTTGAGATTCTAAAAGATCCATCGTTTCTTGCTAGTGCTTGACGACCATAGTCTGTTAGCACCGCATCGAGTATGATATTGTTTGTTGAATTATCTAACCAACCCATTTTCTAAAGTCCTCCAACGAGATTTTTAACTGCTAATCTACAATAGATATCAAATTCCTAAAATTGATGCTACATCTATTTTACTAATCCATAAGGATCATCAATTTTAACCTTAATAGAATCGCTCTTTTGGTTTTGAAGATTGATGAATTGAATTTTGTAAAAAGAGTTTTGTTGATTTGTTGACACCAACGTTTGTTCACGACTATTGTTATACTTGATCTTAAAATACTCTGGCATGAAATATAATTTCATTCTGCTAGAAAATTCTCCAGAAGTCTTTATCACATCTTTGAACGTGTCTAATTCAAGTTGCATGTTTGGATACTGACGCGGAGCTCCGGATGAGCTGATTAATTTTTTTACAATTTTGTTCTTAAAAAAGTCAAATGTTACCTCAAATTGAGCTCCATAGTTTGATATCATCCCATGAGCATCGACTGTAGCAACTGTATAGATGTATTTTGAAGATGATAACATTTCTATGTCTACAAAAAAATCATCATCCACATAAGACATAGATGGAAACTTTTCATAATCGACAAAAGATTCTTCTTCTTTTGTCATTTCAACTCTGTTTCCATCTATTAATTCACCGGTCAAGTACTTTTTTGTTGAATAATCAAAACATTTTTGTCTTATAAGTTCGAATGGTTCTCTTATAGAGCTTCTTCTAAAAATTTGAAATTGTTTTATATCTCTTTGAGAATTTACCGGCATTCCCCAGACTATTTTTATTTTTTTTGTCTTATAGTCCCAAACAAAATTTGTGTCAACAGGAGGCGGAGGCGGCACAACTTCTTTGCATAATGTAGAATTTGATATTTGTCCTGAACTGACGTAGTAAATTAAGTCTCTAATTTCTGCATTTTCTTCATCGTATCCAGGAATTTCTATTTTTGCAATTGCTCTTATAGAGTAGTAGTAAGTCGATCCATATTTTACTTCTAAATCAATGAAACTATTAATAAAAGAACTTTCGATAGTTATCGTTTTTGTTTTTATGAAACCTTCATCTGTCATTTCGTGCTTGTCTATGACATAACCGACAAGAGAAACTTTGCATAAAAATGATTCAGGATCTCTAGTTTTTTCTCCAACATAAATGGGCTTCACTATTGCATCTTCATTTCTTGAAGATTCGTTTTTGCTCTTTTGATATTCACTATTAATTTGATCTATATCAGATTGAGACAATGACGCAGAAACAAAAACATCTGAAAGAACCAAAGAGTTAATACTAACATTCATTACAGGGACGTTTGATATTAGCCTATCAAACCCGCTGTTCATTATCTGCTTTCCATCAGCATTATAAAAGTTAATACCTAACGTAGAAGACGGTCTATCTGCAATTATCTCTATGTTTTCTACAGCTTTTGTGATTTGATTTCTCAATAGACTTAAATCAGATTCATCGCCTGTTTCTGAATATCTTTTTAAAAGACTTGAAACATAATTGTCAATAATCGTTGCTTGACTGGTTTTACCATCCGAAGACGTATTGATATCTTTATACGCATTCTCAATTTTTTCAAAATCAGAAAAAGTGTGTGAGGTAAATCTGGAGGAAACGAAACCGTCTTCAGACGCTACTTTTTCCAGATTATCTTTTATCGGAAATTTCGACGAATCTGCCTGCAAAGCTTTTGATGAATTAGAACAATTCCACGTCAACTTTATGTATCTTGGTTGTCTCAGCATGAAGTTAGAAGTTTCAGTGTTAATTTGTTCTGAAGATTTCTTTTTAAGATATTCTGGGACTCCTGCAGACGCATTTGTTGCTTCATCATAAACGTAGTAATTGTAGACAAACTCAGATTGAAAATTACCAGGTCGAGGAATATGAATAGAAAGCGCAGGAGTTGAAGGTCTAGATAATGTCATGTCAACTTACTTTCATTTATCGCTGTATGTCTCTATTGCTGCGTAGTATTTGTCAAAAGTTATTTCATCTAAAGAAGAACCGCTGCTGCTGTCATTTTGATACTTTGTTAGTGCAAAACTTTCGGTCAGCGTTGTATCAACTATAAAATCGTCTGGGTCTACCAATAAATGAAACACTCTATCAAATTTTCTTGGTGATATTAATGATTTTTTCAAGGCTTGCGTATCTAAAAGAAAGCTGTCTTCAACAAAAAAAGACTGCATGGAAGGATTACTAAAAGTCGCTGTTTCAGTTCCTGTCGTGGATTTAACAAATTTTTCAAATTCTGCGTCTATTGTTTTTTTGATTACGTTAAAGTTTGTATAACGATTTTCATCAAAAGAAACACCACAGAGGTATCTCAAGTATTCTTCCATTAAAAAACTTATTGAGTGATTTTCTATTAATTTTTTCTTGTCTTCATTTGATAAAAAGCTATAATCGCTTAAAGACTCAATCCCGTTATTAATAATCGAAAAGCTGTTGGACGGAGACATCTCTGAACTCAGATTTGATTTTAACGTAGGGATTTTATTAAGGTCAAAGCTTGAACTCTCAAATACTGAAAATCCGCTGTCTATAAAATTCTTTAAAACTCTAGTTGAAAATCTTGTAAGATCAAAAAGAAAACTTATTGGAGAGTAAATTAATTCCGGTTTTAAGCCATTGACTCTATAGATTTTAACATTCACCAATTTGTTTTTTCTTGTTGACGCAGATAAATTACTGGCATTTAACTGTAAGCTTCTTTGAAGCTTCTGAGGTATTCCAACAGAAATTATTCTTTTATTGTAAGAAGAAGATTCGGACAATCCAAAATTACTTGTCTTTAGAAAGTCTTTTAACAAAAGATTCCAAGAGACAAGGTGAATATCTTCTAATGGAAGAAACTTATCTATGCCTGATTGATTTCTCAAATTTAAGAAATAAGGAATAGAGTCTTTAACTGGAGATGAATAAGAATTTGAAGATCTTATTGAGATGTCTGTAAGCTTACTTCTTACAAGTAATAATTGCTCTTCTGACATTAAAAGTCTAGTAAGACTTGGCTCATTTATTACGCTGTTAACATTTGACAAAAATTTAGAGTATTTTCCAATTCCAGGATTTAATAAACCAATCAAGGTCTCCATCTCTCTTTGTAAAGAAAATAGAAATCCGTAAATTCTGTTTATTTTTTTTAACAAAGTCCTATCGTAATCTGAAAGTAGGTTTTCAATCTTGACTGAAAAAGCATCATATTTTAGTATCGAAAGATTTTTTCTAGAAATCTGCTGATCTACTTTTTGAGCCGACACGATTCCTTCGCTACTACGTACTGACGATGAACTTCTTGACTTATCTTCAGTCGCATCACGAACCATGATAGGATCGTATACTTCTTTTATTTCAAACACATCTCCAAATGTTTGATTTCCTGCGTAATGATTGACAAATCTTTCTGGATTTGAAGAATGGACGAGCAAACAACAAAGCATAAAAACTGACGAAAGATAAATCGTTTTTTGCGTTCCTGAATATAATGACCTTTTGTCTGTTTGTTGCTGAATATCGCCTATTTTAAATGTCGAGCTTTGAGAAGAAATAAAAAACTTTTCAAAATTGCTTGAAGAAGAAGTCTCTAAAAAGTCTAATTTATCGCTTAGACCCTCTAAAAAATTCGCTAAATTTTCTAAAATTTTAACACCGTTTTCAATTCCTCCTTCTATGCTTCCTTGAATATCTCTAGCATAAAAAAGATACTTTCCATTTTCTTGACTATTGAAGGAAACAATTGACTTTAACCTGTCAACTATTTTCAACGCAAGGTCTGACCTGTATTGAAAGTCTGGGCGGGCCCCTTGAATTTCCGAAGCACCAAATTTAGATTTATTTGCAGATATCAATCCAACGACAAATATGAAAAGAAGAGACATAAGTTCTGCATCATTTATTGCAGTTGAAATTAAAATTGCGCTTATGTCTTCATACTCTCCTTCATTTGACCAAGTTTTAGGGCCAGGATCTCTACAAAGAAGACCTGACCCGTTTAACACTTTTTGCTCTATACTTCTTAAAAGCAAAATTGGGTTTGACAAAATATCTTCAAGGTCAGTAGAATTTGCGCTATTCGATCCTCCTACTCCATGAGATTTTTGAGTAGGTTTTCTATACGGTTCAACATCAACTTGAAAAGCTAAATCATCTCTTAATGAATTCAGCATTGCAGCAGAAGACTTTAATCTTTGAATATAAGAGGATAACCTAGAAACATCAAAATTATTTGAATCAGAGTTTAGCGAACTTTCTACATAATAAAATGTTCCAGGTGTTATAACTGCATTTGGTCTTTTTGTACCAATATTGTCTTTTATGTAGCTGTCTTCAAACGTCAAAACTTCTGTGTTATCTTTTTCTATAAATTGAGAAAGGCTAACTAAGGATTTTCCGCCACCTGGCGGATTTGAAAAAATTTCCGTTATATCAGAACCAACTTGACCAAAAAAGCTATCCCAAATCTTTGAGTTTCCTGTCCCTGAAGTGTTTATAGAATATCCATAATCTTCTACTATCGTCTGTTTCATCTTTGTAGAAAAAACGTACTCTTTGCAAATTAAGTGGCTAAGTCTTGCGATAGATTCTTCGATGCTGTCTGTTTCTCCAAAAACTTGCGTGTTAAAAACATTTGTCAAAACACCTTTTGAATTAAACACAGCTTTCATTATCTGAAAGATGCTTTCATTTTTTTGAGACACCAACCCAGTAATATCAAGAAATCTTGGCACTAATATATGTCTATCATTAAAAGAAAATTTTCTTAGTGCTGCAGACCTAGGAGAAACTATATTGTAAGGGCTTGAGTAAGCTTGATCATTTGGTATAGCAGATGGAATTGCTCCATGGGTTAATAAAGCTCCTGGTAAACCATTTCTAAAAGCTTCTTTCATTTCTAAACAGACTTGAATCCACGTTTTTGTTGGAGTCCATCCCGTCGTATTGTCTGTAGAATCAAACAAAATTTCCTGAATAGAAGAAGGAGATACGTCGACTATAACTTTATTTTTTGATAAAGCGTTGCTGACATAAACTTCTAAAGCTCCAATTAACATCAAATCTTTTTGATCTAAGTGAGACCTACAATCAAACTTCTTTTTTATTCTTGAAAACCTTATCAAAAGATCATCAATATTTTCTCCAAAAGAATCACAAAATAATTTCAAATCTAAGCTGTTTTCGCTCGCGGCTGTAGATAAATCTGAAGAAATGTTTGAATTTAAAATTGAGGTAATTGAAGCTTCTGCAGATATTAGCAAACTATCCTGCTTCGCTTGAAGAACTTGTCCTACTTTATTTAAACGACCATTATCATCATATGCTGGAATGAAATTTGAAATAGCTAATATCTCGGGACTGTTATTTGTTATTCCTGTAGAAATTTCAAAAGAAGAAACTGTTGACTGCGTCAAGCCTCCTTCTAATCGATCGTTGTCTTTTCCTTTTGAAATAGCAAAAGAGGTCGCAACAGGATATTTTATCAAGTCTGCTTTATTAGACCCGACCATTGATATTGAAGAAAGATTTCCGTACTTAGATTTAGACATTTTTTTCTCCTAAGCCCATGTTAAAATTCTTTTGGATCAATAACAATCGCATTTGTTCTGCTAGCTTCAACTAAAGAATAATCTCGAAGAACGGGCATTACGTAGTAGATAATTGTTCCTCTATCTTCATTTTGTAATTTGTCTATTAACTCTAAAGTTGACACAGGGTTTAAGAACGTTCTTTTTCTATTAACTTCTTTTATCAAAACAAAATGATCATAATTCGAAAGATCATTTTCTACTTTCCAAGAAATTTTAATTTTATCGAGATCCAATCGATCCGCATATAGATTTTTTACTTCTAAAGATTTTTTCTCTCCAACATAAATGTATGTCGCAGTAACCCCAATTTCTCCATCATCAAGAATAGAATGAGAAGTAATGTTTCCTGATTCATCTTCATGCAAAATAGTTCCATTATCAAGAGAAAGTGGCTGTCTCCATTTATAAGGTCGATAAGAGTACGTTCTTGTTTTTCCAGAACGTCCAACAGGGGATGCTTCTACAGTTTTTACATGATCTCTTAACATGCTTAAAGGATTTCTTAAAAAAGTCCTGATTTCATACATGTAATTTGTGCTAGGGTCTATAGAAGATATAGAAAACTCTTTTTGGGTTCTCAAATTATCAACAAAGCTTAAATCAGTCAACCCAAATTTATTTACTTCGGGATTTTCAAAGACTTCTCTCACTCCAGTCTTTAAATTAACTCTAGAGATCTTATTAAAGATTAAGTTTTGAAGATTTTCTGCTTGTGACGCAATTTCATTAAAAAAGCTCGTCCCATAACCAGCTGCATCAAAATAGTCTTTTATTTTTTTTGTGCTGTCTGGGTTTATGGTCGTGCTTACTGTAAATCTTACTTCTGGTTTGTCTGAAAAAGTGCCTATTTCAGGAGACTCTATTACTGTAGAAACTACTGAAAATAATGAAGAGTTAATATGCTTATAAATTTGAGAAACTGACTCTTTAATAGAGCCGTATGAAGTTTTATACTTTAACCTGTATTCATACGTTCTTCCATCTCTTACAGTCATGTCTGTATAAGTTGATGTAGAAGTTTTTAAATCTGAGAATTTAACAATTGTGATAAAATCGCTGAAACCTCCAGAAACTTTTTCTCTTCTTTCAATTTGAACTTGATCAGCATAAAATGGTGGGTTTACAACCCTTAAGGTCGAAGAATTTGATTTAGGTGTTGCTTCTATCACAAGACCAGTAGAATCTACGTTAAGAGGCTTACCTACAACTACATTTTTAAAGTAAGGATTAGTCACAGAATTAGAATCTGAAGAATAATCTTGAAAAATACATCTATAAATTGCCAACTTATTGCTTGGTTCATTTACGTTAATTGGTCCAGGACTAGTCTGCGCGGCATCTCTATATTCTGTCGCAATTCCTGAATTAGTAAATTCTTTTAATTTTATCGTAAAAGAAGTATGGTTTTTGTCTTGAATTACATTTAGCTGATTATTCAAATAAAAAATCTTTGAAGAGTTCTCAGCTAACTTAGAAAGCTTTTGATAACTTGATAGGTCTACATCCTTGAAAACTCTATGTATTGGAGTTTCATTATTAGTATCGTATATTTCAAAAGCTATTTTCAAAGAATTTTGCGTCAATGTTTTTGGAACGTTAATGCTCTGTTTTATAAAAAGTTCATCTTTAAGTTTTGACTTTTTGACTGATTTATAATATACGTTCTCTTTATTTAAAGATGATAGCGCGTCGTTTAAGTAAAAAGCTCTTATATCATTTATTATTCTATTTGATGAGCTTATTTCTTTTCTAACAACGTCAGAAGGGTCGATTAAAAACTTGCTTAACAATTCATGGTTTAACTTTTTTATTTCTTTTTGAGTAATACCGACAAAAGAAAAATCAACGTCATCTTTATCTTCCTCCAAAGACTCAGAAAAAGAATAAAGAGAAGAAATCTCATTCAATTTTTTGTTTGCTTTTAAAGAAGATATAACATCTTGGTTAATATAAGCTTGAAGATTTATTGTCGAAGACGCGATTATAGTTTGAAGCTTTTGCTTCGCTAAAATTATTTGATTTGAGCTTTTCTTAAGAAGATTCTGAATTTGGTAAGCTCCAGCATCTGCATTAATTATTGCAGATTCAGAACTAGAGTTATTTGCAGATCGTTGCGTATTTTCTCCTTCTGAAATCGACACGTTTGGATTGACCACATTTATTGTGACTTTGCTCAATGAAGAAGAAAAGATCTTGCTTTGTAATACGCTAAATGACACTTCTATTTTATAGAAATTGTCATTAGTCTCTAAAAGTCTAAAAAAATAAGGAGAAACCTTAAATGATGTGTCTTGTTGAATTGGTGAAGAATATAGCTGCATTATATTTCCTCATCTCCGCTAAACATTAGAGTAAATAGGTGGACAAAGCAATCAGAACCATTATCATCTACAACAACTTTCCCAACAAAGAATGCATGATGAGAAGAAGCACGGGGATTGCTAGAATTATCATTGACTCTTCCGTAATCAATTACGTCAAGCTTTCTAGCTTCATCGTTTGTAATTTCAAAGACTTGAGCCACAATGTCGTTATCTCTTGATGTTGGATCAAACGAAATAATTTTTGAAAAATCTTCGTACTTATTAAGCTCAAGTTTTAATTGAGAAAACCCTAACTTTTCAATCGGACCCCAGGCTGGATAATCTCCAAGAAGTAAATTATTTTTCTTTAGTAGGTCTAAATTAGTTTTATCAACAGAAAAAGTAGACTTCTTTATCGGAGGAAGATACATAAAATTTTCTACATTCCTCAACTTTTCATCATTAAATAAAGAATCTATAGTGTTGACGTTTGTAGCAGGAACCATTTGAAGAGTTTCAGAATTTTTAAGTAATGTAAACTCTATTTCATTTGAACTTAAAGCAAAATTTTCATCCTCAAATATTGAATCAGATGACCCAATAATCCTAAGTTTTGAAAAATTGTCTATTGAAGACGTCAATATTCCTTCTATTTGAGAAGTAAATGTAGCTCCCAGCACAGCTTCTTCAGAAAAGCTACCAGTAATATTTGTCCTATTCTTGATTTTCCCTAAAACAAAAGAAGACCAAGACGTTGAACCAGAAGCTTCCGAAAAATTTACATTTGACTGTTGTCGAAAAGGTATTAGTCTACCTGAATCATCGGCAGTAAATGTTATTTCATCTTGAGGAACTTGATAAGACTCGAGATATATTCTGGGAGTCGGGTCGACGTGCCCTTCTTGCAAACTGGATTCATAATAAACATTCGTGTCTGAAAATGAAGCATACTTAACAACAAACTTGCCACTGGCCAGCTGACTTCTTCCTTCATACGTCAGAATGGCATCAATGACTCTCGATTTATTGTTTAATATCCCGCTCATATTTCCACATATCAAATATGCGTGATTATTAAAATGCCACCCATTTAATACTAAAGGATCTTTGAAGCAAGCGTAGCTAGCTCTGATCTTTCTCCTTTGATCAAGTTAACATGTCCAGCTATTCCATGCTCTTTAAATTTTTCTATTGCAAATGTTAGTCCATTTGTAAACACATCGACGTGAACATTATCTATCTGTTCTACATCTCCAGTCAAAACGATCTTTGTTCCGTCTCCAACACGAGTGATAATTGTTTTTAACTCATGCATGGACAGATTTTGAGCTTCATCAATAATGATGTACGCATTAGGAATAGATCGACCACGAATAAATGTGATTGCTTCGATTTCTATGAGACCTTTTTCCTGCATAAGAGCAAGGTAGTATTCATCTCCCAATCTGGCTTTTGTAGGGTCTGCCGGCGCTCGTTTTTTGTTTCCTTTTTTGCTATTCATCAAAAAGTTAATGTTATCTCTAATTGGAGAGATCCACGGTTCCATCTTTTCTTCTAATGTTCCAGGAAGAAAACCTATGTCTTTTCCGACTGGCTGGACGGGTCTAGTCACTATCAACTTTTCGTATTTAGCATTATCTGAGCCACCTATACCTTTTAATTGCTCGAGAGCGGCGGCTATTGCCAATAGAGTTTTTCCAGTTCCTGAAGGACCTGTCAATGTAAGCAATTTTACATTGTTGTCAAATAGCAAATCTAACGAAAAAGACTGTTCTTTGTTTCTTGGTTTTAATCCAAAAGCTTGTTCTATTTTGCTAATTGGAGCAAGAGGCTTATCTGAAGAAGCGCATTTAGAAAGAGCAGATTTTGTGGTTTTTCCGTCTACTCCAGTGTTTTTGATAACAACTATCTGATTTGGATAAAGAGTATGATTTTCTAATTCTTCTGCTGTCAGTTGTAATTGCTCTTCTTTATAAAACTGATCTACTCTTTTTTCTGATATTTCAACAACAGCCACGCCTGTATAAAACTGATCGGTATCAGTTGCAACACGCATTTTTAGATAATCTTCACACTTAACGCCTAAAGAATCACACTTAATTCTTACGTTAATGTCTTTAGAAACAAGTATGCAAGAATCTTTTGTTTCTTTGAGCTGTAACATGAAAGAAATGATCATGTTATCAACCTTAGAAGAGGTCAGCTCTGGTGGAAGATTTGTTAAACTATTTGGGTGAATAGAAACAATTTTTAATGTCGCACCATTTTGCAAAGAAATTCCATCTACAAGACTACCTTGTAGACGTAGTTTATCTAATGTTTTAGACGTTTGTCTTGCATTCTTACCAACTTCGTCTAATCTGCTTTTATGATGATCTAACTCTTCAAGAACAGCCATTGGAATAATCAGGTCATTATCCTCAAATGAAAATATTGAATTTGGATCACTAAGCAAAACGTTTGTATCTAAGACGTATGTTTTCTTCATGTAGCTACTATCAAATATAATACGTTTTAAACAATTAAACGCGGATTTTGTAATGTTTGTCTTAACTTGATGAAGAAAAGAAAACTACACGTAATCACCGATCGATCATGCTTTTCATTACATGAAAAACACGAAGTAAACTGTCAAAGAAAATCTTGTAATAATTGGATAGATTACGAGGATAGTAAAAACTGCGTCATAATTGCTTCAAAGGCAGGTCCTAAAACGCTTCAGGAAATAGGAAAAATCTATAACCTTACACGAATGAGAATCTGCCAAATAGAAAAGAATATCTACGAAAAAGTAAGAAATATAATTGTTGATTAATTAGTACTTCTTTTTATTCTTCTTTTTTGAAGATTTTTCTTTTGTTGTTTGATCTTCAGAAGTTAAATCAGATATTTTCTGAGCTGTTGATGGAACTAAAAATCCATCAACATTTTCTTTTTCAACATCTTGAATTTCAAGATTTTCATGCTGAATTTCTAGTTGTTCTTCTACTTCTTCAGTTTCAAACTTTTGTTCATTTGATGATGCAGAAGCAGAAACATGCTCAACATGATTAACTAAAGATTCTTGCACAACAACTTTTTCTTTTTTCTTGTTATCGACAAGTAAAGAATCGCTTTTTACATTTGGGCTGACTAAAAAGCCGTCTTTTCCAGTCTTTTTATAGTCTTTGTCTGGATCTAGACATTGGTCTGTTATGTCTGCTAATCTAGCTCTATTGTAATGGGGCATTTTCAGTCCTTTGACTTTTCGCCTTTATCAAGCTCAACTGTAAGTTTGACAAGCTCCTTAGACTTAGCTTGAAGTTGACGAAGACCTTTACGGGCTCGAACACCCGCTGCTGCAGTTCCTCTTGCGTTTTTTGTAACATCAAGTTCAAGAGCCTCAACAAGAGTTTTTAATTCATTCCATTTATCTAAAACAGGATTGCTCATTATTCATCTCCTAAGATGTGTAATCAAGAATATATTTCTATAAAACAGTTAGTAAATAGGTTCATCTTACAAGAGAGCTAAATTCTTTAGGAAACAAATCAGAGTTTGTTCGATAAAATCTTTCCCAGTCTGAATCGATTACATAAGAAACAGCATGATCTGTTTCATTTCTGACTGACCTCCCAAGAGACTGAATAATTGACTTTGCTGTCATATAAGGGTACCATTTTGAATTATTTTCCATTCTCTTTTTGACAACAAGATCTCCAAGATAAGGAAATGGAATCTTACAGATTATTTGAAACCTACTAAGATTATCGTGAAGATCTACTCCTTCAGTCATGGAAGGGCTAAGAAGTACTGTAGGCTCTTGACTTTCTATATGAAGTTTAAGAACAGCATCTCTATTCGATGAATCGTGAAGAAGAAGTCTTGAAGAGACTACATTTTCTTTGATATATTTTGCGACTTTATAGTTAACAGCATGAATAATTCCTTTTTCGTTTGAATGCTTTTCTAAAAGCATCCTAATAGTCTCCACAACTACAGGCAAAGTCTTTTCTATAGAAGATTTTGACATACTACCTGCTGGTATGTAATGAATTGGTCTGTTTTCTATTGGAAACGGAGAAGGTATACTGAGATAAGCGACTTCTGACGGATTCAACCCGAGCGAGGTACAAAAGATGTCTTTATTTACAATAGTAGCAGACATCATCAATACCCTTCCGCCAAGCTTAAAAAAGGTATCATGGCTATATGGAGAAACATCAATCGGTTTAAACTCGTATTTTTTACCGGCTTTTTTGTTGTCTGGTAGTGGGTATACGACGTTCATTGTCCAGTTTTCTGCTTTATAAACTTCAATAAATCGATTGATTTTGCAAATGTGTTTATCAAGAATCTCATACTGTTTTGATTGGATTCCATAACCTTCGATGTTATTGCTTAACTTCATTAAAGATTTTTCAAGAGAAGCTGCGTGCTTATTTACAGCTTTCAAGTATGTCGTTTTTATCCATTCATAAATTACAGGTTGAGTATCGTTTTTTGGCGGCTTGCACTTAATAATGTCCCTTGAAAATTTTTCAGAGAATATAACTTCAATGAATTTTCCAAGTTCTGATTCAGTATTGTGCGCTTCATCTACTACAAGAAGAGCACGAGGTTCGAGCTTTCCGGCATACATAGATTCTGCAAGAATGTATGGAAAGTTTGTCACCGATATTGGAGAATCTATAAATTCTTGTTTTTCAATTGAATAAGGACATGCTGCCTTGCAGTGTTTTTGAAACTCGGTGCCTGAAAGTTGCTTTGCTAATTTTGAAAGAATTCTTTTCGATTCTGCGCAAGACTGGTCTTCATAAAATGAACAATGATAATTGCTTGAAGACTTAATTGATTTAACAAGATTTCTTCCAGTTTGAGGACCGAAATCTCTTAGATATTGTTCTTGTAAAATCTTTTGAGTTGTGACTACGTAAGAACCAGTTAACGGTTCTCCGTCTTGATTTTTTAAAGTTGTTGCATGGGACTCAAGGTATCTTGAAATTGTAATACCCGTTGCAGACTTGCCTACGCCAGTACCAAGTTCAAGGATCACATACTTTTTGCCCGATTCGTACGCGTTGATCGCAAATTCAATTGCTTCTTTCTGTTCATTTCTAATTTTAGAAAAAGGAAAGTAGCAGGCATAATCGTACTTTGGCATACAGCAACTTTATCACAAGCAAGACAAAAATTGCAATTTACTTTTTATCTCCAATTATTCTATCAACAATCCCCATCTCTACGGCTTGCTCTGGTGTCAAGAAAAAGTCGTGACCTGCTTTCATTAGTTTATCAATTTCTTCCTTTTTTAAACTTGTTTCTGACATGAGCGCTGAAACCATTAGTTCTTGAAGTCTTTCAAATTCCTTCATCTCATTCATAGCCTCAAAAACATTTCCGATAAGACCTCCTGAAATAGGATGAATCATAATTCTTGCAGATCTACCGATCATTCTCTTTCCTTTGACTCCTGAAGCCAAAAGAAGCACGCCTGCAGACATGACCTTGCCTAATGCAATTGTGTGAACTGGACATGGCAAAAACTTAATCGTGTCATATAATGAAAACATTTCATCTACTGATCCACCATAGGTGGATATCACTAAATGGATTGGTTTGTAATTCTGATTTGCAAGGTGGAGTAATTGAACGACCACGCTGGAGATTGAATGTTCGTTAACTTCTCCGTGTAAAACTACTAATCGATCATCGATTCCGTTTGACATTCCTGAAGAATAATAAACATCATCAATGCTATTTGACTTACCAATATAAGAAGCTTTTACTTGTCGACCCATTATTTATTTCCTTCGTAAATTCCAGTAATAGTCATTTCAGGACAGATTTCTTTTAATGCTGAAGATATAGTCTGAACTTGATCAATATTTTCTAATTCTAAGCTCAAATAGTAAAGTATTAATTGCTTTTGTCTTTCTGAGACTCCATATTGCAATATTTCTTGAACAATTTTTCTGGCAGTCGTGTTTTCTTCGGCAAGTTTGTCAGACTTTGTCTTACCAAATAATTCGGTCATAATATTTCTCCTGTAGTTGTAGTTCTAGTGAACGATTCTACTTTACAAAAGGACTCTCCTAGAACTCTTATATACTTTCCATGAACGTCGTCACCGTCTGATTCGGTTGTGAGAACAGCAAATTCTCCCCACTTTTTATTTTCAACTATAAATTGAACATATTCCCACGTTGCCAAATCAGCAAAACTTGTCTCGAGGATTCCAACAAAGTTGGAATGAATCGAAGGTTTAATGTCTTCAATTCTTATTAGGGAATTCATGTTATCTTTTCCTTGAAGAATTTCTGATACACAAATGTCAGTGACTTTGTGCACTGCTCCGCAATTGTTACATTGTGAATGCTTCACAACAACCGTACCATCATCATTAACTACTGAAAACACGGTGAATCTGTGGGCAGGCGGATTTTCTAGTTTTTTAAACTGAGGTAATACGCAACGACACTTTATTAAATGTTTTTGTCCGCTACTCATTTTCTTTTTGTTGACTCAGATTTCTTTTTAAGAATTTTATAACTAATTTTTTTTTCTTGACAGTCTGCCTTTATAACATTAGAAATGTTTTTTTGAAAAGAAGTAATAGCGTTTTGATACCCTTGAGAAATCGACACATCAATTAAGTTTGAAATACCAGAAACTTGTTCGTCTGTTAATTTTGGAGAAAAATTCCCAGAAAAATTAGAATTCGCTAAATTTATCTTAACGGTATCTTTGACATATTCCAACAAAGCTAAAACTTCTTTTGATATTTTGTCAACAGAATTCATCTTTTATTACCAAACAAAACATTACATCGTTTACTTGTCAAGTAAATCAAACAATTACTGCGCCTAAGCTGCTTAAATCTTTATAAAACTTATTTGCATAAAAATCTCCGCACTTAATGCTAGATAGAGGATAAATTTTTCCTTCCCATTGAGCAATTCCATGGTTAGCTGCTGCTTTTACAGCTCTTAAACATCGATCTACATCAAGCACTTTTCTTTTTTTGTCTTTATCTGTTAGCTTTATTAATGTTCTATTGATACCTAAACTTTGAATTCTTCTTGTCAATATTTCTTTCACTGAAGAAATATCAGATTCTAAGATTTTTTCTTGCAATCTGCGTATCTGAAGATCAACTTGATTTTTAGTTTTTTTGTTTTCAATCATTACTCCTGTTGAAGTAATATCAACTGAATCAACCCTTGAAAATGAAAATATATCAATGCTATTAATCAATTGACCTTTTAAGCTGGATATTAGATCTGATCCAGACACGACCGCTACATCATTTAAAAGATTGATTCCATGAATCTCATATTTGACTATTATCGGTATAACTGCTAACGTTCCTCTATCATAATTAACTTTTAAAGTATGAAGAACGTCTTCAGACAGTCCTCTAACAAAAAGAATTATTTGTTCTTTACTTTCTGAAGCATCTTCTAAAACTCTATGAATTTCAGATATTGATTCGATAAATCCGTCTATGCAAATAACTCTGGGGTTAAGTACTTTAACAAAAGGCAAATTAAACCCGGAAAAAACATCTTGAAAAAAACTACCAGAAGAATATTCTAAAGCATCTTTTTCTCCAGATGTTGATTCTTCAAATAGCACAACTTTTCCATGAAAGCCAGAAAGCTGTAAAGCTTCAAAGACCAAATCTTGAATGTGACTTTTTGAAAAAGTAGACAACAAAAGTTTTAATGAATCTTGACTAAATTTTGACGCAGTAGAGATATTAACTCTACTTTTGTTGTTTTTACTTAAATCATTTAAAGCGGCTAAGAACGGTTTAAATGATCCAGGAGACAAAGTCTCCGCTTTAAATAAATATGAAATTAAAATTTCATAAACAACTTGCTCGAGTCTTGAAGAAAACTTTAGATTTTCAAGATTTTGAAAAAACAAAACATCGTCTGAAGTAGTAACATCTTCGATAGATTTAATGATGTTTTTTAATGATTTTTTTATTTCTGGTTCAGAAAATAAACTATCCACATACAAAGCTTAACCAATTTTAAGTAAATGTACATTAAGGATGTTTTGCAACCTTATACAGCATTTCAGCAATAAATGAAATCAACGCCCCACCAACAGCAGCTCCCAACCACTTAGAAGCAGTGAATAAAATGTTTTGAAAATTTTCGATTTTTTCAATAGAGTGCTCAATTTTTTGCATTTTTACTTGAATTTCGTCTGTCTCTTTTTCACATTCTTCAGCTGAAGAATCGTTTTGTTGTCGCCAGGCAGTCAATTCAAACACTTGTTTTTCTATTTTCGAAACTGATTCGATATTCGCTGTTTTAGTCGATGCAATTCTTGAAAACAATCCATCGTCTGGGTGATAGATTGCTTCGTGAATCTTATCTACTTTTTCAACGATTTGATTTTGACTTTTTTCGATGCCATCGATCTTGTAGAGAAGACGATCAAATCCACCGTTCAGAGCAGGACTATTGTCTAACTTTTTGTGTATATTGTGGAGTAGATCTTGAGAATCATCTCCATCAGATCCCAGAATAGAATTTCGTTTTTGAACATATTTTTTGTTCATTTGGCCCTAGATTAAATATATTCTCTTATTAAGAATTTATAAGAATTCTAATTAAATTAGAAGAATTAATTAAGAAATTACAATTAGAAAATTATGAACAATTTTAATATAAAAGAAGAAGTATTTGGAAATACTAATTTTCAATTGGATCATTCTGCTCAAGTAATTTTTGTTGCTGATCTTTTTGTAGAAGACTACATTGGGGGTGCCGAGTTAACTTCAGAAGCTCTTATTTCAGAATCTCCGCTAAAAGTTCAAAAGATTAAATCTCAAAACGTAACGCTTGAGATTCTGAACAAACATGTTGATAAATTTTGGATTTTTGGAAATTTCGCGGCTCTTAACCCCCAATTGATCCCCAGCATCATTGGAAATCTTCGGTATTCTGTTTTGGAATACG
>Ga0114973_10000250_pt1 | contig 39474 bp, 34 predicted proteins | sample M_140807_MF_Meta_FD_87025 | JGI IMG/M metagenome (GOLD analysis project Ga0114973, IMG submission 87025) | Freshwater microbial communities from Lake Montjoie, Canada to study carbon cycling - M_140807_MF_MetaG | ecosystem: Environmental > Aquatic > Freshwater > Lake | place: Lake Montjoie... | reverse complement strand
GGTCACGCAGATCCACCTTCGCCCGATACAGGCCCTCCCGTTCGGCAAACCCCCGCTGGAAGTACCGCGGCAGCAGATCGGCGGATGGAAGGTTGACCCGGCCGGCAGGATAGATTCCGCGCCGGCAGCGATCGAGCATCTGCGTGGAGATGTCGGAGGCGTCGATCTGCCACTGGAAGGCGGGCCGCAGCCGGGTGAACTCGGCGAGCACGATCGCCAGGGAATAGACCTCCTCGCCCGACGACGCCGCCGCCGACCAGACCCGAAAGGGCCGCGGCGTCAGGGCCAGCCGGGCGGCTGCTGCGGGAAGGACATGTCGGGAGAGGATCTCGAAGTGGGCCGGTTCCCGGAAGAACTCGGTGTGGTTGGTGGAGATCAGGTCGATCAGCGAGTCGATCTCCGCCTCGCCGTCGGGCGACTGAAGCAGCCGGCAGTAGGCGTCGTAGTCGGCGATCCCCAGCGACCTCAATCGCTGGCCGAGCCGGCCCGCCATGAGCGCGTGCTTGTCGGGCCCGAGCCGGATCCGGCTCCGCTCGTGGATCAGATTCGCCAGAAACTCGTAGGCCTCGGGCGTCAGCGGGGCTTCGGATGGGAACTGCATCGGGCTCGCCGGTCCTGTGGTCCGTCCGTGGCAGTCAGGATGCCGCCGGCCCCCTGGCCGACACGACGCACCGACTAGAAGTTGGCGAAGTTGCGGTCATCCTGATCCGCCAGCTTGTCATCGGGCATCGGGATCTGGGACTGGCTCGACCGCCGCGGCGGAGATGCGACCTCGATCCGCGGCATTGGAGCGGTGGCGATCCTACCAGCCGAGGGGCGGGGGCGTCCGCCCTTCGGGCCGTTGCCGGAAGCGATCTCCCGCCCCCGACTCGCCACGGCACTCACCAGTGCCCGGAGCGACTGGACCGACTCCTGCATCGAGCGGGCCTGGGCGCTGAGTTCCTCGGCGGCGGATGCGCTCTCCTCGGCATTCGCGGCGTTGCTCTGCGTGACCTTGTCCATCTGGGTCATCGTCGAGCCGACCTGCTGGATGCCCTGGGCCTGCTCCTTGGCGGCGGTGGCGATCTCGGCGACGATCGCGTCGGCCGACGCCACCTTCGACACGATCTCGTCGAGCGACTCCCCGACCTTGCCGCAGCTCGTCGAGCCACGCCGGCTGTTGGCGATGGCCGCCTCGATCTTCTCGGCCGTTTCCTTGGCAGCCGCGGCGCTCCTTTGGGCGAGCGACCGGACCTCGTCGGCGACGACTGCAAAACCCGCCCCCGCCTCGCCGGCCCGGGCCGCCTCGACCGCGGCGTTGAGTGCGAGGATGTTGGTCTGGAAGGCGATCTCGTCGATGTTCTTCACGATCTTCGCCACCTCGACGCTGGAGGCCTCGATGGCATGCATCGCAGTGTTCATCTCGGCCATCGTCTGGGACCCCGACTGGGCGGCGGTGCGGGCCTGATTGGCGTAGTCCTTCGCCTTCTCGGCGTTGTCGGCGGTGCTGCGGATCATCACCGACATCTCCTCCAAGGCCGCGCTCGTCTCGGCCACGCTCGACGCCTGCTGGCTGCAGCCCGAGGCGAGCGACTGGCTCGAGGAGGAGAGCTGCCCCGAGGCGGAGGCCGTCTGCGTGGCCCCGTCCTCGAGCGCGTCGGAGAGCAGGCCCAGCGACCTGCTCACCGCGCGGATGATGCCCCAGCCGAGGAGGCCGCCGAGCAGGCCGGCAATCGCAAGCATGGTGCCGATGATGCCAAAGCTCGCGGCCACCTTGCTTCTGGCCGAAGTGCTCTCGACATCGGCGAGTTTGATGTTGTAGTCGATGTCGGCGTTGAAGCCGTCGACGCACTTGTCGAGCGTCGGATAGACCTCGGTGACCATCAGTGCCTCGGCCTCGGAACGCTTCTGCCCGAGGGCGAGGTCGATCACCTTCGCCGCTCCCGTGAGGTAGGCCACACGACTCGACTTCGCCTCCGAGAAGAGTCTCGCGTCCTCGGCATCCGAGAGGTACTTCTCGTACTCGGAGCAGAGTTCGTCCCCCTTGGCCCGCGCCGTCAGGAACGCCGCATCTCCAGCCGCAGCAGACTGCGGCGCCGACGAAGACTCCTCCAGCAGCAGGCGGACCGCCTTCGCGGACTCGGCGTTGGACTGGATGATCTTGTTGAGGGTCACGACCGAGGGGATCGAGTTGGTCGCCAGAGCCACGACGTGCCCGTTGACGCCGAGGATCCGCCAGAGGGCGATGACGCCGAGCAGCAGGGAGAGGGCGATGAGGCTGAGAAAGCCGACGGTGATTCGCCGGGGGATGGTCCACGTGCTCATGGGAGCTCCTTGAGGGTGATCGTTCCGTCTACTGCGGAAATCTTGTCGAGGTCGATGAGGGTCTTCACCAGGCCGCCGGCCTTCGCCATGCCGGTGATGAACTGGGCGTCGACGGTGCCGCCGAAGTCGGGGGTGGGCTCGATGTCGGCGGCGGCGAAGTTGGCCACCTCTTCGACCCCGTCGACGATCATCCCGCAGAGCCGCTGATCGCCGGCCGGGGTGACGATCTGGGTGACGACGATGCAGGTGCGGTCGTTGTCGGCTGCGGTCGGCAGCCTGAGCTTCGCCCGCAGATCGACCAGCGGGATCACCTTGCCACGGAGGTTGATCACCCCCTTGATGTGGTCGGGCATGTTGGCCACCGGCGTGATCGGACAGAGCCTGATGATCTCCCGCACCTTGAGCACCGGGATGCCGTACGACTCGTCGCCGAGCGTGAACGTCAGGTACTTGCCGGGCTGGATGGCCGATCCGGCCTGATGGGCGGCCGGCTGGACCGTGGCGGAGTTCTTCATGATGGCGATTCCGGGAAGGGGAGGGAGGTCGTCGCGGGGTTCGGGCTACGCGGCCGCCTCGCCGTTGCGGGACTTGAGCTTTACGAGGGCGTTGACGTCGAGGATCAGGCCGACGCGACCGTCGCCGAGGATCGCGGCCCCGGCGAACGACGCCTGCTGGCGGAACATGTCGCTGAGGCTCTTGATCACCACCTCCTGCTTGCCGATCAGTTCGTCGACGAACAGGCAGCGGGCATCCTGGCCCGATTCGATCACGACCAGGATTCCGGCCGTGAGTTCCTTGGCGTGGGCGGGGGTGTTGAGGTGGTCGCCGAGTCGAAGCACCGGCGTGAGCCGCCCCCGGACGCTCACCATCTCGCCCCGGCCCTGCACGGTGGTCACCATGCCGGGAAGCGGGCGGAACGACTCGCGAACCGAGAGGGTCGGGATCACGTACCGCTGGTCCCCGACGCCGACGAGCAGCCCCTCGATGATGGCCAGCGTGAGCGGCAGGGAGATCGTGAAGACGGTGCCACGACCGACGACCGATTCGATCTCGATCTTGCCCCGCATCCGCTCGATGTTGCGACGAACCACGTCCATTCCCACGCCCCGACCGGAGAGATCGGTGACCTTCTCGGCCGTGGAGAAGCCCGGGGCGAAGATCAGTTCGAAGGCGTCGCGATCGTCGAGGTGCTCGTCGGGCCTGAGGATTCCGCGTTCCACGGCCTTGGCCCTGATGCGGTCGGGGTTGAGGCCGCGGCCGTCGTCCTGGATCTCGATCACGATGAACCCGCCGCGGTGGAAGGCCCGCAGCGTGATCGTGCCGGCCGCCGGCTTTCCCCGATCCAGCCGCTCCGCCTGCGGCTCGATGCCGTGGTCGGCCGAGTTGCGGATCATGTGGATGAGCGGATCCCCCAGCTCCTCGACGATGTTGCGGTCGAGTTCGGTGTCCTCACCCTCCAGCACCAGCTGGATGTCCTTTCCCTGCTGGACGGCGAGATCCCGGACCAGCCGGGCCATCTTCTGGAAGGTGTTGCGGATCGGCACCATGCGGAGCGACATCGCCGTCCGCTGCAGGTCGGAGGTGATTCCGCGGAGCTGGCCGAGGCAGCGGGAGAGGTGGACGCTGGCGACGTCCCGCACCTCGGGGCTCTGCACCACCATCGACTGGGCGATCACGAGCTCGCCGACGAGGTCGATCAGGCCGTCGAGCTTGAGCGTGTCGACCCGGACGATGCCGGCGGCGGCGGCCCGGGGCTTCGCGGCGACCTGCTTCGAGTCTTCGAGATCGGGCTCGGCAACGGCCTTCGGCGCCGAAACCACAGCCGCGGGCTGCGGTGTCGGCGGAACCGCAACCGGCACGGGGATCGGCTGAGACGGGGCGACGACGGCGGGCGTCGGCAGGGGAACCGCAGGCGGGGTGACGGGGGCGGCCGGCTTCTGGGGAGCCGGCACAGGGGGCTGCGGGACCGCGGCCGCCGGCGGCGCGGCAGCGGGGGTTGGGGCGGAGGTTTTGCGGGCCAGCAGCGAATGGACGTCGGCGATCACCCGGGGGATCGGAAACGCCGCCCTCGTCGAACTCGGCCCGCCGTTCAACTGGCTCGACATCTGCTCGACGTATCGCTTGAGAATGTCCTCGCCCGCGAGGATCACGTCGATCGACTCGCGTCCGAGCCGGAACGTTCCCCGGCGGGCGGCGTCGAGCAGCGACTCCAATTCGTGGGCCAGCTGCTGCAGCACGACGAGCTTCATCACCCCCACGTTCCCCTTGAACGTATGGAAGGCGCGAAACACGGTGTCGATCGTGCTGGAATCGGTCGGATTCGATTCGAGCACGAGCACGCCCTGCTCGATGTCCTGAAGCAGGTCCTGGGCCTCGGCGCAGAAAAGCTGGAGCATCTCGGCGTCGCCGTCCGCCACGGAGATCTCGACAGTCTGGTCGGGCAGGTTCGACCCCGGCAGTTCCCGGGGAGTCGCCGCAGGAGCCGCCGGTCGGGCCGGCAACCAGTCGGCGGGAGCGGCGGCGATGGGACCGCCCTGCTCCCAGGCGTCGAGGGCGGAGGTCAGCCAGAGATGCCAGGCCTTGAGGTTTGCGATCGAGTGCTCGGTGAGTTTGCCGTCAGCCGCGGCCCCCTCGTCGAGCCAGCCTCGGGCTGCCGCCACTGCGGCGAGGATCGGCGGCGGACCACCCTCGCCGATCGCCGCACCCAGCGAGGAGACGAGCGACCGCATTGGCTCGACGGCGTTTTCCGCGATCGGATCGACGAAGGCGAGTTCCAGCCCAATCTGCTGGATCGACTTCACGAGTCCTTCGGGCGACGCGGGTTGATAGCTGGACATCGGGAGCCGGAACGGTTCGGGCAGACGACGGTTCAACGTCTCCGGGCGGTCCCGGCCCGCCTCGCGCGGGACGACCCTCCAGACGTCAGCCTCCCGCTCGACGCAGGCGACAGAGTCACCCTAACTCCACTTTTCGGAGCACGCAAATCGCGGACCTTCCGTTTCTTCGTAAATTCGGCATCCGCGAGAGCCCGCTTGCCGCACAAAACCCGTCATCCCCCGATCCGGAACATCCGCTACGACCCGGTCCACGAGCGAATCTGTTAGGCTCCGACCACCTGCCATGACCATCCCGTCCACTCCCTCCAATCCGCCTCCAGAATCGCCCCCCAAGGCGGTACACCGGGTGTTGATGGTCGACGACCAAAAGCTCGTCGGCGCCTTCGTGCGGCGGATCCTCGAAGGCCAGCCAGAGTTCGTCTTCGAGTTCTGCGACGACGCCTCAGCGGCGGTGGCCAAGGCCGAGGCCTTCCGGCCGACGGTGATCCTGCAGGACCTGGTGATGGACGAGGTCGACGGCCTGGAGATGGTCCGGCTCTATCGGTCCGTCCCGGCGACGGCGACGGTTCCCGTGATCATGCTCTCGGCGACGGAGGGGGCGGTCGTCAAGGCGCAGCTGCTCGACTCCGGGGCCAACGATTATCTCGTCAAGCCCCCGAACAACGTCGAACTGATCGCCCGGCTGCGGGTCCACTCCGAGGCCCACCTTCGCAGGCTGGAGCGAGACGAGGCGTTTCGCGAACTCGAGGCCGAGCGGCAAAAATCGGAGGCCTTGCTGCTCAACATCCTGCCGACCAAGATCGCGCTGCGGCTCAAGAACCAGGAGCGGACGATCGCCGAGAGCTTTCCGGCGGTCACCGTGCTGTTCACCGACCTCTGCGGCTTCACCCAGTTTTCCCAGCAGGTCGACGCCCATCACCTCGTCGACATCCTCGACCGGATCTTCTCCCTCTTCGACCATCTCGCCAGCGACCACGGCGTCGAAAAGATCAAGACGATCGGCGACGCCTACATGGCCGTCGCCGGACTGCCCGAGCCGCGGCCGGACCATGCCGATGCCGTGGCCAAGATGGCCCTCGGAATCCGGGACTCGTTCGCCGGCCTGATGCGGCAGCTGGGCCTGGACCTGCAGGTCCGGATCGGGCTCCACTCCGGTCCCGTGGTCGCCGGCGTGATCGGAAAACACAAGTTCATCTACGACCTCTGGGGCGACACCGTGAACATCGCCAGCCGGATGGAGTCGCACGGGGAGCCGTCGATGATCCACGTCTCAGAGGCCACCCGCAGCCTGCTGGAGGGGCGGTTCACGTTCGTCGACCGGGGCGAGATCGTGGTGAAGGGAAAGGGCCCGATGCGGACGTCATTTCTGATCGGCCGCTCCTGACCGTAGCCGGGCGGGCCCATCTCCCAAGCCTGACAGGCAACGAGACCTGCCCTACTTCTTCACCGGGGTCTTCGACTTATCCTGCTTGGGCTTCTTGTTCTTCTTGTCGTTCTTCTGCGAGTTGTTGCCTTTACCCATTGGATCGCATGCCTTTCGTGTCGGGGGTTTCAAGAAACTGAGGTCGGGGCAAAATTCTATAAATGGATGCCGCCTTCCGACCAGACCGATTTCGCCTGCTTGCCTGACGGCGGCGGTACCCCGACAGGCGGTTTTCCGACCTGATTCCCCTGGCCTGATCTCCCGACCTGAACGGATCGCGAACGGCGACGATGCCCGCTGCTGGCTTCATCCTGGTCGAACTGCTGTTTCTGGCATCGACCCACCTGTTTGGCGGCCCGCCGTGGACTGTGATCGGCGTGCTGGCGTTTCTCGGGCTCTCGTTTTCCGGATCCCGTGGCTCCGGCCTGGCGATCCTCGCCCCGAGCCTGCTCTGGCTCGTTCTCGCGCGGCTCACCGGCAACCGGGAGCTGTTCTTTCCCTACACGATCTACCTGGCTGCATTCGTGGCCACCGAACTCTCCGCGAAACGCTGGTGGCTGGGGGTCGCCGGGGCTGCCGGGGTCATCGCCGCGTTCATGGCGATCCGCACGATGCAGAACGCCGGCACCCGGGTGCTGCTCGTCGAACTGGCGATTGCCGCGGCGATCCTTCTGGCCATTTTCGCCGCGATTCACCTCTCCCGAAGGACCGCCGGCCGCAGGTTTCAAATCGACGCCGCTATCGTGGCGGCGGCATCGCTGCTCGCCTACGCGGGCCTGGCATGCTGAGGCCCGCCCGCTGAGTTCGGACTGCCTGCGGAGATCGGCTACTGAAGCCGGACCCACTCGACTGTCTTCGTCATCATGCCGATGCCCGCGACCATCTCGAAACCGTTGGCGGCGGTCATCCGGATCGTCATCGGCACGAACATGCCCCGCTTGGGCGCGAAGACCTCGCCCTTCCAGGTGTTGCTCGACGGATCGAACGTGATGCCGCGGAGCATGGCGGTGTTCATCATCGCGGGGTTGGCAGCCTTGACGACGACGCCCTGATACTGGCCGCCTGAGCCGACGACCTGGATGTCGACGTCCATGTCGGACGGCTTCCAGACGCCCACCAGCGCATCGGCCGGATTGGCCTGCTGCATCCGGGGCTCCTCCGGGCCGGCGGCACCGGCCGGACGGGCGAAAGAGACGAGAACGACCGCGGTGAGGCAGAGGCTGCTGCAGCCAACCAGCAGGAGACTGGCGGACCGGCGAATCTGGGAAGCGGTGGTCTGGCTGAACATGATCTGGCTGGACATGGGTTGTTTCCTGGTGTGTGCCGGCAGGGCGAAATGCGTCGGGATTGTATTGAGCCCGGCCGACGCCACGAAAGGCCAGTTCGGCAGGCGGGTCAGGCGGATTCGGAGGGCCGGCAGAGCGGCGTTGCCTTCAAGCGGATGAATCCCTATTTCTCCGGCTCGACACCCGCACGAGGAATCACACATGACCCGCCTGCCGGCCTGTTTCGACTCCTTCCTGGCATTGCCGCTGCCCCTGATCGTCGCCTCGCTGCTGCTCTACTGGGGCATGCTGGCCTACATCGTCCACCGCTGTCTCGTGCCCTGGATCGCCGGCCGCGAGGGGGTGAAGCTCGGCCGGCTGGAGGCCGAGGTGCCGGCCCAGATCGGCCTCGCCTTCGGCCTGCTGATCTCGTTCATCGCAATCCCCGTCTGGGAGCAGCACAGCCTTGCCGAGGAGTCGGCACGCAGCGAGGCGGCCGCCTACCGCGAAATGGCCGAGGCGATCGAGGAGAGCGGGACGGGCGAGCGAACGCAACTGCTCTCCTCGCTGCGTGCCTCGGTCGAGTTCCTCGTCGGCACGGAATGGCCGCAGCTGGCACACCTGCTCACGCCGAGGGTTGCCGCCCCGCCGCTGCGGGGCCTGCGGGCGGAAATTCATGCTCTTCCCGAAGGGCCACTGCACACGGAGCTTTACGACCTCTACAAGCAGGCCGCGACCGCCCGCGAGACGCGGCTGCGGATCGCCGCCACCCGACCGCCGCCCGCCCGCTGGGGGATCGTCGGCATTCTCGGGATCCTGACGCTTCTCGGGGTCGGACTGATCCACGCTGAAAGCCGCCGGGCACGGCGGATCGCCCTCGGCATGGTCTCGATCGGAATCAGCTGCTGCTTCGTGATCCTTTTCGCCTACACACGGCCCTACATCGGCCAGTTCGCCATCGGGCCGGATGATCTGAACCTGCTTCTGGCCGACATCGCCGCCGACTCGGCCACCCCGACGCTGCGGCAGGCCGACGCCGGATCGGCCCAGCGACGCTGAGGCGGGCGGACCTGACGCGGTGCCAGGGCTGCCGGATTGCGGTATGATCCCGGCGCTGCAAACCTGCAGCCGGACGACGTCCAGATCCAACGCCGACGACCATCCACACCGAAAGCGATCCGATGCCCGACACGATCTCCGAAACAGAGGCCTGCGACCTTCTGACCCGACTCTTCCGGGCCCGCGGCTACGCGATCGCCCGAAACGTGCAGTTCCGCGAATACGGCGTCGAGTTTCACATCGACGGCTGGGACGCCAAGGCCCGGGTGGGGTTCGAGTTTCTCTCCAGCGAGGACGACGACCACGACGACCTGACGCTCACCGAGTACAACGCGCTCACGACCGCCCAGCGACGCGGCGACCTGTCGCTGTTCGTGATCGATGAGGTCGAGCCGGTCTCCAAGGCGGCTCTCGCGGCGGAGGCCAACGAGTTTCTCGACGAGGTGGCTGCGGCCACCCAGGCACGGCTCGCCGGTCCGCGGCGGACAGGCCTGAAAAAGGCCGCCAAAAAACCCGTCAAGAAGGCCGCCAAAAAGACCGCCAGGACGACGGCGAAGAAGGTGGCAAAAAAAGCGGCCAAGAAACCTGTCAAAACGCTGGCCAGGAAGCGGGCAAAGAAGCGATCCGCAAAGCGTTGAGCCCTGCAGCGGCTGGCTGATGGTCGGCTCTGGTCGGCTTTCCCTCAGGCACGCAGTTCGTCGAACGCCGTCTCCTCGAGCAGCGACGCCGCCACGGCGGCGATCCCGCAGGCAACGGCGACATACCAGCCGAACGCCTGCGGCATGCCCTGGCCGCAGAGCCAGGTCGACACGAAAGGCGCGGTGCCTCCGAAGACCGCCGCGGCCAGCGCCCAGAAAAGCCCCAGCCCCACGCCCCGAAGCCGGGCCGGCAATTGCTCGACGAGCGTCACCAGAAAGGCTGCTTCGGCGACCGCCAGCGGGATGCTGATCAACAGCTGCGACTCCATGGCCCGGCCGGCCTGCACCAGCCAGATGGCGGGCACCGCCACGACCGCGAGCCCGGCCAGGCCTGTGCAGAGCGTTCGCCGACGGCCGATCCGATCGCTTGCCATGCCGCAGAGCGGGATCAGCAGGCCGGTCAGCAGCGTCGCCGCGGTGTTGGCGGCGAAGGCATCCCGCTCCGACACGCCCAGCAGCACGGCCAACGCCGGAAACCCGCTCAACAGGCCGAAGAGCGAGAGCGTCAACGCACCGACGACGATCGTGATGATGGCCGTCGTCGCCGGATGGTCGACGAGCATCGCCCGGATCGGCTTCGATTCCTGAGCGGCCTCGAGGTCGAGTGTTTCATGCACGCCCCGGCGGATGAACAACCCCGCGACGCCGAGCAGGCCGCCGATCAGGAACGGTATCCGCCAGCCGAACGACCGCATCTCGTCGGCCGAGAGCCAGGAACTTAAGCTCGCTCCGAGTGCCGCCGCCGGCAGCGTGCCGAGGATGAAGGTGCTCGGATGGATCGAGGTGAAGCCGCCGCGATGCCCATGGGGCGCGGTCTCCACGAGATAGGCCCCGACGGCCGAGATTTCGCCCCCGAGCGCCAGGCCCTGCAGGAGCCGCATGGCAATCAGCACGACGGCGGCCCAGGGCCCGACGGCGGCTGCGGTGGGGGCCAAGGCGATGCCGAAACTCGCGCCCGCCATCAGGAAGACCGTCAGGCTCATTCCCGCCCTCCGCCCGATCCTGTCGGTCACCCGTCCGATGAGAACGCTGCCGATCGGACGGGCCAGGAAGCCGATCGCAAACACGGCGAACGTCGCCAACAGCGACGAGACCGGGTCGCTGCGGGGAAAGAACTGCTCCGTGAAGAAGACCGCGAAGATCGCATAGATCGACCAGTCGAAGGCCTCGATGGCATTGCCGACCGCGCCGGCGACGGCGCCGCGGCCGAGGTGGCGGGAGGGCTCAGCGGCTGGAACGTCGATGGACATGACCTGGTTGGGTTCGAGAATACACTGCCTCGAGGAATTCCTGCCGCCGGCAACCCGCATGACGCATCCCGCAACCCTTCCAGCCGCCGACCTGCTGCGGGACTGCAGCGAAACCCGCACCCGCCGCAGCGGACCGGGCGGCCAGCACCGCAACAAGGTGGAGACCGCAGTCGTGCTCCTGCACCGGCCGACGGGAATCTCCGGGCAGGCCTCGGAGCGACGCTCGCAAGCCGAGAACCGTCGCCAGGCCATCTGGCGACTGCGGCTGGCACTGGCCCTCGAGCATCGCCCGGAAAGCCAGGCAGAGGGGCGGTCGGCCGTCTGGGAATCGCGGCTGCGGGGCCGCCGGATCGAGGTCGCCGCCGACCACGACGACTATCCCGCGCTCGTGGCCGAGGCCTGCGATCGACTGCAGGCCGCCGGCTGGGAGGTCGGCCCGGCTGCGGAAGTCCTCGGCGTCAGCCAGACACAGCTCGTCGGGCTGTTTCGAAAAACACCCCAGGCCTGGGAATCGTTCACCAGCCGCCGCGCCGCCCTCGGCCTGCACCGGCTGGCCTAGCCGACCGAACCGTTTGCCCTGACCGACGTACTCATCCCAGACGTCTTTGCGGCGTTCAAGACCGGCCCGTCGGACTTGATTCATTTTTCGTGAATTTTTGCCGGCCGGTGGAGCCGATGATGCTCCCTGTCGGAGGCGGCCAATGCCGCATCCGGCCGGACTCGGGAGGACACCTTGAGCATGCCAAGAGAGCCGAAATGCGTGTCACAGGCCGCGGTCGTGGCGGTGATGAACGGGCGGGTCTGCCTGATCACGTCGAGCAGCGGCAAGCGCTGGCTCGTGCCGAAGGGAAACCTGCAGAAGGGCCGCGACCTGCGGGAGACGGCGGCCCAGGAGGCGTGGGAGGAGGCCGGCCTCGTCGGACGGGTGACGAACCGTCCGCTCGGCCGCTACCAGTTCATCAAGCTCGGCTGCCTTCACGAGGTGGTCGTGTTTCGGATGCACGTCCGAAATGCCAAGCGGGACTGGCCCGAGCGTCGGCAGCGTCGGCGGCGCTGGATGCGGCCCCACAAGGCCGCCGAGCGGATCGCTCACGCGCCGCTCAAGGCCATCGTGCTCGGAGCATCCCGCGGGCGGACGACGGCCGCATGATGCCCGGGGCAAGGTGGCCGAAGAGGCCCGATTGGATCGACGCCGGCCCGGGGGGGGCCGGCCGCCAGGGGGATGGATGATGTCGAAGCGTATCACTGACCTGAGCGAGATGACTCCCGTCGAGGATGCGGCGCGGCGGGTGCTCGCCCTGCGGCTGGAAGCGGTGCGGGACCGGATCGCCGATGCACTGTCATCCGGCGATGACCGGCGCCAGCACGTCCATGCCCTGCGGGTTGCGAGCCGCCGCGCCGCCGCGGCGGTCGAGGTGTTCGAGCACTGCCTCCCGAAGAAGGTGTTCAAGGAGCTGAGGCGGCAGCTGCGGCTGATCCGCAGGGCGGTGGGCATGGCCCGCGACTGGGACGTCGTGCTCGCCCGGCTCGGCAAGGGGTTCAAGCATGCCGACCCCGCCGATCAGCCGGCCTACGACATGCTCACGGGCTACGCGCTCGCCCATCGTGTGCCGGCCCAGAAGCGGCTCGAACAGGCCTGCCCGGAGTATCCCTTCGGCTTCGACCGGCTGATGGCAACGTCCCTGGCGGCGATCCGTCGCCGTCCGGCCGGCCCGGCCACATTCGGCGGCTACGTCCGCCCGATGCTGGCAGGCATGGTGGACGGGTTCAACTCGCTCTGCGACCGGGATGACGGCGAATGGGGACAGCTGCACGAGGTTCGGATCGCCGGAAAGCGTCTCCGCTATTCGCTCGAACTCGTGCGGGACTGTTTCGGGGAATCCCTCGACGCGACGCTCGCTCCGGCGCTCGCGAACCTCCAGGAGACCCTCGGCACCGTCAACGACAGCTTCAACGCGGCCGGCCTGCTGCGGGAGATCCTCGGCGGCCTGGAACACTGCCATGGGGCGGTGGGGGAACGCTATCGGGGCCTCGTCGAACGGCAGCTTGCGGAGCACGAGGGCCTGATGCGGACAGGCCGCGAGGAATACCGACGCTGGCTGCAGCAGTGGCGCTCGACGGCCACCCAGCAGGCCCTGCTCGCCGTGCATCCCGAGATGCCGCTCTGGGGTACGCTGCCGCTGGGACGAACGGCCTGAGGGGGGCGTTCATCGGAGCCTGCGGGATTTCGACCGCCGGCTTCACACCGACCAGAGACCGCCGACCCGGCAGGATGTGACGATGCCAACCCAGGTCCGCAGAGCCAGACTCGAAACCGCCCATCTCTGGGCCGACCTCGCCAGCAAGGTGCTCGGCGGCCTCGGCATCGTCGTGGCGGCCTGGTGGACCTATACCAACTTCACCGTCGAGCGGACGCACGATCCGACGATGGAGGTGACCGTCTCGCCGAGCATGCGGCCGCTCCGCGACGGGCAGGTGCTGCTCAACGTCGATGTCCTGCTGCGAAACGTCGGCAAGGTGGCGATCATCCCGAAGTTTGCCGAGTCCGCGGCCGCCCATGACGTGGGCCTCGAGATTTCACTCGTGAAGATCGAGCCGCTCGCGGGCAACACGAGAACCGAACCTGACGGGGCTTCGGCGGCCGATCCGGCGGTTCCCTGGTTCGACTGGACGAGCGGTGACGGCCGGCCGACGACGGTGCTCCTGAAGCGAAACCTGCTGGCCAGCAACGAGGACTTCCGGCTCGGCCGCTACCAGCTCAACCCGGGTGTCCGTTACCGGGAGCCGTTTGCCTGCCTGGTGGAGCGAAACCGTCTCTATGCGATCCGGGCCCGGTTCTGGACGGCCGATGGATCGGTGGCCGACCTGGCCTACATCGACACGTTCAGCGGGGAAGAAGCCGCCCGCTGAGGTTGCCACTGCCGCCGAACAACCGCCGAAAGTGTCCTCCCCGGGGCCGCCGGTTTTGCCGGAGCCCTGACACGGCCTCCCCCCGACGAGTTTGACCTGCCGGGGGCGTTTCTTAAGGTTCCCGGCCTCGGGGCTCCGGCGGCCGATGTGCGGCCAGACCGGTTTTTTCCCCGAGATCCACAGAGGGTTTCCTGAGATGTTTAGCAAGAATTTTCTGGTTCGGGCGGTCGGGGCGCTCGCCTGTGTTGCCGCGGTCGCGACTGGCTGGGATGCCGAAGCTGGCTGGAGACGGCACCACAGGCGGAGAGCGTGCTGCGAGCCGGTCGAGTGCTGCGTTCCCGTCTGTCCGCCGGTCTGCGAGCGGATCTGCGAACCCGTCTGCATGCCCGCCTGCGAACAGGCCTGTGAGCCGGTCTGCGAACCGGTCGCCACGGTCGTCTACGAAACCGTCTACGAGCCGGCCTATGTCCAGGTCTCCGAACCGGTCATTCGCACCTGCTGCCGCTAGCAGACACTGCTGAAACCCTTTGCTTGCTCCCCAGCCGCGGCCTGCGGTCTACTGTGAGGACGGTCCCCGGTGACGGCCGGGGAGAAAACCGCCCGGCGGCGGCCTCACAGCAGCCGCGACGGCTGGGATTCCTCGTAGCAAAGGAGGTGATTCAGTGACGCAATGTGACTGTATCGGAGGGCTGCGCCGATAACGGCGAGTCGACGGGCCTGCCGTTGACGCAGCCCACCACGATCCTGGCTCCGAGGACGATTCGTCCACGGTCGGCTTCGATCGAAAAAGGTTCCTACGGCTGCCGCCCCGCAAGGGGCGGCAGCTTTTTTTGGCCTGCCAGTCGGGCCTGCCCGATGACGCAACCGGGCACGGACCGCAGACCATCTGCTATGCTCCCGAGATCTTCGCTGGGGTCAACCGTCAAAGGCTGTCCACCAACAGCCCTCTGAGCCACGAAACGGACGTCGATCCGGCGGATCATGAAGCAGTCTCTGCTGATCGGGCTGGTGCCGCTGGCGATGGTTCTCGCCTGGAACGATGCGAACCCCACGCTCGTGTTCTGCGTGGCGCTCGCATCGATCGTGCCGCTCGTCGGCATGATGGGAGACGCGACTGAACGGCTGGCGGCGAAACTCGGGCCATCGGCCGGCGGACTGCTCAACGCCACGCTCAGCAATCTGCCCGAACTGATCATCGGCGTCGTGGCCCTGCGAAACGGGCTTCACGAGGTCGTCAAGGCGTCGCTCACCGGCGGAATCCTCGCCAACCTGCTGGTCGGGCTGGGGCTGGCGCTGATCGTCGGCGGCATGCGGAACGGAGAGCAGTTGATCGATCGCCGCAAGCTGAGCGTGAGCAGTTCGATGCTCATCATCTGTGCCTTCTGCCTGATCGTGCCGGCTGTTTTCCGTCTCGGTACTTCCGAGGGCACGCGGGAACTCTCGTTTGAAATGTCCATCGTGCTCCTGGCGTTGTATTGCCTCAATCTGGGGGCGACCTTCCTTTCCGGCCCCACGGGGTTGGTGTCCAGCGAGCAGATGCCCGACGAACACCCCGAGACCGCCTCCTGGAAGAGCCTGTCTCTGCTGGCCGTGGCGGCGATCCTGCTCGGTTTCGTGAGCGAGATCGTTTCCGATGCACTTCGACCGACGGCCGCGGCCCTCGGCCTCTCCGACACCTTCAGCGGCATCGTCCTGCTGGGCGGCGTGGGCAGCGTCGGAGAGATTCTCGCCAGCCTGCATTTTGCCCGCCGTGGCCAGCCGTCGCTGGTGCTCGAGGCGACTGTCGGATCGTCGACGCAACTGGTCCTGTTGGTCGCACCGCTGCTTGTCTTGATCGGCCAGTTTCTCGGCGAACCGATGGACCTGGCCTTCACGATGTTCGAGGTGGTCGCGATCGTGCTGGCGACCCTCGTCACCCGGGAACTCATCGAAGATGGCGGCGGCAACTGGTTCGAGGGCTGCCTGCTGCTGGGCGTCTACACCCTGCTGGCGATCGGCTTCTTCCATCTGCCGCAGTGACCTGTCAGCCTCGCCATTCACGGCATTTCGCCCATCTTTCCGGCCGGCACCGCTGAGCCGGCGTGGCTTCGGCGATTCTGACTCCGCCGGGTTGCCAGTCCAGGATCGAAGCCCTATGCTTGATCCCCGTTCGGGGGGTCGGGTGTCTTTATCATCAAGGGGAATCTCATGGCACATGCATACGCGTTCAACGCCGGACGTGAGCCTTCGCTGACGCCGCTCGAGGCGATCGAGACCTGGCTGCACGACGATCCGGACCGGAGCGAGACGTGCGTTCTCGAGGCGGCGATCCAGCGGGATCGTCGGATCGACCTCGATGGCGACGAGATCGCTTCGATCATCCTCGACGCCCGCCACGACAGGATCAGCGCCCGTGACGCGCTCGACCGTCTGATGATCGCCGCCCAGGATCAGGAACCGGCCCAATTGCGGGTCGAGCGGTTGGGCTGAAACGTCCCGACATCCTCGAACCAAATTGAGGCTGAGCGGGTTTCGCCGCAGGCCGCTGCTCTGGGATGCCCTTGGCATCCGGACCGCCGCAGTCTGCAGGCCCGCAGAGGTCGGTCGGCCGCTCAACGACGGTAGACCGTCCGGCCCTCCTTGATCGTCTCGAGGACGACGATCTCCTTGATGGTCGCCGGGTCGACCTCGAGGGGATCGCGGTCGAGAATCACGAGATCGGCCAGTTTGCCGGGCTCGAGCGTGCCCTTCGTCTTTTCCTCCTTGATCTGGTAGGCGGCCGTGGCGGTGACGGCCCGCAGCGCCGCATAGGGGGGCACACGCTCATCGGGACCGATGACCGCTCCGCTCGAAGACCGCCTGTTGACGCCGGCATCGACGAGGGCGAGCACCGATGGCGTCGGCGAGACCGGGGCGTCGTGGGAGAAGGTGAAGGGCAGGCCGGCCCGGAGGAACGTCCGGGCCGACATCGACACCGCCGCCCGCTCCGCGCCCCAGAGCCGCACCGTTCCATCACCTGCGGGCAGGATGCCGGCCGTAAGAAACGTCGGAATGGCACCGCAGGCCTTCATCTTCTCGATCTGCTCGGGACGCAGATAGCTGGCATGCACGAAGACGGGCCGATGATCCCGCATGCCATGTTTCTTCATCGCACGGTCAATCGCCGCCAGCGCCTGGTCCGCGGCGGCGTCGCCGTTCATGTGCATGTTGATCTGCATGTTCGTGGGCCAAAACCTGTCGAAGGCCGCGTCGATCAGTTCGTTCGGAATCTGTCGCTGGCCCCGATAGAGGCCGCTCCTGCCCGGCGGATTTTCGGCATAGGGGGCCGTGAACCAGGCCGTGTCGATGCTGCCGTCGAGCCAGAACTTGATACCCCCGAGCCGGACCCGGTTGACGTAGCGGGCGTCGAGATCGGGCCGGCTGGCGAGCAGCTTCGCGGCAGTGCCGCCGGCCGAAGTGCTGTATTCGGTCGCCACGGTGTAGGCGGCGGCGATCGTCGCGTCGACGACCGAATCCTTGGCGGCGACATAGAGATCGATCGGGAGCAGCTTCTTGTCGATGGCGTTGAGCACGATGCCGATGTCGTCGTCGCCGAGGCCGAGGCCCGCCTCCTGGGCGGTGGTCTGGCCATGGCTCGCCCAGAGCTCGGCCGCCCTGGTGATGCATTCGTCGGCGAGCGTGCCGGTGAAGTGCGGCCGATTGCGTCGGACGAGGTTGAGCGCGGTCTCCTCCATCGGCCCGAGCAGCGACCTGCCGTCGGGCTTCCGAGCGAAACTGCCACCGGCTGGATCGGCAGTCTCCGCGGAGATACCTGCGGCCGCGAACAGGGCCGCGTTGCCGGACCCGAGATGACCGGAACTGTCGACGATCATCACGGGAAGATCGCGGGACACCGCGTCGAGTTCTTCGATCGTCGGCGGCCTGCCCTCCGCCAGCGCCCGGGCCTGATAGCCGAAGCCCACGATCCAGCCTCCGGCCGGCGTCCGCTCGGCCTGCTGCCTCATCCGAGCGACGAGCGTCGGAATGTCGGCCACGCCGAACAGATCGGCATCGATCAGATTCTTGCCGAAATAGACCATGTGCCCGTGGGTGTCGATGAATCCAGGCAGCAGCGTTTTGCCCTCGAGTTCGATGACCTTCGTGGCCGGACCGAGGTGCGGCTGGACGCCATCCTTCGAGCCGGCGAACAGGATCCGTCCATCCTTCACGGCGAGACGATCGACATATTCGGGCTTGGCAGACCGCATCGTGAGGATCCTGCCCCCCCGATAGATCGTGTCGGCGATGTCGGCCGCCTCTGCCTGTCGGCAGGCGGGAGTCCCGCCCGTTGCCAGCGCTGCCCAGAGAGCGAGAGTTCGGATGACGGCTCGGACGAAAATCAAAGAACCCCGGAGCCGCGAACCCGCCACATCATCCCCGACATTCGTCTTTCCTCGAACGGCTCGCATCGTCGTCTCCCGGCCGGAATCGATCCGTACGGGCGGCCGCGCCGCCCACCGCGACGAAATCTATCACCAGGGCCGGACAGGCGACTATCGACAGACAAGCAGGATTGCCGAGACGAGGTCGTAGACCGCCCTGGCGACCTGGGAATCGGAGCCCAATTCCTGGCCGAGGCGAACGAGAACGAGCGCCTGAATGATGCCGCTCCAAGAGAAGGGCGCGGAGAAGGGCGGAATGAATGCCTGATTGGATGTCGGGCCGGAATTCTGCCCGATGGTCTGGCTGAGATGGTGCATGACACCCTCCTTGGTGACTTGCCTTCGGAATCATTTTTTGGCGGTCTCGGTCGCGAGGCAACCGGCCCGACGACAGGCCCGCTCACTGCCGCAGAAAGACCGATTCCGATCCCGGCAGACACTTTTGCAAACCGATTTGTGCAGGGGCTCGCGGCCGTCCCGAGCGGCTGCCGTCGGTCGAACGTAGACTCGTCGCCATGAAGCACGCGAGAAAGCGAACGGCGGCGAAAAAGCGGCCCAACACCCCGATCCGGCCCGGTCCCGAGATCAGGCCCGGGGCGGGAAAGCGACCGGCACCGCGGCATCGGGATCGGAACGAGGAAAAGTTTCACGGTCTGCGGGCCTGCGAGGCACTCTTCGCCCAGCGGCCCGGCGACATCGTCAGGGTCTACGTTTCCGAGCAGAGGAAGCGGCAGTTCGCCCCGCTGCTCGAATATTGCGTTCGGGAGCGGAAGGGTTTTCAGGTCGTCGGGCAGGAAAACCTCGAGCGGCTGACGGGATCGATCCATCACGAGGGGATCGCGATCCTCGCCCGGCAGATCCGCCGCTGGACGTTTGCCGATCTGCTCGGAGCGATCGAACGCGGCGATCTCGAGGGGCCGATTCTGCATCTCGATGGCGTGCAAAATCCGCACAACCTCGGCTCGATCCTCCGCACCGCCGCCCACTTCGGAGTCGCCGCGATCACCGGCGCCGAGGCCGCACTGCCGCCGCTCTCGCCCGCCGCTGTCCGGGTGGCGGAGGGCGCCGCCGAGAGGGTGCCCGTCTGCGACCTTGGCGATCCGCCGGCCGACCTGCGGCGACTGAAGAAGGCCGGCTACCGGGTCGCCACCTCGTCGAGCCACCGGGGTGAGCCGCTCTACTCCGCGACGCTGGGGAAAAAACTGGTTCTCGTGCTGGGCGGCGAGGGGGAGGGGGTGTCCCGCGGGATCGAGGCCCTCGCCGATCTGCGGCTCTTGATCCCCGGCACGGGCGCTGTCGAGAGCCTGAACGTCTCTGTCGCCTGCGGGATCCTGCTCGGCGAAGTCTGGCGAAGGCAGATCACCGGCTGAGGTCGAGGCAGACGAGCGTGCGATCGTCCCGCAGATAGAGCCGGCCGGCGGCGAGGGCGGGAAGGGCCCGGATGCCGCCGTCGAGCGGCCGGCAGCGGGAGAGCACCTTCACACCGCGGGGCGAGGCCTCGAGCAGGAGCAGTTCGCCGTCGGTCTTCGTGGCCAACAGTTTTCCGTCGGCGGCGAGCAGGCTGCCGTAGCCGAAATCGCGCTCGATCCACTCGACGCGGCCCGTGGCGAGATCGATGCACTTCAGATCGGCGGGCGGAACGTCGTCTCGTCCATCGATCGCGTAGAGATGACCGTCGATCGCGATCGGCGTGCAGTATTGGGTTGCCAGCGAGTCGATGCCTTCCCAGAGCACCGTCGTGCCAGCCCGGTCGAACCGGGCACAGATCGATCCGATCCCGTAGGAGGCGGTCAGGAGCAGCCTGTCTTCGATCACCAGAGGCGTCGCGGCATTGACAGTCGGTCCGCGCATCCCGAATGGAATCTGCCAGCGGATCGTGCCGTCCTTCGGATCGACGAGTTGGCAGCGATAGCGGCTGACGACGAGGGCCTGCGGCAGGCCTTTTCCGTCGCCGAGGTCCGCCACCGCGGCCGTGACCGGTGCGGAATAACTCGCCGGCTCGGCCGTTGCCTGCCAGAGCGTTTCTCCCGTTCCGGCGGCAAAGGCCACGATCCCCGCATCCTGCCGGGATCCGCCCACGTTGACGATCACCCGGTCGCCGATCACGAGCGGCGTGCTGCCGGCACCGAAATACCCCTCCTGGGCGCCAAACTCACGGTGCGTGTCCCGCTGCCAGAGCCGCCTTCCGGTCTTCAGATCGATGCAGGCGAGGATGCCCTGCGGGCCGAAGGCGATCACCCGGCCATCCTGCACGACGGGCGTGCAGAGCGGACCGTCGCCGCCCCCAACCTGCGGCCGGAAGCTGGTCGGATGACCGTCGCTCCAGAGCGACTCTCCCGTGGCGGCGTCGAGGGCCTCGACGACCTCACGATCGTCCACCCGCTGAAAGAGGATGACCCTTCCCTCGGCCACCGCGACGCCCGCACAGCCGCTGCCGACCGGCCGCCGCCAGACCACCCGCGGCCCCTCCGCCGGCCAGGCCGGGGCGAGCCGCTCGTCCGCGGCAGCGACACCACTTCGACTCGGGCCGAGAATCTGCGGCCACTCGCCAGCTCTGGCTGTCACCATGGCAGCCAGGATCGATGCCGCCGCGACGACGCCCGCCGGGATGACCCGATGGTTCGACTGTCTGGTGAGTCGGTGCACGGATCACTCCTTGATGCAGTAGAGGGCGTCGCTCGACCGGATCAGCAGGGCGTCGCCCGTGACGGCCGGCGTGGCCCAGAAGATCTCGTCCGCGCCCCCGACGGACGACTCGGCGAGAATCTTGAACTCAGCCCCCGTCTGCAGCACGATCACTTTGCCCCGCTCGTTGACGAGATAGATCCGGTCGCCGACGACAAGCGGCGAGCCGACCGAGGTGCTCCCGCCGGGGAGCCGTTTGCGGTACTTCTCGACGCCTGTCCGGCGGTCGCAGCAGACGACGATCTTGTCGAAGAAATAGAGGTGGTCGCCGGCGATCACCGGCGACGGCATGCCCGCCCCGGACTTGGTCTTCGACCAGAGCAGGCTTCCACCCTGGGTCGATCCCTTGGGGGGCGTGAGATCCCCGCGGCATCCCCTTGCGATGGCGCCGGACGGGGCCTTGCTGCCGGGACTCGAGGTGCCGAAATAGACCGCCTCGGCATCTGCCACCACGGAGCAGGCAAAGGAGGTGTCGAGTCCGCCGTAGCGCCAGCGCTCGGCGCCCGTCGCGGCGTCGTAGGCGATGATCGATCCCTGGCCCGCGGTTACGACCTCGTCCACGCCGCCGTTCGACCAGATGATCGGCGTGCTCCAGGCGGTGCCCTTGTCGCGGGCCGCCCGCCAGAGTTCGCTGCCATCGGCTGCGTCGAGGCAGACGATTTCAGCGAGATCCTCCGCATACTGCTGGACGAACAGCCGCCGCCTGCCGTCGGCCGCAACCTGGAGCAGGGGGGAGGAGCCGGTGCCGAACTGATTCACCGTCGGATGGGCGCCGAGATTTTTCCGCCAGCGTTCGTTGCCGGCATGGTCGAGCGCCACGACAGTTCCCGTGGCGCCGAAGAAGGCATGCACGAGATCTGTCGAGCCGCATGGGGTTTCCGTGGCGAAGGTGTTCGACGAATGCTTGCCGAAGGCCGGCTTCAGGTCGTCGACCGTCTTCGACCAGAGCAGCTGGCCCGTGGACCGGTCGAGACAGAGCAGGCGAAACTCGACCGGCTCCGTCGGCTGCGAGCCCATGCCCCAGGTTGAGAGCGAGACCACACCGCCCATCATCCCGCTGGGCCTTCCCGCCCCCGGCATCACGGCCGTGGTGAGAAACACCCGCTCGCCGACGACCACTGGCTGCGACCAGCCGGCCCCCGGGATCTCGGTCCGCCAGGCGACATGCGTGCCCGCCGTCCAGGCGAGCGGCGGCCTCGCGAACGAGGCATTGCCGAGGGCCGCGCCGCCGCGAAACTGCGGCCAGTCATCGGCCCGCACCGCGGACACCATCATGAAGCAGCCCGCGGCCAGCGCGAGCAGATGCCTTCCGATTCCCTCGTTATTGGCCGCCATGTCGTCCTCCTTGATCGCCGCCTCGGGCTTCCACTGAATGAAAGACGCTAGCAGAAACGCCCGGGAGACAGAAAACCGATCGGCCGGCCCGACGCCCCGTCGCAGACCAGATCCGCCAGGACCTCCCCCATCACGCTCGCAAACTTGAATCCGTGGCCCGAGAAGCCGGCTGCCAGCGCGACCCGCGGGCTGTCGGGGTGGAGTCCGACGAGGAAATGGTGGTCGGGCGACATCGTGTAGAGGCAGACCGCATGCCCGGACGGGGTTCGGCCCAGGCCGGGCAGGTGGGCGGCGATGATCGCATCGAGGCTCGACCGCTCCAGCGGATCGACCGACCGATCGACTGCCAGCGGATCGGCGACGACGGCCCCACCGGTATGTTCGGCGAGCTTCACGCCCCGATCGTCGATCTGCGGAAAGCCGTAGAAGAATCCGGCGGGCGTGTCGAAGGCGAAGCAGGGGAGGCTGCCCACCGCAAAGGCTTTCTCGCAGCGGGGTTCGGGCTGATACCAGAAGAGCGATTTCCGCAGCAACGCGAGCGGCAGCCAGGGCAGCCTGAGCAGGCCCGCCGCCCAGGGACCGGGTGTGAGCACGAGCCGATCGGCCCGGTGCTCGCCCCGGTCGGTCGTCACGACCACGCCACCGCCCTCCTCCCGCCAGCCCAGCACCGTCGCCCCATGCTCGAACTCGGCGCCCGCCTGTCTGGCCGCGTCGAGGTGTGCCCGAACACATTCCTCCACAAAGAGGTAACCGCCGCAGGCCTCGTAGAGCACCTGCCAGCCGTCGGGCAAGGAAAGGGCAGGCCAGCGGCCGACCGTCTCTTCCGGGGAGAGGCGGTCAAGCGACAGACCGTGGATCGCCGCCGCCCGCACCGCGCCTTCGACGAGGCTGCTCTGGGCAGGCCCCGCCATCACGAGGCCCGACTCGACGAGCAGCGTTCGACCCGTGAGCCGTTCCAGGTCGCGCCAGAGCGAGTAGGCACGCTCCAGCAGGGGCACGTAATCCGGGTGTTCGAAATAGGCCTTGCGGATCAGCCTGGTCTGCCCGTGGGAACTGCCCCGATCGTGGACCGGCGGAAATTGGTCGAGGCCGAGCACCCGCCGGCCGCGGGAGGACAGATGAAAGGCCGCCGCGCTGCCGATCCCGCCCGTGCCGACGACGATCACGTCCAGATGACTCATGCGATATGCTTTATGCCCTGCCCGGAATCGTTTGGGCAAGTTGTGTCTTGCCGCTTTTTGACATCTCCGGAAAACCCACTGCCATGGAATCCTCACCGCTGCTGCAGCCGTTTCAGCTCCGCGATCTCGCCCTGCCCAACAGGGTCGTGATGGCCCCGCTGACCCGATCCCGCTCGGGGCCTGACCGGATCCCGAACGCCACGATGGCGGAGTACTACCTGCAGCGGAGTTCGGCGGGCCTGATCATCAGCGAGGCGACCACGATCTCGCCCGAGGCCAACGGCTGGATCGAGTCGCCGGGCATCTACACAGACGCGATGACCGATGGGTGGAGGAAGATCGTGCAGTCGGTGCACGCGGCGGGCGGAAGGATGTTTCTTCAGCTCTGGCATTTGGGCCGAGCCTCGCACAGCGACTTCCACGACGGCGGCCTGCCGGTCGCCCCCTCGGCGATCAGGATCAACGGTGACGGCATCCATACTCCCAAGGGGAAGCAGGCCTACGAGGTGCCGCGGCCGCTGGAAACCAGCGAAATGCCGCGGTTGGTCGAGGACTATCGCAGGGCGGCCGCCCGGGCCCGCGAGGCCGGCTTCGACGGCGTCGAGATCCACGCCGCCAACGGCTACCTGATCGACGAGTTTCTCCAGTCGCGAACGAACCATCGCAGCGACGCCTACGGCGGCAGTGTCGAGAACCGCTCGCGTCTGCTCCGCGAGGTGGTCGAGGCGGTGGCAGGCGTCTGGACGGCGGAGCGGGTGGGCGTGAGGATCTCGCCCAACGGCGTGTTCAACGACATGGGCTCGCCCGACTACCGGGAGCAGTTCAGTTTCGTCGCCTCGATGCTCGACGGCTTCGGCCTCGCCTACCTCCACGTGATGGACGGCCTCGCCTTCGGGTTTCACAACCTCGGGGAGCCAATGACGCTGGGCGAGATCCGCAGGCTGTTCCGCGGCCCGCTGATGGGCAACTGCGGCTACACGCAGGAGACGGCCGAGGCGGCCATCGCGGGCGGTGCCGCGGATCTGATCGCCTTCGGCCGACCCTACATCTCCAATCCCGATCTCGTGGAGCGGTTTCGAAACGGCTGGCCGCTCGCCGCGCCGGCCGAGATGGCGGTCTGGTATGCCCCGGTCGGCAGCCGCGGCTATTCCGACTTCCCCGCCCACCCCAAGGCCTGAGCGGCCCCGAGCGGCCGGTCACAACCAGCCAGTCTCCAACGGCCCCATCATCACCTTGGACACGACCTTCCTCGCATCGCTGCCGGTCGCCGACGCGCTCGACGAGATCCTGGCGGCATCGCGGTGCGGCGGGGTCGTCGTCACGGCGCCCCCCGGCTCCGGCAAGACGATGCTCGTGCCGGCGGCCCTGCTCGATGACCTCGATCCCCCGCAGCGGGTCGTGCTCCTGCAGCCACGCCGGCTCGCGGCCCGGGCGGTGGCCGCCCAGATCGCCCGCCTGCGGGACGTGCCGCTCGGCGGCGAGGTCGGCTACCAGGTGCGGTTCGACGCCAGGGTCGGCCGCGACACCCGGCTCGTCGTCGAGACGACGGGGATCATGCTCCGCCGGCTGCTCGACGACATCGGCCTCGACCGGATCGGCGCGGTCGTGCTCGACGAGTTTCACGAACGGTCGATCGAACTCGACCTCGTGCTCGGGCTGCTCGTGAAGGTCCGGCAGACCGTGCGGCCCGACCTGCGAATCGTGGTCATGAGCGCGACGCTCGACGCCGGCCCGGTCGCCGGGCTGCTCGGCACGACGCTGCAGCAGGCCTGCCCCGTGGTGTCGGTGGAGGGCCGGCTGTTTCCGGTCGAACTCCGCTACGGCCGCCGGGGCGAGCAGCGGGATCTGGTCGAAAGCGTCGCCGCCGCCGTGCCGGAGGCGGTTCGTCAGACCGGGGGGCACGTGCTCGTCTTCCTGCCGGGCGTGGGCGAGATCCTCCGCTGCGAGCAGGCCCTCGCTCCGTTCGCCGACCGGGGCGGACACCAGCTGATGACCCTCTTCGGCGATCTGCCCGCCGAGCAGCAGGATCGGGTGCTCGTCGATTCTGGAAGGAGGAAGATCGTCCTCTCCACGAACGTGGCCGAGACATCCCTGACGATTCCGGGCGTGACCGCCGTCGTCGACTCGGGCGTCGCCCGGCAGCAGCGGGTCGCGGCGGCGACCGGCCTGCCGCGTCTGGAGCTGATCCCGATCTCGAAGGCCTCGGCCGACCAGCGGGCGGGACGTGCCGGGCGAACCGGCCCCGGCGTCTGCTGGCGGCTCTGGGACGAGCAGTCGCACCATCAGCGTCCGCCGGCCGACCTGCCGGAGGTGCTCCGGGGCGACCTGGCGGGCCCCCTTTTACAGCTGCTTGCGATCGGTGAGCAGCAAGACTTTCCCTGGCTCGATCCGCCGACAGCCGAGGCCCTCGGCCATGCCCGCGGCCTGCTCGCCCACCTCGGCGCGATCGGCCGGGCGGACAACCCATCCGAAGGATTCGCATCGGGAGAGGCTGAACCGACTGCCGAGTCGACGCCGGCGAGGGTCACGCCCCTGGGCCGGGAACTGGTTCGGCTCCCCGCCCATCCGCGTCTGGCCAGGCTGCTCCTCGTCGGAGCGGAGCAGGGGGTGCTCCGCGAGGCATCGATCGCAGCCGCGCTGCTCTCCGAGCGGGATCCGTTCCGCGCCGCAGGGCATGCCCGCGGCGGCCCGCGGGATCGTCTGATCGTGCGGACTCGATCGGACGTGGTTGACCGGGTCTTCGCCCTGCAGGCCTTTCATGCGGGGATGTCGATCGATGACGGCGATCTCGAGGTCCATCCCGGCGGAGCCCGGACCGTGCTCCGCACCGCCGAGCAGCTCTACCGGCTGGTCGATGTTCCGCTGGCCGAACGGGCCGCTGATCCGGCGATGGCGCTCCTGCGGGCGCTTTTCGAGGCCTTTCCCGACCGGCTCGCCAGGCTCCGGCCCGGCACGCAGGACCGGGCGACGATGGTCGGCGGCCGCGGCCTGCGGCTCGACGGCGGATCACGGGTCAGGCAGGAGCCCTTTTTCCTGGCGATCGATCTCGATGACGCGGGCGGCGAGGCCCGGGTGCGGCAGGCCTCGGCGATCGAGCCTGAATGGCTGGAGTCGGGGCCGCTCGCCGATGCCAACCGCCGGATCGACGACGAGCTTGTGTTTCATCCTTCTCGGCGGCAGGTGGAGGCCCGGCGGCGGACTTCTTGGATCGATCTGGTGATCGACGAGGCCCCGATTCCGATCGTCGACCGGGCGGCCGCAGCGGCGGTTCTCGCGGCCGAGGCCAGATCTCGGCTCGCCAGGGTGCTGCCGGCCGAGACGACCACCGCCGGGGCTTTTCTGGCTCGGGCCCGCTGGCTTGCCACCACAGCCCCCGATCTCGGTCTGCCGCCGCTCGACGACGTCATGATCTCGGCGCTGCTCGACGATGTCTGTCTGGGGCTGCGGTCGCTCGACGAGATCCCGGCCGCCGACTGGCTCTCGCGACTGCAGGCGGCCGTGGGCTACGACCGGCTGGCCGACATCGACCGCCTCGCCCCGGCGGAGTTCGAACTCCAGAGCGGCAGGCGGCACAGGATCGCCTACGAACAAGGCAAGCCGCCGATCCTCGCCGTCAGGATCCAGGAATTGTTCGGGATCCCGGAGACGCCCCGAATCGCGGGCGGACGGACTCCGCTCCTGCTCCATCTCCTCGGCCCCAACCACCGGCCGCAGCAGGTCACCGACGATCTCGCCAGCTTCTGGAAGAACACCTATCCGACCGTGAAGAAGGAACTCCGTCGACGGTACCCGAAGCACGCCTGGCCCGACGATCCCCTGGCGGCCCGAGGGAGCCGCTCGGGACTCTCACGCGACACGACCTGAACGGGGCCCCCCCGTCAGGAGGTCGCCCAAGGGCCGGCGGGCTCTGGTTGTGCGGAGCGTTCCGCAGACTCCTCGCATGCGGCTCGCATGGATCGTGTGTCGTGCGCGGTCAGGCAACCTCTGCTGTCGATTCATGATCGGCTCATGGCCGATCACTTCTCTGCCCTCAAGCAGCCGCGCGGGCGAGTGTTCTCGCGGTCCCACCTCGGTAGTCCCTCAAACGATCGCCGGCAACGGCAGGAGTCTCATCATGATCCGGTTCGCTTTCTTCGTGGCAATTGTCTCCAGCATCGTCATGGCCTCGACCGCGAGTGCCGCCCAGAACACCGCCGCCCGCCAGTCGGCCCAGGCCACCCGCAAGGGTCCGGTCGCCAAGCTGATCGAGCTCGAGCGTCGCAAGAACGAATGGCTCCGCCAGCAGCTCGGGCGATGATGCCCGCTTCCCGGGAGTGGCTCGCCGGCCTGCGGGATCGCGTCGACAGCGTGCGACGCGCCGCAGCACCGGCGGGCCACGCCGGGAGCCCGGCCGCCCTTGCGGCCGAACGGATGATCCTCGCCGCCCATCTGCGGACCTGGCTCGAAAACGAGCTGCCGACGCTGCTCGCCGAGCGTCCAGACCCGGCTGCTCCCGCGATTGCCATCACCACCACGCCGCTCGGCGTCGAGGTCGTGGAGTCGATGCTCGCAGCCGGAGGACCGGCCATCGAAGGGCGTCGTGTCAGGGCAGGGGATCTTGATCCACGCGATGAACCGCTGATGCGGAGCCTTCGCGACCGGGTCGCCGCGGTCACGGAGGCCGAGTACCGCGGCTGGACGATGGGGCATCCCGACCTCGACCACCTGCTCCATGTCAATCACTGGAGCTGGGTGAAGACCAGGGTGCCGCAGGTTCGCTGGCCCGAGTTTGCAGCCTTTCCGCTCGGCCCGGGCGAGCAGTACTGGCTCCATCGGACGGGCACCGCCGGCTGCGGTGCCGAGCGAAGGCACTGCCACCTCTGGAAGTTCACCGGCAGTTCGGCCGTGATGCTCAGGCCGTTCATCGTGGAGGGGGTGAGGGGCATGTAGGCCGGGATCGCGGCTGCCGATACACTTCGCGGACACCTCCAAGACCCACGCGAGAGCCGCCATGCGATCGAAGAACCCCGTTGCGAGCCCCGATTTCCTGCTCACCACGAGGGCCGCCCACGATCTCTACGAGATCGCGGCCGGGGAGCCGATCTACGACTATCACTGCCACCTGTCGCCGCAGGAGATCGCCGAGAACAAACGCTGGGCGAACCTGGCCGATCTCTGGCTCGGCGGTGACCACTACAAGTGGCGGGCGCTGCGGGCCAACGGCGTGCCCGAGAGCCATGTCACCGGCTCGGCCGCGGCCTACGACAAGTTTCTGGCCTTCGCCCGCACCATGCCGCGGCTGCTGCGAAACCCGCTCTGGCACTGGACGCACCTCGAGCTCAGCCGCGTGTTCGGCATCGACGACGTGCTCGACGAATCGACCGCGCCGCGGATCTGGGCCGAGGCCAACGAGAAGCTGCAGTCGATCTCGGCCCACTCCCTGCTCGGGCAGTTTCGCGTCAATCTGATCGGCACCACCGACGACCCCTGCGACGACCTCGCCTTCCATCGCTCGATCCGGGAGAGCGGTCTGGCCACCAGCGTCTATCCCTCCTTCCGGCCCGACAAGGCGCTCGCCGCCGACCGCCCCGAGGTGCTCCGGGAATGGACCTCACGACTGCAGTCCGCCAGCGGTGTCGACTGCTCCAGCTTCGACGGCCTGCTCGCCGCCCTCGATCAGCGGCACGCCTTCTTCCATGCCCAGGGAAGCCGGATCTCAGACCACGGCCTGACGCAGGCCTACGGCCGGGGCGGCACCCAGTCGGAGGCTGCCGCCGTCTATCAGAAGGCGATCCGGGGCGAGGCCGTCGAGCCTGCGGCGCTGGAGGCGTATCGCGGGTTCCTGATGGTCTACTTCGGCGAGCTCGACGCCAGGCGGGGCTGGGTGAAGCAGCTGCACGTCGGGGCGCTGCGAAACGTCAACTCGCGGGCCTTTCGCGAACTCGGTCCCGACACCGGCTACGACACGATCGGCGACTGGCCGCAGACCGAGCGGCTGGCCGCCTATCTCGACGAGCTCGAGAGCCGGGGCAGCCTGCCCCGGATGGTCCTCTACAACCTCAATCCCGGCGACAACTACGCCCTGGCCGCCCTCTGCGGAAACTTCCAGGGAGACGGCGTTCGCGGCAAGATCCAGTTCGGCAGCGGCTGGTGGTTCCTCGACCAGCTGGAGGGGATGGGCTGGCAGATCAACGCCCTGTCCCAGATCGGCCTGCTCTCCAATTTCGTCGGAATGCTGACCGACTCGCGGAGTTTTCTCTCCTATCCGCGGCACGAATACTTCCGGCGGCTGCTCTGCCGGATCCTCGGCGCGGAGATCGAACAGGGCATGCTGCCCGACGACATGCCGCTGGTCGCCGGAATGGTCCGCGACATCTGCTACCGCAACGCCGAGGCCTTTTTCGGGATGGCGGCGGGCTCCCGTTAAAATGGCGACGCCGGCTCGGCGATTGCCGAAATCTTCGGGCTCGGCTAGGTTTCGCGTTTCACCCTTCGGAAGGATCCCAGATGAAGCCCCGCATCCTCGTCAGCACCACCTCCTTCCAGGACACGCCCGGCGACCACCATGCGAGGCTCGCCTCGACCGGCTGGGAGATCCTGACGGCCCGCGGCCCGCTCTCCGAGGCCGATACGCTGGCCCAGGTGGGGGAGATCGACGGCTACATCTGTGGTGACGATTGCATCACGAGAGCCGTGCTCGAAAAGGCCCGGCCGCGGCTCAAGGTGCTCTCCAAATACGGCATCGGTGTCGACAAGATCGACGTAGCCTCCTGCACCGAGTTCGGTATCCCGCTCCTGTTCACGCCGGGCGTGAATCACACCACCGTCGCCGAGCACACGTTCCTGCTCTTGCTCGCCCTCGAAAAGAACTTCCTTTTTCATACGGATTCGACCCGCTCGGGCGGCTGGAAGCGGCAGACGGGGCACGAGCTGCTCGACAAGACGATCGGCATCGTCGGCATGGGGCGGATCGGCAAGGAGGTGGCCCTCCGGGCCAAGGCCTTCGGGATGAAGCCGATCGGCTACGACGTCTACTGGGACGAGGCCTTCGCCTCGGCCAACGGCATTCCCCGTCTGTCCACGATCGACGAGGTGTTTGCCGCGTCCGATTACATCTCGCTGCACACGAACCTGACGCCCGAGACCCGCGACCTGATCCGGGCCGATTCGATCGCCAGGATGAAGCCGGGCGTGATCATCCTGAATTGCGCCCGGGGCGAGATCGTCAACACCGCCGACATGGCGGCCGCCCTCAAATCGGGCCGGGTCCGCGGCTACGGCACCGATGTGCTCGACGAGGAGCCGCCGCCCGCCGATCATCCGCTCACGAAGCTGCCGAACTGCATCGTCACGCCCCACATCGGCTCCCGCACCCACGAGAGCGTCCAGCGGCAGGCTCTTGCCGCGGTCACGAACCTGATCAACGCCATGCGGGGCGAAAAGCCGCTCGCGCAGGTGAACCCCGAGGTCCCGATCACGAAAGTCGTCTGACACCAATGGCCGAAACCTTTCATGTCGTGCCCGTTGCCACCCACGAGGCGATCGTTCGCGGGGCCTACGTCAAGCGGGGCTTCGACGCAGCCGAGGCGGAGCACGCCGCCAGGCTCGCCACCGCCGCCACGCGGCACGGCATCCGCACCCACAATGCGATCAAGGCGCTGCACCTCGACGAGCTTTTCGGTTCCAAGGCTGGCGGCTGCACGCCCAGGGCCGCGATCAAGAAGCTGCCCACGCGGTTCAAGGCCGCCGAGATCTGGGATGGCAATAAAAAGCTCGGCCAGGCCGTGGCCTGGGAGGCGATCGACACCTGCATGAAGCTCGCCGACACCTACGGCACGGGCACCGTCTCGATCGACAACGCCTTCCATTACCTCTGGGGCGGCGGTTATGTGATGGAGGCCGCAAAGAAGGGTTACATCGCCTACACCAACTGCACCGCCTCGCTGGCGGAGGTGGTGCCGTTCAAGGGCAGGTTCCCCACGCTCGGCACGAATCCGCATTCCTGGGGTTTTCCCACGACCGAGGCCCTCGGCTTCCCGATCGTGATCGACTGGGCGACGAGCGTGATCGCCATGGGCCGCGTGCAGCAGCTCAAGCGCGAAGGCAAGCAACTGCCGCCGAACGCCGCGGTGGACAAGGACGGCAACCCGACCACCGATCCCGACAAGGCCGTATCGCTGATCCCGTTCGGCGACCACAAGGGCTACGGGCTCTCGCTGATCAACGAGATCGTGGCCGCGTTCATCGGCGGGTCGCTCCCCACGATCCGCAGCCGGGCCGCCGTGCCGGGTGAGAAGCAGAACTGCGCCTTCTTCTTCCAGGTGATCCACCCCGACGCGATCTCGAGCGGCGTGTTCGCCGAGGGCCGCACGCAAGCCGGGAACGTGAAGGCCGTGCTCGCCGACATCCTCGGCCACGGCAACGAAACCTGCATGCTCCCCGGCCAGATCGAGGCCGAGGCGGCCGCCCGCAGCGAAAAGGCCGGCGGACTGTTGTTTTCGAAGGCCGAAGTGGAAGCCCTCAACGAAATCGCCCACGAGGCGGGACTGGCGCCGCTCGACGCGGCTGCGCTTCCCACCGTCTGATCCACGTTTTCTCTGAAAGGATGTTCGATGTCCCTTCCGCTCAAGACCAAGGAATCCTGCACGTTCGATGAAGTCTCGCTCGGCGAGATCATGCTCCGCCTCGATCCGGGCGAGGGGCGGATCCGCACGGCCCGCGAGTTCAAGGCCTGGGAGGGTGGCGGCGAATACAACGTGGCCCGGGGCCTGCGGAAGTGTTTCGGATTGAAGACCGCGGTCGTTTCGGCCTTCGTGGACAACGAGGTGGGCCACCTGATCGAGGACTTCATCATGCAGGGGGGGGTCAACACCGACTTCCTGCTCTGGCGGCCCGACGACGGGATCGGCCGCAGCGTCCGCAACGGGCTCAACTTCACCGAGCGGGGCTTCGGCATCCGCGGAGCCGTGGGTGTGCCCGATCGGGGCAACACCGCCGCCAGCCAGCTGAAGCCGGGGGACGTCGATTGGGAGCATCTGTTCGGGAAACTCGGCGTGGGCTGGTTTCACACCGGCGGCATCTTCGCAGCCCTCTCCGAGACGACCGCCGCGCTGACGATCGAGGCCGTGAAGGCGGCCAAGAAGCACGGCACGATCGTGTCGTATGACCTCAACTACCGGCCCAGCCTCTGGAAGAGCATCGGCGGCCAGGCGAAGGCCCGCGAGGTGAACCGCGAGATCGCGAGGCACGTGGACGTGATGATCGGCAACGAGGAGGACTTCACCGCCTCGCTCGGCTTCGAGGTCGAGGGGGTCGATCACAACATCTCGGCGATCGAGACCGACGCCTTCAAGAAGATGATCGAGAAGGCCGTCAAGGAGTATCCGAACTTCAAGGTCGCGGCCACGACGCTCCGCCGCGTGATCACGGCCACGAAGAACGACTGGTCCGCGATCCTCTGGCATGACGGGAAGTTTTACGAGAGCCGGAAGTATCCCGAACTCGAGATCCTCGACCGCGTGGGCGGCGGTGACAGTTTCGCCAGCGGCCTGGCCTTCGGCTTCCTGGAATTCAACTGCCCTCAGAAAGCCGTGGAATACGGCGCCGCCCACGGCGCCCTCGCCAGCACCACCCCCGGCGACACCTCGATGGCCACCCGGGCCGAGGTCGAGAAGCAGATCAAGGGCGGCGGCGCCCGGGTCGTTCGTTGACCCAAGGCGGCCTCGATGGCCGCCGCCTGTCCGGGCTCGGAAAGCGTCTCCGCCAACGCCAGCAAACCGCCGCATCAGGCTTGTGCTACGCGGTCCGGCAACCGCCCCCGGATACCTGGGCGGCTCTCCGACCTGCCGAATCCGAGTGGCCTCGTCAGGAGGCAGCCACGGTGGCGGTCCGTTTTCGGCGAGTGAACATCTCTCGCATCAGACGGCTCACTTGGGCGCTGAGCGTCTCGACGGCAGCCTCCGTGGCGGCCAGCCCTGCGCTGCGCTTCGCCTGATCAAGCCCGACGGTCCGTTCCGCCACCGCCCGCGAGAGAACGTCGGCCACATCGGGCCGACGTTCGATCAGCCGGGCCACCGTATCTCGCGAGAGTTCATAGATGACAGCGGGAGTCGCTGATCGCACGGTGGCTCGCCGCAGTTCGCCGGTCAGCAGCGACATCTCGCCAAAAAAGTCGCCGGCTCCCAGCGTGGCCACCCGGAGGGGTGAAGAAGCCTTTTCCGTCGTCACGAGAACATCGAGTGCCCCTTCGGCGATGACATAGAGCGTGTCGCCCGTATCACCCTGATGGACGACCGTCTCCTCTCGGGGGAGCAGCCTCCGACGCAGGTCGGCGGCCAGTTGGGTGCGATCCTCGGCTGTGAGACCAGCGAACAGGTGGATGCTCGCCAGCAGATCCTCGCGGCTCTCCAACGCAGAGTCGGCACCGCGACGCTCTGGGATACGGTCGTAGAAGATTTCCGTCTTTTCGATCGCAGGGGCCAAACCGGCCACGGCGAGATGGTGAAGTGCCCGGGAGAGCACGGCATCTCGGGCCGACGTCGGCGAAAGCGGACTCCACGGCTTGATCCAATAGCGAATCAGGTATTCAACGCCTCGTTCGGAGGTGCTGCTGACCAGCACCGCGGGCTCCTTCTCCGCGAGAAAGCCCGGCGTTGCCGCCAACGACCGTGCAGCGCCCAGCAGGATGCGTTTGGCACGGTCGCATGGCACCGAGGGGTCGAGATCAATGGGGCACTCGTACCGCGTGGCCACCGACGGCCTGGAGAAGTTGGTGACCAGATCTTCGGCCAGCAGTGTGTTGGGAATAATCAGCAGATTTCCCTCCTCTGTTTCGAGCTGGGTCGAACGCCAGCCGATTTCACGAACCTTTCCCAGAAGGGGTCGGACGGCTGATCCTCTGGGCGTGAGCAGGACCCAATCCTCGATTGCGACATTCCCGTCGAGATTCACCGCCAGTCCGGTGAAGAGATCCGAAAAGATTCCACGCACCGCCAAGCCCAGCACCACACCCCCGGCACCAAGCGCCGTGAGAAACGCCGCCACATCGTGTCCATAGATGAACCCCACCACCAGCGACATGGCAACGAGATAGACCACCACGCTGACCATCGTCTTGAGGATCGCCGGCACCTTGCCCCCGAGGGCCCGGGCCACCAGCCTGTCCCAGATCAGGATGCCAATCCCGCGGTTGACTAGATAGGCCGCTGCGAATGACGTCAGCGTCCAAAGCAGCTTCGTCAGCCAACTCCCCGAAACGTGATCATCAGGGGCCAGGGTTGGCAGGAGCAGCAGGGCAATCTGGCTGCCCACAAGGGCTGCCGCACAGGTGATACCCGCAAGCCCAAGAGAAGCTGTGTTCAAGGAGATGCTCCACTCAAAATGACACCGCGGACGAAATGTTTCTGAAGCAGTTTCGCTTCGAAGTTGTCGCCAACGTGCGTTACGTTTTGATGAGGAACCCTCCCGCGGTCGCCTGGAGTGCGGTGACAAACTGGCGAAAAAGCCGCTCTGAAAGGAAGGACGCTACCGAAGGATGACCCGCCCATCGGCGGCCACTGCGGCTCGCACGGCGCCAAGTTGCCAGTTTTCAAGTCCGATTTCGGCCCGCTGCCGCTGGACGCTCTCGGCGGTGCCCGGGTCGTGCGCTGAGAAGCCGCATCCTGGAAGGTTGCCGGCCGGCGTGTCAGTCGCGGGAGATGGGCTCGCTCGCGGCGGATTCGAGGCCGGCCGTGTTGACCGCGATGATTCGGTAGCGGTGCCGCCCGTCGGCCCGGGCGGTGTCATCGATGAACCGGAAGGGGACGAGCGGAAAGACGGGCGTGTCGCTGTATTGCAGCCCCTGAAAGACGCCGCGGCCGAACGGGTTTTTGCCCGCAACGGGGTTTGCCGCGAGCCGCTCGCCGTCGCGTTCGATGATGAAGCCGGCGAGGCCGCTTTCGAGATCGGCGCTGGCCTCCCAGGTCAGTTCCCTGCCTGAGAGATACAGGTTCGTGGGGGGCGGCGGCGGGGAATCGTCGGCCACGGCCGTGTCCGCGACGTACTGCGACCACTTCCTCGCGAGCGCCTCGTCGGGGAGCCAGCCGGAGGCGAGCGGATCGGACTGCTGCGTCGCCGCGGGCACCGCCTTACCCCCTTCGATCGGCCCGAGCCAGGCACTGGCAACCGGCATCCGCACGAGCGACGTGCCACCGGGCTGCGGGAGCCGCGCGGAGAGGCATGCGTCGAGCCAGGGGATCGCGAGGTAACGCTGGTTGCCGCATTCGTGGGCCGTCTTCGGATCGATCGCGACCCCCACGAGGCCGCCCCGCGAGCGGATGGTCGCGAAAAACTTCTTGTTCGCCGGCCAGACGATCTTGAACCGGCCGTCGGTGACCGTGACACCCTCCTGGGTGCCTGGGTTGCACATGATCGGCACCGCCAGCGCCCCATCCGGCAGCAGATGCGGCCTGATGCCGGGCCGCTTCTCGTCGGCCTCAAAAAGGGGCACGCCGGAGCGGAGCCAGGCCGCCACGACGCGGTCGGGATGGAGCAGCGTCATGCCACCGGCCCAGTGGCCGCCGCCGCTGTGCCCCCACAGCGCCCAGGGCAGGCCCGCGAGTTCCGGGTGGCCCGAGATGCGGCCCAGCTCGCCGAGCGCACGCTGGAACGCGGCATCCGAGCCGTTGCGGGGGTCGCACCACATCTGGCAGTCGGCCTTCTCGGGCTGTTCGTAGGAGGGGGCGACGAGCCCGCAGGCGTGCTTCCGGGCGAGCGCCTGCCAATGCAGGTCGAACGCGGCCGTTAGTCCCGACTTGCACGATCCCTCGCCACACCCGTGCTGATGGACGATCAGGCCGCGCAATCGCTCGATGCCGGGGGGCAGCCAGGCCGAGTAGGTCACCGGAAAGATCAGTCCACCCGGTTCCGCCGACGCCTCGTACCGCACCTGGAAGTACGGTGGGCGGGCATCAGGCCGCACGTCGTACGGGGCGGAGGGGCGGTGCGGGTCGGACGCGGCGTGGGCCACGAGAAAATCGACGACAGGCTGCGGATCCTCGAGGCCGTGGGGGTGATGTCCCTTCGACGGCTCGTGGATCACCTCGATCGTGCCACCGATCTGTCGGTAACGCCGCTCGACGACGAGGGCATTCTCCGCCGGCGGCACGACATCGTCGCGGTCGCCGACCACGTGGATCATCGCGATGCCGGCCTTCGCCAGCGGCTCGAGCGCATCCACCGGGTTTCCCTTCCAGGCGAGCGCCTGGGGTTCACCCGCAAACTTGTAGGCGGCGAGGCATGCCATCCAGTCCTTGGGGCTACCGCGTCCGGACCCCTTGCCGCCGGGCCAGCTTTTGAAGTCGCAGACCGGGTTGTCGCCGTAGATGACGCTGACGCTGCCGGGATGCTCGGCGGCGAACCGCTGGGCGTAGAGGCCGCCGCGGCTGATGCCGATCAGGGCCGCACGCTTCGCGAGGCCCCGGCGGACGAGTTCGTCGTGGAACGCCGCAAGCCCGGCCACGGCATCCGGGCAGCCAAACGTGTTTCCGACGTCGAGGAAGGCGTGGTGGAATCCCGCCTCGAGCAGCTGGGGAGCGGCACAGCGCCGCGTGAACGCATCCGGAAACATCATGCACCATGACCAGGGATTGCCAGGCAGCGGCTTCTCGGGCTCCACCACCCAGGCCTGCCGGCCCTGGAACGTGAAGTTGTGCCGCAGGTGGTCCTGCCAGCGGTCGACCGTCTCGGCTGGAAAGGCGAGATCAGCAGGCCTCGAGGGCTCGTCTCCCAAGCCAGACGATGCGATCAGGATGAGCAGGCCCGCACCGTGAAGGGCACTCCAACGAGAAGGCGGGTGCATGGGGCGTGTCCGCGTCACGCGATACCTCGATGGGATGACAGCGTCTGCCTAGCGACGCAGGTGGATCGCCTCGGCGGTCAGCTGGATCACCGGGATCGCGAGCTTGGCGTCGAAAACGCCCGTGCCGCGGACGACGACGTCGGCACCCTTGTCGAGGCCGAACAGCTTTCGGGCGTCGAGCGGGATCGGCTTGCCGTCCTCTCCCAGGAACTGCACCGCCACCATCGGGGCGTTGGCGTTTTTCTTCTTGCAGAACGGGCAGTCGTCGGCGACATGGCCGGGCTTGTTGGCATGGTCGTCGGCCGGGATCTCGACGAGCACGAAGGATGCCTTGCCATCGAGAAACGGCTCCATGCCCCGGGCGCCGATCCGGCCGGCCACCACGACCGGCTTGGGCGTGGCGTCGAGCTGCTGTTTGGCGGCCGTTGGCGTGATCGCTCCGGCAGGCTCCTGGGCCACGACCAGTCGGGCCCGCAGGGCGGCCGGATCGAGGTCGAGGGCGAATGCCGGCACGGCGGACGGGACGGCCGTCAGGACGGCAAACAACGCACAGAGGGGGGCGAGTGTGGGGCGGAGCATGGGGCTGATTCCTCTAGAGGCCTTTTGCAAGATCCTTGAGCGTGCCGATCGCGGTCTCGATCTTGGGCTCGTGGTCGGCATAGTCGATCTTCTGCTTCGCCTCATCCGTGGCGTGCAGGGCGGTGTCGATCGTGTCGAAGCAGTCGAACAGGCCGTCGAGCGCGGCCGAGGCCGACTTCTTCGCATCGTCGGCCAGCGAAGAGCCTGTAACCAGGCCCCGCAGGTGCTCGATCAGATGACCGGCCATGTGCACCTTCTCGTCGGCGTCGTCCCGATGGCCGCCGGCGAGCATGTCCTCGACGTCCCCGCAGAGGGTTTCCATCTCCTCGACCGCCTCGGGCAGCGTTTTTGGGAGCTGTTCGTCGGCGTGATCGTGGTCATGGTCGTGACCATGGTCGTGGTTCTCGGCCGCCACCTTCACGTCTGACGCGGTGGCCGTCGGGGCGGTGGCCGCGGGCCGGGCTGCGACGGGAGCCGACGGCTCGGCACAGCCGCAGACGGCCAGCATTCCAACCAGGATTCCGAGCCCGAGTGTCCGCTGCATGTCGATTTCTCCAGCGCACCGTTTCGGGGCGAACGAGGCTCCCGGAACGAGTCCGCAATGCATGTCTGAAACGAGAGACTACCCGTCAGAACGACTGCAGGGCAATCCGGCGGGGCTCGGCGTCGGCCACGAGACAGACCAGCGATCGCTCCGGCAGTTCGATCGGCTCGCTCGGGTCGAGGTGCGGACCGCAGCCGCTCTCGAAGACGTCCTCCGGCGGGGCCTGACCGGTGTGGATGAACAGCCGCCAGTCGAGATCGCGGATCGGGATCGGCCGCGGAAACTGGAACAGTCGCGGCAGCGAGCCGGCGTTGCTGAAGATCAGGACATGCCGGGGCGTCCCCTCGATGCTCTCCTCACCCGCCAGCCGGACCCGGATGGGGGCCCCGAAGAAGCAGGTCAGGCTCGCGTCGGCGGCATACCAGTCGACGTGGGCACCGTCCGGCGAGAACCACTCGACGTCCGGCAGCGAGCCATCGACGGCCGTGCCCCCCTCGAGGAATGTCCGCCGCCGAAGCGTGGGATTGGAGATCCGGAAGCGGACGATCTCGCTCACGAACCGCACCAGATCGGCGTTGTCTTCGACCAGGCTCCAGTCGAACCAGGAGACTTCGTTGTCCTGGCAGTAGGCGTTGTTGTTGCCCTGCTGGGTGCGGCGGCACTCGTCACCCGCGAGCAGCATCGGTACTCCCTGGCTGAAGAGCAGCGTGGCAAGCATGTTGCGGATCTGCCGGGCCCGCATCGACTCGATGTCGGCTCGCTTCGAGGGGCCCTCATGGCCGTAGTTCTCGGAGAAGTTGTTGTTGTCGCCGTCCCGGTTGCCCTCGCCATTGGCCTCGTTGTGCTTCTCCCGGTAGCTGACGAGATCATTGAGTGTGAAGCCGTCGTGGGAAGTGACGAAATTGATGCTGTGGTAGGGCTGGCGGCCGTCGTCTCCGTAGAGGTCGCTCGAACCGGCCAGCCGGGTGGCGAGATGGCCCGTCTGGGCGTAGTCGCCCCGCCAGTAGCGGCGGACGTCGTCCCGATAGCGGCCGTTCCACTCGGCCCAGCGCAGGCTCGCGAACGAACCCACCTGATAGGCGCCGGCCGCGTCCCAGGCCTCCGCGATCATCTTGGTCTCGGCGAGCGCCGGATCCTCGGTGATCACCTCGACGACCGGCGGATTTGGCTGCAGGTCGCCGTTGCGGT
>Ga0114973_10000249_pt1 | contig 39509 bp, 27 predicted proteins | sample M_140807_MF_Meta_FD_87025 | JGI IMG/M metagenome (GOLD analysis project Ga0114973, IMG submission 87025) | Freshwater microbial communities from Lake Montjoie, Canada to study carbon cycling - M_140807_MF_MetaG | ecosystem: Environmental > Aquatic > Freshwater > Lake | place: Lake Montjoie... | reverse complement strand
GCCGCGCGCTCGGCTTCGAGGCGTTCGATCCGCACTTCGTAGTCGGTGCCGCGCGGCAGTTGCACGACCTCGCTCGCGATCAGGAGCGGCGCGTTGGCCGTCGTCTCAATCCGCTCGAGCCCCGCAAGCACCGTGCCGCCGAGCATGCTGCCGAGCGGCTCGGCATCGGCCGGCCGGTCGACCTCCTTGTAGCGGACGGGGTTGATGTCGCCGCCGCAGCCCTGGACGAAGAACGCCACCGTGCCTCCTCCGAGCGCCTCCTCGACGAGCCGTGAGGCGACGGCGGGGAAATCGGCCGACGTGCCGCGGCGCGGCGGATTCATGATCGGATGGCAGGCAAAGAGATAGACGACGGCCAGCGGCGAGCCATCGAGGCGATCGAGCTCGAGAAGCCCCACCTGCGGATCGATCGGGGCGGTGGCGGCAATCGCGTCGTCGGCCGGCATCGCGTAGGCCCGGCGCATGTCGGCCTGCGAGCCGTCGACGAGATCGACGCGCCGGTTCTCGCTGATTCGAGCTTCGCTCGCCGTGCCCGCCCCCGCCTTCACCGGCACCATGCCCTGCTTTGCGGCCGCGACCGCCGCCACGACCCGGTCGGCGACATCAGCGCAGACGGCCGCATGACAATGGCTGGCGTTGACGATCACCCCTTCCGGAGGAATGGCGTGCTCGCGGCCGAGCCGCGCGCGGAGGTCGGCCAGGAACGTGTCGCCGATTGGGCCGATCCCGCCGATGGCGACGGCGTCGATCGTGATCAGCACTCCGCGCCGCCCCTCCTGCTCGAGGAGCAGGACCTTCGCCATCGAGGGATCGTGCACCTTCTCGGCGTCGGGATCGGTGACGTCGACCACCGCCGTGCCGGCCCGCAGTTCAGCGGCGGCAAGCGGCTGAGCGGTGATGGCTACGATGCCGCCGCCGAAAAACGCAAGCAAGAGCAGACGCGCGCTCATCCCCCCATCCCCCCGCACCCTCCCATGCCGCACTGCGGCTTGCCGCAGCCGCCGGGCTCGGGGGAGGCGTATCCTTTGCCGCCGGCGACATGCCCGGCGACGACGCTCAACAGCTTGTCGAGCTTCTGGCTGTGACAGTGGGGGCACTGTGGGGTGTCGTCGCCGCGGATGAGCAGCTCAAAGCTCTTGTCGCACTTTCGACAGACATATTCATAGAGGGGCATGGCGCGCTTCGCTCCGGGGTTTTTCGAGCATGAATCGTACACCGAACCGTCCCCCGGCCGATCGCCCTTCGCATCCCCCGCGTCCGGCGGGTACAAAAAGGGCGACAACCGAACGATCCTCTCGAGGAGCGCCCCCGTGACCGATCCCGTGCTCGTGATCCCCGGTCGGCCGATCGAGGGATTTTGTGACGGCGCTCGGCGCCGCTCGCGGCGGCATGCCCTGAAGATCGGCGGGCTCGCCCTCGGCGGGCTGTCGATGTCGCGGCTGATGGCCGCCGAGGCGACCGGGGCCCGCAGCACTGCCGCCTCCGGCGGCCTCGGCCACAAGGCCGTGATCATGGTCTATCTGCCGGGGGGGCCGTCGCATCAGGACATGGTCGACTTGAAGATGGAGGCGCCAGCCGAGATCCGGGGGAGCTTTCGGCCGATCGCCACGAGCGTTCCCGGCATCGAGATCTGCGAACATCTCCCGCGGCTGGCGGCGATGATGGAGAAGTTTGCCATCATCCGCTCGCTCTACGGCGGCCTCGATCAGCACTGTTCCGATCTCTGCCTGTCGGGCTATCCGATCGGCCCGCGCGGCCGGCAGGATGGCCATCCGTCGCTCGGCGCCTCCCTCTCGCGTCTCGAGGGCCCTGTCGACCGGGCCGTGCCGCCGTTTGTTGGCCTCACGATCAAGACCCGCCACGCCCCCTATGGCAATCCCGGCCTCCCCGGCTTCCTCGGCGCCGCCCACGCCCCCTGCCAGCCCGACGACGAAGGGCTTTCGAGCATGCGGCTGTCCGGTGTCACGCTCGACCAGCTCGGTGACCGGCGCGGCCTCGTCGAGGGGATCGACCGGTTCCGCCGCTGGCGCGATGCGAGCGCCACCGCCGGCCACGATGCCTACGCAGCGAAGGCGTTTGATGTGCTGACATCGAGCCGGTTCGTCGAGAGCCTCGATGTGGAACGGGAAGACGCCGCCACGCGCGATCGCTACGGCCGCGGCTCGGCCGACCCGGCTTTCGGCGAGGATGCCGGGCCCCATTGGATGGATCAATTCCTCGTCGCCCGGCGGCTCGTCGAGGCGGGGGTGCGGTGCGTGACGCTCTCCTTTGGCAGCTGGGACCGCCACCATTCCAACTTCGCCCGTCTCCCCGATCAGCTCGCCCGCTTCGATCAGGCGATCACGGCGCTCGTCGGCGATCTCCACGACCGCGGCCTCGACAAGGACGTGAGCGTCGTCGCCTGGGGAGAGTTTGGCCGGACGCCGCGGATCAACAAGGATGCCGGCCGCGACCACTGGCCGCAGGCCTCATGCTGCCTCCTCGCCGGCGGCGGGATGCGCACCGGGCAGGTGATCGGCTCGACGAACCGGCTCGGCGAGGTGCCGCAGGATCGCCCCGTCCATTATCAGGACGTCTTCGCCACCCTCTACCACCGGCTCGGCATCGATGTCGCCACGACGACGATCCCCGATCACGCCGGCCGGCCGCAGTACCTCGTCGACCGCCGCGAGCCGATCGCCGAGCTGATCTGACGAGCAGATCTGACAAGCAGGGCGGCCGGCACCCCCGACCGGGCGTTGTTGCATCAACGGCCGAGATTCACCGTCGGGAACTGGGCCCCGACCTCCTCGAGCCAGGCATCGAGGTCACGGCGCATTCCCGCCGCGCGCGCGGGCTCGGCCGCGGCCCGGTCGGACTGCTCCCCCGGATCGTCGCGGAGATTGTAGAGCTCGTCGTGGCCATCCTCGGAGAAGTGGACGAGCCGCCAGTCGGCCGCGCGGATCGCCGAATGGGGCGCAGCGCCGCCGGGATGGTAGTGGGGATAGTGCCAGTGGAGGGCATGGCGATCGAGAGACTCCCCGCGGAAGACCGGCGCCAGGCTGACGCCGTCGAGCGGCGCTCCCGGCTCGCCGCCGACGCCCGTCAGCTCGAGGATCGTCGCCGGGATGTCCATCGTGATCACCGGCTCGTCGCTCGTCGTGCCCGGCGGCGTCAGGCCGGGCCACGAGATGATGAACGGGACGCGCACGCCCCCCTCCCAGGCCGATCCTTTGCCGGCGCGGAGGGGGCGGTTGTCGGTGATCGGAAGGAGGCCGCCGTTGTCACTGGTGAAGAAGATCGCCGTCGAATCGCGAAGCGCGAGCCTGTCGAGCGTATCGAGGATCCGACCGACGGAGTCGTCGATGCTCTCCACCATCGCCGCATACGTGGCGTTGGTTTGCCCAAAGCCCTTCTCGCCACCGATCGGCTTGCCCGCCCGGGCCTTTGCATCAGGGAGGCCGCCGGTAGCGACATACGTTGCCTCGACGTCGGGCTTGGCCTGGAGCGGGGTGTGGACGCCGAAGTGGGGGAGATAAAGAAAGAAGGGATGGTCGCGGTTGGCCTCGATGAAGGCCACTGCTTCCCCCGTCAGCCGGTCGGTGAGGTATTCCCCGGCCGGGCCATCGGCGAGCGTGGGGATCGTATAGGGGGAGAAATAGCTCGGGGGCTGACCGCGGTCGGTGCCGGCGAGATTGGTGTCGAACCCCTGCTGTTCGGGGCCATGGTCGGCGCCGCCGAGATGCCATTTGCCGATCGACGCCGTGGCGAAGCCGGCCCCCCGCAGCCGCTCGGCCACCGTCACCGCCTCCAGCGGCAGGTGCTTTTGCCAGTCGGGGATCTGCAATCTGGCCTCCGGGTCTTCATGGCCGGCGATCCAGTCAGTGATGTGGAGCCGGGCCGGCGCCTGAGCGGTCATGAGCGCCGCTCGTGTCGGCGAGCAGACGGTGCAGGCGGCGTAGCCGGCCGCAAAGCTGATCCCCGCGGCGGCGAGCCGGTCGATGTGGGGCGTGTTGTAAAAACCGCTCCCCTGACAGCCGAGGTCGAAAGCGCCCAGATCGTCGACGAGGATCACGATCACGTTGGGCAGGCGCGGCGTGGCCTCGTCGGCCTGGCCGGGGAGAGGGAGCGTCGCAGCGAGGACGAAAAACAGGATGAGCGTGCCCACGACCGCAGCCGTCCTCATCGCGCCCCCCCTCCGCTCGTCGCCTTCCGCCTCGGCCGGGCCCGGCTCACCCACGAGCGGGCCATCTGTTCGAGGTCGCTGGCCTGCGGGGCGTTGCCCCCGGCGAAATAGCCGGTCTCGATCTGCTCGATCGATTCCCGGAGCTGGGCGTGGCCGCGGGCGTCGAGGCCGTCGTTGGACTCGATGTCGCGGAGGAGTTGGAGAACGGCAAACGGCGTCGGCGGGTCGGGAACGACGAACGACTCGACCACCACCGGGGGGCGGCGAGACCAGGCGCGGAGGAGCGCGCCGAGCGCGAGCAGGCCGACCAACCCGGCTACGCCCGCCGCGATCCGCGGCCATGTCAGGAAGCGGCCCCGGAGGCGCCGGCCGACGGTGACCGCCGGCTCCGCCGTGACCAGATCGGCGTCGTCGTAGCGTTGGAGTGTCTTCTCGGCCACCTCCATCTTCGGCTCGGGAAAGACGAAGCGGCCGTCGGCGCTCGCCCCGGGGACGAGATTCACCACCCACGACCGCTCCGAGAGGACGACCGGCTCGGTCGAATCGGGATCGAACCGGGCCACCGACAGCCCGTCATCACGGACAGCCTTGATCTCGTAGCCGGCCGGAGCCGCGTCGAGGATCGTCGGCAGATCGGGGACGAGGCCGCGGGCGCTGGCCCGGATCTCGAGATTGAGCTCGCCGGCACTCGCCTTCCGCTCGTCGAGGATCTCGGTCAGAGCGAGCTTCGCAAACGGCCGGGGATCGGTGGCCGTCGCGGCGTCGAGGCCGACGGCTCGGCTCTCGATCGGGAGGATCACATGGCCGGCGGTGTCGAGGAAGTCGAGGTCGAGCCGGAGCGGCGGGAGCTTGTCGACCTTGGCATCCTTGGCGGCGAGGACGAGGTAGACATAGGGGGTGCGCCGCCAGCCGTACGCCGCGTCGGCCCGGCTCTGCACGTCTTCCGACTGAAACGTGACACTCTTCACCTCGAAGAACTCGCCGAGGGTCCTCCGCACCATCTCCTCGAACTTGTCGCGGTAGTTCTCGAGCGGACGGCCGAAGTTGAAGGAGAACATCGTGTTCGCCTTCTGGTTCTGGAGATAGCGGCCGAAACCCCCCGCCTCGCGCTCGATCTCGCGCGTGTGGCGCAGCGACACGAGGACGCCGAACGGCCGGCCCGTGCCGACCCGGTCGGGGCCGTCGATGTCGGCGCGCAATTCGATCTCGCGGACGAGGTCGGAGTAGTACTCGAAGACCTGCTTCGCATCCCGGGCCTTCGGCTCGTCGCCGACGACGGCGAGCCCCTCGCGGACGATCCGGTGCTTGACGGCGGGATTGACCTGTGCGAGCCGGCTGACGAGCGCCGTCGCGAACCGCTCGCGGTGCCACTGGCGGGCTTCCCCTTCCATCGACTCGATCACCGCCTGCACCTTGGCGCTCTCCCCGGCCACTCCCTGCGTTGTCTCGTCGATCCGCTTGGCATCGCAGGCGCCGCAGCCGGCGAGGAACCAGCGGTCGAGGAGATCGGACGACCATTCGTCGCGCGGCAGGGTCGCCGTCGCGGCTGCATAGGCCTTCCCCGCCGCGGCGAAGCGGTCGAGGGCTGCGCGACGATTCTTTGTGAAGTCGGGAGAATCGCTGATCTTCCGCTGAAAGTCGTTGTCGTCGTGGGCGATCGCCGCTTCGGCGCCGGTCAGCGCCCAGTGGCCCGGATGCCGCGCGAGTGCCCCGGTGACGAACGCGCGCGCGGTGGCATAGCCCTTCTCCACCTCGGCGCGGATGCCGGCCTCGCGGCGCTTCGTCTTCTGCATCTCCTGGACGCTCGGCTGCTGCCAGGTGCCGGCGAGGTTGGCCCGCATCCTCTCCGCCAGGAGCGCCACGGCCGTCGGGGAGAGATTCTCGATCGGGCCGAAGACCCGGGCGATCGCCTCCGGTTGCCAGACCTCGGCCGCACTGTGGCAGGTGGTGAAGCAGTCGACGAGGACGCGCTCGTCGAGCGGCCCGACCGGCAGGGCGCGGAGTCGGGTGACGATCCCGTCGAGCTCGGCGAGATTCCGCTCCTGGAGCGAGCGCGACAGCGGGATCCCCCCCTGACGCTCGTCCATGCCGAAGCCGTAGAAGAACGGCCGCCGCCGTGTCCGTTCATCGTTGGGATCGTGGGCGAGTTTCCAGCCGGCGAGGAGCGGGGTGACGAGCGATCGGGCCGCCTCGGGATGGGTCTGGGCGAGGCGCTCGAGCGCCGGGAGGGCCTTTTCGGCATCCCCCATCTTGGCATGGAGGGCGACGACCGCGCGCTCCACGGCGGGGCGCTCGGCCGGATCGAGGCGGGCGAGCCAGGCGTCATCCGGGCGGGTCTCGAGCATGTCGGCGAGCTTCACCGGCCACTGCGGCATCCGTTGCCGCGACATTTCCAGCTGCTGCTCCTCCCAGTAGAAGACGTTGCCGTAGGGATCGCGGCGCATGCCGACGTCGCGGGTGTCGTGCTCGGCGGAGAGCTTCGCCTCGACCGTCCACGCTCGTGCGGCAAGGCCGAGCCTGGCCTTCCAGCGCGGGTCGTCGGCGGCGGTCGTGGCGGTGACGCCGCTGACCGCGCGCTCGAGGAGACGGAGCCACGTCGTCCGCGGCTCGACCTCGTGGGGATCACGCGTCGGGCCGGCCGCCACGCGCGCGGCGATCGCCGAGACGAGCTCCACACCGGTCTCCGGCTCGGCCTGAGTGATCCGTCCGATCCATGCCGCGGCGTCGGTCTTCGGGAGCTGCGGGAGCAGTTCGGCCGCCTGTTCGATGGCGAACCGGCGTGCCGGAGTGCCGGTCGCGGCGGCGCCGACGAGGGCCTCGACCGCTTGCCAGACGTCGGCGAGCGTGGCAGCCTTCGGATCCCGCTGCCGGGCCGCACGGAGCTGCTTCACGCGGAGCTCGAGGGCGGTGACATTCTTCCCTGCCGTCGCGTCCGCGAGCGACGGCAGGAGAGGGTCAGCGAGATCGGCCCGGCCGGCGTCGGCGAGGATTCCGGCCGCAGCGGCCAGATCGAGCCCGGTTCCCTCGCGGCGCAGCTCGGCGCGGAGGGCGGCGACGAGATCGTTCCCCTCGGTGCCGGCGGCCAGCCCCATGCGGGCGATCGCCCCCAGCTGCCGGCGGTGCGGCTCGCCGATCGGCTTCGGGAGGAGGCGGGCCAGGCCGATCACATCGGCCGCCGAGAAGAGGGGCAACTCCGGCTCGAGCGGCAGGCCCATCGGGCTCGGCTGCGGTGCGGGGGGTGTGGCGAATTGTTCGAGGATCCGCTCGAGGGCGGCGGTCGATTCGGAGGGCTTGAGGGTCGTGAGAAACGTCGCCACGCGCTCCCAAGCCCCGGCGAGGACGTCGTCGCGGAAGCCCTTGAGCTCGCTGTCGAAAGGATCGGAGGGGGCTGTGGGGGCCGTTGGTCCCGCCGCGGCTGACGGTCCAGTCGCGTCAGTCGCGGCCGGGGGTGTGGAGGGGGATTCCGACGCCGGGGCGGCCGTCACGATCGCCGTGCTCCCCGCGGCGGGGGTGGCGGGGACGATTCGGATCGTGGCGGTGGCGATGCTGCCGGCGCTGGTGATCACGCCGCCGCTGGTGATTACCCGCTCGATGACTGGGACAACGCTGCCGTCGGCGCTCATCGTCGCCGCTTCCCCTTCGGGGGCCGTGCCCCCCAGCAAGACCGACGGCCGCCGGTCGAAGACGAGCTGCTTGATCTTCGCGATCCGCGCGGTCGCCGGGTCGACGGTCGCGGCGGCCGGTGCCGATGGCTCCGCAGCGGCGGGCGTGACAGGGGTGTTGTCGCCGGCGGCGCCTGTGGCGACGGCGGTCGCCCGTTGGAGAGGGACCGCGAAGTACCGGGTCCCTTGCACCGGGACAGCCTGGCCAGAAGTGTCTGCGGTGAGCGCCGTGGCGACGAGCAGCGCCGCGATTGTCGCGCGGAGCATGTCCGGGGACAGGCCCCGGCCCGACGCTGTTTTGCAGACGAAACATCCGACGATCAACGCCTTCATCACGAGTCCCCTTGTGCCGTTCGGCTCTCCGTGGAGACCGTCATCCCTGCCGTCGATCCACGCGTCGCTGCGATCGCTCCCTCCCCGTCCCCTGCGTGCCGCGGGCTCACGACCCAGAGTCGTCCGGCGGCGGGCCGCTCGACGCGCCGCGCGCGTCCTTTGAACGGTTGTTGCTCTGCGAACGGCTCCGCGACGGCTTGCGGCCGTTGCAGCTGCGGCACTGCCCCCCCTTGCACTTCGAGCACTCCTTCGGGATCGGCAGGCCCTGGAGCTCGTCCGGCTCCATCCGGGCCAGCCGCACCACGGCCTCGAGGTCACGCTCGTGCGCCGCGACGGCGGTCGTGTCGCCACGGCTCTCGGCCTGCTCGGTGAGGCGCCGCCAGGTCTGCCGGGCGCTTTCGGTGTGCGGCTCCCAATCGTCGCGGCCGTAGCCCTCGAGCCGCTTGAGCCAGGCCACGTAGAAGTCGCTTGTGGCGAGGACAGCCCGGGCGTCGTCGACGAGCGCCGGATCGGCCGACGGATCGGCTTCGAGCTCGTCGACCAGCGCACCGAGCTCCTGCGAGGCCGGCGCCAGTTGGCTCGCCGCGATCCGCGCCTTGCCCCGTTCGATTCGCAGCCGCCGCGCTGTTGCCAGATCGGCCGCCGGCAACGCCGCCAGTGCCGCCGAATAAGCCTCGACCGCCTCCTCGGCATCGTCGGCCGCAAGCGCCGCTTCGGCCCGTGCCACCTCGACGGCGGCCCGATCGCGTGCCCGGCCGTCGACGCCGGGCCCGAGATGCCAGGCGAGCATCGCCAGCGGCACGAGCATCCAAGCCACGAGTGTGATCGTCTTCATCGCGCACCTCCAAGCGGCAGATTCGACCCACCGGCTCCGACCGGCCGGCGGCCGGTCGACGGCGGAGACCACATCCCCGTCCGCCCGGCCCCTTCCAGTATCGCCCCGGAGCGGCTTCGCCGCACCCCCGGTCGCCACCGTGACCCCGCCAGGGCCAAAAGGAGTGGGAGGAGGGCGAGAAGGGCCGTCCCCACCACCGTCGCCAGGATCGCGTAATCCCGCAGGGCGAGCCGGTCGAGGAGCCGTTCCCGCGGCACCATGCCCAGGGTCGTGAGGGCGTCGGTCGGCACCTGCTTGGTGTTGCCGTCGTGGTACACGCCGCCGGCCCGGAGGGCCACCTGGCGGAGCGTGGCAACGTCCTGCCGCGACATGTGGCCGTCGATAAACTTCCCCGCCGCCGGATCCCCCACCCCGACCAGCAGCACCCCCGACACGCTCTCGGGCATCTTCGGCAGCCCGGTGGCCGGCACCGTGTCGCCATCGGTGACAACCAGCACCGTCGCGCTCCCCGGCCGCCACGGCCTGGCGATCCGGGCCGCCGCGGCGAGGCCGGCGAAGAGGTCGGTCTTCCCGGCCGGAAAAGCGAACGACAGCGGCAGGTCGTCGAGGATGTTGGCGAGGACATCGGCGTCGCGCGTGTCCTCGACGACAGGAAGCGCCCCCGAGGCCACCGCCACGACGCTCACCCGGTATTGATCGACCGGCACGCGCGAAAGCACGCTCCGCACCAGCGTCGCCGCCCGCGCCCGCCGGCTCTGCTTCCCGTCCGGTCCGGCATCGACCAGCCGCATGCTCGGCGAGACGTCGAGGACCACGAGGAGATGGCGGATCTTGTCGGCCCCGAGCGCCTTGCCACCATGCGATATCGGCTCGACGAGCAACAGCGCCGTCAGCCCGAAGGCCGCCGCCGCCGCCGCGAGCGTGCGGAGCAACGGCACGCATCGCACCCACGGCTGGGGCTTCGCGCCGGGGCCGAAGGCGAGCTGGCCGATGGCACGGACGCGGGCCGCGTGGAGGAGCTCGGCCATCGTCCACAACAGCGCCACCGCCGCCGCCACGATCGCGGCGACCGCCGGCGCGTCATCGCTGGAAAGTGACGTCACCATGGCGTGTATCTCACGCCGAAGGAGCAGGCTGTGGCGAGGGCGAGGAGCGCGAGTCCGGCGATCGAGCAGGGAGTGAAGAAATCGATCGTTTCGGTGGCGGTCTTCTCCATCCGCGTCCGCTGCATGCTGTCGATGCGCCCGAAGACCTCGCCGAGCGTCCCCGGGTCATTGGAGGCAAATGCCCCACCGCCGGTCGCGGCGGCGAGATCGACGATCTCCGCCGGGATCGGCTGGTCGGCGACATGGATCGCCCACAGATTGATCCGCTTCTCCTTCAGGACCTTCGCCACGGCGGCCTCGTTGCCGTCGCCGAGGTCCATGCTCATCCCATCGGAGACCAGGACGATCGCCCGATCCCCCTCTTCCCGCTCGTCGAGGACCTCGGCACACGCCAAGAGCGCCTTGCCGATCGCCGTCCCGCCAAACCATGGTGGGACGAGATCGGGCTTCATGAACGGCACGGCGCAGCGGATCGCCGAGGTGTCGGTCGTGAGGGGCGCCCAGTGGAGCACCGACGTGCCGAAGAAGGTGAGCCCGAAGGCATCCCCCTCGCGCACCCCGAGGAAGCGGTCGATCGCCCCCATCGAGGCGTCGTAGCGCGTGCCGTCGCCGCAGGGGGCGAGCATGCTTGCCGAGATGTCGACGCAAAACTCGATGTTTGTGAGGACGCGGCGCGCCTTCGGCTCGGCGGTGCGGACCGGGCCGGCGGCGATCAAGATCCCCACCGCCGCCAGGAGGGGGAAGAGCGACTCGGCCGTGTCGATCCCCGCGCGGAGCCAGCCGCCGCCGCGGTGGGGATGATGGTCGAAGGGGAGGACGACCCGCCCCCCTCCCCGCCGCCAGATCCGCCACCCAAGCGCGATCGGCAGCCCGAGGAGAAGGAGGAGCCACGGCTGGGTGAAGCTCATCATCCCCTCCCGTCGGTCGGAGGCTGTGACGGCAGCAACCCGGCCACGAACGCGCCGAGATCGGCCGGCGCCAAAGCTCCGCCGGGGGCGTGGAGCCAGCCCTCGAGGCGCTCCAGCGCCGCAGCGGCAGCGGGCTCATCGCGCAGTGCGGCGACCAGCTGCCGCGGATCGGTCTGCTCGAGGCCGAGCCGCTTCCGCCAGGCTTCGTAGACGAGGCGCTCGACGGCCGCTTCCTCCCCTCGGTCGAGGCTGCCTGCGCCCGCCTTGGCGACGAGCGCTGCCAACTCGTCGGCCGGCGTGAGGGGCGCAGTCCCGCTGTGTGTGGGGGTGGTGGCGCGGCGGCGGAGCCGGAGGAGGAGGGCGAGGCCGACCAGCCACAACAGGCCGAGGAGGAAGAGCGTCTGGCCATAGCCCCCAAGCTGCCGAGGGGGCTCGAGCGCGGGAACGCTCACGCGCGGAGAACCGGCCGGGAGGCTCGACGTCGTGCGGAGGAGGAGCGGCGGGAGATCGTCGGTCGTCGTGCCATCGGCGCGGACGAGCGCCTCGCGCAGGTCGTGGTCTCCCCCCTCCCAGCCGGTCGCTTCGAGGTCGTAGCGGAAAAGATCCCCGTGTGGCGCGACGGCGACAACCCGCACCGAAACAGGCGCCGTCCGGCCGGGGTCGGCGGCCGGCTCCAAGCGCGAGCCGGGGAGGACGAGGCCTTCGATCGGCACCGGCCGCCCCACGGTCGCCGTCCCCACGGTCGCCGCCCCAACGATCCCTGCGCTATCCGCAACGGGTGGCATGTCACAGCCCTCGGACATCGAGGCGACGACGGCGGGCCAGAAGCAGCCGGAGTTGCGCGGCGTAGGGGCGATCGGTGTCGACGACGAGCCCGTCGATCCGCGCCAGAGTGAGGGCCGCGAGACGCTCCTCGGCGAGCCCTGGATGGAGGCGACCGCGCGTTGTGATGCTCCGCCCCGTCTCCGCCTCGCGACCGCGAATGAAGCCGGCCCGCAGCCCCCGCTCGGCCGGGTCGCGGAGGACGATCGCGCACAGATCATGGCGCGCGGCGAGCCTGGTCAGCCCCGTCACGGCGTCGGGATCGTGGAGATCGGAGAGGATGAAGATCAGCGAGCGCTCGGCGAGCAACGGCTCGAGGAGCGCGGCGGCCGGGCCTATTGCCGTCGGCTCGTCGAGCCGGTGGCGCCGCAGCTTGTGGAGCCAGCCGAGCACCGAGAGACGCGAGAGCGACGGGCGGACAAGCAAGCTCCGCCCGCCGACGCCGAGGCAACCGACGGGGCTCGCCCGGTCGAGGCAGGCCAGCGCCAGCCCCCCCGCGATGCCGACGGCCGTCTCGTACTTCGTCGGCTGCCGGCTGCCGGTGGTCATCGACGCCGAGGTGTCGACGAGCATCCAGGCCGGAATCCGCCGCGGGGCCTCGTATTCCTTGACATGAACCTTCCCGACCCGCGCGGTGACGCGCCAGTCGATCGACTTCACCGCATCGCCCGGCTGGTAGGGGCGCGACTGCTCGTACTCGCTCCCGCTCCCCTTGAAGATCGAGTGGTCGCTGCCGTAGCCGAGGCTGTCGGCGAGGCGGCGGATCGCCACCTGATAGCGGCGGGCGTCGAGGAGCGGCGCGGCGGGGAGTTCGAGATCCATCGGGCCCTCACCGGGGGCGGTCAGTGGCGGGGAGCGTCGCCAAGGCACTGGCGGGCCGCAGAACCTCGCCGAGGACCTGCGCCTTCGTGACCCCGTCGGCGAGCGCCTCGTAGGAGAGGCGGATGCGATGGAGGAGGACATCGCCGGCCAGCGCCAGAAGATCCTCCGGGATCACGTAGCGGCGGCCGTGGATCAGCGCCCGGGCCCGCGAGGCCTTCACCAGCGCGATGCCGGCGCGCGGGCTGGCGCCGAGATCGAGGGCCGGATGGCGGCGCGTGCGCGTGACGAGCTCGACGCAGTGGTCGGTGAAGGTGTCGCTCACGAACACCTCCTGGACCGCCTCCATGGCGGCGACGAGATCGTCGATCGAGCCGACCGGCTCGTGGGCAAGAACGTCGAACTCGCTGCGGACCACGGCCCCCTTTGCGAGCCGCTTGACGCCAAGGGCGGCATTGCGCCGCAACACCTCGCGCTCCTCGGCCGGGGTCGGGTAGGAGAGACGGTGGCAGAGCATGAAGCGGTCGAGCTGCGCCTCTGGCAGCTCGAAGGTCCCGCTCTGCTCGACGGGATTCTGCGTGGCAACGACGAGGAACGGCGCGGGGAGAGGGAGCGTGTCGGCGCCGATCGTCACCTTCCGTTCCTGCATCGCCTCGAGCAACGCGCTTTGCACCTTCGGCGCGGCACGATTGATCTCGTCGGCGAGGAGGAGATTGGTGAACACCGGCCCCTTCATGACGCGGAACTCGCCCGAACGCGGATCGAGGATCTCCGAACCGGTGATGTCGCTGGGGAGGAGATCGACCGTGAATTGCACGCGCTTCGAATCGAGATCGATCGACTTCGCCAGCACGCTCACCAGCAGCGTCTTCGCGAGCCCCGGCACCCCTTCGAGGAGGAGATGACCGCCAGTGAAGAGGGCGACCAGCAGTCGCTCGACGACCTCGTCCTGGCCGACGACGACCTTGGCAACCCTGCCGCGAACGGCAGTGGCGAATCGGGCCGCATCTTCGATCGCAGCGACCGCAGGGGCTCCGGTCATGGGGAAGTCCGGGGAGGTGGGGGCGGGTCCGGCGTGGCCGCCGCGGGGCACCCCCAGAAGATACCTCCGCGACCCCCGAGTGTCGCCGGAGCCTGGCAGATCCGGAGGCGCGGAAGCCCGCCTCGGCGTCGGGCTTGGGTATCCTGTGGGGCGGATGGTCCTTATCCGACCGTCGGATTGGCGACATCGGGGCGGCCGCGCCGCCGGAGAGCCAGGGAGGACTTTTGCCGCGGAGAGCGGGCAGGGGGCATTGGGCGTGCGCGTCAGTGTGATCATCCCTACCTGGAACCGGGCCGCGGCGGTCGTCGCGGCCGTCGGCGACGTCCTCGGGCAGACCGAGCCGGATCTCGAAGTCCTCGTCTGCGATGACGGTTCGACCGACGACACCCGCACGCACCTCCAGGAGATCCCCGACCCGCGGCTGGTGTGGATCGACGGCCCGCGGTCGGGCTGCCCGGCGGCACCACGCAACCGGGGGATCCGATTGGCGCGCGGCGAGTGGATCGCCTTCCTCGACAGCGACGACCGCTGGCTGCCGACGAAGCTCGCCCGGCAACTCGAGACGGCAAGCGCCGCGGGGGTCGGTGCCGTCTCTTCCAATGCCACCAGGCTCCGCGACGGAAAGCCTTCCGGTACCGTCGTCGACCATCCCCGGCCGCTCATCCGCACCGCCGATCTCCTGGCCAGGAATCCGGTCGTCTGCAGCAGCATGGTCGTCCGGGCCGACGTGCTTGCGCGGTGCGGCGGCTTTCCTGAAGATCGGGCCCATCTGGCGATCGAGGATCATGCCCTCTGGCTGCGGGTCGCGGCAATCACCGACATCGCCTATGTCCCGGAGAGCCTCGTGCTCTATGCCGACGAGCCGGCCACGAGTGTCCGCGCGCGCCTCTCGACAAGCGCCGACGAGCAGCGTCTGGCGCTCTACGAGGGCTACCGCCGCTGGTGGCGGGAATCGGGGAACTGGCCGTCGCTTTCCCAGCGGATTGGCGTCGCGGCACGCTGTTTTCGGTCGCGGCATCGGCTGCGCGCGGCCTCCCGTCGCGCGATCGGCACGGGGGGAGCGCCATGAAGATCCTTCTGACGGGCGAGTCCTACTGGCCGTCGCGCGGCGGATGCCAGGAAGTGGTGCGGCAGCTCGCCTGGCGGCTCGCAGAGCGCGGCCATGACGTCACCGTGGCGACCTCCGCCGATCCGGCCCGGGGCGAAGGATCGATCGACGGCGTCCGGGTCGTCGGCTTCGAGATCAGCGGCAACGAGGTCGGTGGCTATCGGGGAGACACCCGGGCCTACGTCGACTGGGTCAGGAATCTCGGCGCCGACGTGATCCTCAATTACTCGGCGCAGGTTTGGCCGACCGACCTCCTCCTCCCGGTGTTGCCGGAGCTCGAGGCGCGGAAGGTGCTCGTGCCGTGCGGCTATTCGATGCTCCGGGTGCCCCGCTACCGCGACTACTACACCCGGCTGCCGGCGCTCCTCCGCGGCTACGATCGGCTCGTTCATCTCTCCGCTGTCTACCGCGACGCCGAGTTTGCCCGTGAGCACGGCCTGTCCCACGCTGTCGTCATCCCCAACGGCTGCGGTGCCGATGAGTTCGACGCTGTTCCGTCGATCGATATCCGCCACCGGCTGGGGATTCCCGCCGGGGCGTTTTTCGTTTTTCATGTTGGCAGCCACACCGCGCTCAAGGGGCATGGCGATGCCGTGCGGATCTTCCGAGCGGCGCGCTTGCGCGATGCCCATCTCCTTATCGCCGGGAATGACGTGCCCGACGGCTGCGGGGGACGCTGCCGGGCGCGGGGGTGGCTGGCGAACTGGTCCCCATCGGACCGGCTCCGGCGCAGCCGCGTCACCGTCGCCGATCTCGACCGGGAGGCGATCGTGGCGGCCCACCACGCCGCCGATCTCTTCCTCTTTCCCTCGAATGTCGAATGTTCGCCGCTGGTGCTCTTCGAGGCCGCGGCGACGAGGACGCCGTTTCTCGCCACTGAAGTCGGCAATGTCGCCGAGATCGCCCGCTGGACCGGCGGCGGCGAGGTCCTGCCGACGACGTTCGATTCCGTCGGCCTCGCGCATGTCGATGTGGCGGCCGGCGCCACCCGGCTCCGCGAGTTGTGGCGCGATCGGGCCGGGCGGGAACGGATGGGCGCTGCGGCCCACGCCGCTTGGCGGGCCCGCTTCACCTGGGAAAAAATCGTCTCCGACTACGAGCGACTGTTTTTCGATCTCGTCGAGGCGCCGTCATGACCGCACCACGGGTCATCGTCAGGCTCGAGGGAGGGCCCGGAAACCGGCTCTTTCAAGCTGCCACCGGCCGGACGCTCGCCTTGGCCGCGGGCTGGGATCTCCTCCTCGACACCTCGGCCTACCGGGAGGACCGGCTCGGCGCCTATCAGATCGACCACTTCGCAATCGCCGCCCGGCCACTTCGGCGCTGCGATGTGCCCTTCTTCCGGCTGCAACGCTCCCGGCTGGGAACGATCCTCCCGGGGCGCTTCCGCTTGGAACAGTTCCGCGAGGCCTTCCCGGCGCGGGTGCCGGTCTGGCCGGAGCCCGGAGGGGCGGCTGCACGGATCGGTCGACCGGCGGCGTTCTCTTTCCAGAAACCCCCAATCCCGCGGTGCGATTGAGCATGGACGACCCCGCCTGGCATGCCTGGTACGACCGCCACGCCGCGCGCCTGCTCCTCTACGCGCGGCAGTGGCTGCCTGACCGGGCGAGCGCCGAGGATGCGGTGCAGGGGGGATTTGTGAAGGTGTGGCGCAGGTGTCGGTCGGGGGAGATGCCCGATGTGCCGCTCCTCTACGCGGCGGTGCGGTCGGAGGCCCTCGATCTGCTCAAAAGTCAGGCTCGGCGGCGGGCCCGTGAAGATCGCGTCGCTGACGGCAGCGACCGAGATTGGTGGGAAGACGATCCGCTCGTCTCCCAGGAACGGGCCGCCGCCGTGCAGGGGGCGCTCGAAGCCTTGCCAATTCAGCAGCGCGAGGCGATCGTGCTGCGGGTCTGGAGCGGGCTCTCCTTCCCCGACATCGCCCGCGCGCTCGGGGAAAACGAAAACACTGTCGCCGCCCGCTGCCGCAGGGGGCTTGCGGCGCTTGAAAAACGTCTGCCGGAGGGATGCCGTGAACCGCTTTGAGAATGACCGTGCGGAGCAGGGGGCGGAAGCCACCGAGGGGATGATCCTCGACTTCGCCCGACTGCGCCCTGCCGTGCCGAGCGTGGCGCTTCGCGAACGGATCGCGGCCGATCTGGCGGCGCCAAAGAGCACGGAGCCGACCTCGTTGGCGCGCTCGCTGACGCCCCCGCCGCGCTCATTCGCTTGGCTCGCCGAGCGGCTGCTGTGGGCGGCCGGGGGGGCGATCGCGGCGGCGGTGCCGCTGCTTCTCCAGCCGCGGCCGCTTCCGGCCGATACGAATCGGCCTGCCGTGGCCGGCGATCAGGCCGAGGCGGTGCCGCGCGGGGCTCGAGCGCCCGACATGCCCGCCGCCGCGCCGTCGCCGCCGGTGATCGTCGCGGCCGAGCCGCAAGTTGCCGCGGCTGAGCCGCAGGTGAGTGCGGCCGAGCCGCAAGTTGCTGCGGCCGAGCCGCAAGTGATTGCGGCCGAGCCGCAAGGCGCCGCGGTTCAGGAGCCGATGGCCGAGGAGTCGCTCGCCTGGTCGGACGACGGCGTGCAGTTCATCGATGGGCAGATTCCCGCCCGCGTCATCCGCCACTGGGTGCTCGAACGGTTTTCGGGTGCCGATGGGGTTGGGCTCGTCCGCCCCCGCGAAGACGTCTTCGTCGTCCCGGTGGCCCTCCGCTAGCATCCCCGCCCCCGCTTCACCCATCCCCTTTTCACCGCTTTTCCAATTCACCTTTTCCGATCCCCGTTTTCCTTCCGGAGAGTTGTGCCATGAAATGGTCGAACCTGTTCCTCCTCACGGCCGTGGCGTCGAGCGTCGTGCCGGTCGCCCGCGCCGACGACCCCACGGCCACGGTCGTGGAGGGAAAGCCGCTCAACATCACCGTAAGGGCGACGGCCGAGGCCACGGGCGATGCCGGTTCGCAGCCGCCGCGGGTCGTCGTCGTCGCTGACGAGACGGTCGATGCGAGCGGGGCACCGGCCGAGGCGAAGGCGATCACGATCCGCCTCGTCGGTGATGGCCAGGGGGTTGTCTTCGAAGGCAATGCCGCCACCGGGGCTGAAGCCAAGCAGGTCCCCTTCATCGGCGTCGTCACCTCGCCGCTCGGCGAGCAGGTGCGGGCGCAGACGACCCTCTCGGAGGATGTCGGCCTGTCGGTCGATGTCGTCTCCCCCGACAGCCCGGCGGCGAAGGCGGGGCTCAAGGCCCATGACATCCTCGCCAAGTACGACGATCAGCTCCTCTGTGCGGCGGTGCAGCTCTCGGCGCTCGTCAAGCGCACCGGGAGCGGCAACAAGGCGACGCTCACGGTCCTCCGTGCCGGCAAGGAGCTGCCGATCGAGGTCACCGTCGGTGAGCATGCCGCGCAGGCGACGTTCAAGGTCGAGGGGGTCAACATCGCCATGGGGCTGCCCGGCCAGCCAGGGGGGCCGCGGGTCGTCGCCGGCCAGCCACTTGCTCCGGAGGTGATCAAGCTCCTCGAGGAGCTGGAATTGAAAGGGGGCAGCATCAACGTCCCGGTGTACGGATTCGTGCCCCGGGCGCCTGGCAGCGACGCGCCGATCCTCCCGCAGTCTTCCGCGCCGAACGCTTCGCCGCTGCAGCCTCAGGCCGACCAGTTCCAGCGCGACCAAAACCAGCTCCAGCGAAACATCCAGCGCAACCAGCGGATCGTGCTCGTGAATCCGAACGTCCAGTCACAGAGCCAGTCGGTGTCGATCGTCGCCAACGACGACGGCCGCGTCGAGCTCCGTGAGACCAACGGCAAGCGGACCGTGACGATCCTCGACAAGGCCGGCGCGCAGCAGTACGCCGGCCCGCTCGACACTCGAGAGGATCGGGAGAAGATCCCCGCCGAGCTCCGCCGCCGCGTCGAGCAGGCAGAGGCCTCGGCTGGCCCGAAAGCGGTGATCTCCCCGCTGACTCCTCCGGTGCCGATCGCTCCCGGCGGCGAGGCCGCAGGCGGCAGCAGCCGCTGATGCCTCCGCGCTGATCCGCATCCCGGCAGCGGCCGGGGCACGACAAAAAAACCCCGCCGGCGTCGTCACGCCTGCGGGGTTTTTCATGCGCGGTCGGCGTGGTTCAGGCCGTGACGGTGTTGGAAGCTGTCGAGATCAGGCTCCCCCCCGACAGGCTCTTGGCGCGGAGGGCGAACTGGTAGCTCTTTCCCGCCACGAGGCCGGTGACGGAGGTGCTCGTTACGACCGCGATATCGGCGTAACGGGTCCAGCCAGCCGCGCCGACCTCTCGGACGAAGACGACGTAGCCGGTGAGTGGCCGGAAGGTCTGCGTGACCATGTCCCAGGGCTGGACGGCTTGCTTCCAGCCGAGATTCACCGTTCCCTGACCCGCCGCCGTGGCGACAATCGCCGTTGGCGTGTTTGGAGCCATGAGGAAGATCACGGCGTCATTCGAGAGCTTGCTGAAGCCGGCGGCGTTCTTCGAGGCGACCTTGAAGGCGTAGGCGGCAGTGAGTTCGAGGCCGAACACCTCCGTGCTCGTCGCCGCCCCCGGCACGTCGGCAACCTTCACCCACGTAGCCGTGCCGATCTTCAGCGCGTAGACGGCCGACACGGTCACCGGGCTGCCGTTGTCGACCGCCGCCGTCCACGACAGCATCACTTTCGTGCCATTCCCCCACGACGACAGCACGCGCGTCGGCAGTTCCGGTTTTCCGAACACGACGCCCGTGACGGGAATCGAGAACGGTGTGGCCGAGGCGCTCGAGGCAATGGCGATCGAGCCGCTGACGGCCTTGAGGGCCGCGGTGTCGAGGGCGACGATGAGATTCGCTGATCCACCGGCGGGGATGCTCGCCGGCAGGGCCTGCACGAGCTTCACGCCGGCCGGGAGTGTGACGCCGCTGATCGAAAGGGGCGCATCGCCGGGATTGGTAACGGTAAAAGTCTTCGAGGTGGCGACGGTGCCGAGGGCGGCCGCACCGAGCGAGATCGCCTTGGCCTGGCCACTGACGAGAGCCGTGGCCCCATCGGCGACGGCGATCACGGGGATCCCCACTGCGACGGTAAAGGCATCCTGGACAGCGGCACCGGAGAGGTCGGTGCCGGTGACGGTGATGATCGCGGTGCCATGGGTCTGCCCGACGGCGAGTTGGAGCTTGCCGGCGGCGTTGACGACCACCGAGGCGATCGTGGGCGCGGAACTGGTGGCCGTCAGGCCGAAGGTCGTGGCGGGGGAGGCGACGACGCCCGCGGAGAGGATCTTCACGAGGCGCTCGGGGAGGTTTTGATAGGAGATGCCGTCGACAGAGCTCACCGGCAGCGTGGCGAAGGCATCCGTCAGGGCACTGGCGTTGACGCGCCGCAGGGCCGCGTACGAGTCGAGGATCGCCTGGCCGTCGCCGACGACACGCCCGAAGGCCGCATACTGGTTGCCCGCGACATCGAACGACGGGTTGGCGACGACGTTGAAAAAGAAGCCACTGGTGGCGGAGTTCGGTTCGCCCGTCCGGGCGTAGGAGATGGTCCCCTTCGCGTTGGGGCGATTGGCAGCCCACTCGAGGTTGATCGGGCTGCCGGCGGCGACGACGTCCCAGCCCTGGGCATCGGCGATGAAGCCACCCCCCTGGAGAAACTTCGCCGGCCCGGTGTCACCGGCGAAGTCGGTCGCCCGGTGGAAGATCGACGAGTCGTAGGCACCTGAATTGACGTAGGAGAGGAAGTTGGCCGTCGAGATCGGCGCGGCCGATCGGCCGGGGATCGCCTGATCATAGAGCTCGACAAACAGGTTTCGCACCGTGCCGCCGGCGCCTGCCTGTGTCGCCATCTGGACGACCGTGCCCTGGACGGTAACGCTGCTGACGGAGAACTCCGCGGCGGTGTCGATCGGGCCGATCGTGGCGCCCGGCGCGACGACCAGATCGGGAAGCGCTCCGGCCACGACAATCGCCATCATGTGGCGAGATTCGAGCGCCTCGCCGGCAAGCCCGTGACGGGCGCTCCCGGGGCGGCGGCGCCGAGCCCGACGGTCCTGCGGGGCAACGCCGAACCAGGCGGTCACCCGGTCGCGCAGCGGGAGGGTCTGCCTGTCCATCGAGAGTTCTCCAAGACCGTCGCCGAATGACCCCTGACAGTGCCCCTGCGAGCGACGCCCTGCATGCCGAGGAAGCGACGAACTTCCCGTCAGAATAACCCTCGCCGCGGCAGCCACCAAGCCGTTCGACCGCCTCCAGCCCGAGGCTGGAGAAGTTGGCGGTGGCGACAGGTAGGATACGGAGGATGGGAGGGGTTGGGTCGGCGACAGTGTTCGTCGGCCTCCCCACCCTTGAGATGGAGCCCGCCGCGTGATCTCTCTTTACCGCCTCTGGCTCATCGCCGGTCTCTGGCTTCTTTGGGGGGCGGGGTGGGGGGAGCCGGGAAGCCGGGCCGCCGCGGCCCCTGCCGTCCCCGACCGGCCGAACATCTTCTTGATCGTCTCCGACGATCAGCACTGGGGCGACTTCGCCTTCATGGGGCACCCCCATCTGCGCACGCCCCACCTCGACCGGCTGGCGCGAGAAAGTCTCCTCTTCCGCCGCGGGTATGTCCCCTCGAGCCTTTGTTGCCCGAGCCTGGCGTCGCTGATCACCGGTCGCTTCCCCCACGAGCATCGGATCGTCGGCAACGATCCCCCCGGCAGCGACCGGCTGGCGCGGAACACGCCGGAGGGCCAGCGCCTGTTCCGTGAGGGACGCGAGGCGATGAATCGGCACCTCGCCGCCTGGCCGACACTCCCGGCGCTCCTCGCCCCCCATGGCTACCGGTCCCTCCAGACCGGCAAGTGGTGGCAGGGGGATTTTTCACGTGGCGGCTTCACCGCGGGGATGACCCGTGGCGAGCGGCACGGCGACGACGGCTTGGCGATCGGCCGCGAGACGCTCGAGCCGATCGAGACCTTCATCGATGCCTGCCAGGGGGAGGGAACGCCGTTTTTGGTCTGGTATGCCCCGATGCTCCCCCACGATCCCCACGACCCGCCGGCGGAGCTCGTCGATCACTATTGCACTGTCGCGCCGAGCCCCCATGTCGCCCGCTACTGGGGGAATGTCGAGCGCTTCGACCGGACCATTGGCCGACTCCTCGACCTCCTCGATGCCAGGGGGCTCACCGAGACCACGCTCGTCATCTTTGTCACCGACAACGGCTGGATCCAGGGCCCCGACCATCCCCGCTATGCCCCGCGCTCGAAGCGCTCCCCCTACGACGGCGGCGTGCGGACGCCGATCATGCTGCGCCAGCCGGGGCGGATCGCGCCAGGCGCGGGTGACAAGCCGGTGTCGAGCCTCGACATCGTGCCGACGGTCCTCGCCGCCTGCGGCGTGGCGGCGCCGGCGGGGCTGCCGGGGGTCGATCTCCTCGATCCCGCCGCCGTGGCCACCCGTCCGGTGGTGTTCGGCGAGTGTTACACCCATACGCTTGTCGACCTCGACGATCCCGCGGCGAGCCTCCTCTGGCGGTGGGCCGTCCGGGGCAATTGGAAGCTCGTCGTGCCCGAAAGGCTCGCCGCCGCCGACCCGCGGCTCGACGTCGAGGGAGCGGCTCTCGATGACGACAGCCGGGCGTGGCTCGAGGCGGGAACCCCGCGCCTGTTTGACCTCGCCGCCGACAGCGGGGAAAACCGGGACGTCGCCGCGGAGCACCTCGACGTGGTGGACGATCTCCGCACGACCCTCGATGCCTGGTGGACGCCGGGCCCCCCCTAGTCAGGAGCCAACTCGCCATGACGAAGCCATCCCGGGGACCGATTTTCGCTCTCCTCGTCGCCGCCCTCGCCCCTCTGTCACCGACGGGTGCCGAGAACTGGCCCAATTGGCGCGGTCCCGCGCTCGATGGCGTCGCCGCCGGGACGGGGTTTGCGACGACGTGGAGCCCGGAGGCGCATGTCGCCTGGAAAGTGACGCTGCCGGGGCTCGGGGCGAGCACGCCGGCGGTGTGGGGCGATGCGATCGTGCTCACCTGCGCGATCGATGGCAACGACGCGGCGATCTGCTTCGATCGCTCCGGCAAGGAGCGCTGGCGGCGCTCCCTCGGGCCTGAGAAGCCGGGGAAACACGCCAAGGCGACCGGCTGTAATCCGTCACCGGTGACGGATGGGAAGCATGTCTGGGTGTACTTCAAGAGCGGGGATCTCGCCGCGCTCGATCTCGCCACCGGCGCCGTGGCCTGGCGGGAGAATCTCCAGGATCGGTTCGGCGCGGACACGCTGTGGTGGGATCTCGGCACGAGCCCCGTGCTCACGAAGGACGCGGTCGTCGTGGCGGTGATGCAGACCGGCCCGAGCTATCTCGCCGCCTTTGGCCGCACCGACGGGAAGCTTCTCTGGAAGCACGACCGCAACCTCGATGCCCCGGAGGAGGCGGCGCAGAGCTACTCGACGCCGCTGGTGGTGAAGGGGGACGAGAAGTTCGGCGAGCCGGCCGAGGTGATGTTTGTTCTCGGCGCGGACCATGTCACCGCCCACGCCGCCGCCGACGGCCGCGAGCTGTGGCGCGTGGGGGGGCTGAATCCCGCCGGTGAGAAATACTTCCGCTCGATCGCCTCGCCGGTGGTGGCGGGCGATCTCGTCATCGCCCCTTATGCCCGCGGGAGCACGCTCACGGCGGTGAAGCGCGGGGGGAAGGGGGACGTGACCAAGTCGCATGTCGCCTGGGCCCGGAAGGATCTCGGCGCCGACGTCCCGACCCCGGCCTGCCAGGATGGGAAGGTGGTCGTCTGCACCGACCAGGGGAAGGTGGCCTGCCTCGACGCCCCGACCGGCAAAACCTTGTGGGAAGGGGAATTGCCGAAGAATCGTCATGCCTACAGCGCCTCACCGGTGCTCCTCGATGGGAAGATCCTCGTGACACGCGAGGATGGCCAAAGCGCCCTTCTCGCCGGGCCGGCAGCCGGCGTCGGCCGGTTCGAGGTCGTCGGGGAGGGGAGTGTCGGCGAGATGACGGTGGCGACGCCAGTGTGCGTCGACGGGCGGATCTTCCTCCGGACGCACGACAGCCTGTGGTGCATCCGGCCTTGAGAAATCCCCGGAAGCGTCCGGTGGGCCGCTTGGCCTGAAATTTGGGGATATGCTTGGGAGGCTGTTCTCGACCCTTTTTTTGTCTCATCGGCAGCGGAATCCATGCAGAAAACGAAGGTCCGGCAGTCGTCCACGGTCGTCGGCCCCCCCGCTGACGATACGCCCCGGGGGGCGGGTCGTGTGGCCGCGGTCCGTGATCTGCTCTTCCGCGCGGGGCTGATCCTCCTGGCGGTGTTGTGGATCTATTCCCCGACCTACCACGGCGAGTGGCTGTGGGATGACGATTCGATCCTCACGGCCAATCCCGTTGTCCAGTCAGCGTCGCTTCAAGGGCTCGTCAGCCTCTGGGTCGGCCCCACGGGGGCCGATTACTTCCCCCTCTCCTACACCGCCCTGTGGGCCCAGTGGCCGTTCTTCGGGCTCAACTCCACCGGCTACCACGCCGTCACGATCCTCCTCCATGCCAGTGGAGCGCTCCTGTTGTGGCGGTTGCTGGTGGTGATGCGGATCCCGGGGGCCTGGTTGGCCGGGGCGCTGTTCGCGATCCACCCGGTGTGCGTGGAGAGCGTGGCCTGGGTGTCGGAGATCAAGAACACGATCTCGCTCCCCCTCTTCCTCCTCGCAGCGATCTTCTTCGCCAGGCATGACGACGCGGTGTGGGGGAATGGCGACGACAGTGCCAGCGGCGCACGCCGCAACGGCACCGTCGATCTGGTGCTCGCGGTCGTCTTCTTCGCCCTGGCGATGCTCGCCAAGACCTCGGTGGTGATGTTCCCGGTGGTCCTCCTCCTCCATGCCTGGTGGAAGCGGGGGGCGATCACGGCGCGTGATCTGATCTCCGCAACGCCGTTCTTCCTCGTCTCCCTCGTCCTCGGTCTGGTCACGATCTATTACCAGCACGGCCGGGCGATCGGTGAGGAGAAGATGCCCGTCGCCGACCTGTTCTCGGTCGTCGGCTTCTTGTCGCGGACCGCCACCGCCGGGATGGCGATCCTGTTCTATCTGCGGGAGGTGGTCTGGCCGTTCCATCTCTTGCCGATCTACCCGCAATGGAAGGTCAATCCTCCGCAGATTCTCCAATTCCTCCCCTGGCCGATCCTCGTCGCGGCCGGTTGCTGGCTGTGGTCAAGACGGGGAACTGCGTCCGCGCCGACCGCGGCCCGGCACGCGCTGTTCGGGCTCGGCTTCTTCCTCCTCATGATCTTCCCGATCCTCGGTTTCATCACCATCTCCTACATGCGGATCACCTGGGTCGCCGACCACTTCAACTACGTGGCGCTCATCGGCATCATCGTGCCGCTGTGTGCGGCGGCGGCGGCGTGGTTCGCCTCGGCTCGGCAGCCGCTCCAGATCGGGGCGCTGGCCGGCACCTGCCTCCTCCTGGCCGGGCTGGCCGGCTGGTCTTTCCGCTACGCGCATGTCTTCGCCAACGAGGACACGCTCTGGACCCACACGCTCGAATCCAATCCCGATGCCTGGCAGGCTCACAACAGGCTCGGGGCGCGGAAAGGGAGCCGCGGTGATCTCGAGGGGGCCCTCCACCACTTCACCAACTCCACCCGCCTCCGCCCCGATCTCGGTGAAACCCATAACAACCTCGGCACCACCTACATGGCGCTGGGACGCACCGACGAGGCCCTCGAGGAGTTCGAGGTGACGACGAAACTCCTCCCCAAGATCTTCCCGGTGCAGATGAACCGGGGCCTGGCCCTCGTCACGGCCGGGCGGAACGAGCAGGCGGAAAAGTGGTTCCGGGATCTCACCGATCGATTTCCGAGGCAGTTCGAACCCTGGCTCAACCTCGGGATCGTGCAGGTCAACAGGGGGGATCGGACGGCCGGTCTTGCCTCGCTGCGCCGCGCCGTCGAGTTGGCCCCCGGCGTCGAGGAGCCCCGCCGAAGTCTCGACAACACGCTGCGGATCGAGGCGGAGGCGTTGGCGGTGGCGGGAAAATTCGCCGAGGCCGAGGCGATCTACCGCGAACTGCTCAAGCGCTCTCCGGACGACGTCATGCTGCTGACAAACCTCGGTGTGGTGCTCTACAAACTCGAGCGGAACGATGCCGCGATCGCCACCTTCCGCCGCGTGCTGGCGATCAATCCGGGGGCGAAGGAGGCGGCCGAGAGCCTGGCTGTCGCCCTTGGCAAGGCGACCCCGGTCGTCCCCCCCCTGGAAACCCAGGAACCGCTGCCGTCGACACTCGGCCCGTCGATCGAGGGGCGTTAGCCGGAAGCGTGTGGAGATGGCGGGGCTACCGCCCCTCCCTGGCCGGAAGCACCCGCGTGGCGAAATCGGCGAAGTGGCCCCAGTCGACGGCGGTGATGTCGTGGGGGCCGGAGCGGATGTGGTAGCCGATCGTGCCGCCGATGGGCGTGTCGACGGCGGGGAAGGTGTCGGTGCCGAGCCCCTCGCGGCCGAACAGCCCCCACACCGGCCCGGCAGCGACGGCCGCGAGGAACTCACCGCGCGGATCGGCCCAGCGATCCTCGACGGCGCTCGACACGTAGAGTGGCCGCGGCGCGGTCATCGCGAGCACGACATGCTGGTCGACCGGGAGCTCCGTCTCGCGGCCAGCGTAGGTGGCAAACGTCGGCGCGAACCAGTGGGGGAACGATGTCGTGATCCGCCGCACCGTCTCACCGTAGTTGCGTCGCTCCAGCGCCGCCCCGCCGCAGCCTGATTCATTCGAGACGACCATCGCGAAGCGCTCGTCGCCGGCACCGGCCCACAGCGCCGTCTTTCCGAGGCGCGAGTGACCGACGACGATCACGCGCGTGGGGTCGATCTCGGGGAGCGTCACGAGCCAATCGAGGATCCGCGACAGCTGCCAGGCCCACGTGGAGATCGCCCCCGGTTCGTCGCCGCGCACCATCCGCGCGTCGTGGACGACGTAACCGAGCGAAGGGAGAACGCTTGCCTTTCGGCCATCGGCATGGTCGGGGAAGACGTCGCCGCAATAGGCCGTCGCGGTGGCATAGCCGCGGTCGTGGAGGAGCTTGACCGGCCAGCGGCTGGCGAGTGTGCCGCGGGAGGAGGCCTTGGCGCGGTTGTCGTCGACGCCGGTGTCCTTGCCGTTGGGCACCCAGCCCGATGGGATGCGGACGGCCGGGTCGGTCGACTCGGCATGGTTGCCACTGAAATTGAGATGGAGAAAGGTCGGCAGGCGCTCGGAAGCGTCGCCGCGGGACGGCGACGGAAGCTCGGGTTTGTCGCCGCGGGACGGCGACGGAAGATAGAGGATCACTTCGGTAGCCGGCGCGTCGGGACCGTGGCCGAGCCGGAGGCGGGCCTGGATGCGCGTCGCGCCGTCGGGGCCGGGGCCGCGCTCGACGTGCTCGGCCGTCACCGGCACCGCCGGCAGCAGCCGGCCATACTCGGTCGATTCGAGGAGCCCAAGCCAGCGCGGTCGGGCCACCGTCAGCCACGCCTCCGGGGAAGTGATGGCCTCGCTATCGGAGCCATCTCCCGCGGGGATCATGAGGAGATCGGGAAGGGTGTACTCCCGGACGAGAGCCTCGTCGTAATTGAACTCCTCCTTCGGGGCCTGGGCGGATGCGTCGGGCGTCATGGTGGCGGCCAAAGGCAGGAAGAGGATGGTGGCGATGAGAGGGGCACGGAGGCGCATCGTGAGGCTCCGGGGCGCTGCGGTGGAAAGGCTGCCCGCGCCCGTCTCTCGGGCGCGGTGTGGCACCGGGAGATCGTAGCCGATCGGTCGGGGCCGCAGCGACGTGCTTGTCGCCCGGATCGGCACCCTGATCGACGGCGAAGGCCGGCGGCGGCGGTCGGCGCCGTGTGGTACCATCTCGGCGGTCGAGGGGGGATTCGCGCGCTCCTCGCACTCCATTCAAGTCGCTCTCCCCGAGCAAGGCTGTCTCCACGAGGTGCTGTATGTCGTCGGTTTGCCGTGAACGCTTCCGGTCGATTCTCCCCCTGCTGGCGGTCGCCGCCCTGCTCCTCACCGGCCTCCGACCGGCGCGTGCCGTCGATGCCGACGGCACGGCGAAGCAGCCGGCCCGGCTCCTCGTCGTCACCGTCACCAACGGCTTCCGCCACGGCTCGATCGAGACCGCCGAAGGGGTGCTCGAGCGGCTCGGCCGGGAGAGCGGGCAATTTCATGTTGATTACCTCCGCCTCCCCCCGGGGCGCCCCGGGCAGCCGCAGGAGCCGAAGCGGAAGGATGGCACGAGCGACGCCGATTGGAAGAAGCAGGAGGAGGCCTCCAAAGCCGATCTCGAAAAGTTCAAGGTGGCCGACGCCGCCTGGAACAAGACCCTCTCCGAGCTCTTCGCCAAGGCGTTCACGAAGGAATCGCTCGACCAATTCGACGGCGTCGTCTTCTGCAGCACCACCGGCGCCCTGCCGATCCCGAATCTCGACGACTTCCTCGCCTGGGTGAAGCGCGGCAAGACGTTCATCGGCTTCCATGCCGCCGCCGACACCTTCAACGCCTCGGATGCCTACCGCGACCTCGTCGGCGGTATCTTCGCCGGCCATCCCTGGAACGCCGGTGACGAGCATGCCTTCGTCGTCAACGATCCCGGCCATCCGATCGTGAACAGCCTGCCGGAGGCGTTCCGCTGGAAAGACGAGATTTATCAATATGACACGCGCTTCGTCCCCGATGACGTCCGCGTCCTCGTCAGTCTCGACATGCCTCACTCGACGCCGAAGGAGCCGTGGCACGTGCCGGTGAGCTGGATCCGCGACTTCGGCCAGGGTCGCGTCTTCTACTCGAACTTCGGCCACAACGAGTCGACCTGGAACGACAAGAAGTTTCAGGATCATTATCTCGCCGGGATCCTCTGGGCCCTCGGCCGGATCAACGCGCCGGTCACCCCCAATCCCGATCTCCAGGCCCGCGAGTATCTCCATGGAGTCCTCGCTGCCGCGGCGGCGGCGGGTGCCGGTGGGGATGCGGCCAAGGCGACGGCCGAGGCCGAGAAGCTCTGTACCAAGGCCGACGCGAAGTGCGCCGCCAACCCCGGTTGGGCCAGTTCCTTGCGCCCGATGCTCCTCGAGATTCGCAATGCTGACGCCGCGGCCCGCACGGCGGCCTACGCGAAGGTCGTCGCCGAGCTCGACTGATCGGCGGTCGCAGTTGGTGGTTTTCGGACTTTTTCGGGGGTGTCCCCAGTGGAAAAAGGTCATGGATGACTTTTTCCACCAACAGCCTGGATCGCAGCGGCCGGGCGTGTCGCTTCCATCGGGAGGGTTCGTCGATGCGCGCGCGGCTCGGATCGGTCGTTGTCGGTTGGCTCGCGGTCGTCGTGGCCGGGCTTTCGATCGGGGCCCCCGGTCAGCCGGTCAGAGCCGATTCTGCCCGGCCGAATGTCGTGGTGATCCTCGCCGACGACCTCGGCTTCTCCGATCTCGGCGCGTATGGCGGCGAGATCGACACGCCGCACCTCGATCGGCTGGCACGTGGAGGCCTGCGGTTCACCCAGGCCACGAACACCGCCCGCTGCTGGCCGAGCCGGGCGGCGCTCCTCACCGGGTTTTATCCACAGGCGATTCATCGCGATGCGCTCCCGGCCGGTGACGGCCACGAGGCCCTCCCCGGTGGGGCGCAGGGAAAGCGTCCACCATGGGCGAAGCTCCTGCCCGAGCTCCTCAGGCCCGCCGGCTACCGCAGCTATCACTCGGGCAAGTGGCACGTCGACGGGCTGCCGCTCGCGCAGGGCTTCGCCCGCTCGCTCGACGTCACCGGCGCCGGCCAGAGCAACTTCTTCGACCCCAGCGGCGTGACGGTGGAGGGGAAGCCGCATCCTCAAAGCAATGACTTCTACGCTACCACAGCGATCGGTGACCATGCGGTGGCTTGTCTCCGCAGCCACGCCGTCGATCATCCCGAGAAACACTTTTTCCACTTCGTCGCCTTCACCGCTCCCCACTTTCCGCTCCACGCTCCCCAGGGCGGAATCGCAAAATACCGCGAGCGCTACCGGGTGGGCTGGGAGGCAATCCGCGCTGGCCGCCATGCCAGGCAACTGGCCGCGGGAATCGTCACCGGGGCGATCTCGGAAGTCGAGCGCGACCTCGGCCCTCCGTATCCCTTCCCCGATGCGCTTCACGCGATCGGAGCGGGCGAGGTCGATCGCCCTCTCGAATGGGAGCGGCTCACGCCCGAGCAGCAGGAGCTCCAGGCGACGAAGATGGCGATCCATGCCGCAATGGTCGAGGCGATGGACGAGCAGGTCGGCCGGATTCTCGACCAGCTCGAGGCGATGCAGCGTCTCGACGACACGCTGATCCTCTTCGCCAGCGACAACGGGGCCTCGGCCGAGATCATGGTCCGCGGCGAGGGGCATGACCCGGCCGCCCCCCCCGGATCGCGGAAGAGTTTTTTGTGTTTGGGGCCGGGCTGGTCGAGTGCCGCGAACACTCCCTTCCGCCGCCACAAAACCTGGGTCCACGAAGGGGGGATCGCCACGCCGTGGATCGTCCATTGGCCGCGCGGCATTCCGGCGGGGAGTGCGGGGGAGCTGCGCCACCAGCCGGTTCATCTCATCGACGTGGCCCCCACGATGATGGATCTGGCTGGCGCGAAGCAGCCGCCATTCCTCCTCGACGGCACGCTCGTGCCACCGATGCAGGGGCGGAGTTTTTCGAGTCTCCTCGCTGATGCAAACGCTCCCACGCTCCGGGAGACGTCGTGGTGGTGCCACGAGGGGCACCGGGCCGTGCGCGTGGGAGACAAAAAACTCGTCGCCGCGAAGGGGGAGCCATGGGCGCTCCACGATCTCGCCGCCGACCGGGCCGAGACGACGGACCTTGCCGCCGCCGAGCCTGACACCGTCGCGAGGCTCGAGCGGGAATGGCTGCGGATCGCCGACGACTGCCGATTGGGTGCGACCTGGGTGTCGGTCGCGCCGTCCGCTCCTGCGCCGCCGCGTCGTCCTCCGAACGTCGTCATCGTCTGTGCCGATGACCTCGGCTACGGCGATCCTGCCTGCTACGGGGGAAAGGCCGCCGCCACGCCGCACCTCGATCGGCTCGCCCGCGAAGGGATGCGGTTCACCGACTTCCACGTCGCCCAGCCTGTCTGCTCGGCGTCGCGGGCGGCGCTCCTCACCGGCTGTTATCCCAACCGGATCGGCATCGCAGGCGCGCTCGGTCCCAACGCCCGCCACGGCATCGCCGCCGCCGAGACGACGCTGGCCGAAGCCCTCCGTGGCCGCGGCTACCGCACCGGCATGGTGGGGAAGTGGCATCTCGGCCACCACGCGCCGTTTCTCCCCACCCGTCACGGCTTCGACGAATGGTTCGGGCTCCCCTATTCCAACGACATGTGGCCCCACCACCCGGAGGCGGCTGCGGGGAGCTATCCGCCGCTGCCACTGTTCGATGGCGAGCGGATCATAGACGCCGACGTCACCCCGGAGGATCAGGCGACCCTCACCGCCCGGTACGCCGAGCGCGCCTGCGCGTTTCTCGACCGGGCGAAGGAGGACGACCGGCCGTTCTTCCTCTATCTGGCCCACTCGATGCCGCATGTGCCGCTGTTTGCCGGCGCCGCCTTCGCCGCCACCACCCCCGGCGGCCTCTACGGGGATGTCCTTGCCGAGATCGATGCGTCGGTGGGGGGGATCCTTGCGGCCCTCGAGCGAACGGGAAAGCTCGACGACACGCTCGTTCTGTTCACGAGCGACAACGGCCCCTGGCTCTCCTACGGCAATCATGCCGGCAGCGCCGGGAATCTCCGCGAGGGAAAGGGGACGGTGTTCGAGGGGGGAGTGCGTGTGCCGTGCCTGGCGCGGCTGCCGGGGTAATTCCGGCGGGGAGCGTCTGCACGGCTCCGGCGATGACGATCGACATCCTCCCCACGGTGCTCCGTCTCACCGGGGAGCCGGTTCCGCTCGATGCTGACGGTCGGGCCACGCTCGACGGCCGGCGGATCGACGGCCACGACATCACTGGGCTCCTCCGCGGCGATCCCGCGGCCAGCGCGGCCGCTGCCGAGCGCGAGTACGGCTTTTGGTATCTCGACAACGAGCTCCAGGCGGTCCGTCGGGGGCGCTCCAAGCTCCTCCTGCCGCACACGGCACGGACGCTCGCCGGAGCGGCTCCGGGGGCTGATGGGGTGCCGGCGAAATACCGGCCGCTGCCGGTGGCACGGATGCTTTTCGATCTCGACGCCGACCCGGGAGAGACGACCGACGTGGCGGCTGATCATCCCGAGGTCGTGGCCCGGCTCGAGGCCGCGGCAGCGCGGATGCGGGGGGAGCTCGGCGACCGGCTCACCGCTGTGACCGGCAGCGAGGTCCGGCCAGCCGGCAAGCTCGACGATGACCCCCCTGCCGGCGCCCGGCGCCGGCCCCCGAACATCATCGTCGTCATGACCGATGACCAGGGCTACGGTGACCTGGCCGCCCACGGCAACCCGATCCTCGAGACCCCGCATCTCGACCGGGTGTGGCGCGAGAGTGTGCGGTTCACCGAGTATCACGTCAGCCCCACCTGTTCCCCGACCCGCGCGGCGCTCCTCACGGGGAGGCATGAGTTTCGCTCGGGTGTCACCCACACGATCCACGAGCGCGAACGGCTCGCCGTGTCGGCGACCACCCTCCCGCAACTGCTCCGCGCGGCGGGCTACACGACCGGCATCTTCGGGAAGTGGCACCTCGGGGACGAGGAGGCTTACCAGCCGGGCAAGCGCGGCTTCGACCGCAGTGTCATCCACGGTGCCGGTGGGATCGGGCAGCGTTTTCCCGGCAGCTGCGGCGACGTGCCGGGGAACCGCTACGTCGACCCGGTCCTCCGCGAGGATGGCCGGTTCGTGAAGCGGCGCGGCTACTGCACCGATCTCTTCTTCGCCGCCGGGATCGAGTGGATCGCGGAGATGGCTCGCGCGGAAAAACCGTTCTTCTGCATGATCACGCCGAACGCGCCGCACGACCCGCTCGACTGTCCGGAGGGCTCCGACGCCGGCCCCCGCGCCCGGCTCGCGGCGGCCGGGATGCTCGACGAAGCAGGGCGCGACCGGGTGGCGAAGTTTTACGGAATGATCGAGAACATCGATACGAATGTCGGCCGGCTCCTCGACCGGCTCTCTTCCCTTGGGCTCGCCGAGGACACACTCCTGATCTTCACCACCGACAACGGTACGGCGACGGGAGCGGGGGTCTTCAATGATTCGATGCGCGGTGCCAAAGGGAGCGTGTGGCGCGGGGGGACGCGTGTCCCCGCGCTGTGGCGCTGGCCCGGGACGCTGCCGGCGGGCGTCGACGTGCCGGCGCCCGTGGCCCATGTCGATATCCTGCCGACGCTGTGCGAAATCGCCCGGGCCCAGGTCCCCGCCGACGTCGCCGTGCGGCTCGAAGGGCGAAGCCTCGTCCCCCTCCTTCTCGACGCTCAAGCGCCGTGGCCCGACCGGGCGCTTGTCACCCACCTCGGCCGTTGGGAACGGGGGGAGGTGGCCGGGGCGAAGTGGCGCCACTGCCGGATCCATGAGGGGCGATGGAGCCTCGTCAACGTCGACAACCGTCCCGATGCCTGGCAACTCTTCGATGGGCTGGCCGATCCGGCGGAGATGGACGATGTGGCGGCGGCCCACGGCGCGATCGCGAAGCGCCTCGCCGCGGAATACGATCGCTGGTGGGATTCGATTCAGCAAGATCTCATCAACGAGGATCTCGACGGCCCGCCAGAAAATCCGTTCAAGACGGCGTTCGAAGCGCAGGTCGGCGTGGGAGTGACGGCGGCGACGGTGGCAGCGCCGTGACGCGGCCCCGACCGGCCCCCATCCCCCCAGGACCGATGAAGCAGATGACACGATCCGACGCTGCCGGGCTCCGGGCTCTCCTCTGGGCCACGACCTTCACGATCGTGGCCACGCTGCTCCCTGCGATCGCGCTGGCCCGCCCCCCGAGCGTGCTGGTGATCGTCGCCGATGACCAGCGGGCCGACACGATCCACGCCCTCGGCAATCCGCTCGTCCGGACGCCGGCGCTCGACGCCCTGGTGGCCCGGGGGACCTCATTCGACCGGGCCTACTGCATGGGGGGGCAGCACGGCGCCGTCTGCATCCCCAGCCGGGCCATGATGCTCTCTGGCCGGAGTCTCTTTCATCGCGACGAACAACTCGCCGGTCAGGACACCTGGCCGGAGGTTTTCAGGCGCGCCGGCTGGCGGACATTCCTCACCGGCAAGTGGCACAATGGCGAGGCTTCCGCGGTGCGCTGCTTCGACTCGGGGCGGAACGTGTTCTTCGGCGGGATGACCGACCAATGGAATGTTCCCGTGGCGTCGTTTCCCGCCGGAGATGACGGCGGGGAGATGACGGCGACGGCCGTAGCCCCCGGGGTCCATTCCGCGCGGCTGTTCGGTGACGCGGCGGTGGAGTTCCTCGCCGGGGTCGGCGACGCGCCCTTCTTCGCCTGGGTGTCGTTCACGGTGCCGCACGATCCGCGTCAGGCGCCGGAAGTCTTCCGGGCCCGATACCGGGGGCATGAGCCACCGCCACCGGCAAATTGGCTCCCCGAACATCCCTTTGACAACGGGGAACTGGCTGTCCGCGACGAGCTGCTCCTTCCCAGGCCGCTTACCCGCGAGGGGGTGTCGGAGGAACTTGCCGATGCCTACGCCTGCGTCGAATCGCTCGATGCCGAGGTGGGGAGGATCGTGGAAACGCTCCGGGCGCAGGGCCGGCTTGAAGACACGCTCATCCTCTTCGTGAGCGATCAAGGCCTGGCCCTCGGCAGCCACGGCCTCCTCGGCAAGCAGAATCTCTACGAGCACTCGATGCGCGCTGCGGCGATCCTGGCCGGTCCCGGGGTGCCGGCGGGGCGGCGCGAGGCGGCGCTGTGCCATCTCCAGGATCTCGTCGCCACCGTCGGAGGCCTTGCCGGCGTGCCGAGCCCGGCGGGGAGCGAGGCGGTGAGTCTCGTGCCGGTGCTCCGCGGGGAGCAGGCGGCGATCCGCGACGATCTCCTCCTCGCCTACCGCCACTTCCAGCGCGCGTTGGTCACCCCCGACTGGAAGCTGATCCGCTATCCGGAGATCGGACGCGAGCAACTTTTCGACCTGCGGAACGATCCCGAGGAGATCCGCGATCTCTCCGCGGAGGCCGACCACGCGCCGCGACTGGCGGGGCTCCGGACGCGGATGGCGGAGCGGATGCATCAGGCCGACGATCCGCTCGCGCCCTCCGTTCCCCCGCCGCCGGCTGCCGCCAGCCCGGCCCGCCCCCCGAACATCGTCTTCTTCCTCGCCGACGATCTCGGCACGGGGGATGTGGCGGCCCTGGGGTCGGCCCATGCCCTGACGCCGAATATCGACAGCTTGTTTTCGCGCGGCACGAGGCTCACCCGGCACTGGGCCGGCAGCGCCGTCTGTGCCCCCAGCCGCTGCGTGCTCATGACAGGGCTCCATCCCGGTCATGCCCCGATCCGCAGCAACAGCGAGGTCCAACCGGAGGGGCAGCGACCGATGCCGGCAGGGACCGTCACCCTGCCGAGGATCCTCCACGCTGCCGGCTATGCCACCGGCGGCTTCGGGAAGTGGGGGCTCGGGCCGCCGGGGAGCGCGTCTGATCCCCTCGCCGCGGGCTTCGATCGTTTCTTCGGCTACAACTGCCAGCGTCACGCACACTCGTTCTATCCCACGGTTCTGTGGGACAATTCCACGAAGGTGCCACTCGACAATCCGCCTGTCCCGGTGACGGCGACGCTTCCTGCCGAGCCCGCCCCGACCGCCGCCGACTTCGCCCGCTTCCGCGGCACGACCTACTCCGTCGACCGGATCGGCGACGAGGCGGTGCATTTCCTCCGCACCCATGCCGAGGGGCCGTTCTTCCTCTACCTGCCGACGACGCTCCCTCATGTCGCCCTCCAGGTGCCTGCCGACGAGCCATCGCTCGAACGCCATCGGCGCTTCTTCGGCCCCGAGACGCCCTATCTCGGCGGGAAAGGCTACGTTCCCTGCGCCGAGCCGGCGGCGACGCTCGCCGCGATGGTGACGCGGATGGACCGGGAGGTGGGGAGGATCGTCGCGACTCTCGACGAGCTCGGGCTCACCGACGACACGATCTTCGTCTTCTCGAGTGACAACGGCGCCACCTTCCCCGGCGCCGGCGGGGTCGTCACCGATCGGATGAAGAGCAACGGGCCCTGGCGCGACTGGAAAGGCTCGCCCTACGAAGGGGGCCTGCGCGTGCCGGCGGTCGTCGTCTGGCCGGGAAAGATCGCGGCCGGCGCCTCGATCGACACCCCGACCGGCTGCGAGGACTGGCTGCCGACGCTCCTCGATCTTGCCATGCCGGACGCGCCGCGCCCTCCGACACTCGATGGCAAGAGCCTCGCGGCCGCGCTCCTCGGCCGGCAGTCCCCGCCCACCACGCGGACGCTCTACCGCGAGCTCACGGAGCGACTCTGGCAGACGGCGCTCGAGGTTTCCCCCGACGGGTGTTGGAAGGTGGTGCGCCGCGGCCTCGGCAAGGAGATGCCCGACCGGGCGGCGCCGGTGGAACTGTTCGATCTCGGCGCCGATCCGGCCGAGGCCCACGATCTCGCCGCGGCCCGTCCCGATGTCGTGGCTCGGATGGAACGGCTCCTCGATCGGGAGCATCGCCCCGATCCGGCCTGGCCCCTCCCCTTCGCCGACACCGCCACGGCGCGGTCCCGCGACGCCGCCGCGGCCGACGGCCCGCAGGCTCCAAAGCCATGAGCCCAGCGGCGGGTATACTCGCGTGTCGCCGGCAGTCCGCCGCGGCATCCAGGGGAGTGGTACGTGGCAGACAATCATGAACCGGGGAGCCGGGGACCCGGGCGGGCGGCAAGGATCGGATTCGGCCTGTTTTGGGTCTACGTGATCCTCTACTTCGGCTTCATCGCTCTCGTTCTCTTCCGCCCCGACTTCCTCTCCAGCCGCCCGTTCGGCGGGGTGAATCTCGCCATCGCCTCCGGGCTCGGGCTGATTGCCGCGGCGCTCCTCCTGTCGGTGGTCTACATGGTGGCAGCCCGAGTGGTCGAATCCCCGGGGCGTGGGCGACGCTGATCCCCGCCCCGCCTTTGTCCTTCTGCCGGCCGCCCGTTCCCGAGACCCCCGATGCTCTACGAATCATCCCCTGTCGCCATCGCGATTTTCGCCAGTTTCGTCCTCGCGGTCATCGGCCTGTCGTTCTGGCTGGGGAGGAAGGGGCAGTCGGCGAAGGGCTACTACGCCGCCCACGGCGAGATTCATTGGTTCATCAATGGGATCGCCTTCGCCGGCGATTACCTCTCGGCGGCGAGCTTCCTTGGCATCTGCGGGATGATCGCCTTCCACGGCTTCGACGGCTTCCTCTATTCGATCGGCTTCCTGGCCGGCTGGATCGTCGCGTTGTTTGTGATCGCCGAGCCGATCAAGTCGCTGGGAAAGTTCACCTTCGCCGACGCCCTCGACGCGAAATACAACAGTCGCGGCATCAAGCTGTCGGTGGCGATCTCGACGCTCGTCGTGAGCATCTTCTATCTGATCCCGCAGATGGTGGGCGCCGGGGATCTGATCATGCCGCTCCTCGGGCTCCCCCATGCGGTCGGGGTGATCCTCGTCGGCGTGGCCGTGACGCTCATCGTCGTCACCGCGGGGATGGTGTCGACGACCTGGGTGCAGTTCATCAAGGGATCGCTCCTGGTCTTCTTCTGCGGTGTGCTGACGTCGATGATCCTCAGTCGCGGATTGACGGTGAACACCGGGAGCCTCGAGCCGCAGACGCGCACCGTGACCCCGGACGGCCGTGTCCTCGTCGATGGGGAGCCGCAGACCCGCGACCACGATCTCCGCCCCGTGGGGACCCTCGCGGCGCTGCCGGAGCGCTACGGCGACGCGACCACGACCGGGCCTCTCGGGCCGCTTGAATACCTCTCCATCCTCGAGGATTCCCGGATCGTCACCTGGAGCGGGAAGAAGTCGACCGATTCCTCCGGCACGCACACCGTCTATACGCCGACGGAGAAGGCGGGCGCCGATCTCCTCAAGCCGGGGGGCTACTTCAAGGGGCTCACCACCGGCAAGCTCGCCGACAAGCTCGACTTCGCGAGCCTCATGCTCGCCCTCTTCTGTGGCACCGCGTCGCTGCCCCACATCCTCATCCGATACTACACCGTCAAGGATGCCGCCGCTGCCCGGAAGAGCACCGTGGTGGGGATCGCGGCGATCGGCGCCTTTTACGTCCTCACGCTCTTCCTCGGCCTGGGGGCGATGACGAGCGGCGCCCTCGACCCGACGAGCACGAACATGGCGGCGCCGCTGCTGGCGAAGAGTTTCAGCGAGACGCTTTTCGCCGTGATCTCGGCAATCGCCTTCACGACGGTGCTGGGCACTGTCAGCGGCCTGATCATGGCCGGCAGCGGGGCGGTGGCCCACGATCTCGTCGAGAACGTCCTCGGCATCCCGATGAACGATGACGAGAAGGTCCGCTGCGGAAAGATCGCCGCAGTCGGCTTGGGGATCGTGGCGATGGCCCTGGGGATCCTGTTCCGCAATTTCAACGTCAGCTTCCTCGTCGGCTGGGCGTTCAACATCGCCGCCTCGGCAAACCTCCCGGCGCTCGTCATGCTCCTCTTCTGGCCGCGGACGACGAAGGAGGGGATCATCGCGGCGGTGACGGTGGGGATGCTCGCGAGTCTGGGGTGGATCCTCCTCTCCGCCGACACCTTCGAGAAGGTCTATGGCCTGTCGCGTGACGCCTCGCCCGTCCCTTTCAGCCAGCCGGGGCTCGTGACGATCCCGCTGGGATTCATCGTCCTCATCGTCGTGTCGCTGCTGACGAAGGCCCAGCCGCAGGGGAGGCCGGCATGAGTGCGGGCCCGGTGATCTGCTGCCGCGAGGACCATCTCGGGGCGATCCGCGCGATCTACAACGACGCCATCCTGCACACGACGGCGCTCTACGAATACCAGCCGCGGAGCGTGGAGACGGTTCAGGCCTGGTGGGAAGCCAAGCAGCACGCCGGCTACCCCGTCCTCGGCGTCGAACGGGCCGACGGCACCCTTGCCGGCTTCGCCAGCTGGGGGCCGTTCCGGCCGTTCCCGGCCTTCAAGTATTCGGTCGAGCATTCGGTCTACGTCGCGGCCGACAGCCGGGGGGAAGGGATCGGACGGCGTCTCCTCGAGGCGATCGTCGCAGAGGCGGTCCGCCACGACCTCCGTCTTTTGGTGGGGGCGATCGATGCCACCAACGCCGCGAGCCTCGCGCTCCACCGGGCGCTGGGGTTCGTGCATGCCGGTTCGATCCGTGGGGCCGGATTCAAGTTCGGCCGCTGGCTCGACCTCGAGTTCTGGCAGCGTTCGCTCCCGACTCCAGCCCGGCCGGTCGATGGATAACAGCCCCTGACAAAACCCTGGATCGGAAGCGGAATCGCCGAATTGCGGCATTTTTTGTCGGGACCTGTGCGAAGTTTAAGTGATAAAGTACAGCGTGATCGTTTTCCTTGGGTACGCCATCGATGCCCCCGCGCGTTTCCATCCTCATTCCCTGCTACAACGCGGCCGTCACGGTGGAACGGGCGGTCGACTCGGCCCTCGCGCAGACGTTCCGCGACATCGAGGTGATCGTTGCCGATGATGGCTCGACCGACGCGAGCCTTGCGGTCCTCGAGCGCTACCGCGGCGACGCCCGGGTGTCGATCCACGCCGAGCCCCACCGAGGCGGGAACGGGACGCGCAATCGGCTCCTTGAATTGGCCCGGGGAGAATATCTGCAGTTTCT
>Ga0114973_10000245_pt1 | contig 39723 bp, 9 predicted proteins | sample M_140807_MF_Meta_FD_87025 | JGI IMG/M metagenome (GOLD analysis project Ga0114973, IMG submission 87025) | Freshwater microbial communities from Lake Montjoie, Canada to study carbon cycling - M_140807_MF_MetaG | ecosystem: Environmental > Aquatic > Freshwater > Lake | place: Lake Montjoie... | reverse complement strand
CGTCTTTGAAATTAAGCCCTGCTGCTGCTACTTCAATTTCAACTTCACCAAGGCCAGGTGCAGGACGTTCTTGTGGCTCCCAGATTAAGTCAGTTAAGTTCCCAGATTTCGGAATGGTAACGCGCTGGCTATAGTCATTGGAAATTTCATCTAGGAATAAGTTGGTTTGATGCATCAACCCAACGCTTGGATCAAGATCAATCAAATGACAATTAATTTCTAAAAACTCTAAGGAAATCGTTTTAGCTAAACCCCAAAGAGGTAGTTGCTGTAGTTGCTTTTCTGAACATATGTTATCTTGAATAACCTGACTTCCCTGGGTGATGACTGTTAGTTGCGTTGGTTTGTCTACCCCAGGAATACTACAATACTGCATTAAATTGAAGAGAGGTTTGCATGTCTTTTGAATTGTTTCTAAAAACTGCCCCGAATATTCTATTCCCCAGCCATAAAGAATATGATCAATCACACAATCTTGCTGTAATGAAAGAAATAGATCTTCATAACAACTTGGATTTAATGGGTTAATAAATATTTTTTCAATGTTTAGTACTTCAAAACCATCGGCAGGATGAATAACTATAACGCGCATCCCTAACATACGAAGTTTCGAAACAATATCTTCTACCCAAGAATTTTGGTATGCAAAAAATAAGAAGGTTTGAAAGTTTTTCACATCAAGATATTTACTTGGACTATGCTCCCATTGTGTTTCATATTTGAGAGAATCTTTTTCAATAGTCAATATCTTTTGTAACTCATTTATAGCTATCTCACGTCCCTCAATGCCCAGACAATTAAGGATCAAATTACCTTGTTCGTCAAAGATTACGATTTCGCCATTAATTTTTTGCGATTGGTCTAAATTGATTACGGCCCAAGCATAAAATTTATCGCCTGTAGGAATGCGCGATAAATGCATTTCTTTGATGGAAAATGGCAAGAAAGTTTTTCCCTCTCCAACAGGAACCAAATCTGCCAATAGGCAGAATGAAGCATCTAACAATCCTGGATGAATCGTATAAGAAAAATTCATATCCTGATGAATTCCAGGAGATTCCAAAACAGCTAAAGTTTGATGCGTATTCTTTTTGAATTCATGTATCCATTGATGCTGGGGACCTAAATTAATTTCTCTTTTTAATAATTGACCATATAAAAATTTTCCTGGTATCGAATGAGGTTGCTCTTCCCATAATTTAAGGAATTCTGAGAGTTTTTTTAACTGATGGGATTGTTTATGATGTTGCTTGAATTGACCTGATACATGAGTTTGTTTTTTTTCATTACTGCCTGAAAGACTAATCATTTCAAAAGAATTACTTTGGGATAATTCTTTTTCAATGGCTAATTGAATTGAAATAGTGCCAGATTCAGGAATCAATAAAGGTGCATAAAAAATCAAATCAAAAAGATGAAAAGATGCAAGCTTTGTAAACATGTTCTTATATGCTTGAACTATCAAATTAATGTGAAAAGACGCCGCCACAACTGTTTGATTTAAAACTTGATGATCGTGAAGAATAGTTATTTTTTGGGCATTCAGATAACTTGAAAAAATTACTTTATCAAAAAAAGGGGACTCCCATTTTTGGAGTTGTAAGTCAAAAGGTTCAATATTTTTTAATGGCTTTTGTAATGCAAAAGATTTCAAATGTATTTGGGAGGGGGATGTCCAAAATGATTTTCTTTGAAATTGATACCCTGGAATGTTTAGCCAGTTTTGTGGTTTATTGTTGAAAAATGATTGCCACAAAATCTTATGCCCTGACATAAATAGCTTACCAAGACTGCCCAACATTTGCTCTGTATCTACTGTTTGACGTTTAAGACTTGGTAAAAACAGGGTCGCCGGTGGTAATAATTTCTTTGCTAATCCAATGAGAGTTGGATCGGGTCCAATTTCAAGAATGGTATTGATACCTAATTTTTCTAAAGTTTGCACACCTTTTACAAATTCCACAGGTTGTATAACATGTTTTAACCAATAATCAACAGAAGTGATTGCATGATCTGCAATATCCCCTGTTAAATTTGAAATAATTGGAATTTTGGGACTTGAAAATCGAATAGTACTTAATATTTTTCGATAATCTTCCAACATGTCTTGCATCAAAAAAGAATGGAAAGCATGGGATACAGAAAGTAATTGTGCACTTAATTGTTGGTCATTGAGCGTTGTTTCAAGACGTTCTAAATCAACTAATTTACCTGCCAAAACAGTTTGATTGACACCATTAATTGCTGCAATATCAATCTTGTTTTCATAAGTTAATAAATAAGGTGTCAATTCCTCGACGCTTGCAAGAACTGCAAGCATTCCTCCGCCTTTTGGTAAAGCCTGCATCAATTGGCCTCGTTTTGCGATCAAATGAAGCCCATCTTGAAGACTAAAAACATCTGCAACACAAGCTGCTACATATTCGCCAACACTATGGCCCATCAGGTATTGCGGGTGAACTCCCCATGATTTCCAGAGTTGATATAAAGAATACTCTATTGCAAATAACAACGGTTGTGTAAACTCGGTTTGATGAATTAACTCTGAATTTTCCTCAAAAAGTAATCTTTTAATAGATTGTTGAATGATCGGTTCGAGAATATCATTACACTCAAGAAATGCATTTTTAAAGACCAGTTCGGATTCATATAAATCACACCCCATTCGATGATATTGGGATCCTTGGCCAGTAAATAAAATAGCTAACTGATTTTTATGATCGATGCCTTGTTTAAAGATTAAGTCGTGTTTTGACTCATTGATTAAATAACTTTGTAATTGATTTATTAAGTCGTTTTGACTAGACACGATAAATGCTAAGCGCTCTTGCCAATGGGTTCTTCCACAGGCCGTAGAAAAACTGAGGGCATCCAGATCAATCGCCCTTTTTTGCATTTCTGCTAGATATACATTCACAAGCTCTTGTAAACTTTTTTTGTCTTTAGCACTAAGAAGAATGACTTGGGTAGGCTGTTTGAGCTTGGTTAATGTGGGAAGAGGTAATGGCGACTCTGAAAGAATTACGTGTGCATTTGTACCACTAAAGCCAAAAGAACTAACGGCTGCATAACGAGTTACTTGATTTGTCAATGGCCATACTTCATTTTTTTGAAGTACTTCAAAAGGAAGTGTTTCCCACTGAATATGAGGATTTGGATTTTGAAAATGAAGATTTTTAGGGAGTATTTGATTGTTCAGGGATAAGATAATTTTGAGTATTCCTGCCATACCTGCGACAGGTTCTAGGTGTCCAATATTGGTTTTTACAGATCCTAAAAATAACGTTGAACTCCGATTCAAGCCATAAGTTGCACCTAAGGCCTCTACTTCTATGGGGTCTCCGAGGATAGTTCCCGTGCCGTGCGCTTCTAGGTATTGAACTTGGTTTGGTAAAATTCTTGCATTTTGCAAAGCCTCTGTAATAACTGCTTGCTGGGCTAAACCGTTTGGTGCGGCAAGACCGTTAGTTTTGCCATCTTGGTTGATTGCACTGCCTTCTACAACTGCTAAGATATGATCACGATTTTGAAGAGCGTCTTCTAGTCTTTTTAAAACAATCATGCTACATCCCTCACTACGTACATAACCGTTTGCTGAGGCATCAAATGTTTTACAACGACCATTTGGTGAAATGGCTTGTAACTTAGAAAAACCAATATGCATTTCTGGATGAATAATTAAATTAACCCCCCCCACCAAAGCCAAATTGGATTCATTTGCTTGTAAACTTCTACACGCTTGGTGCAGAGCCACTAACGAAGATGAACAAGCAGTATCTATCGCCATGCAGGGCCCTTGCAGCCCTAATATGTAGGAGATTCTACCCGCTGCAGTACTAAACGTAGAGCCGGTAATAGAGTATGCATCGATTGCGCATGGCTCATGAGAATGTCGGTGGTTCAGCGCATAATCATCGCCAGAAATCCCAATATAAACTCCGGTTCGAGAGTTTTTTAAACCTTCGGGAGGAATATTTGCGTTTTCAAGGGCTTCCCAACTTAACTCTAATAAAAGTCGATGTTGCGGATCCATGGCGCGCGCTTCGTTTGGGGAGATACCAAAGAATGCTGCATCAAATTCGTCAATCGGGATGTTTAAAAATCCGCCTTGGGCGGTATACATCTTGCCCTGCTCACCTAGACCATCCCCTAAGAACAGGTCTTTATCCCAACGCTCAATAGGAACTTCAGAAATGCCGTCTTGCGCATTTTTTAACATTTCCCAAAAAAGCTGGGGATTGTTAGCGCCGCCTGGAAAACGGCAAGACATTCCGATAATCGCTATCGGTGTTTTACTCTTTAAAGCGTTATTTTCTGCCAATAAATCTTTAATTACTTGAGATGCCTGACGCAATGCATCTTTTAGTTTGTCATTATTATTACTTGCAGCATTCTTTTCGGGGGATGGTATATCTAGCATATATTTTTTGAATGCATTTCATCTAATAATTCTTAGTCTAAAAGATTTTCAAAATCGGCTAGTAATGCTTCAGCGGTTTGACCAATAGAAATTGTTTTTTCTTCTAAAACTAAGTTATTACTCTTTTTTTCTGCAAGCAAAGCTTTTTCAAGTATTTCAAGAATAAATTGTATTAATGATTCAATATTTGGGTAATTAAACGCTAGGCTTACTGGTAAATTTTGTGCAGTTAATTTATTAAGAGCATTTCGTAATTGAACCGCCTGCAGTGAGTCAAGGCCTTGATCTGTTAATGGCTTTAGATAGTCCGATGCAGTTAAATCACTTATTCCAAGTATCTTAACTACCTCCTGAGTAACCATTTTTTCTACAAAGGAATACCGCTCCTCTGAAGATAGATTTTCGAAGAGGTAAAGTGGCTCAATAACAGAAAGATCTTGAACAACTTCTTTATTATTTTGGATGATTTGATTTTTTAAATCTTCAAATAAAAAATTGGCGTGCTCAGAATTATCACTGTAGCGTTGCCAATCCCATTCAATAGCAATCAATTGCGGATCAAGATGGCTGATTGCGCGCTCAAATGCCATACCACCAAATTTGGGACTGAGTGATTTAAACCCTTGCCTTGCTAAATGATCTTTTCGATTGAAAACTTCCTGTGCCATACCAATTTCATCCCACGGTCCCCAGTTAATCGAAATAGCTGGTAGGTGCTCTTGATGCCGTAAATGAGCTAACTGATCTAAAAATGCATTTGCAGCTGAATAATTACTTTGACCTTGATTACCTAAAATTGAAGCTGCAGACGAAAAGAGCACAAAGAAATCAAGTTCCAAAGATTTTGAAGCAACGTGCAAATTCCAGGCCCCTTGGGCTTTAGCAGAAAAAGCTTTGGCGTAGGTATCACGGTTTTGCTGCGCTAATATACCGTCTGCAAGTTGCCCAGCACAATGAACAAACCCTTTTAAGGCAGGTAATCTTGATTGAATTTTTTCAAAACATTGAGAAAGTTGCTCATTGTTAGCAACATCACAAAGGACAGGAACTACTTCAACACCTGACTCTTGATAGTGGTTGAACAATTTTAAAACTTCATCTGTCACCGGATTTCTGCCTAAAACAACAATATGTTTAGCTCCTAATGAAATCAATTGTTTAACCATTTCAAGGCCTAAGCCTTTCGTTCCGCCAGTCACTAAATAAGAAGCATTAGAGTGAATACAAGAAATTTGATGATTAATTGGCAATAAATTGTGCTTTTTCAAACGCGTCACATAAATCGAATTATCTCGATATCCATGCCAAATTTCTGATAGCTGTGATTGAGCATTCGAGTCATGAAATTGGTCTAATTGATGGCAATCTTTACTTGGATCTAAATCAATTAAATGGAAATTTAGTTCTGGATACTCAGCAGCAATACTCAAACTTGCACCATACAAAGGCGCATATTGAGGGTGTATTAATTCTTCTTGTGATGCGATCTTGTGGGCGCTATTACTAAAAATAAGAACTTTTGATTTATTAGACCACTCCAATCGAACTAGCGATTGAATAAAATATAAAAATTGTTCAGACAAATCTAAGGCATGTGACGGAATTTCTTTTTTGGGGGGTGTTATTGGCCAAAAATAATAGATTTCGTTAAACCCTAAGTTTTGTGAGTCACAAACCTCAAAAAACTGAGCCCAATGGTTTTGATTAGAGGGATTAAAGGAAAATTCTTGGACAGATTTTTTTACAAAGTCTTGAGCGATAGATACTGTAACGTCAATTGCTTTTGGAGATGCAATCAACTGCGTCATTCGATCTGCAAAACCCATCTCATCTTTAAAGAAAATTCTGCGCTGGTCGAAGTCCTGTTTCTTTGGAGTAATTGGTAAATTCGACTTTTTCCAAACTCGATCATAATACAGATGTTGATCAGGCATCGTTAAATACTTTTCGATGCTGCTTGCTTCAGCAGGTCTTGCTTCTAGGCCGATGAATTCGATTAAAACATGCCCCTCTGCATCTGCTAAGAAAACATCCGCAATGGCACTGGTCTCCAGGTTTTCAGAGCGTAAAGTTAAATGCCCTCGCAGAAATGAAATTCCTTCTAACTTTTGATGAATATGGATGGCGCTAATCGTAAATGGCATCCAGGTTTTAGCTTGATCTAGAATGCCACAAGCGAGTAAAAGACCAAAACAAGCATCTAATAATCCAGGATGAAGTTGGGCGGGATCAAGCCCACCGATGTTTTGAGGTTGTTCAATCTCACAGATAGCCTCAAATTTACTTCGCTGAATCATAGAAAACCATTGATAACTTGCTCCAAGTTCAATTCTTCTCTCGGACTGCAGGCTCAAGTAATTTTCTATTGATATGACCTCAGAGCAATGCTTTGATAAATGATCCCAATCAATCACTTTAGAAGTTCTTGAGTGACTCTTGATTAAAGCTTGCGCGTGTGTTCGATAGGTTGATAAATCATTACTTGAAGGTGAAGCTTTGTCATCAATTTTCCTCATCGAGGTCAAATTAGCTTGATAGTTTTGGAATTCATCTTGGGTAAGAAGCAATTGAACTTGCGCTTTTGTATTTCGCTCAATAACCAAGGGCTCTGAAAAATATACTTCTTCTAATGATATTTGGGGTTGATTTTTTAAATGCATCGCCGCATCTAGCATGAGGACTACATGATAGGCTCCAGAGACAACGAACTGACCATAAATTTGATGATGCTGTAAAAATTCTTGTTCTTCAGGATCTAAGGTACTTTCAAAAACAACTGTCTTTAATGCAGGAATAAACGTATCTTTACCAAGTAGCAAACTGGAAATTTGCGAAATGGGTAAGCCCGATTCAGGTTCGGAGTTCTTTGGTCTTTCAATCCAATAGGGCTTGTGTTGAAAAGGATAAGTTGGAAGTGATAAACGGGATCTGTCTAGGTGACGATGGTATTGATCCCAACCGATCGGTCTATAGCATGCTAACTTGCCCAAACTGTTTGCCAAAGTTTCTTCATTCGCATTCAATTGGTTTACGCTTTGTAGCAAAAGTCGGTCTTCTGATAGAGTTTGTGCTGCTATACCCAGAAGAATGGGCTTTGGCCCTACTTCTATGACAATGTCAACTAAGCTGTCTAATGTTTGTAATCCTGTAAAAAACTGCACCGCAGAGCGCAAGTGATCAGTCCAATATTTAGTATTAAACCCATCATCAGGCATTAACTCGCCTGTGAGGTTAGAAATAATTGGAATACTTGCTTTGCCAAAATTAATCTGATTAGCTAGTTTCATAAAGTCAGCGAGGACATCATCCATCAACGGCGAATGAAATGCATGAGATGTATTTAATCGTTGTGATTTAAAACCCGCTTCATGAATCTTAACAAGACAATTTTCTAGGTCTTTGGTATTACCCGATATAACTACTTGAGTAGAACTATTTTCAACTGCTAAAGAAATGGACTCTTGATATAGAGCGACAAAGGGAGAAATATCTTGAACACTTGCGTTTATTGACCACATTTCACCGATTTGAGGTAGGTTTTGCATTAGTCTGCCGCGCTCAGCTACAAAGTATAAGCCCTCCTCTAAAGAAAATACGCCGGCAATACAAGCCGCAACATACTCTCCTAGGCTGTGCCCCAATAAATACTGAGGTTTTATCCCCCAAGACATCCATAACTTTGCGAGCGAATACTCAAAAGCAAAAAGACATGGTTGTGCATAGCGAGTTTGATCAATTAGTGAGGATTTGCCTTCTCCTGGATACAACAAATCAAGAAGTGGAATATCCAAATGGGGCTTGATCAAATTCGCACAATTTTCTATCGTCTCACGAAAAATAGGCTCTTTCTCAAAAAGTTGTTTCCCCATGTTAGTAAACTGTGAGCCCTGCCCTGTAAACAAAAAAGCAATATTTTTCTTTTGGGAATTACTAAGGTGATGGTGGTTAATTTGATCATTGGTTTCATGTCTTAACCAACTCTCTAAGCTTTTTTGGATTTCTTGAATCGAGGACTCTACAAGGACGAGTCGATGCTCAAATAAATGTCTCCCAGAATTGGCGGTAAAACAAAGATCACCAATATCGATGTTCGGGTTTTTTAATAAAAATGATTGGTATTTTTTTACTAAGTCAATTAAAGCTTGATTTGTTTTAGCACTCAATAGAAGTATCTGCTTACTTCGATCTCGCGAAATTTCTTTAGTAACCTTTTTTATTCGAGCAGGCGCTTCTTCAAAGATGGCGTGCGCATTTGTACCACCAATTCCTAGTGAGCTAACGCCAGCTCTCCTAGGATATTTAGTTGTTTTCCATTCGTTTACCTGGGTATTGATATAAAAAGGACTATTAGGAAAGTCAATACCTGGATTTGCAGTTGCAAAATTCAGCATGGGTGGTATGCGTTGATGGTGTAAAGAAAGCGCTGTTTTGATTACTCCTGCAATTCCAGAAGAAATCTGCAAATGCCCCACATTCGTTTTTACTGAACCTAAGGCACAAAATTCTTTTTCTTGCGTTTGACTCCTAAAAACTTGCGCTAATCCATTAAATTCAATCGGGTCCCCCATTTCGGTTCCAGTGCCGTGGGCCTCAACTAGTCCAATTGACTCAGCAGGAACATTCGCCATATGCAAGGCCTGGGATATAACACTTGATTGTCCTTCACTACTAGGAGCCATATATCCAACTTTTACACCGCCATCATTGTTAACTGCTGAACCTTTGATAACAGCATAAATCTGATCACCATCTGCTAAAGCTTCATCAAAACGTTTCAGTAAAACACATCCCACACCACTACCAAATATAGTTCCTTTAGCATTGGCATCAAAGGATCGAACATGTTCGTCATCCGAAACAATCAAACCCGGTTGATATAAGTGACCCGAATTTTCGGGAACTTGAATAGAAGAGGCCCCCGCTAAAAAGATATCCGCCTCCCCAGCTTGTAATGATTGGCAAGCCATATGAACAGCAACTAGGCCTGTAGAACAAGCTGTTTGAACATTTACACTAGGCCCTGTTAAATTGAGTTTATACGACACACGTGTGGTGAGATAGTCCTTATCGTTAGCCACCATTAATTGAAAGCCACCCATCGAGTCAAGAGTTGTAATGTTTAAATCATCATTAACATCCAACATATGTCGGTTGGGCAATACTTGATTCATTAAATAGGTATTCATCGCCACACCAGCATAAATACCGGCAACTCCTTGAAAGGCTATGGGATCGTAACCAGCTGTTTCAAAAGCTTCCCAAGCACACTCCAAGAAAATACGATGTTGTGGATCCATTAACTCAGACTCTTTAGCAGAATAACCAAAAAATTCTGCATCAAACCCCTTAATATCAGCAATTTTTGGACTAGCTTTAATGTAATTTGATTGTTCAGCTAAAGTCTTATTAATACCACCAGCAACAACTTCTTCAGCCGAAAAAGTCGAAATAGATTCAACCCCATTAACTAAATTATTCCAAAATGATTCAAGATCATTTGCGCCCGGAAAACGACAAGACATACCAATAATAGCGATGTCCTGACTCATGTTGAGTAATTTTTCAGAGCGTTTTTTAGCCCGATCCACTCCTTTTTGATGAGGTGGAACTTGGTCTTTGGCTAAACTCATTCCTTCAATCATGCTTTGAATTGATGGATATTTAAATAAATCGACGATATTGAGATTGGGGTATATCGCTAGCAATCGTTCATGTAACTGCACCAAAAGCAAAGAATGGCCACCAAGTTCGAAAAAATTATCATGTACGCTTACATCACTGATTTCAAGAACATCCTGCCACATTTTAATCAAAGCAATTTCGAGGGAACTCCCAGAATTATTGACTGTTTTTGGAGCTTTATCTTTAGCAAAATTGAGCTCGATATCGATCTCAGATAACAAATCATTAAATTTCCCTTGATGAAATTCTTGAATGAGTTTTTTATGCTGAATTTTTCCAATGGGAGTCTTCGGAATAGACTCTGGCGGCAAAGGGATTAAATAATCTGCCTTTGTACCTAAATACTGAATCAAATGACCTTGAATCAATTTAAAAATTTTATCTAAGGGAGTTGGTTTTAAAGCTTCTTCCAAACTAAAAAAGATAGCTAATTTTTGACCATGATTGTTAGCGCTATGAACACCGCATGCAGCTGTAAAAGAAGGGCAAATACCTGGGATCTGCTCAATTAAAATTTCTATTTCATTATTAGAAAGGTTAACTCCATTAACAATAATTCCCGTTCCAGAACGTCCGATTAAAGTTAATTCTTGATTACTAATGAAACCAGCATCTCCAGTATCAAACCAACCATCCTCAAGAAAAGCTTTATTGGCCTCTGGGTTTAAGTAGTAACCGATAGATAGTGGAGCGCCTTTCAATTGAAAACGGCCAATAGTATCTTCAGGTACGATTTGATTGTGCTCATCCACAATCCGCATTGCGATACCGGGAATGGCCGGTCCTAAATTTGCAAAAGCAATACTATCAGGATCATTTGAACTGAGCCGCTTGATTGGTCCTTGTAGATTTTTTCTGTCAATATGGTGAAACTGTATTGACGTTCCTGGTTTTGGTAAATGGTAGGAAACTCCAGAACAAACTTCAGCCATGCCGAAAGCTGAAGTGATTGAACTACTATCTAAGCCATAAGGACGTAAGGCCTCTATAAACTCTTCGATCGTATTTTGAGATATCACTTCACCGGCCGATAACAAACCTTTGACGCATGACAAATCCCAAAATTTCGGTCCTGAGGATTTTAAAGATTTAGTTACCAGAGCAAAAGCAAAATTAGGAGCCCATCCATGAGAAATTCGATACTGATCTATCAAATCCATCCACCGCAGGGGTTTTCCTAAAATGAACTCCTTGGGAGCGTATATTAATGAAGACCCCATTAAAATTGGGCTAATATGGTAGGCTGAAATATTGCCGATATGATCAAAAGGTAGCCAACTAAAAATAATATCTTGGGGAGTATTTTTACAATGCAAATTGGAACCTACACCACGTGATATCAGATTTTTGTGAGTTAAGGAAATTGCTTTTGAAATCCCTGTGCTTCCTGAAGAAAGGGAATAAAGAGCAACGTCATTTTCGTCAGCAATATATAAATTTTCAGATGGCGCGTTATCTCGAAGGAACTCTATACTGCAAACTCTAGCCTGTTGTAGATCAGGATAAATTGTGGATTGACGAATAGATTGATTAACAAAAGCATTCGTAATTGTTAGAGGCTCTTCAAATAAACGCCAAAGGTGATAAAACTGATCAAGGGCTTTATTTTCCTTAGCAAAACTCATAGTAAGTGGAACAATCGCAGGCTCAAACCCCCCAAGTTGGCAAGCCCAGAAACATGTGAGAATATCCTCATTATTTTCGATTTGGAAAATAATTTTATCTTTAGGGCGAGCTCCAAAGGCCTGCAGACCCGTTAAAATCTTTTTAGAATCAAGTAGTAGTGAGCCATAATTCTCATGGCGCGCCAAACCTTGCTTATCAAGATAAATAATACTTGTAAGAGGGTTAGCGTGACAGATTACATCTGACAGCAATTTAGGATGATTACCTTCATCAGGTAAATAAGGCGATGAAGAAATACTGAGATTCATAAAATTATATTACCTTATTTTCATGTCAGCCAAATTATGGCTTTCATCTTTTTTTAAACCGAGTTCGATTTTTTTAGATAGTTCTTGAACATTTGGCTGCATGAGCATTGTATGGTGATTGCCTGACACAAAATCTATACTTACCGTAGTTCTCGAAAAACTTTGCCATCCCCAAAAAGGGTCATCTACAATCGAATCGGGTATACCCTCTAAAAATTCGGGTAGTAGATCGTTTGCCCGAATAAGGTGAATTTTTGATACTTGAATCGGCTTGGGTGAATACAATATTTGCGCTTGAGTTTTATAAACTTCAACTAATTTTTTCGTTTCCACAGGGTCACTATTTACCTCAATTAACTTGAGAGAAGCTAGGGACTTATGTAGTATCAAAATTTGATCATCCCAATTTAATGCGTCTAATTTATTTTCATCAAGTTCTATTCGAGTTTTATAAGTTTGACCAATCACCTCTCCAATAGTAGTTAACCATCGACTATCTTTCCAATTTTTGATTCGATTAACATCCCGTTCCGTCGGAAGTGCGGTATCTAAAATACTGACATGTACTTGATGGCCTAAATTTTCTAATTGTTGAGCCATTGCTAATACGACCCAACTTCCAAAAGAGTGCCCACATAAATGAAATGTTCCTACCTGTTGAACTTTTAAAATTGCCTCTATGTTCATTGATGCAATTAATTCGATATCGTCTAACGGTTTATTTGTCTCCTCAGAATTCATGGCTTGCAGACCATAAATAGGGCGTTCATAATTCTTAAACTGTTCAGCCATATGAAGTAAATACATAACAGAACCGCCAGTTCCAGGAACGCAGAATAGGGGAGAATTAGTCCCCTTATCTTGCATTATGACAAGCGCAGATTGCTTCATACTTTTTTCTGAGGCGTCAATCTCAATGGCTAACTCTTTAATTGTGGGTTTATTCAATAAAATTGTTAATGGAAGAACTTTGTGAAATTGTTGCTTAATAGAGCTCATTAATCGAATCGCCAACATCGAATCGCCGCCAAGTTCAAAAAAATTATCCATTACTCCAACCGTTTGATACCCTAAAAATCCACCCCAAATTTCAGAGAGTTTTTTTTCTGTCAAAGTTAAAGGAGCAAAATAATCGCTGGAGAGCTCAGGTCTTTGGTGGTTAGCTGTCGATGGATTTTTTACCTGATCCTGCTGCCAATCTTCCCGTATTACCCAGTTTTTAAAGCGCGCCTCTATATCTCCCACAGCCACAATGATTCGGCCTTGATGCAAGGAAGACATAATTCTATCCAAGGCCTGATTCGACTCAGAAGGGCTCATCGTTAAGTCACTGGGCTGCTTTAATTGATCATCAGTTTTTGAAAATTCCCAAGCATCCCAATTAATTGACAACCAAGGAAATTTATTGGTCAATCTATTTTGATAACTGATGAAATTATCAAGATAAATATTTGCTGCACTATAAGCAGAGTAGCCTAAGCCACCCAAAATGCTAGAAGTTGAAGAAACTCCAAGGAAAAAATCGAGGTCGTAATCCTTAAATATCGAATTAAGAGAGTTGGTACCAGTTACTTTTGCCTGAAATTGTTCAGCACTTTCAGTTTCGGTCAATTTGATAAATGGACTGAGTTGAGAGGGTAATCCAGCCGCATGCACAACACCGTGTAATTTTCCAAATACTTGTTCAACCGTTTTAGTAATTCGCAAAATATCAGCCGGATTTGAAACATCGCCGCTAAGTACAATTACCTGAGAACCTTTCTGTTCTAATTGGATTAATCTGCGCAGAGTTTTACATAATAAGATGTTTTCATTCCTCTGCATGATGTCAAGCCATTGCGACTTTTCAGGAAATGGAGTTCGGCTAAATAAACATAGATTTGCTTCTACACGTTGATTGAAAAATTCTGCGAAAGTTAATCCAACACGACCAAGTCCACCAGTAATTAAGTAAGTTCCATTTTTTCTAAGAAGAGAAGTTACTTGTTGAACTGGTAATTGAATTCGTTGATAGCTTGGAACTAGCCGATGCGAATTTCGATAAGCAACCATCGGTTCGGTTGAACCATTTTCAATTTCACTAAACAGTTGTTGAATTTTCCTATCTAAATACTCAGGCGCATCACTTGTAAACTCGCCAAAGTCAAGGCAATGAATAGTGAACTGCGGCATCTCCTGCGGGATAACTAATGCCGGGCCTATGACAGTTGTTTTGGATGGGTTGATCGCCCCATTTAAATCTATATCGTGCAAATAGTTTGCTATCAATGTAATGTTAATGGGCTCTTCTTGAATCAGATTTGCTAATACTTTAGTTAGATATATCAAACTATAGTAACCATTCATTTGATGTTTTTGGAAGTCCTCTAGCGCGGTACTTTCCTTAAAATTTGTATCAAAACTCCAAAAATGTAAAACCTTGAAAATAGACTGAATATTTAAATTTTTGAAGGCCAAGCCGTAATCATTTTCATCCATAGGCTGAACATATTGATTTACGGTATCTGAAATATCATTTTTTGAATAGATTTCATAAACAATTTGACCCATTTTTTTAAGATAGGCAATACTGGCTTGGCAAAACTCAGAGTGATTTGCCAGTACAACCCACTTTTTTGGACTCTCAAAATCATTTTTCAACGCTATTGATATCGGATTTAATGTGGGTCGCCAATTTGGCAAGTAAAACCATTCTTCAAAGGGATTCCTATTCCCTTCGTTCGAAAGTTTAAGTACTGACCCGGGTTTTGGGGCGTCAATCCAATGGCGTTTTCTTTCAAAGGGAATAAGTTGGTAAAGGTATCCGGGAAAGTTTTTCCTCTTCATAAAATGATTGCCAATTTACCTTAACTCCCTTTTCCCAAAGTTGACCTAAAGAAAAGTATATATTTTCATCGGTTTTTAAGTGCGCAGGATAAATGCAGCTCGTGATTGAAATTGATTGTGAGGCTAATTGATGTCGTTTAGCTAAACTGGAGAGTACATGGTTGGGCCCTACTTCTAACAAAACAATTTCGCTATTGGCGATTAGTAATTCGAGGCCCTGATTAAATAGGACAGTTGATCGAAGGTGGTCGCCCCAGTAATTTGGATTAGTCGCCTCCTCGGCAGTAATCCATTGACCAGTTAAATTGGAAATAAAAGGTATGGTAGGTGGATTCAATTGAAAGTCTTTTACAACAGAAATGAACTTTCCAACCGCACCATCCATCATGCGCGAGTGAAAAGCGTGTGATGTTTTCAACTGAATACAAGTAATATCTTGCTCAGATAAGTCTTTCAGAAGAGCTTCAATACTCTGATGGGGCCCTGATACAACAATCGAATCCTCTAAATTAATTGCAGCAAGGTCAAGCTCTGGATAGTTGGATAAATTGAATTGTGCAACTGATAAAGGAATAGCTACCATGCCGCCACGATCTTGCTCAAACATCAATTTACCCCGGCGAGCAACTATAGTAAGCGCAGCCTCGAGTGAGAAAACTCCCGCTAAACAAGCTGCAACATACTCGCCAAGACTATGGCCCAACATCGCGGTAGGGTGAATACCCCACTTCATCCAGACTTTTGATAACGCATATTCTGTCACAAAAAGAAGAGGTTGAGTAACCCAGGTTTGGTCAATTAAAGATATCTCCTCATCACTAATAGTTGTTTCAGGATTGATCAATTTCCGTAAATCAAACCCCAATACAGGTAGTAAATAAATAGCACATTGATCAACCGTATCTTTAAAAATAGGCTCATTTAAATACAGATCTGAACCCATACCAATAAATTGACTGCCTTGACCAGGAAATAAAAAAGCAACTCTAGGATTTTCAATGACGCGACGCGGGGATTGCGAACTGTCCAATATACGCTTCGAATCACATAGAGCTTTTAAATTTTCGATTAATTGATTGATATTTGAAACGATTAAATTGCTACGATAAGAAAAATTTTTTCTTCCCATATGCAAAGTAAATACAAGATTAGCTAAGTTTGTTTGTGGATTTTTAACTAAATAATCTAAAAGATTTTTTTGTACTAGCTGTAAAGATTTTGAACTACGCGCAGATAAACTAACAACATGAAATTTTCGTTTACTCTCACCACGTAAGTGAATAGGTGCTTCTTCAAGAATTAAATGCGCATTGGTACCACCAATCCCAAAGGAGCTCACGCCAGCTCTAAGAGGTGTTTGTGACGGTGGCCAATCAGATAGCTTGGCTTGAATTTCAAATTGGGCATTTTCTAAACCTAATTTAGGATTAAGTTCTTGAAAGTGCAAAGTTGGAGGAATTTGTTTGTTTTGAAGAGATAATATGACTTTACAGACGCCAGCAATTCCTGCCGCATTATTCAAATGGCCAATATTAGTTTTAACAGAGCCTAATTGAATTTTATCTTTAATGATGTTTGAATCAAATACCTCTTTGAGGGCTGTGATTTCTATTAAATCACCTAATTCGGTACCAGTTCCATGGGTTTCAATATATTGAATAGACTCTTTTGCGATTCCAGATCGTGCAATTGCTTGTTCAATCACTGCTTTTTGACCACTAACGCTTGGCGCAGTAAAACCGACCTTGATAGAACCATCATTATTAATTGCCGAGCCTTTAATCACCGCCAAAATTGTATCTCGGTCCTCAGTCGCCTTACTCAAAGGCTTTAAAATCAATGCGGCAGATCCACTACCCCAAACAGTGCCACTAGCATCTTTATCAAATGCGCGGCAATGTCCATCTTTAGAAGAAATCATTCCCTCTTCATGAAGGTAACCTCCATAATGAGGAATTTTAATAGCAACTCCGCCAGCAATCGCCATGTCCGATTCGCCGTTGTAGATGCTTGAACAAGCCATATGAATTGCTACCAAAGAAGTAGAGCAAGCAGTTTGGATATTGATACTAGGCCCTTTAAGGTTAAAGGCATAGGAAACTCTGGTAGACAAAAAATCTTTATCATTCGCAATAATTAAATCAAAAACAGAACTATAGTTAGTTTCTTGTATATGCGGAACAATATTTCTTATAAGATAGTCATTGTGGCCAACACCAGCAAAAACGCCAATTCTTTGACCCCCAACATCGCCTGCATAACCTGAGCTTTCAAGAGCATGGTAAGCAGTTTCTAAAAAAATCCTTTGCTGAGGGTCTATCCACTTTGCATCTGAAGGTGTATAGGAAAAAAATTCAGCATCAAAATTTTCAACATTTTCTAATGTGCCAGTGCCACGAATATAGTTTGGTGACGCAATTAATTCAGGTTCAACTCCAGCCTCTACAAGCTCCTCTTCGGAAAAAAATCGAATTGATTCTTTTCCATTTTTTAAATTTTCCCAAAATTCGGGCGGTGTTTGCGCACCTGGAAATTGCAAGGACATGCCAATGATTGCTATAGGCTCACTGTTGGATATAAAGCTGTGGTTTTTTTGGTTATCCCCAATTAATTCAAGTTGATTTAGCCAATTGGCAAGTAATCGAATAGTTGGTTTTTCAAAAAGGGTAATAAGCGGAATATCTTGCTTAAAAACTGTTCGCAAGCGTTCATTGACCTGAGTTAGCAAAAGAGAGTGCCCACCTAAATCAAAAAAGTTATCATCTAATCCAATATGTTCTTTTTGTAAAAATTTTTCCCAAATTGTTTTAATTTCAGTCTCTAAAGGAGATTTAGGATAAATGTCTTTTTTATTATCGCTTTCTTGAACACTTAGCGGTGCAGGCAAAGCCTTTCGATCAACTTTATAGTTTGGTGTAAGTGGGATTTTTTCTAATACAACAAACTGCGATGGAATCATATATGCTGGCAAAGTTTGCTTTAAAAAAGATCGCATCTTTGCCTCTAAGGATGAAACCGCGGAGGAAGACTTTTTTACAACGTAATACGCGATTAATTGAAGATTTTGGGACTGGGTGTTTTCTAAAGAAGTGATAACAATTGCATCTTCAATCAATGGATAGCTTCGAATTGCAGATTCGATTTCACCGATTTCAATACGAAAACCTCGAATTTTGATTTGTTGGTCTTTACGCCCAAGGAAATCAAATTCTCCATCTGTAGTTCTTTTTGCCAAATCTCCAGAATAATAAATTCTATCTCCAACCATATTGCCAAAAGGATTTGGCCGATAATTATCAGCCGTTAAGTCAGGCCGATTTAAATAGCCTCTAGCAAGTCCAAGGCCGCCAATTAAAAGCTCACCGGGCATTCCGATCGGTTGAATTTCTTGATGATTATTTACGACATAAATTTGAGTATTTTGTATAGGCCAACCTACAACCTCTACGCTTTGTTGATGTAATAATGAATTCTTAATATGCCTTACTGCAGACCAAATCGTTGTTTCTGTTGGTCCATACATATTCCACAACTCAATATGAAGATGTAATAGTTTTTCAGAAAGGTCAGTTGTTAAAGCCTCTCCACCGCAAAGTGCTCTAAAATGTACTGGGGGTTGCCATTGCGTTTCTAATAATATTTTCCATGTACTTGGTGTGGCTTGAATGATATTGATGTTTCTGTTTAAGATTTCTTTTTGCAAAGCCCTGCCGTCGATCGCTTGTTCGCGTGTTGCTATCGAGAGGCTTCCACCAACTACCAACGGTAAAAATAATTCCAAGCCTGCAATGTCAAATGAAATCGTTGTAATTGCAAGAAGCTGGTCTTGGTGGTTAAATCCAGGACTTTTTTCCATGGAGCAGAGAAAATTAGCTAGCGCCTGATGGGTAATTTGTACGCCTTTGGGTCTTCCTGTAGATCCTGAAGTAAAAATTGCATAAGCAATTTGGCTAGGAAAGATTATTGGTCGAGGTGGATGCAGCAAACTCTCTGAAGAATTATTTTGTGTAAATAACTCCTCAATTAGTTGTACTTTATTGGATAGCTTTGGAATATGCTGTACTAAGTTATCTTGAGTGATGATCAGATGTGGTTCACTATCTTCAAGAACGATTTGTAGGCGCTCTATCGGAAAAGCAGCATCGATTGGAATATATGCTCCCCCAGCCCTAAGGATTCCTAAAATACTTATTAGCATTTCTAAAGATCGGTCCACATAAACAACCACATATTTCTCAGTCGTAACGCCTTTTTGAATGAGTAAAGAAGCGCATCTCTCTACAGATTCCATCAGTTGACTATAACTAACATTTTTATTTTCAAAGTTAATAACGATGTGATCTGGCTTGTGTTTCGCTTGCTCCACAATCAAGTCATACAGATAAGCTTCAGGCATAGTTTGATTAAATGCCAATTGATGATCGATCAAGCTATTTTTTTCCCTCTCACTGATAAGGGGATAGGTATCTATTATTTTTTGGGGCTTAGATACCATTTGATCTAAGATTAATTGAAATGTTTGATCGATTTGCTCAATTGAGCTAAGATCAAATAAATCCGTATTAAAGTTCCATGCAAAAGTAAATTGTTCCTCTTTTTCGATAACCGATAAATTTAGGTCAAATTTTGCGGGTACATTAGCTTGTTCTAATGTTTTTATTTGTAATTCTGATAGATGTACTCCTAAATTCTCGGCATTTTGTAAATCAAACGCAACTTGAAAAATAGGGGCATGATCCAAGTTGCGTTTGGGATTAATTTCTTCTACGAGTTGTTCAAAAGGAATATCTTGATGCTGGTATGCATCAAGGCATATCGCTCGAACTTGATGCAAGAGACTGGTGGAAGTTAAATTATTTTGTAGGCGAATGCGCAGTGCCAGCATATTAATAAACAAACCAATAATAGGTTCAACATCTTGAGACTGGCGATTTGCAATAGGCGAACCAATAACAACATCATCCTGATTGGCGTACTTTGCTAAAGTCACTGCGTAAGCTGCCAAAAAAATCATAAATAATGTAAAAGGCCCTTTATTACTCAATTTTTTTACTTGATCTGAAAGCTTGTCAGATAGGGTCGTGTGGTAGGTATACCCCTTATAACTAATAAATTTTGGCCTTTGACGGTCTATTGGAAGGGATATTAAATCTGGCGCTCCCTCTAATGTATTTTTCCAGAAATTCATTAGTTTCTCTAATCGAGACCCCTGCAATTGCTGCGATTGCCAAGCACAATAGTCTTTGTACTGCAACTTTAGGGGTGGCAAAGGAGATAGCTGATGATCAGAGTAAGTTTTATATAGAGTTGCCAGTTCTCGTAATAAATTACTCAATGACCAACCATCAGATACTATATGGTGAGTATTTATTATTAAGTAATGGTGTTCGAGACTTTCTTTAATTAAAAATGCGCGTAGTAATACATCCTTTTCTAAATTGAAGGGATTTTTAATGATTTGGTCTATTGAAGCATCGTAATTTTCTTGATTACATTCAATCAATTGCAGATCAAAAAAAAGTTTTTGATTGATGTGAATTCTTGGACCACCAATGTGATTTTTAAAGTTGTATCGAAAAACCTCATGGCGGTGGTAAATATCATTGAGAGATTTTTTTAAGATCTCTTGTTTAAGCGGCCCACTCAAGGTAAGTACGAGGGGCATATTGTAAGTTGCTGATGGCCCTTCTAGTTGGTACAAAAACCATAGTCTTAACTGACTAAAAGACAGTGGGTAATCAGTCTGCGGTTCAATAGGCGAAATAGTATCTTGATACTCATGATCATTAGAAATATTTTTTAAATAGTCGATAATCGCTTGCTTATTATCTTTAATTTCTTGATTGATTTGAGCAGTTAAAATGCCCTTAGGGGCTCTGCATACCAACTGATCCCCATTCACTGCCAAGGTGATTTTTAATGCTCTTAATTTTGCAAATAGTTCTTCAAGTAAATTCATATCACCTGATGGTACATTAATAATATTACCAACTTATTAATATTAAATCGAGGTTTTTCCTTAAGGTTGGAAACTGAAATTTAAAGGGGCTAATAGTTTTTGGGGCTTAATAAATGCTGCGCTGAGTGTTTAAATCCTTTCGTGGTCATGGTTATTTAATCCGCCCCGCAAAAGTATTAAAGTAAATATATCTGCTCAATCTTCTTGATTATTTTTTCTTTCAAAAACTCTCAAAGATTACTATAATCGAAAAGGAAAATTAATTAATGCTTTAAATCCTATATTCTATAAATAATACTAGTTTTTAAAATATAGTAATTGATGGCTAATAATAAGGACTTAGAGATCAAATTCAACCTACGAAAAGTCTTTGCTCAGGCTGTTTATAACCCTATTCAAATATTATTCCCTACTCATTGAGCACAGGATTGTGAGTCATTGGACAGAATCGATCCGATCTTCTCGGGAATTCTTTACTTATTTAGATGGTTCCTTTTTACCCCTTTTTGCTTGGAAAAATATCTATCAGTATCAAAATATTGTGCGCTTTTTTAAACGCTTTGTTCAGGCAAATGCTATTGGTAAGCAACAAAGTGATGAGTGGTTTTTGAATAAATTAGCTCTTCAATATAGGGGTTTAAGAGTCAATTCGACGTTGGCATTAACTCGCTGGTGGCGACAAATTGATAGTATTTACTTCAACGGTTTACTTATGGTGTGCACTAATTTTAGGTTTAATAGATGATCGACCAGTTCTCCACCGATTGGCCAATGGGTGATGTGCTTATAAACCGACCCAAAACTGATGAAGTCTTGTGCTGGAAAATTAATCTGAAAGACATTAGTACCAATGAATTGGAAGGATATTACCAGCATATTTCAAAGGAGGATCTATTAAAATCTGACAAATTCGTTCATTTCGAGGATAAAAAGCGCTATATTGTCGCTCGCATGGGGATAAAAATCCTTTTAAAAAATCTAATTCATACAGATTATCAAATTGAAAAAAATGCATTTGGCAAGCCTTATGTCAAAAATTCTCCAATTAAATTTAACATGTCGCACAGCGGTGATTTTGTAATATTAGCTGTTTCAAGCGGTACCGAAGTTGGGGTTGATGTTGAAGCAATTCGAGATATTCCAAACTTAGAATCCTTGTACTTAAATACACTTCACTTTAATGAAATTTCTTACATGAAACATTTAGCTCCAGCGCTAATTTTAAGAAATTTTCTGCAAATTTGGACCCAGAAAGAGGCCATTGTGAAAGCTTTAGGTAAGGGTTTGAGCATACCCTTGGAATCCTTTTCAGTTCCGGGATTAGTCCTCCCATCCCCACCGAAAAAATTTATCAATATATTCTCTGAAAATTTAACTATTTTTGACTTAAACATCGATGAAAATCATGTTGGAGCGTTAGCGGTGTGCTCAAAAAATGTCAAGCTTATAAAAATTTCCTTAAAAATAAATAAATTGTCGCCAATAATTCACAAAATTTAAAAAAGATTCTGTTAGCATTATATTGCGGTAACCCTAACCCCTTAAGGAGAAAAAATGAAAGATAGTACTGTTGTTGAAGAAAATATTGATGGAGTTGCAACATTTTCTGGAGATAAGATTGATGAATGTGGAAAAATTATTTCGAATTCTATGAAATGGAGCGTTGCAGCTTCAGTTATTCCAGTTCCAACTTTAGACTTAATTGCAATTGGTGCTACACAAGCAAATATGATTGCAGAAATCTCCAAAGTGTATGGTAGCTCAATTCCTAAGGAAGCTGTAAGAACTACTATTTCCGTTTTACTCGGAGTTTTAGCCCCAGTTGGTGCATCGGCTATCGTAGTAAATGGCGCAATGAAATTCTTGCCTGGTTATGGAACTCTTATTAGCGGTGTTTCAATGGCTACTTTTGCAGCAGCATCGACTTACGCTATTGGTAAGATTTTTGTTGCTCATTACGAAGGTGGCGGCACATTCGCTGACTTTAAGCCAGAAGTAATTGCAGAAAAGTTAAAAGCTGAATTTAATGCAGCAAAAAATACAGTAAAAGCTTAATTTTTGGTTTTCATCTTCATCAAAATCCCTACTAACTTGTAGGGATTTTTTTAAATAAACTTTTTTATGCGAATAATTGTCATAGCTAATCTAAAAGGCGGGTGTGCTAAAACGACAACTGTAGTTAATCTAGCCTGTGGACTTGCAGAACTTAATAAAAAAATACTTGTTTTAGATATTGATCCCCAAGGCAACGCATCAAATTGGCTCAACGTTGCTTCTCCCTCTAAAGGAGCCTACAAACTTCTTACATCAACAGATGATCCTGCTTCTTTAGTTAGCAAAACATCGATCGATGGTATCGATATTTTGGATGCTTCTGTAGAGCTATCACAAGTAGAAAAATTTTTAGCAGGAGAATTGTCGATTGAAACAAAGTTAAAAAGACGTTTGACTACTCTATTTAAAAAGCAGCATTGGGATTTTGTGTTGATTGATACGCCCCCCACCCTAGGAATCTTAACTATTAATGCTTTTTCGGCGGCCACAGAAGTTCTAGTTCCAGTGACAACTCATGTAATGAGTTTATCGGGTGTTACACAGTTAATTTCAACTTTAAATCAAGTAAACGAATTTTTAAATCCAGATTTAGTAATTTCTGGTTTTATACCCTCTCGAGTTGATTTAAGAACTAAACACTCTCGCGAAGTCTTAGAAAAATTGAGGGAAACTTTTGGATCAAAAGTTTTTAAAACTATCATACGAGAAAATGTTTTACTAGCCGAGGCCCCTTCATTTAGAAAAAGTATTTTAAGTTATCGACCAAATTCAAATGCGGCTGATGACTATCGTAATTTAACAAAAGAAATACTAAATATTTAGGTCCGATATGATTAAAAAATCAAGAAGCACAATAGACTTCAATCCCCTAGCCGAGGTTGAATTGCCAGATACCAAAAGTAGCTTAAAAACTTCCGTCAAAAGAAAAAAAGTGGTAAAAAATATTGTTGATTCTTCTGCTTCATTGAAAAATATAGAAATTGGAAAAAATAAAAAATCTATTGCGAAGGTGGCGCCGAAAAAAAAGACTCCTTCTAACGATTTGAGCAACCTTACAACGCCAGATTCGGAAAGCTCAAAAGAAAATTTACAATCTAATACAAGTCCTTCTCCAGAAGTAACTAAAAAATCCTTGTCTGCACAAGAAGTTTTTAAAAATGAACTTCAACGTTGTGATTCAGAATTAAAGGAATGCACTATCGACGTTGAGGAAAAAAAAGTGAAGATAATTTTTGATGAGGAACAACGATACGCTGAAGGGCATAGAATAGTTGAAAAATGGTCGAAGATATCAATCTCTTCTTTCTTTATACCAGTACCTTTACTAGATTTTGCATTAGTAAGTGCTCTGCAGGTAAAAATGCTATATGAACTCTCAAAACTATATGGCATACCATTCAAAATGAATGCAGTGAGTTTGATTATTGGCAGCATATTAGGCGGTGGGGCGTCTTATTTTTTATCAGATACTTACACTGCTATAATTTCAAAGGTGCCGGTAGTAGGTCCGCCAATAGCGAGTTTTACGGTCCCTTCTTTAGCTTTTGCCACAACTTATGGTGTGGGTTATGTTTTTTTAGAACACTTCCATAACAAAGGTACTTTTCAAGATATTGAACTCAAACACTTCAAAGAGTCTATCAAAAATAAAGTTTCTGAAAAATATCAGTTACCTTTAAAAAAAGCTTGATAATTTGATTTTTGTTCGTATTCAACCTAAAGTACTATTTACTAAATAAATTATGTTCAAACATGAATTTCCACTACTCACTTTTTTACAAAAAGGGGATGTTGAAGAATTAAAAAAAACTGTTGCGTTATCTGGCACTGTCGGTTTAATTGCATCAGCTATCATAGCGATATTGAATGAATCTGCAATAGCACTTGCAAAAGGTGAGCCAATATTATTAGAGTTTATTATATTTGTGCCACTGATCATTTTTTTTATGATCATAACAAATAAGGCAACTGTTAGGTCAGTAAATTATTCACAACTATTAATTCATCAATTTAGAATCAGGGTAATTAGCGAGGTTTTTAACTCCAATTTACCCACCATAGACTCCGTCGGTAAAGTAAATATTTTACAAATTTTAGGTCGCGATGCTCAAACGGTTTCTTTATCCCTTCAAGTTATTGTTCAATTTATTAACTCTTCTACAAGTATTATTTTTATTTCATTTTATATTGCATACATTTCATTCAATTCGTTTTTGATTTTATTTTTCAGCTGTCTTGTAGTAATATATTTCAGTGTCAAATATGTTACCAAAATGGACTCTGAAGTTTACAAGTCTTGGAAAAAAGAATCCCATACCTTTGAATTATTGAATGATTTTGTTTATGGTTTTAAAGAAATTAAGATGAACTCAAGTCGAGGGTTCGATATAAGCCAAGAGTTAGTTAATCAATCTCGCCGTTCCAGTTCTTCAATGGCAAAAACTTATATTTCTCTATTGAGCTTTTTTAACTACTACACAATCTTTGCATATCTGATACTTGCCGTCATTGTTTTTGTTATTCCTGTAATGTCCTCTGGTCTGAATGAATCGACAACTGCTATTGTCACAGCTGCACTTGTCATGATTGGTTCCGTGTCAACTGTTATTAATAATGTCCCAACACTTTTGAATGCTAACGCAGCCGCAAAATCCCTTCTAGCTTTAGAAGATAGCCTAAATGTATCAGCCAAAGATCCTCAAAATAACCTTAATGAGCCTCTAGGTCCTTTCCAAAGTTTATTACTTAAAGATGTAACTTATGAATATAAAAAAATTGATCCCATACATAACTATTTTTTTGGACAGTTTACTTATGAGTTTTTGAGAGGTAAAACTTACTTTATTAAAGGAAGTAACGGCTCAGGCAAAACAACTTTAATGAAATTAATAGCTGGCTTACATGAGCCAACTTCCGGAAATGTATCTTTAAATGGTAATCATGTAATTCAACCAACATCAAATGGATATAGGGATTTATTTTCGACTGTTTTTACAGATTTCTATTTATTTAAAAAGCTTTATGGGCTCTATGAATCTTCGCAAGATGAAATTGATCAGTTAATTAACACTTTAGAGATGCAAGATCATTTTTCCTTGAAAGATGGGATTTTTTCTGATTTAAATTTATCTACTGGTCAAAAGAAAAGAGTAGCTTTAATTGTTGCTTTATTGGAAAAAAGACCAATATTGCTTTTAGACGAGTGGGCGGCTGATCAAGATCCAGAGTTTCGCCATTTTTTCTATACAGAATTACTCCCTGAATTTAAAAAACAGGGTAAAACCGTAATAGCGATATCACACGATGATAAATATTTTTATTTAGCTGACGAGTTGATATTCTTAGATAAAGGAAAGATAGGAAAACAAAGCAATGTTTAAAATTAGAGTTTCTCAAACTTTATCTAATTTCATAGATAAATACACTATTCCCCTAGTGGTTACTGTCATTTTGCTTTTTTCTTCCATTATTGTTTTTTGGAAGAATGTTATCTTATCAGTTCCCTCGGGTTTCATTGGTGTAATATATCGCCCACTAATAGGTGGAGTTGATCTTGAGGTAATTTTAAATGAAGGTGTTCATCTTGTAGCCCCATGGAATCAAGTTTTCTTCTATGACAATCATATCTTAACTCATGATATGACTATTGATGTCATGACTTCCGATTTGTTAAAGTCCCATGCCACTATTACTTTTCAATATCAAGTTGATAAAAATACTCTACCTTATTTACACCGATTTTTAGGGCCAGATTATTTAAAGAAAATTATTATTCCAACAGTTGAAACTGCTACGCGAAATGAGATTGCACAGTTAGATGCTTCCAGTGCCTATGTTGCAGATATCAAACTACTTTCTGAAAAAATTGCTAGTTCTGCTGATCAATTACTAATAAGCAAAATTAACCCGCCAGGCCTGACGGAAATTCGTTTAGTACGAATCCCTAATGTCTCTTTAGGAAAAATGACTTTTCCAGAGGATTTCCAAAAGTCAATTGAATCTAAGCTAAATCAATTACTACAAACTCAGTCTTATGAATATCGACTTAAAAGTGCTAAATTAGAGGCTGAAAGGTTACGTATTGAAGGTGAGGGTATTAAAAATTACCAGCAATTAATTCAATCGGGGCTAACTGATGGTTATCTCAAATATAAGGGTATACAAGCTACACAAGCTCTTGCTGAATCTCCAAACGCAAAGATCGTAGTAATCGGTAGTGCGGGAAGTGCTGGTTTACCTTTGGTTTTTGGAGACAGTGGAGTTACTCCGGGAGTTACTCCCAAAAAATAATTTTTACGCCGAATATAAATTATTTGTAAATTTTGACTTCGGCTTTATTATCCCCTCTTAAGGATTGAGATTGAAATATCTAAAGCGTGGGGTCTTGAAGTTAAAATTTAATCTCTTCTTCGTCCTCACTTAATTGATCTAAGACATTATTTTTTTGGTTTAAGGACCAAATCAAATTATCAATATAAGTAGCCAACTTTTCGGTAGTACTATTTTTAAATAGCATAGGTAATGGAATATTTAATTTAAATTTTTGATTAATACGCGTTACTAATCGAGTTGCAAGTAACGAATGTCCGCCTAAATCAAAAAAATCATCCTGAACATCAACTGCTTGAAGCTTAAGAACTTCAGCTATCAAAACGGCTACAATTTCTTCAGTAGCGGTTTTAGGTGTTGAGATAAATTCTAGGTTTTCCTCCGTAGGGAAAATTAATGCCTTTGTATCTAACTTTCCATTTGGGGTCAGAGGAAATGCTTCTAACAATACCCAATGCTTAGGCACCATATGGCTTGGCAACTGATCTTTAATCCAGATTTGGAGATCATCTAAGGAAAAATCTGCCATAGATTCTGGGACAAGAAAAGCTGTAAGTCTTTGGTTTTCTTTATTGATTTCTTGTACTTTAACTAAACACCGTTTTACTTGAGGATACCTTTGAATAACAGAGTCAATTTCACCAAGTTCAATTCGAACTCCTCCTATTTTAATTTGACGATCCATTCTTCTTAAGTAACTGAAGATACCTTGAGGCGAAGAAATTGCAATGTCGCCCGTTAAATAAAGTCTTGACCCTGGTGAAGAATCATAAGCATTTGGAATAAATTTTTCAGCAGTCAACCCAGGAAGATTATGGTAGCCATCCGCTAACCCCTTGCCCCCGATCAATAATTCTCCAGCTAACCCTTCAGGTACAAGATCACCATAAAAACCTTCTAAATAAAGCAGAGTATTCGCAATTGGTAATCCTATAGGAACATTTGAGTACTTCCCCTTGGTGCGGTTAACTTGATAAATAGCTGACCATATTGTCGTTTCAGTTGGTCCATATAGATTCCATATTCTGCCTTCATAATTTTGTAACTGTTCGGCCAGCTCTAAAGGAAATGCCTCACCCCCACACCAAATTTGATCTAAACAAGTATTATCTAAACCAGATTCAATCATCATTTGCCAAGAAGTTGGAGTTGCTTGCATAACCGAAATATTATGTTGCAAAACTACTTGATTCAACAACTGGCCATTTATTCTAATTGCTTGGTCTGCAAATACAATCCTAGCCCCAGAAATGAGTGGGAGATAAATTTCCAACCCTGCAATATCAAGGGAAATAGTAGTTATCGACAATATAGCATCATCTTTATTTAACCCTGGTTGATCTTTCATCGAAAGTAAAAAGTTAACCAACGCCCCCTGAGAAATTTTGACTCCCTTTGGATTTCCTGTTGAGCCAGATGTGTAAATGACATACGCCGTTTGAAGTTGAGAGGATTTAAATTGGATTGGGGTAGTGGGAAATTTAAATAAATTTTCAAGATTTAATTTAAGGACTTTATAACTTTTGAGGTATTCAAAATTTTCAGGGATTTCATTTGAATTTGAAATTAATAAAGTGGAGTTGCTATCATTCAACATGAAGTGAATACGTGATATTGGATAATCAGGATCAATCGGAATATAAACGGCCCCGAGCTTTTGTATCCCAAGCAAGGAAATAATTAGTAAAGGTGATCGATCAAGACAAACTCCGACAAAATCTCCTGGTTTAATATCAAAACCTATCAATTGATGCGCAAATTGATTCGCAAGTTGATTCAGTCTCGAATATGAAATTTGAATATTACCCATCACAAAAGCAATAGCATCTGGCATTCTATTGACTTGCTTTTCAAACAAATCAGGGAAAGTCAAATGTCCATCAGGATATATCTTTGTTAAATTATTTTTTTCAACTTTTGTATCTTCTAAGTTTTTTTGAGCAGCCACACTGCCCATCCAATTTCTTATGGATGCATTTGGATTAAGGCATAAATAACCTAATAAACATTCTAAATGCTGTAATAGAGTATCTATCTTATAGTCTTGAATTAAAGTAGAATCATACGAAACTTTAATTGGAATTTGTGCACCATTTGACGCTGTAATAGTTAATGGAAAATTAGTTTGCTCATGAACTTCAAGATTACTAATTTTTAATGATGCCGCCTGTTCATCTATAGCAGAGTCCATCGGATAATTTTCGAAAACCAATATGCTCTTAAATAATGGCTCTCGATTAGATACCCCACTACATTGTTGAATAGTTAAAAGTGGTGTATAGGCATAATGATTAATATCAATTTGTTGCATTAAAAGAGCAGTTAAGAAATCAAAAATTGAATCAGTAAGCTGTATTTTTACTCTTATTGGAAGCGTATTAATAAATAAACCAACTATTTCCTCTACGTGATTCAGCTCTGGAGGCCTTCCAGAAACAGTTGCACCAAAAACAATATCTTTAGACTGACTGTAAATGCTCAGTAAAATTGCCCATGATCCTTGAATAATTGTACTAATAGTAATTCTATGATCTTTAGCAAATTGATTTAGTGTTTCACTCAATTCTAAATTCATTTTTATTTTTGCATGTCGATAATTTGGCAACGAATCATCTTGATTAAAATAAGAACTATTAGCGATTCCAAGGGATGTGGGAGTATCGAACCCATCTAAATGCCTAGTCCAAAATTCCTTTGCCGCCTGCGTGTTTTGTTCATTAAGCCACTTGATATAACTTTGATATCTAGGAGGGCTGGAAATTATTAGTTCTTGATGTTTATCTTGATGAATATAAAAATGGAGTACTTCTTTCATGATAATTGGTAAACTCCAACCGTCCGTTAAGATATGGTGATGACTCCATAAAAACTGCCATCGATTTTTATCGACTTTAATCAAATAAAATCGCATCAAAGGAGCTGCATGAAGTTGATAATTTGTTTCTCTATCTTCCTTCAATAACTCAGACCACTTTTGCTCCTTATCAAAAATTTGGTAGTTAGTCCAATCTAGCTCTTCGTAGGTAAATTTAGCTTCATTTAAAACGACCTGATGAGGTACTAAAGCGCTTTCGTAAAATACTATCGTTCTTAAGCTAGGATGTCTGTTAATTACTTTTTCCCACGACTTCATGAATACAAGACTATCAAACTCACCGTGCATTTCACAACTCATCTGAATAATATAGGCTCCTGAACCAGAGCTAAACTGGCTATGAAATAACATGCCCTCTTGCATTGGTGTAAGAGGAAAAATATCTTCTATATTTTGCTGATATATATTCTTTAGATCTTCGTAATTCTGGTCTTCTAATATTGCAAGAGGAAAGTCTTGATTGGAGTACCCATTAGGATTGTGGTCTTTACAATGCTCGATGATTCTAATTAGTTCAGATTTATACAGGTTAGCAAATCTTTCAATATTTTTTGATAGATGTAAATTTACGCTGTAACTAATTTGCAAATGAAATTTTTTATTTGATATTCTTGTATTAATATCTAAGCTAGCTTGACGGCTGCTAGAACTTCCTATATCCATACCGGTATCTCCTGTAGCTTCTCTCAGAATAAATTCACCTAAGCCAGAGCTATCAAGTTGTCCTAAATAATTAAAACTAATAGAATTTAACGGTTGATATGTGAGCGATTCACGGATTTTTGAATCAATACTTAAATATCGTAAAACGGCGTAACCCAGCCCATGCTGCGGAATGGCTTGGTTACCACTTTTAATTCGCTGTAAAGTGTCCCCAATTTCCTCAAAAGGCAAATAAAGTAGCCTTACAGGGAATGCAGATGTAAACCACCCCACGGTCCTACTAACATCTATATGTGGAAATAACTCTTCTCTGCCATGCCCCTCAGAGATAATTAAAAAATCCTGTTGTGAAGTCCATTTTCCTAATGCTAAGGTAAGTGCAGAAAGTAAAATATCATTAATCTGAGTTCGATATGCGCGGGGCACTTCTTTAAGCAATGATTTAGTCAATTCTTCATTTAAACTGAGCTCAAAGTTGGATATTGATTCATAGGTATTTTTTGATTGGTTATACTCCAAATCAAAAGGAACTGGTTGAATATCTCCTGAGAGTTGCGTTTGCCAAAATGGTAATTCATTTTGTACCTCTTGAGATTTAGCATACTCCTTTAATTGAAAAGTCCAATCTCCAAAAGAACTAGTTTGATGTTCTAAAGTAAGTACTATATTTTTTGATAACTGTTTTAGTAATACCTCTAAGTCACTAATAAGTATTCGCCAAGATATACCATCAATAACTAAGTGATGAATCACAATAAATAAGGCATCAGGAGCGGCATTCCCCATTTTAAAAAGGGCAACTTTGATTAATTTTCCATGCTCAATATCAAGATTTTTTTGAAGTCTCGAACAAGTCTCCAATATAATTTGAGAAGAATCTACTGATGTCGAATTTTTTAAATCAATTACATCTACTTGAAAAGGTTCAATTGAAGAGAGAATTTTAGTATCAACAAAGTTTTTATTTTTTTCTTCTATAGAAAACCGTACTCTTAGTAAATCATGATGAGCTAGTAATTTTTCAAATGCTAGCTCAAGATGATTTAATGGAATATTTGGCTGAATTTCAAGAAAAACTGACTGATTAAAATGATTTAAACTACTTTTAAAATTTTCAAAAAACCAATATTGAATAGGACTTAAATCAAAGCGTTCCACTAATTTTTTCGAATTATTAATGGCGGGATTTCTAATTGTAATTATTTTAATTAAGTTTGCGATAGTCTGCTCTTGAAATAATTGCTTCACTGTAACAGATAGCCCCTGATTATTTAGGCGACTTACAATTTGAATACTTAATATTGAATCGCCCCCTAGATTAAAAAAATTATCGTTGATTCCAACTTGGGATAAATTTAATACATCCATCCAGACTTGCGCAACTCTTCTTTCAAGATCTGTTTTTGGAGAAATTAGCTCTGTCGAGTCATCTAAAAATTCAGGCTTGGGTAAAGCATTGATATCTAGTTTACCGTTTGCAGTGTAGGGTAATTCTTTGATGAAACAAAAACCCGAAGGAATCATATAGTCAGGCAATACAAATTGCAGCTGTTGCTTTAAGTAAGCAACATCTAAGGTTTCATCCTTGAATACAACATAGGCATAAATTCTATTATGCTTTTCGTGCTGCGTTACTAAAACTGTAGCGGCCTTAACTGAATCAATATTGGTTAAAGCATTTTCAATTTCATTTAATTCAATACGAAAGCCTCGAATTTTTACTTGATTATCATTCCTACCCTTATATTGAAGATAACCGTCATTTGACCATCTAGCAAAATCACCAGTTTTATAAAGTCGCTCGCCTAGTTGGTTACTAAAATGATTAGGTATAAATTTTTCAGCTGTTAAGCTGGCTTGATTGATATATCCTCGTGAAACTTGTTTACCACCAATATACATTTCACCCATTGTGTTTTTTAAACTTAGAGAAAGAGTGGAATCCAATAAGAATATTTGTGATAAACCAATCGCTTTACCAATTGGAACTGCATCTAAATTTTGATCTTTTGTAGCTGCATATGCCGTGCACATAATCGTTGTTTCAGTTGGGCCATACTCATTAATTAAATTCACATTAGGAATTTTTTTATAATGACTATTAGCTAAGTCTGGCGGTAGCGCCTCTCCCCCAAGAATAACTGTCTTTAATGATGCGTTTACATCTTCATCTAATAAATTTAATAATGGTCTATATAGTAAAGGCAAAGAAACCAAATGCGAAACTTGAACTTCACACATTCGTTGATGAAGTCTAAAAGGATCACTAACCAAGGAAGTTTCTTCTAAGTGAAGCGTCCCACCTTGGGATAAAACCCAAAAAATATTGCCTGATGCTATATCAAAAGCATAAGGTTGAAGTAGTAATAAACTACTTACTTTAGACGGGTAAAATTGACTTCTAGAATATAAAAATGCGTCTAAATTTTCTCTTGTTACCCCAACACCCTTCGGGGTGCCTGTCGAACCTGATGTAAAAATTATATAAGCTAATGATTCGGACAGATTTATCCAACTTGGATTTTCACTACTATATTTTTTATAATCTAAGGAATCATAAGACTTCAACAACACATCTGTGCTAATTTCAATATCAAAAAGCTTTTTTTGGTAAATCATCAATTGAGCGCTAGATCCCTGCAACATGGCATCGACTCGCTCTTTTGGAGTACTGCTTAGGATGGGTAGATAAGCACCGCCTGCTTTTAAAATTGCTAGCATGGTAATTACCATTTCTAAACAAGGCTCAAATAAAATTCCTACCACAACTTCACTTTTAACCCCTAGTTCCCGTAAAACTCGCGCATGCTTATTAATTAATTGATTTAATTTTTCGTAACTCAAACAAGTATTTTGGAAGGTTAATGCAATTGCTTCAGGTTGATTTTTTGCTATATTTTCAAATAGTACTTGCGCAGAAGTTGGGCAACCCTGCATCAAGGGGGGATTAAAGCCCTTTGTAATCTGATCATACTCATCAAGACTTAGTAAGGAATTTTCTAAAACTGGTTTATATGGATTATTAACCATACTCTCTATAAGAGAAATGTAATGATTTGATAAATTTTCTATGGTGCTTCTTTTAAAAAGATCTGAGTTATATTCTAGACATCCTTGTAATGTGCCATCAATTTCTTCTATTGACAAAGTTAGATCAAATTTAGCAGAAGTAATCTCCGGCTTCAAAGGTCTCAGCTTTAAATCAGAGTCAATAAATTTCTGAGTTGATGGATTCATCAGAATGAACATTGTTTGAAATAATGGTGCATAACTTAAACTTCGCTGAGGCTCAACTGCTTCAACAATACTTTCAAAAGGTAGGTCTTGATTCATGAAGCCATTTAGCATACTTTGACGTATTTCAGCCAGCATTTGAACCGTCTGAAGAGACTTCTTGAAGAGAAAACGAATAGGAAGAGTATTAACAAAAAATCCAATCAATGGATTTAATTCAGTACGATTTCGGTAAGTCACCGGCGTGCCTATCACAACGTCGTTCGTATTTCCATATTTTGCAAGAAGCGCAGCATAAGCAGAAAATAAAAACATGAAAATAGTGGTGTCTGTGCTTAGCGCCAATGATTTAATTTTTAAAAAAAGATTTTTGTGAATCACAAAATCAAAATGTTTCCCACAGTGTCCTTGAATTGCTGGTCTTGGGAAATCAATCGGAAGATCAAGAAGAGCCGGAGCATGCTCTAAATTACTTTTCCAATAATTTATGTACGATGTTTGAAGCGCAGAAGTGTGGTTTTTCTCTTGCCATTTAGCATAGTCAGAATATTGTAATGGCAAGACTGGAAATGAAATAATAGATGACTTTAAAAAGCTTTCATAAAAGTAAATTAATTCTTCTTGGAAAATGACCATCGAGAATTCATCAGCGGCAATATGATGAAAAGTTATAGATAAGGCAAAATGATTTTCCTTGATTTTATATATTGCAGATCTAAATGGTATTTCATTTCGCAAATCAAAAGGTTTCGAATTTTTCTCATTCAGCCAATCTTGCAAGCCAACATAGAAGTCTTCACCTAATTTGTTTTCTTCAATACTTAATTTAAATTTAGGATAAGATACTCTTCTAGCCTTTGGAACTCCATCTTGTTCATCAATAATAGTTCGTAATACCTCGTGCCGCCCCAAAATTTTTAAAATAGCCAATTCTAATTTTTCTAAATCAAGATTTCCGAATATTTCGACTGCAATAGATAGATGGTAATTAGCATTTGGACCTTCCAATTGATCTAAAAACCAAAGTCTTTTTTGTGAGAACGAGAGTGGGGCATACTCCCTCTCTTCTTCTGAAAAAGCATAGATATTATTAAGTAATTGACTATCTTGAATTTTAGAATCTATATATTGACTTAACTTATCAATGTCAGGATTATCAAATAGTGCCTGTAAAGGAATGTCCATTAAAAAACTGTCCCGAATTTTCGCAACAATTTGAACAGCCATCAACGAATAACCACCTAATTTAAAGAAATTATCATAAACTCCAATCGGTTTAATATTGAGAACCTGAGTCCAAATTAAGTGTAACTTCTCTTCGGTGGTTGATCGGGGTGCAATATACTGATTAAGTGCTACATCACCATAAAAATTTGGTAGTAAGTTTCTATCAATCTTGCCGTTTGGGGTTAAAGGTAAATTTTCTAACTGATGAATACTATTTGGTAGCATATATATTGGTAATTGAGCCTCTAACATTTTTTTTAGATGCTCTATAAATGCTTGCTTTTTTAAATATTCACTAGGATTATTCGCATAATCACTTATATGCGCCGATTCTGAACTCTTAGATGACAAATTTGGGAAAAACTCTAAGCCCGTTGATTCAAAAATATGACCGGGAGGTATAAATAGGGCATCTATGGCAAAACAAGGATTTTCAATAGTCCAAATAGAACTCAATTTTAAGTTGAAATGTTTTGCTAAATTAAAGATTTCACTTGGCTCCATAGCCAAATTTTTATTAAATATTGCTAAGTTAGATGCGGTTGGTAATTGGGATTCTGTATCAAGGTCATTGTTATTGAGCCACATAAGCACTTCAAAGTCTTCAATAAGTCGAGCGTTAGGTATATTTTTAATGAGCGTGGGTTCATTAATATTGATCAGAATCTCTTTCAATGAATCTAGCGTTAATTGTTGCTGACTAAAGTCATAGCTCACTAAAGATAGTTCGTGAGCTATTCGCTGATGAGTTCGATCAATACTGATGATTACGTCATAACGAAATTTATTCATTTCATTCTTGTGAGATTCTTCTTTGAGTGAAAAAAGAATACTTTTAATTTCAGGAAATTGTAGATATAAAGCCCCAAAAAAAGTACTATCTAACATTAACTCGTCTTCTCGGGATACTCGAGTTTGGACACGCTGTTTAAATAGATTACGGTCCAGATCCTCAGTCGTTTGATGAGCAATTACTGATGCAATTTGTAACTCTAGCAATGATTTACTGCGAATATCAGTTATAAATATTTGACCGCCATTATCTACTTTTTCAATGACTTGTTTTATGACTTCTAATAAATATTCCACATTTGGAAAAAAATGTATGACAGAGTTAATGATCGCGGTATCAACTGATTTAGCTTCACTTAATAAAAAATGATTCGTAGATTTAAGAATCAAATTTACATTTGCAATCTTCAAAGAAGATATATCTTGATTAAGTGTTTCTATGACTGATTGTGAAAATTCAATCCCTGTATAGCTATGAACCTTGGGAGCAATTTTCAATAATAAGAGTCCTGACCCACAGCCAATCTCTAAAACATTTTTTGGCTCGTAACTTAAAATCTTTGTTGCTATTTCATTAACCCAAGCTAAAATCTCATGGCGAGGTATAGGCTTACCAGTATAGCTACTTATCCATCCCCTCAGATTCTCATCGAAACTAACTTTAGTATCAGAATTCGAATGTGTTTTTTCCCATAAAAGTCCCCAATTTTCCAATAACTTTGAATGATGTTTTATATTGAAGTTGTCATAACTCAACTTTTTATTAGTTTCAAAAAAAGCATTAATCATCCATTGTTGGTCTGTTGATTCCTGACAGACTGCAACGGAGTTTTGAACCAAAGGATGAGAATTAATGATAGATTCTATTTCACCTAACTCAATACGAAAGCCGCGTACCTTTACTTGAAAATCAGCTCGTCCAATAAACTGAATTTGACCGTTGCTCGATCTGCTTGCCAAGTCACCGGTGCGATAAATTCTTGCTCCAGGATTTCCACTATAGAGATTAGGGATGAAGCGCTCAGCAGTAATAGCAGGCTGATTTAAATAACCACGACTTAAACCATCTCCGCCGATGAAAAGCTCCCCCGGAATACCTAAAGGACTTATTTGAAACCGAGAATTAAAGATATATATTTGTGTATTTGCAATAGGTTTGCCAATTGATGTACTTGCTGTACTACTTTCATCATGAGCCCTCAAACAATGGCGTGTTGACCAAATTGTGGTCTCAGTAGGTCCATAAAGATTCCAAATCTCAGCGCCTGTATTAATTAATTTTTCAGCAAGGTCCGCTGTGAGAGCTTCACCTCCACATAAAATTTTATCTACTGGAGGACTTATTTGATCAGAAACTGAAAAAAGAAGTCTCCATGTGGTTGGTGTTGCTTGAATAATGTTTGCTTGACTATTAAGTATCAAATTATTCAATTTAAAACCATTACTACTAGCATCTTTTGGTGCAAGAAAAACTCTTCCACCAGAAATTAAAGGTAAGTACAGTTCTAATCCTGCTATATCAAATGAAATGGTTGTTAATGCTAGAAATGTATCTTCTTTTTTAATCCCTGGATGTTGAGTCATTGATTGTAAAAAATTTACAAGTGAGAAATGGGATATTTGAACTCCCTTTGGATTACCAGTAGAGCCAGAAGTAAAAATGACATAAGCTAAACTTTGAGGGAAAATTTTACCCGCAGAACTTAAGAAGTTGTTTTTATTTTGAAATGAATCGTGTCTATGAAGATTGATATTTATCGAAACTACATTTGCTTCAAGATCATTCACTAAATATGAAGTTTGTTCATCAACCAAAATTAAATTGAGTTTTGCGGAATTTACCATTCCTTTAATACGCGACATAGGATAGCTTGGATCAATCGGAACATATGCAGCACCTGTTTTTAAAATTCCTAGCAATCCAATGACTAGAGAGATTGATCTCTCAGTACAAATGCCAACAAGTTTTTCTGGAACGGCACCCTGCTGTTTCAAAAGAGCAGCCAATTGCGCTGCGCGGATATTTAATTCACTATATGAGATTTGTCCGAATTCATCATGAAGTGCAACTTGGTCAGGAAATTCAAAAGCTTGTTTTTCAAATAGCGTACAAATATTATCTGTCTTATAAAAATTTTGCTGAGTTGCATTGAGATTTAAAACTAAATTATTTAATTCGTCCTCTCTCATTAATGAGTATTCATCTACCGCTTGATTAGGATTTGTAATAAACTCTTCAATCAGTTTTTTAAAATGTGATACGAATCGATCTATAGTGGCTTCTTTAAATAAGTCAACGTTGTACTCTAATTCACCTTGTAGTTCAGATGACTGCTCTTCAAGTTTCATAGTGATATCAAACATCGCTGTTTGAGTTGCTAAAGGTAAAGCGCTTAATTTTAAGTCCCCTATTTTCAAACCTGATCGATCTTGATTTTGATTTTGAAGAATAAACATCACTTGAAAAAGCGGTGAAAATCCTGAATTACGGGGAGGTTTAATAGTCTCTACTAATCGTTCAAAGGGCAAATCTTGATGTTCATATGCCTCTAAACATGTTTCTTTTATTTGTTGAATAAGTTCAAGACCTGTGATTCCAGGTTGAAAATCCGCTCTAAGTACTAAGTTATTTACAAAAAAGCCAATCATGCCTTCTAATTCTTTATGATTTCTATTTGCAATTGGCGAACCAATGACGATTATTTTTTGTCGAGAATAATGCGATAGCAAAGTACAAAATACGGCCTGTAAAACCATAAAAAGAGTAGTGCCAGTTTGCTTGCAAAGATTTTTTAAAGCTTCTAAATTCGGTCTATCAATATCAAAGAAGATTGTATTTCCATTAAATTCTTGTTTAAGAGGACGAGAGTAGTCAGTTGGAAGTTCTAAGAGTGAAGGAATACCTGCAAGCTTATTTAACCAATATGATTTGTGTTCCTCAAACTTAGACCCCGTCAATAATTGTCTTTGCCAATGTGAGAAGTCGGCGTATTGAATCGGTAAAGCATCAAGCGGAGAAGGCTTATTCTGTAAAAAGGCTTCATATAGAACACATATTTCTCGAAGAAGCACATTGCCATTTGACCATCCATCTGAAACAATATGATGAATTACTAACAACAAAATATGTCTCTCTTCAGAAAATTTAATTACCATTAATCGAATTAAACAATCTTTCGTCAAGTTAAAACTCTTTTGACTGAATCCTGAAGCTAATAATTTAAATTCATTTTCTTGCGATGACTTAGATAACCCCTCTAAACTAATTTGGGCAATTTGAATTTGTGAATTTTTATTAATAATTTGAAATGTTTCACCATTCTTAACTACAAAATTTGTTCTTAATGATTCATGCCGATTAACAATTTCAGAGAAGACATTTTGCATTATTGGAAAATCAACAGGCCCGTCCATTTGAATAGCTATTGGCATGTTATAAGTAGCGCTTGGACCTTCAAGTTGATCCAAAAACCAAAGTCTTTGTTGTGCAAAAGACAATAATTCTTGCTCATTTGGATTCGATCTTCTTCTAATAATCTGGTTTTCTTGAACCGATGAAGTATTTGTGTTTATGGATCTCAACTTTTCCAATAATGCTCTTTTTGATGGAGAAAGGGAACTCAACCTAGCTGCTAAAAAATCGCTCATATCATTGTGGTTTTGATGTTGTTGTTGATTATGTTGTAATTAAAATTATATAATTTAACCCAATAAATTAAGTTCATCT
>Ga0114973_10000244_pt1 | contig 39732 bp, 86 predicted proteins | sample M_140807_MF_Meta_FD_87025 | JGI IMG/M metagenome (GOLD analysis project Ga0114973, IMG submission 87025) | Freshwater microbial communities from Lake Montjoie, Canada to study carbon cycling - M_140807_MF_MetaG | ecosystem: Environmental > Aquatic > Freshwater > Lake | place: Lake Montjoie... | reverse complement strand
TCATGATTGAATTCGACAGACTATCACGCAACACATCACGATCCATTTTTCTCTCCACAGTATTTTATTTTGTTCAGTTTATAATGAACAAATGAATAAATCAATACTTAAGATTGTTTATTCCACAACGCTCGCACTCGTTCCCATTCTTTGCGGTCGCAGTCGTGACCAAGAGGCTTCCACATGCCTTGCGGATTGTGCATTCGTTCCCTGTCATCATTTCCAAATTCTTCTTCAAGTTCTCGTTCAATAAGAGACCTAACATTAGGCGGAAACTTATCCCAGTTAGCGATAAGCCAATCAGCGCATTCGCCAACAATGTAAGTCATTCGCCCGAGGCAGTACCGAAAAGCAGAAGTCGCCATCAGCCCGTTCATACCCCATGCTTCTTCGATAGTCAATTCTGGTTTAATCTTTTTCACTTTTTATCCTCTGGAACTGCAATTATCACACATTTTTGATCTCTAGGTAAAGATTTTTCACATTGTTTTAGGGCATCTGTTGCTTGCGTGAATGAATCCGGGCAAAGTGCAATAAGCAAACAAACAGTAATTACTATGCCACCTAGAAAACCTATAAGACTTACAATATCTTCTTTCATATCAAATTCCTCGATTAATCACTTCAAGCATAAATTTAATGCGACCGGGGCAATTCCATCGGTCAGAGATATACCAAAACTCAGCCTTTATATCATCCATATTTTCGGTATTTTCTACATAATACGCATAGGTTTTATAGGTTTTTCCGGATTCAGTTAGTTCAGGATCAGTCTTACGAAACCATTCTAATCTTTTTAGCAAATGCTTCTTACACTTCTGAAAATGACTTAGATAGTTATCACGAGCAAACCGTTTGAAAGCTAGATTAATGTTACGATTGATTTCTTGTGGTCTCATTCTTTGACCCTTTCTGCCAGCATTGCATCGGCCATTTTGTACGCCCATGCCGCAATTTCACTCTCGGTGTAATTTTCGATTCCTACAGCCGCCAAACAGGTGATTTTTCTGGTCAGAATGTTTGCACACGCCTGACGCTCAGCCGCCGTCGCCGCTGCCCAAACATCTTCCGCAATAAGCCTCATTGTAACCGCTAATACGGTATCTTGCATACCAAGACTCGCCCAGTATTGTTCAAATGCTTCGCTTTTATTCATTCTTCAATTCCAAAGTGTTCTTTAATTAAAGAGACACAATAATCATGAGATCTTGGATGAATGTCTCTTGTGTCGTCATCGAGTAGGTCAATACATCCCTGCAAAATCAACTCAGCGAACTTCTCTTCAAACGATACAGGATGCCCAAAATCTGGACTTACCGCAGTAGCATCCCAAGCCTGTTCAGCAAGTTCTTTAATTCGCTCATTCATTCTTTGTTCTCCAAAAACAGTTTGACTTGTTTCATTTTTAATCCACAACGCTTTGCGATAACAGACAAACCCATATTATGCTCCACTCGCAGGTGGGCGATCATTAGCCTTAAAGCCAATGTCTCTGCACTTTTTGCAGCGTTGGTGGCATGGGACGCAGCATTAGAATGCAGATTATATAACTGAACTTCATTCATTCTTCCTCCTTAATGCCAAGTTTCAATTTAAGGGCATCTATCGCTTACGGGAATAAATCCGGGCGAAGTGCAATAAGCAAATAAACCATAGCTACTATGGTAGCTAGAAAACCTATAAGGCTTACAATATCGTCTTTCATATCTAAGATTCTCGTTTCAATTTATAAGTCAATTATAGGATACTTTCACTTAGAAGACAACCATTCCTTCCCCAGCTTTTTCCTGACTAATTCATCGTCTTCCATGATGGCACTATCAAGATATTCACTGTAGCATACCGCGTAGACACTGGCTATATCCTGAGCAATGAATTCCACCGCTTCTTTCTCCGGCCATGGAGCCCTTTCAGAGATCACATCAATGCGATCTAGAATTTCCTTGATGATGCGGTCATCAAGCTCGATTTCAATTTTCATTCTTCAATCCTCATTTCAATTTATAAGTCAATTATAATCTATAAATTAAAAAAAGTAAACAACTTTCTTTCTTGTAAAATCAATAACTTAGGTTATGCGGAAGTGGTGTCTGGAAAAAGAGAAATATAGCGTTGTTTCAATTCCATCTTTGGCGACAAGAAATGATTAACGTGACCAACTTTATTGAGTCGCAATCCATCTTCATATTCTTCTGCAAAATCCAGATAAGGAATTAAATCAATGTTCGAACCGTCACCCCTGATCTCTACTGGACGCCGAACGCAATAGTGATCAAAATCAGCAGGGTTACTAAGATGTTCTCCAATAATCGCCTTTCCATTTTTCAACACAAAAATTTGAATATTCATAAGGTGTTCCATTTAGTCATTATTCTTCCCCTCCGCCTTTTCAAGCCAATGCATTACCGCTGCTAAATTGCACGACCTCAATTGCGCTCTCCGTGCCGCATAAAATGCCTCTTGCGTTCGCTCCACATACATTTTCTTCCACTCGGCACCATAACCCCGCTCGGCGGCACGGGCTTGATCTTGAGCAAGACGTTCCCACGTTACTTCTGCAAGTAGAATTCGTTCGTTCATTCTTTAACTCCAAAATGTTCTTTTAGTTCATCAAGAGTTTCAATCAGTGTTTTGTTTTCAGTCATTATTCTTCCCCTCCGCTTTTTCAATCCACTCTATCGCATTCGTCGCCAGTTCTTCCACCTCCTCCGCTGCCCTCAACGCCGCCCACGCCACGTCCGCCGCCTGTTCCGCCGCCGCCGACACCTCCGTCGCCTGAACCGCCTCCCACGCTGCGTCCTGCGTTCTCTCCGCGCACATCTTGGCCCACGCCTCACCGTAACCCTTCTGGTCGGCGTAAGACTGGTGTTGGGCTAAACGTTCCCATATTTCATCAAGTGTCATTATTACTCTCCATCCGATGGCAAGAATCACATCGAGTCGTAATCCAACCATCATTTCTGTTCTTGCCTTTGTTACCACAAATTTCACAGATACGCCTACTCATGGATTCAGCCATTGTGATCAGTCCGAGGATATATTCATCTCCACCGTCAATATAGAACCTAAGCTCACCAAACTTTTCTTTGACTTGCATAACGACGACTTGAGGAGCATCACCGCCTCGACCATATACTATATGATTCTGAATGTGACCGCATAGAAAGTTGATAAGATCATACCATCCATCGCCACAGTCAAACCCCCAACACATAGCAGTTTCTTGGGGAGAACCGTTTCTCTGAGCAAAGAGTACAGGATACTTTTTGCACAGTCGTTCATCTAGTTCTGGACTCATTCTTCAATTCCTTCAATTCCAAAATGTTGTTTTAAAAGATTAGGATATTCACTGGCAGGAATTCTATGATCTATAAAATCTTGAATAACTATGCCGCATTCCTGCACAATCAATCGAGCAAAATCTATGACCTCTTGTTGATCTGCGTACCCCGAAACAAAGTAGTTCGGGGGTGTTTCGTTATCTATGTAGTTCAGCAAATGCGCCTTCAATCCAAGTTCAATAATTCGTTTATTCATTACGTTCCACCTTTCTCTCCACTGTACTGTTAATGATCTACCAGTAGTATAAACAATGTCAAAACTATCATTCGCAATGTATTTCCGATTGCGGTTGCAATTTACATATTCGCCTCGATCATCATCAATATAAACCTGTCGCATCTGGGTGAAGGTATGATCCACATTACCATCAACGACGACTCGGGTAGTAATTTTGCGTTTGGTCATTCTTCAATCCTTGTTTCAATTTATAAGTCAATTATAAGCTATAGCTTATAAAACGTCAATAATTTTTTTTAATACCAAAACGATCTTTAATCACACTAATAGGATGCGGATATTCTTCACCGGGAAGACGCCAACTGTATGGTGTAATGATATCAATGCAGTCTTGAATAATCAACTCAGCGAATTTCTCTCTGTCAAAGAAATAATAACCAACTTCTTTGGTTTCTGCCTGTTCTGCAAACTTTCGAATTCGTTCGTTCATCGTAATTCCTTAATTTCAAATCGATCTTCACCTCTCTCACGGATTCTATGGGCAACAACGTCGTCAGTTATGCCAAATAACTGCGCCTCCTCATCCGCTATCCGAGCGCACGCCTCGCGCTCCTTCTCTCGTTCTTCTTTCAGTCTATCAGCAAACTTTTCTGCAAGAGCATCAAAGAATAATTTAGCACTCTCTTCAGCATCTCCTTCAAATACCATCACACCACTATTGAAATCAAGTCTTCCAACTTCGTGATCTCCATTGTGAAACACAACATTATAATCTGGTTTCAAATCAAAAAGAGAAAGGGAGTTAGTATTAGTTTCTGCCACTAAGTCCTTGATATTCATCATAGGATAATCAGTAATTTCTGTATTTTCTTTCATAGATTCTTTGCCTTTATTCTGTTCTTCCATCCAGCGAACAGCCATCATAAAGATATGGAGTTCGCTTAGACGATACGCAGGATAGTTAGAAAAACGCTTAAATGCTTCTAGGATTTCTTCTTCGGATAGTTCTTTCATTTCTTTCATAGATTCTTTGCCTTTTTTAAGGATCAACTCAACAAATCGTTCAGTTTGTTGCCACGCTTCTTCGGTAGCCATTCCTAATACATAGGATTTGATTCCGGCTTGAATTGCGAGGTCTTCGATTTCTTGTCTTGTCATTTTTTGCGTAATACCTCGGTTAACTGATCAATGACCAACTGTAAATCTTCTCTTGTTAGATACATATCAACTTCAATATCTGCTACATCGTCAGCATTTTCATTTAGAATAAGCACAAACAACTTTCCATCGTCCCTAACATCTCTAATCGACAGATCCACATATCTGTTATCTACATCATATACACACTTTGAAAGTAAGATCGTTGGCGTTTTCATTATGAACCTCTTAATCTAAAGATTTCTTTACATAATTTTTGATTTAACTCAGACACCTTGGCTTCCAGTTCTTCAATCCTGTTAGCGGCTTCAGCGATACAAGCATTTGCCACACCATCATCAGACTGAACATCTTCTGATAGGATTCGAAGAGCTTTGATGAGAGTCTTAGATTTAGTCTTCATTTTAACTTACTCCATTTTACCAAATGGTTAATAATGTCCATTGTCTCTTCACCAAGAGGAGTGCCACCTCTGGTTTCTTCCCAATGTCTTTTTGCGTCTTCTAAAGAAAGATTTCTACACCCCGCTTGAATTCGTTTAATCCCATCAGAACAATCAAGATAAACAAAGTAGTATCCATCAGATCGTCTGATTCCATATACCCGAGCGTCACCATCTACATAAGCGTTACCGGATACCTGAGCGTTACCAAATACATAAGCGTTACCAAATACATAAGCGTTACCATCTACACAAGCGTTACCGGATACCTCAGCGTCACCATCTACACAAGCGTTACCGGATACCTCAGCGTTACCAAATACACAAGCGTTACCATCTACACAAGCGTTACAAGATACCTGAGCGTTACCATATACCCAAGCGTCACCGGATATCCGAGCGTTATCAAATATCCGAGCGTTACCGGATACCTCAACGTCACCGGATATCCGAGCGTTATCAAATATCCGAGCGTTACCATATACCTGAGCGTTACCATATACCTGAGCGGTAGGATCGACATAGGCACTGGCTTCTACCTTAGCTGTGTCTGCCACCCAACCGCCTCCATTGGAGTGCTGATGAGCAGCTACCGGTCCATTACCGTCCTGAAAGTCATATGTAGTCATTTTTTCACCAAAAAATTGTATGATAAAGCCATAGACTGAACTTCTTCTGATAAATTTCGAAGAGCTTTGATGAGAGTATTAGAAATAAAAGTTTTCATCTCGCATCCAACGAGGTTCAAACCAATTGAGAGTCGTCTTCATAGCAAGAAGATGATTCTCAATTTCGACAATATCTTTTTCTTTGTCGCTGGTAAAGATACCAAAAGAATTGCCATTTCGATTGCGGTTATCTAGTTCCATCTCAAGCAAGGCAATAGCGTTCTTAATTTCATCGACCACGATTCGGTCGACCTGATCTTCATCTAGTTTAATCATTACTTCCATTTTAATCTCCTTTTAGAGTACAGGTGGTATGTTTTGGATCGAGCGCCTTGTTCAATATGCCACCTTTACTAAAGCATTCTTGTTCAAATGCTTGTTCAAATGCTTGGGCTTTCTGCTCGCAGTCCTTGCAACCGTTAATCGATACATACGCAATAGTGCCAAGAAAAAGTATACATAGTATAAACAATGTTGAAAGAAATGAAAGCACAAATCCAAACAACCAGTCATACCACCTAAAGTCAAGCAATGAATCGTAATCTCGATCTAACCGAGCTGTTGTCATTATTAGGAAATAGCACAAAAAGAAAATACCAATAACAATCGTTTGTACGCATTCAGCAAAAGACCACAAATTAATCACTTTGACCCCCTTGCGCGGATTGCATCGGCGCATTCTGACAGTTTCCACATCGTGCTCATGATGGCATTGACTCGGTCGTATTCTCCGCGCAGCGCGTAGTCTTTGGCGAACTGTTCGTGGCGGGCGATTTTGCCGGCCAGAATGTTCGCGCACGCTTCGCGCTCGGCGGCGGCGACTAGAGCGGCGAAGCGTTGAATGTCTGCGTCAACCCCAGTGAAAATATGCTGAGGTTTGTAGTTGAAAAATCCGACGATTTCTACATCGAACCCCGCCTCCTGCGCCAGCCGAATCACATCTTCTCTATTCATTTGATGCTCCAAATTTCTCAAGGTTTAGACAGTCATTATCGCGCAAAGCACGGATGACTGCAAGAGCAATACCGTAAGCATTCCGACCTGTATCAACGCCCCACTGAGCAGCTTTAGTGCATTCGATTATAATCTTTTCATCTAGAATCATAGAACGCTCAATAATATCTTCAGGATTGCCTACACGCTTTAGATAGGCTGTCCCACCATCTACAGCAATGGCTCCACATTCACAAGATTTGTAATCATGCCTATGAGCAGAGAATACAATTGCCTTACACTTATTACACTGAGCTTCATTTTGAATTATCATTGCACACTCCACAACAATCAGGATCACCACAAAGAGGATCTAGTTCTTTATGAATATCAGTTAATTTTTGCAGAAATTCTTCACCATAATCAATTCGATGAACGAATCCAAATTTCTTTTCATCAGACCAATTCTTAAGATAAGCGTTATCTTCATCAAAAGTCTTAAGATATTCTTCATCAGAAATTTCGCGAACAGACGATACTACCTCATCAACATGATACTGAGAGAATTCATCAAAGCGAGTATCGCCCATCCTCATCACCACTTCATCAGTAGCATGAGTCGCTTCTTTGGCTTCAACCACATAGCGAATACGAAAAATAGAAACAGTCTCAACCATATACTTTTTCAGATCCATTTTACAACCTCATCTTTTTCATCTAAAGAACTAAAGAAATTTCTATCATCATTCTTATAAATTTCTTCGCAATGATTGTCCCAAGGTTCTAAATGCTCCATAAAGAGATTCGTATGGAATTGTAGTTTACATCTGTCACACTGCACCTTTCGAGTCCTATCCCAAAAGATTTTGTGAATTCTTAATTGATGCTCGAAAACAAAACATAGAATTTTATTATACCATTTCATTTCTTTCTTCCTCCCAGAAACGGCAATAAAAATGATCGCCGTATGATTCAATTAGCGACTGAGGATATCCGCAATCATTCAGCCATTGATAAAAAGATTCAGGTGCGAGCAGCCCCTTCTTTTCTTTCTCCATTTGATTTAATACAGTCACGGGTATGACTCTAGGAAAGCCATACTTCCAACCACTCGGTGGATCGCACATGGTCAGTTTCATTCAAAATCTCCTTTATGTTTCTGTTTTCTCGTATAGGAAGTTCGGTTTCTTTCAATTTTCTGTTTGAAAGGTGTTCCGTGCCCATAGAGTTCAATTGCTCTGAGTTTTTTGTGAGGTACTTTGATTTGAATCTTTTGAGTTTTCATAACCAATAAATCATTATGATTGTTAACACAGTTACTATATCTGGTGTCAATAGGAATGAAAAGACTCAAAAGAATCTTTTCCTTTTATTTTTTGTTTATCTTCCTGCGTAGAGTATCTGAAGAATATGGATTGATCATGCCTTCCGCTCTTTTGGGAAGACCGAGATCGATATAGTTTTTAAAGTCCACCTGACTCATGAAGCAGTATGGGCTAAAATCTGCAAATGACGATTTATTCTCGGAAGTCAAAACGACATGCTCGATAATCCGAATTCCTTTTTTCTCGGTCACTTTCGGGCGATACTTAAATCCGCGATATTGATACTGGTAATACTCAATCATTTTTGTTCCTCTCATAACCAAAATGCTCGCAGCCTTTTTCCAAGGCTTCTTCAGTTTCAGCAAAAATTGTAATCGAAAGCGGAAACGTGCCCGCTTCGATTCGAATTGCGACTCCCAGCATTCCTAAATCCATTACATCGCGGAGAGTCAGATTATTTAGTTCCTCAAAAGGAATTTGAAGTTGGATAAAATCCATTATTGAATCACCTTTACGGAATAAGAAACTCCGTTCTGTTTCGACTGTATCGATTCACAGACTCGGAAATTCAAAAGATTGAGAACGATTTCAGCATCATCGTAAGAAAGGACTTGCCCAATATTTTTGACAGAGGTTTTAATCGAAAAGCCTTTAGAAAAGGAAATTTGGATTTGCATTAGATTGGCTCACCTTCGATGTTGGTTTCGATAGAGTTCGCGAGCAAAGCGGCTTTGCTCTTTTCGAATTCAGCGGGAGTGAATTTAAGGTCGAGGACGAGTTTGCATCCAGCCCCGAGGAACGCCTGTGCGGCGGCACTGGCGAATGCGAACACCTTGAATTTTACTTCCTCGGGACTTTCGAGGACGATGGTATCGAAAATGGAGTAGCCTTCAGCTACCGCTTTGTTGAAAGCGGCGTGCGGAACAGCGTAAGAGGAGTAGTAGGAAATCACTTTTGGAAAACTCCGTAAAAAGAACATGTGAACAGTATAGAGAATTCCAAAGATTGTGCAATCAAAAGAATACTAAAAAATTCAATGGCTTGCTATAACTGATTGTTTTTCTTTAAGTTTTACTCAAAATAACGGAATTTTAAGTTTCGTGAGTCTTGACCTTGCTCGGGCTAATTACATTCGGCAGATTTTCCGTAAGTGCTTGATTTTCTTACAAAAAGCATTCGGAGTGAACTAAATGTGATTCAACGTAAGTTATTGATTTTATTGAAAATAATCACCAACCTCTATCGACCGCTACCCTAATTTTCCAGCTGCCATATGTGATTTGCCCAGTTCCGGAGACCATTGAGACTATATTTGGCGCTGAAGCGGCAGTTCTCAGCCGAATTAATTTTCTCGTCACACCGGGTCCGGTCATTCCATCAGTGAATTTGCAAATATCTCCTTTGGTATATCCAAGTTCGGCTGTTTCATTAATCAATGATGCATCAATCACATACGGTATTGTTCCTATGTTGTGATCGAATTGATATGGACTGGCTGCTGTTAGAGTTGTGGATGTTCCCGAATATCTTCCCATATAAGAATATGAATTAGCAGAAGTTACTGTTGTCGCATTCGTAATCGCCTCACCCACAAAAACTCTATAAGATTGATTTGCTGTAGTACCATCACCCACATACATTATCATTTCTTGAATATTGAATGTCGATTGTTCTGATGTAACATTAGGCGTTCCATGATATTGATATACTGGAGCGAGAGTTGTGTTTCCTGTTGTGAGACTTCCATCAACATTAACTGTTACATATAAATAGCTAGTTGCACTAGGCGGAAGCGTCCAAGAAATATTATTTGTTGTAAATCCCGTTAAATCTTTAGATCCTCCATTCGTATAAAATGCCCTGGTCGTTGGGCTACTATCAGCAGCATACCAACCATTGGATGCAGTTACAATCAATGGAAAATTACTTGTCAATCCAGTTGTTGTTATTGTTAAAGACGCACTGGTCGAACTCAAAAAACTTGGTTTACCAGAAGATTCTTTAGGTCCACTTAATACAGTTTGTCTTACCGGAACTGATTTAATTATTGGTTCAGGAAGTCCAATAGGAGAATATATAGGAGCGCCGCTTTGAGATAACCAATTCAATGTTTGATATGGGAAAGTTACATTAATAAATGTAACTACACTCCCTGGACTATCATTTAAATCGCCATTAGTTAATTTGTAATTATGTCGTGCCCTGTATGATTGAGCAGTACTTCTTCCTGTTGGCATATTTCCTCTAAATCCAATAACAGTGTCATTATTCTCATTTTGAAATTTAAGAAAAGTATTTTCTGGACGACCAAACTCGGATAAAGTTAAATACTGACTTAGTTCGATATCTCCCCCATCGTCAATAGTTGGGGTTGACAATACCACATTATATTGAGTATTCGATACCGCGGATGCTGTTAGAATATATGTTCCTACATCTATACCTTGACCGGAAATATTCCAATAAGACAATTCATTATAACTAACAAAATTTTCTATATAATCCGTATTAAGTTTTAAATTTGTTACTCCAGCGGAAAAAGGAGTATTTGCTGATACAGTTTTAACCGTTCCAGCATTAAATATTGTACTATCTTCAGAAAATCTTGACGCATATGATGATATTATCGTATTATTTCTTCCGTTCGAAAGCCAATATCCAACGCCTGGATATTTTGTCGATCTATATTTCATTCCCTCACAACCAGTTCCAATAAAAACCATATTATTGCATAAATCTAATCTATAGGCCACACCATTATTTTCAGATCCCCCTCCTGAAATATATGCATAGGTATGCCCATAAAATCTAAATCCTGCTTCTAAACATGAGGTAGCAAAACAATTATCAAAACATGCACTGGTTCCTCCATTCATGTAATATCCTGTTCCAGCACAATATCTAGCTCTCACATTTTTAAAATTGGTTAAGATTGGCGTATCAATCTTGATTGCATTTCCCGCAAATTCCTCAAGAACAATATTTTCAAAAGTATTGTGTCTATTGTTTCCTGTTCTTGCCATATATATTCCCTGACCCCACGATGCATTGAGTCCAGGTCCTCTGAGGCTGAAATCTTTGAAGGTGACAAAATCTGCGTCATTAATTGGCGAACATGTAAACATGTAATTTTCACCACTGTTGCTGCCAAAAAATTGTCCTTCGGTATTTGCGCTATATTGTTGACTATGAATTTTGGTCGCTTCTCTTCCATTTCCTCTAATAATCATATTAGAGTAAAATATGATCGGGCTGCTGATGATATATGTGCCTGTGGGAAAGAAAATCTCTCCTCTTCCAAAACTTTTTACAAACTCGATTGTTGCTTGAATTGCTTCGGTATCGTCCGTTACCCCATCACCCTTCGCGCCGAATTGAGCAACGGATACTGAACCTGTAGGAACTGAGGTTAAAAAATCTCCAACCGTTCCTATCGTTCCTAACCTTGAATATGTAGACATGATAACTCCTGCACTTTTATATACAGGAGTTATTTATAAGAAAACTATGAGCCTCCCCATTGAGCATGAATTACGCCAACAGGCTTCGAATCTTTTTTGTCGATCATCATTTCGATATACTTATTCGATTTAACCGACTCGTCAAAATAATACAATTCCTCATCAACATCCTTTTCATCAAAGGTCTCGCTCAGCCACTCTTTAAAGCAAACGCGAGCCTGCAGGATGCTTTCGGCTTTAATCAAAATGCATCCAGTGGAATAATCCGCAAGGACGCCTTTAATAAGAAAAACATTCATTTTCTTTCCTTAATTCTTTTTAGGCAATTCACAGAGACTCTTGGAAGAAGATGGTGAAAACAAAAAGGTTCCACCAGATTCTTCGCATTTTTCGCGAAGTGTTTCGTTTGCATATTTATTTGCAAAAAGAATAATTGATAAAAACAAAATAAGGGTAGCGACTTCAATAAGACCAATACGCATAATTTCTCCTAAAATTTAGAATCATAGGCGATATCCGATTCGATATCGCAGTGGTTGCAAGCGCCGATTTTTTTGCCGTGAGGACAAGATTTTTTTCCGCACTCTCTGCATAGGGCATAGGGCCAACGATTATTCCAAAGGGCCTTTCCACAGGCCTGGCAATAATGCGTTGGCGGTGTCGGCTTAAACGCCATTTTTAATTTTCCTCCTCGCGTGAAGATTCAATCGAATCTAACCAAGCGTTCAACTCAGCAGTCTCTGCTTCAGACAGATCAGAAAAATCAAATTCTTCGGAATTCATAAGAAACACTCCTTATCCTTGGCGCTCAAGATATTCTTCAAGCGCATTCAGCTCGGAAAGCGTGAAATAGGCTTCTTCAAAAGAAGAGGATTTCAGCGAATTAGCATAGGCGATATAAGAAAAAAAGACTTCGGCTTTGGACATAAGGCTCTCTGCTTTCGTTTGGAATTTCATGCTTTCAGTATACGCATTTGAAAACCGAAAAACAGCAAAAAAACTCTAAAAATATCAATAATTTACGATAAATGACTGATTTTACTGAAATTTTGACCGAAAAAGCCGAAAAACGCCGATTTTTGAGCATTTGCACGACTATGATAGTGCGAAAAAGATTTCTTTCGGCATTTTTTCCGTAAATTATTGATTTTTAACGAAAACCGCCTCTGAGTGACAGGTATGCACATGTATCCAAGTGATTGATTTATAAGAAAATTGTCTTTTAGGGTTCACTTATGACTTGAACTCGGTCGTTTCCGTAAAAATGAAAGACTTGGACGCAAGCGTAAGGTCCGCGATCATGGAATCCCTCCAGATTTCCGTAGACATAGGTGCAGTCGTCATTCCCGAATTCCACGCGAGTCACATAAAAAGGATCGCCTGGGTGATTGAGGAGTTCAATCACCATTCCAGGCTTGATATGCGAGTGGTTGAGCGTATAGGGCATTACATTTCTCCTTCCTCGCCCTCAAAAAGGGCTTTGGCGCCAATCTCCGCGATCTGCTCCAGAAAGCCAATGGTAATCTTTTGGGCAGCCGGCGAGGCTGGCATATCCTTCAGAACATCAATCAGCCCATAAGTCTGATGAACCATCTCGCGGATGGCAAATTCGAGTTCAATCACGCGGTCCTCGTTATTGTCTTTCATATTAAAAATCCGCCTCATAGTGACCATAATCCTCTTCCGGGCTCCAGCACCACTCCAGCCGAGCTAAGGCGTGAACATCGAGGTCGAGATCAAAAACATCGAAACTTTCGTCGCCGGATTCCGGCTCCATCGAAACCATAGTTGCCTCAACCCATTCCATGGGAACATTCAGAACCTTGGCGATAACCGCCGGTTCAGCCCCCTCCAGAAGCATTTCTTGGATAGTAATATCAAGGTCAGCCATTTTAGACATAGTAAAATTCCTCTCTTTTATTAACGATAACGATTGTAAACTTCCAACGCCAGAGTCATCTCGGTGACCTTGTTATCAAGGTTGCTGTGGATTTCCCAGGCTTCACTGAGCAGAGCCACGAGGTTTTCGTCGCCGAGGTTTCGCGCTTGCTCTTTCGCTTGGAGCAGGAGCTTGGTGAGTTTGCTTGCTTTCATAGTGGTTTCCTTATTTGGATTCACGGAGATAGAGTATGATAAAAAAGACGCACCCGATGGTGACGATGGAATTGAATTCAACAAAATCGATGGCAGTAAACATTGTGGTATCCCCCTTAGCCCACGTTCAGAGGCTTGAGCCCCAGCTTTTTCTCAATCGTGCCGTACGGAACCCCGAGGTAATAATCAAGAAACTGATAGTCACCGCGAGTGCCGTAGGCATCATCCATCCAGCGAATGGCGGTCGCGATATCGACTTTGTGGTCAGCGCAGGTCTTGGACAACTGAGCCTCGAATTGAACCATCGCGACAGACTGTTCTTCTTGACGCTCGCGCTCGCGGGCATCAGCACACTTGCAGAGGTAATCCCACTCCTTCTGGAGTTCAGCGGGGCTGGCAACTTCCAACCACTCATAGTAGTGAGCGCCCGGGCGCCAACCGTTGGCTTCTTTATAGAGGTCAGAGAAGGAGTGGATATCGTAGGAATAAGAAGAAACAGCAGCGGAAAGAACAGACATGGAAATCTCCTTGGAGGATTCAGAAAGAATTTCGTTCTCAAATTTCATGCTGTTAGTTTAAGTATTCCAAAAAAGAAAAACAACGAAAAGAAACTCAAAGAAATCAATCACTTAATGTAAGTCGTTGATTTTCTTAAGATCCTTGTTCAATTTCCTGTAGCAATAAGAGGAAACCAGCCAAAAATTTCTGAGCCTTCTCCTCGGTGTTGAAGGCTTCAGAGTGGACCCAGCGCCCAATGTTATCGGTGACGTACCATTCATACCTGCCGCGAAGGGGATCATTCACGGGTTCGACCCAACGATGGTTTATGTAATATTTCATTCTATTCTCCTCTCATCAAATTCAAATAATAAAAAGTTCAATCAATAGAGGCGGCGCCTCATGAGTCTGCACTAATGTGCCAGAGGTATCGTATTCATGAACCTCCACAAAAGGCTGATTATGCTTATATCGCAAATTATTGCGTAGCCCGGCGCTACATGATGGATCAATTGCATTCTTCAATCTTTTATATTGCTTGGCCTCGCGCCAGTTGGTTGCAGGGCCATCGCCTCCTCCAGGACCTTTCAGATAAGACTGAATCATTGGATCGTATATCACATAGGTTGTCATGTTATTTCCTTTTTTAGCCCAGTTCGACCAGTGTGTAATACTTTTCCTTCACATCATGGAGGAGCAAGAGGCAGATCTCGTCCTGGGCGTCCATAGCGTCGGCCTCGCAGTTAAAGTCATACAGGTCACCGAACCAGTTCTCAACCACGTATCCCGCAGCCTGCACCAGGAACTCATTGTCGGCGGGCAGATTGTATTCCTGGGCGGTGCATTGAGCGGCCATATCGATAACAGCGGAGCGGTAGTTCATGAGTTTTTTCCCTTGCGTTTTCATTAAGCATAGATTAACAGAATCGGTCGTCAAAGAAAGAAAAAAGAATTCAAAGAAATCAATTACTTAACGTAAATTATTGTTTTTCTTAAATTCTTTTTAGAAAATTCCAAATGCTTTGCAAATGAACGCAATTAGCCAAACTAGGCATAGCGCCCTTAATACAGGATCGTCAGTGCCTCCGTACATGCTAGTCTCCTTTTACGCCGCTTTCGCGCCCGACTTGTCAAAAACGAAAAGAATTTCCTCATCCCCGATGAGCACCCGAGTCACGGGTTCCGTTCTCCACTTGAGAATGACGGGGGTTTCGAGATCAACCGTGTGCTGCACCTTGCCGCCATATTTGACGCGGCTTTCGACAACCAAACCCTTAATCGAAACCTCACCGAGGTATTTCGCCACAATCACAGAGCCTTCCAAATTCCAGTTCATTCTATTCTCCTTAGGCTTCAACGTAAGAAATCTTAATCGAGACAGGATAAGGCTGATCGCTGTGGAGTTCTGAACACTCCGTCGCAGCCTCCAGGCTGTCAAAGTTTCCGAACACCCAGCGGAAATCGCCGGTTTCAATCATCACGGTGTAAACTTTTTTCATTTCTTACTCCTCAATTTCACTATGGATGTAGCTTATTCTCTTTCCAGGAGAAAATCAAGCGACTTTTTTGTCTCGGAAGTTCACCTGGAATTTCATCATCTCCAGATTCTCCTCAGAGCCAGCGAATGTTGCAGTATCCAGATGGCCGCCCCAGCGCGAAACGTATTCAATCATCAGCCACGGGATAAGCTGATTCGCAAGGTTTTTTGCGAGGTAAATACTCTTCACTTCACCGCGAATCGTGCCAGCAGCAGACTCGTAGCGCACTCGGTCACCAATCATAATCATATCAAGTTTTTCCATTTTGAATTTCCTCAATTAGATTTTAAGCGCAGTAAGTATAACCCAGTTCGTTCATGAGAATATCACGAACCTTGATGCAAAGCCTAAGCTCATCTTCCACAACGGCTTGCCGGTCGAGATTCTCCATCGAAAAAGCGCGAATCTCCATCGCCTCGACAATCGCATTCACGGTCTCCATATCGCGATTGCGGTAAGCATTGCACGCCATGGTGTGGGCGTAATTCCAGTTGCGGATAATCGAATTGTGAAAGTGGGTGAGCGTAAGGGTCATCAGGATTTCCTTTTTCTGTTCAAATTTCATGCTGTTAGTTTAAGAAAAAGAATCAAATAAGAAAAGAAAAACAATTCAATAAAAATCAGCGACTTATGGTAAGTGATTGATTCCTAACGATTCACAGACAAATCTATTGACTTCCTCATCCCGCTTTCGCTTCAACTCTCGAAACTCCGAGCATTCAGCAATATGCTTCACCCACTTCTTTACATCCTCATCGGTCTCTGAACCTGGTTCGCATTCATAAGCCGCCGAATAGAGTGCATAGGTTTCCATGAAGGAATTCACCTTGCTCATGACTGCATCATATCCATATTCCCCCACCAGGTAACGCCAGTCGCTCGCGATTTCTCTGAGGAGTCTTTCTTTTAAGAGTGAGTGTTTCTTATGCATTTTTTATTCTCCAATTAACGTAAGAAAACATGCAGTGCCGCGATAAGGATTTGCCTCGGGAATGATCGAAACTCCCTTGAGCAGCAAATCATTTTCAATCTGAAACTTCTGAATCTTAAGATTCGGATTCTCAAAAAGAAACTTTTCGAGCGTGGTCTGGAATTCAAAACCTGAGACTTTAGCGTTGATAATCATTTTTTTCCTAAGGAATTAACACCAGAAAAGCTGAAGGGGCAGAGGAACCAGCACCAGGAATATCAATCCGAGCATCACCATAAGTCTTCAGATCATGCACGATATTTTCCCGCTTATGCTCCACATTAGGATTGTCGGCAAAAAACGCATCCAACGTGGTATTGAAAACAAAAGCATTATGCCGAGCGCCTGTCGAGATTTTGATTTTGACATTCATTTCTTAAATTCCTTTCTTACTTAGATTCGATTTCAAGAATCCATTCGGGAGTAGCGGGCAATTTCGCAAAGCCAGATGCTGAAAGTTCATCATCAATTCTTGAATACCTCTCAAGTTTTTCTACAAGCGCACTACACTCTCTGAATCCTTCAGTGACAATCACATCCTCAATTTTTTCGCGGATGTATTTCATACGAGTCTGCATGGCTAGTTCCTTTTGCTTTCAAATTTCATGCTGCTAGTGTAGTGAAACAAATTCCGTTTTGCAACAATTTTAATTAGAGACTTTAACGTAGGTGAAGTCGTAAAAGTAAAGCTCATCGTCCGCTGGTGCTTCAAAACCAATTCTGTTTCCCGAAACCCACACCGAGCCGTCACTACTGAATTCTACTCCGAGAATATAAAACGAAAATCCTTCAAGCTCCTCAGGCATACCCGAGTAACCCGATATGATCATGCCCTTTCGCAAATGGATGGGCTTCAAAACACGCGGCACGACAGTTCTCCTTTTTATATCTTGGCTTCGAGGAACTTGTAAATTTCCTCGCCCGCATTAATCGCGGCATCAGCTTGACGAGTGCAACCCTCGCGAATTCCCTTCACCGTACAGCTAATGGTGTAAGCGCCTTCTCCGCGAAGGCTTTCCTCATACGCTTCGAGGCAAGTGTACAAACTGTATTTTTTCATAGCGGCAGCGGTGCGTTTGGTAAGAGTCATGATGTTCTCCTTAAAAGGTTCCCGGAAACATTTTGTTATAAGCGGTATAAAAGGCGATAGCGAATTCTTCAACCTGCTCAGTCGTGAACTCACCTTCTTCAACTAACCAGTAGGATTTGAAACCCTCGCGAGTAGACCCCGAGGTGGTAATGCGCTTGTAAAGACCAGCAAGCTGGCAGTAGGTAAAATCATAATCATTAGTGACAATCATCGCGCTTTTCTCTCTCTGTTTTCTATGCTGTTAGTTTAACCTTGCTCGGAAAGGTTTGCAAGCACTTTTTTCCGAGCAGCAGATTCATCCCTCATGCGCTGGCGTTCAGCGGCTCGCTCATCAAGCAATTGCTGGCCCATCGGATCGGATAGAATATCCTTTGATACCTGAACGCCGTAGCCATGCTGTTCCTTGTAAGTCTTGAAGAATTGCCGCGCTTGAACTTCGGTAATTTCAACCCAGCGGAAAATCACTTTGGTATCCCAGCGACCTTCCTTCTCAAGCACTTTGATTTCTTTTTCGGAAAGAATTTTCTTGAAGACACCGTTGTTCGGATTGCCTTCGTTATAAAACACCACCGAAGTGAGTCCGAAGAATTTCTTACCGACTCCGTAAACTCGATGGAATTTGTCAGCCCAGATTTCACCACGACCGTCGCACATAAAGCAGGTTCCAGGCGCACCGTAGTAGACTACTACGCAACCCGACAAATAACCTTTGCCTCGGCAGCGAGTGCAAGTGATTTTCTTGGCTTCAGGAATTTTGATTTCTTTTTTCATGCGGCCAGTTTAAGAAAAGAAAAGAATCTTTTCTATAAAAAGAATTCTTAAGAATTCAATGACTTATTCCAATTGATTGTTTTTCAATGAAAAGAGAGAAAAAGCATCGGAATCCAGAGTTTCGCGAGTCTAGACCTTGCGAGAAAAGTTTCCTGCGGCAGATTTTCGGTAAGTGATTGAAAAGATTAAAAAAAACTCTCCGAGTGAATGTTCCTCGGAGAGTCGTAAGTGATTGATTTACTTAACTTTTGCGAGAATCGCTCGGACCTTGTAGTCAAAAATATATTGACCAGCCCCGGAGCAATAAGTGGCGAATAGTTCCATCAGGTCGGCGAACTGCCTTTTGGTCAGCTTGCCTTCCTTGGTCGCAGTGAAAAGCATAGCGACAAAGGCCGAGGAATCAGCTTGATCGAGCTGTTCAACCAGTGAGGGAATCGGTGAACTCATTAGGTCTCTCCTTAAATCTTAACGTAGGGTTTGTTCCACTGGCCGACATTCACGCGAACGTACCAGCCAACGTCAAAGTAATCATACTGCGATTCGGACTTGTCGTGGTTCCCGGCATTCATCGCGGCAAAAATTTCCTTGAGGAACTTGAGCGCTTTGCCCGAATAGTGTTCATGGAACCAGTACGGATTCACATCAATCGGCTTGCCGTCTTCGGAGAACTGAATCGGACCGCTCTTGATGTTCAGGCAGAGCGTCGAGTAATTGTGAACGCTCAGTGTCCCCTTCATCTTATATTTCTTAAGAATCGCCTTCACGGCGGGGGCAATCAGAGCTTTCTTTTCTTGGTTCATATAGGCCATTTGGAATCTCCTTCGCGTTTTCAGTATGAATATCTTAGAGAAAGGAAAACTTTCTGTCAACTATTACTTCGGCATGTATTTCAGATACAACTCGTCCGCGAGTTCACCCAGACCAGCAGCATGGAGCTTGATCTTCAGCTCGGCAATAGCGACAGATTCCGCCAACCCTTTGCGGTAGTAGCGACCATCGTCGGACATGGAGTAGTACCAGTCGTGGGATTTCAGAGCGGCTTCATATGCGGGAATCATTTCCATTTTCGTTTCCTTTTTGTTTTGACAGGGACAGCTTAGTCGAATTGGAATTCTTATGCAACCTTTTTGAAGGCGCAGGTGCTATCAATTTTAGAACCATCGCGCCAGCGGTAGACTTCACCTTGGCGCTGGACTCGGTTGTGGCGAATCTGGCTGATGATGACCGCTCGACCCGTTGTGGTCTTATATTCATACGTCGAGCCCTTCGCGTAGGTCACCTGCTCGTTATGGCACCGCTTTCCAGTACCACCCAGTCGGATGCAAAGGGAGCGCCACTCTCTACCATGGTTCATCCCGTGGCCCATGCGATAGCCAATCAGATGGGCAACCTCATGCGGAACGGTATCGTTAAACAGATGGTCCCAGCTTTCGTTCATCATCATGTCAGTATTGAAGCGGAGCGAGTATTCACCGCTCCTGCTCACGCGAGCCCATCCAGCAGCAGCACCGCGCAAGTTGAACTTGACGGCGATTGGAGGGACTTTGATACCGAACTGGGATTCGATTTTGGAAACCAGAGCTTTGACTTTGGCTTCGATTTCGGACTTTCGAGAGGCAAGGCTCATGAATTATTTCTCTTTAGGCAACGGAACAATTGTAAAAGAATTCCGATTAGCCGTCAACGGTAATCTGAATGGCAATCGCATTGCTCATCCAGGCAAGGTACTGGCCGATTTTAGTCGTCACGGGAAGGGCTTCGGCAAACGGAGCAGCAAAGGCAACACCGTTCCAGAACAACCCGTTGGCTTGGCTTTGGACAAAAATCATTTTGGCTTCTCTCTATGAATTCGACAATGCAATTTTAAGAAAAGAAAAGAATCTTTTCTATAAAAAGAATTCTTAAGAATTCAATAAGATATGGAAACTGATTGATTTGAAAGGGAAAAAAGGAAAAGTGCTTGGATTTTGAATTCTAGCGACTCTACACCCTGCTCGATGGATTACATTCGGCAGATTTTCCGTAAGTGCTTGATTTCATTGGAAAAGTCGTCTGGAGTGAACACATTGCGTGTTTTTGTAAGTCATTGATTTTTAAGTGCTTTCCCTGTGCGGAGGTTCTATAGACTGTCCAATAGGTTCGCCTCATCTGGTTCCCGGGTCTGGGTGCCCTGCCCTTCGATACCATCAACTTACCTACCTTCTTCCAGCCCTACCATCCTCTTCCCGGCCACAGGAAACTCTCGGGTTGCTACCGCCCTTCGCTGCCTAAGGGTAAGGCCCCGCCACTGCAACATGGCTTCTCATCATGCGGGCGCACACTAGCTGGATGCTATCCAGCACGTTCGGTGATGAATGAGTGTGGTTTAAGAATGCTTTTCCTATGAGAGGGCGGGCGATCAACTCCGACAAGACTCTCATTTCTACATTCTTCCTGGGACATTTCCCGCGTCACCGATACACCACAAGGTCTCGGTGCGTGTCCTTGACTTGAATTCCTGAAGCATCCAGAATGCCTCACAAAGGAATTCCAAGTTTCGCCTAGTGAAGGCTCATCAGAAGGACTCTAATCGTAAAAGAATTTTATTCAAAATTTCATCAAGGGCTTTAACCAATTCCTTGAGTTCATCATTCGACTTCATCGGCGGTCACCTCATTCTTAAGAATTTCTTTTGGAACAGCCTTCGGAACGTGAATGTACATTCCGCGCTTGCTTAGATAGTCAATTCCCATGTACACAAAGGGCAGCTGGTAGGCAATCACTTTCTTACCGTCACGGATGGGGCGTAGTGGGATTCCAGCCTTTTTGATTTCATAAATGTAAACGCTCATGCGAGCCAGCTGGATCTGATTACTGAGAACCTCCTGAATTTCGGCAACAGGAACAATGCGCCCAGCTGGACCAACAGGAGGATTGGTCACCAGAATCTGGAGAACCTTTTCGTATTGAACAGCAGAACTTTTTTTCGAACGTGGCATTTTCAACTCATTTTTTAATATTTGAATTAGTGTAGTGAGAAAGGGCTAGGCTTTCAATACCCAGCCCTCATCTTTTCCTTTTAGTAAGGCATCTCCGTCGATTCACTCGCGACAGTGGGTTCAGGCTGACCACCGAAGGAAGCATCAGAGGTCACCTTCGCGAAAAGGTCGAGGAAGGAAGCCTTGGTTTCAGCATCATAACGACTCAGGCACTTCTCGACGGCGAAAGCCTTATCGTTAAAGATTCCGTAAGCCTTGATGATGTGGACGAGTCGGCGAGTGGAGACCACTTCCTCGATACCACCATCCTCGTAAGTCTTACGAATCGTATCTGCCCACTCGACCAGTTCCTTAGCGAAGGCATCATCATTCACACCAACAGCCTTCAATTCACCCTTGAGAATTTTCACCTCGATAGCCTTAGGAGCCCAGGGCTGTTCCAGCGTAATCGGGAATCGCTCAAGGAAGGCTTCGTTAAGAATGTTGGTGTACATGTACTTGCCAGAATCAGAACCCTGACCCTTGGTGTTAGCCGTGGCAATCACATTGAAGCCTTCAGCAGGGACAACCATTTCGTTTTTCTTTTTCAGAAGGAAGGGCTTGCCCTCAAGGACACGCTGGAGACAGGACAGGTTCTTGGAGCCGTAGTCGATTTCATCGATCAGCAGCACCGCGCCCTTACGAGCGGCAACAGTCACAGGACCATCACGCCACACCATGGAGCCATCCAGCAGGACGTAATTACCAATCAGGTCGCCCTCGTCAGTCTCGTCAGTCATGGACACGGGAACGAACTCGCGACCCGCTTGGGCACAAGCCTGTTCTACTGCCATCGTCTTACCGTTGCCAGAAGGACCGGTGATGAACGTCGGGAAAAACCGCTTGGAAGTCACAATGGCTTTGATTTTGTCAAAGTTTCCGAACGGAATGTAATTGAAGTACACCTCAGGGATGGAGCATTCAGCGGACAGGTCACTCATGAGCGTGGCCATCTGCTTCACTTGCGGAGCAGCAGGCGCCATCGGAATCACCTGGGCAACCATCGCGGGAGCACCAGCAGAAGGCAACTGATAGACACCGCGACCAGCGCGATACTGAGGTTCGTTAGTGAACCACTGAGGGACATTGATACCCTTGGCGGCGCACAGGTTGAGGAGTTCGGTGCGGGAGATGGTACTCTCTCCCTTTTCAGCTTGATATGCGGTGAGCATATCAAGAACGGCTTTGCGGTCAGCTTTCATTTTTACTCTCTTTTTGAACTATGCGAGTAGTATACTGGTGAGAGGAAGGATTGCAAACTTTAATTTTCTTAAGAAAACAATCACTTACTCTAACCAGTTGATTTAATTAGCCGAAATCTTCGGCGAGATCTTCGACAGTGGCTTCGGGGCAGGCGGAGAGGGTTTCAACCCACTCGACAGGAATCCCGAGGACGGAGGCGATAGTCCATTCGGACTTGCCTTCGAAAAGCATTTCCTCGACTTGAATCTGGAGATTGGAAAAGTAACTCATGGTGGCTTAACCCTCAAATTTGGAGCAGGAACAAATGGAGACAATCACGGGAACAAAAATCAGAAAGAACAGAATCGAACAAATAATCATGGCAATTTCTCTTTCGTTTTGAATTTCACAGTGACAGTATACATGGGTGATATCGTAAGAAAATAGAAAAGATTTCAGTTAAATCAATTACTTACTCCTTCTGATTGTTTTTCTTAAGAATTCTGCACAAAAAAGAAAAAAGTTTACATGTCCGACACCGAGTGTTATAATCCAAAAATAGTTTGACGCTAAGTGGCTCAGTCGATGGAGAGTTTCCGGGATGGACACCGAGCCTGGGCGATAGAAACTCAAACCAAAACTCTCATTTCCTTGAGTTTCACGACTCTAGACCTTGCGAGAAGAATTACATTCGGCAGATTTTTCGTAAGTCATTGATTTTATTAGAGTTTGTCTTTTAAGTGACGGAATGATGACAACATCTAAGTTATTGATTTTATTGAAGTTTTTACCATGCGCTTTCGTTTGTGTCCATACATTTTATGAATGTTCCAATGGTGTGGAAGCGTTTCGTAGAGAAATCATAATGAAAACATATAATTAAAATAACTGATTGATTTTATTAAATTCTTTTTGTTTGATTTAACATTTCGAGAGAGTACACTTGCTGCATGAAAACCGAAACGCTTTCCCAATCCAAATCTCAGCTTGCCAAGCTCTTGGCTGCTGAAAACATTAACATCACCATCAGCCCCACCATGAAAACTGCTGCGTTCGACCTCAAGTCACGCACCATGTACCTTCCGAACTGGGAAGGTGTCTCCTCGGACGTGACCGACCTCCTTGTCGGGCATGAGACTGGGCACGCTCTATTCACTTCCGAAGAGGGCTGGCACGGCGCTATCGACAAGCGTGGCGCTCGATTCAAGGGTTTCCTCAATGTATGCGAGGATGCTCGTATCGAAAAGAAGCAAAAGCGTAAGTATCCTGGGCTTCGCGGTTCATTCCTGCGAGGCTACAAGGAGCTTTTTGAACAGGATTTCTTCGGAATCAAGGGCACTGTCCTTTCTGAACTCCTTCTGATCGACCGTGTGAACCTCAAGTGCAAGCTGGGTTCACTCCTGAATGTTCCCTTCACTGCTGAGGAAAAACTCCTTCTGGCTGAAGTCGAAGGCACCGAGACCTGGGAACAGGTTGTCGCCGTTGCCGAAAAACTTTTTGCCTACTGCAAGGATGAGCAACAGGAGAAAAAAGAGCAAAAAGAGCAACAGAAACAGGATGAATCTGAAGAGGATGATTCTTTTGAAGACGATATGTCCGAAGAGGATGAGTCCGAAGATGATGATTTCTGGGGCGAAGGCAAGGATGATAATGACGAGGAATCCTCTGATTTCGAACCTGCCGATGATGCTCAAATGAATCAAAAGGATGCCGAGGAAGGCGATGATGAGGAGGATGAGGAATCCGAAGAGGATCCCGAATCCCTTACTGATTCTGCCTTTCGTAAGAATGAACAGTCTCTGGCTTCCTCAAAGGGCTTCAATACTGTCCAGCTTCCGAAAGTGGGTTCTCTCGAAAAACTCGTGATTTCTAGCGAGAAAATTCGAGAATTCATGGCAGCATACAATCCTGAAGCCTATAATGATGCTGGCTCTCTCGCCCATCAGAAAATGAAAAATTCGGTGAAGGAATTCTTATCGAAAAATAAGAATGCCATTGACCTGTATGTCAAGGAATTCCAGATGCGGAAGTCTGCTGCTTCTTGGAAAAAGGCTCGCCAGTCTGATACTGGTGACATTAACCCGAGCAAGCTGTCCTACTACACCATGACCGACCAAGTGTTCAAGTCACGCACTATCGTGCCGAACGGCAAGAACCACGGCATGATGCTGCTCCTTGACTGGTCATCCTCAATGGCTGATACCTTCTCGCAGTCTATGGAACAGGTTCTGATTCTGGCTTCGGCTTGCAAACGAATTGGCATTCCCTTTCAGGTGCTCGCCTTCACTGGTCGCGATCCTTATTCGACTGGAATCGATCGGATTCAAGCTGGTTTTTCTAAAAATCTGGGTGAGCTGGTAGTGGAGAATGTTTATCTCCTCGACTTGCTGTCCTCTAGCATGACCAGCAACCAGTATGCCCGAGCCTTTGAAGTGTGTCTGGCGCTGGGCTATTCGAATTCTTATGGCGCTTATTATGGATATCGGTCGAGTAAGTTTCGGCAAGTGGTTGCTCCCGAACTGGGCCTGAGTTCTACTCCGCTGAAGCCTGCGCTCTTGGTGATGCAGAAACTGCTTCCTGAGTTTCAGAAAAAGAACCGAGTCGATATCATGAACCTGGTGGTTGTGACTGACGGTGGTTGCACCAGCGCAATCGATACTTACTACGCCATGAACGAGGACGGTCTCATGGTGAAGCGGCAAACCGAATACGATAGTTCTTATAACAAAGTGAATACTAAGCTGAAGTTTAAGAATGAGTTCTATCGATACGGGAACTCTTATCAAAACACCGAATTGTTTTTGAATCTGATTCAGAAGGAATTGAACGTGAATACCTTTGGTTTCTTTTTGCTCCCGGCTCGGTTATCGGGGCACGACTACGCTAACATTCAGACCATGGCAACAGATAAGAATGGCTTCTCGGTCAGCATGGATATCGTTAAGACTGAACTGAAGGAAAAGAAGTTTTTCGAATCCTACGCTAAGGGTTACACTCGATTCTTTTTGATTAAGAATAGTGATACCGCTGAAGTGACTGTAGACAAGGACGCTTCCTTGGCCAAGATTAAGGGCGCCTTTAAGAAAAACAATAGTGACCGCAAGGCTAACCGAATCCTTGCTTCCAAGTTTATGGAACTGGCTGCTTAAACAAAAGGAGAATAGAGAATGTATAGTGACTTTGATATTGGCATGAAACGAGGGATCCGTGAGGGAAGGATTAAACTCTCACAGGAATTAGTGATAAAACAAGCTGAAAGAATAGCATTGGAATATAAAGGAGTTGAAACTGATTTTGGCAAGCTAGCCAAGGAGGTCGAGAAACTGATTGATCTGGTCTATCTGCTACGGGATGAAAAAGACTCTTAAACAGTCTCCCATATATCTCCCCCTTCAAGGAATTGATTTTCTTTTAGGGGGTTTCTTATATCTGGGATTTCTAGCTTAAAATCATTCTCTTTTAATGCGACTTCTTTTTCGGAAGTATATCCATAGCGATAATTATTGTAGTGCGTGGTGTTAAAGGAATTTCTAGAGGCAATCGCAGCACCTTCCTCAGTATTATCATAAAAATTTTTCAGCGAACTCGATAGAGCTTCCTTGTGTTCCTCTGTGTGGTTCCTTTGATTCCCACACGACCGAGAACAAAATTTCCTGCGTTTTCGATGCGAATTTCCGCACCTCGGGCACACTTTTTCCCTATATTTTCCCATGGATTCTCGACAGTACGAGGTCTACCCCCTATACAATTTCATTTCCCCATGAATCCCATCCCTCTGCTTTCTCTCTCGCAAACATTTCTAGCTTAGAAGTCTGATCTCCATATAACTGAACAATCATATCTCTGAATTCAGGAGGTTTAGCGGAATGTCTTCTCACTGGAAATAAATGTGTATTTCTTATTGATTTACTATATCGAAGTAGAGTCTTACCCCTTGTCGCTAATAAACATATTTCTGCATTGGAACGTGTATAGTGCCCCATTCCCATATAGAGCGAATCATGGGATATCTTATTTGTTTTTACCCATGTAAATGCACATGTCTTATACTGAAAACCCCATGCCTCAATGACATTGAGAGCTTCAGGAAGAAGAGGATAGGTTGCCCACATGAAAAGAACAGAATTTTCTTTTGCTGGAATGTTGAGTTGGCAAATATCTTTTAGATTCATCGTTGAATAGTGTCTTTCTGCACCACCACGATTCATACTTTTGTCTTGATAGCTCCAAGGAGGATCGGCATAGATGATATCGTATTCATTTTTCATTTCTTGTGGGCTACTAATTGCATATGCACAACATCTTGATCTGGATTGATTGCATCATATTTCTTTTTATTCTTGGACGGTTCTTCATGAGTTTCATCTTCACCAAATTTAATGTTGACTGGCTTGTTCTTTTTGGGATTCCAACCATGAATTCCAATGTTCTTCTTTTTAGCTAGTCTTTCCCATACTTTTTTTCCACCAGGAGACTGATGATCGGCCACAAGAGCTTTAACATGATCATGATGAAGCAGATGATGATAGAGTTCATGTGCTGGAAATTTGTTGTCTTCTGAAGCGGCTAGTTTTAGATCGGATAAAACTCCTTTATGATGTATTCCTGAGACTGCGACAGTAGATTTGCCAGATTCAGGATTATGCGCTGCATATGTTACTACTCTTTTGTTGAGTGGGCTGACATATTTATAAATGTGATGCCCCTTGACGGTTCCTATGTGTTCTCCATCAGAATCTTCTGGATTGAATTTTCGACCATTATTTGGAAGAACAGCATTTATGAAACTTTTCGTCTTTTTTGTGATATCGGTTGCGGTGCGAACCTCGAAAAGAAACTGAACAAATGTTTTCATTTTAATACCCTTTCTTTTCTATTATTTTTACTTCTGTGAATGTACTGTCGCGTGCCATACATGATACGTTTTTTTTCCATGCACAACCTTTGTTGGAGTTTTATTTACCTTGAGAGTCGTGTTTCGAGGAAGAACGGTTTCATGTTCTCCATGATAATGTGATAAATGTTCTATAGGTGCTGCTTTATCACCTTTTTTAAGATGAATATGAAGAATATGGTTGCTTGCAAATTTCTTAGCAGTTTTTTTATCATGAGTGGTTGATGTATAAGCTGGAAGATGAACCTTATCTGTTTTTTTCATCTGTTCTCTAGGATCCCAGCGAATTCCGGAATAAACATGAAGAGGATGATTAAGTTTGTGACTTGTTGCGCTATCTAGATGCTGTATTCTCATAGCATGAGATTTATCTGGTTTTAAAGTGGGATCTTTATGTCGAGCAACTAGATGACGATTCAAAGGTTTGCTATTAATGCTGTGATCTTTGAGAGCTTGTGTTTCTTTTGGTGTATGTTCTTTTCCATGATGCATGAGATAAATTGATAGTTTTTTAGGAGTCTCTATATTATCATAATGTTCCTCGTTGTCATTCTTATCAAGCCAATTGACTTTCTTTGCTTCCGTGAGAGTCTCTTCTTCAATATGAGAATCATTTTTGTAATGAACCGGTTCATTTGGAACAAAAGGTTCGTCTGGGCTTTCATTTGAATTTCCATGCTTAAAATGAACCGGTTCATGTGGAACAAAAGGTTCGTTTTCTTGTGAATCAATAAAAGATTTAAAAGTTTTCATTTTTCGAACTCTTCAATCTTATTCAATTCTGCTAAAGCTCGCTGAAGTGCTTGTATTTCTACACCCATGTCATGGATTCCATGTGCATCTTTGTTTTCTAAAAATACTCCTGCCATTTCCCAACAAATTCTTTCTAGATTTCTAAGTGTTTCAATTCTTTCGTTTATCATATGCTTATTCTTTCATTAAACATTGCTTAGATAATGCCCACCGACTTTTGGTGGTGCAATTGGTCGATTTTTAGAGACTTGAAAATGTGCTTTTGGTTCGTCTTCTTTGTGTACTCTTAACCATTCATCTTTTGTTTCTGGTGTGACTTTTCTTTGATGATCCCACAGCCCTGAGCGTGAATTGTGTTTCCAAAGTGAAAGATTTTCATCGAGTTCAGTTCTGAGTTCTTTGAATGTTTTCATAGATTAACAATTCCATTTTCTCAATGATTTATTGATGCGTGAATCTGGATCATTTGCGGTTGCTGATGAAGTCAGCTTGGATTTCATTCCTTGCATTCTTGAGCAAAAGGACTTTCTTCTCTTTGCTGCTTTAGAATCAGGATCAAGTTTGGATGGTTTTGTCGTCACAGCCATTGACAATTTTGAACCTGGATTCTCTTTTCGATAAGACTCAATGCCTTTGCGATTGAGCCCACCTTCTGGGTTCTGCCCTTCTTTTCTGGTCCATGCTGCGGATTCTAATTGAAACTGTTTGAATGTTTTCATTTTCTTTTCCTTTAGTATGCAGAGACAACACCAGTTGCAAGAATTGAAGGATCAATCATGGGTTCTTTCTCGGTGGTTGTCGATTTGATCGGATTCGTTTTTGCTTTTTGTTCTTTTTTGAACTGTTTCAGCGTCTTTTGAGTTTGCATTAGAGCCAAACTCGCCTTGGAGTCACAGGATAAACTCGATAAGCATCAAGCTCAGAAAATTCGCTCATTGCGCGAACATTCACATGATATCCAGCAACAGGAATAGAGGTTTGATTAATGTCATCGTCATAAGGATTAGAATCTTCATTATTAATATAGTCATAGAGAGTGCCGATCAAATCCACTGAACCGAACGGGCTAAATCCTAATCCATTCTCTTCTGATGCATTGGGAAAGAGAAGTGATTTAGCCTGCGCTTCGGAATCAAACTTTAGATAGTAGTCAATCATTTTATGCAAATGCTGTAGATCCACCAACATACTGCCATGTGTTTGTTATATTATCGATGCACTCAAATTCGACATAAGCAGTTTGTCTGGCTGTTCCAGTTCCCAAAGAAGGAGCATTTCTATATGCAAAATTGAATGTGACAGAATATCCTCCAGTTGCATTTTGAATAATTTTGAATCTCAATTTACTTCCTATCGTATATGGATTTAATGGAGCTGCAATTGTCGCATTGTTGTTAATGGTGTAAATTTGAGTAACTCCTAATGAACAATTTGGAATAATTGCAGACTGTTCATATGGTGCAGTAAATGGAATTTCTGCATCAATATTTGTCAATAGAGCTTGCACCACAGGCTTTAATGCTTCCCATACAATATCAGCTAGTCTCATTCTTCCATAAACAGTCAAATGAATATCTGGAATTGCTCCTGTGGGACCTTGTAAATCGCCGACAGTTTTGATATTATTTGGATTAGAACCCCAATGCAATAAGTTTCCATCAGAAGCTCCATCAGCCCGTTCATATGTAGGAACATATATGACGGGAACTCTGCCTCCTGCATAGTAACGAGTATCATAAAATGCTGCTCGATTTAATTGCCTAAAATATGCTGAAACAATAGCTGCGTTTGCGGGAGTGCTGATTCCATAACCTGCCAAAGATCCTGCGGGCATTTTTTCTACACTCATTGCTTCAACTAAAATAATTGCACGAAGATTTGGATTATTATCTGCCATATAATCAAATCTCCACTTCAAATCTCCAACAGGATCAGTGGCGGTCGTATAACTTGATATCGATGCTTGAATTAAATTATTTACAGAATCTAATTCTAGAACAATAGCAGGGCGAGCAGAATTTAATGCATCAGTATATACAGTCAATCCTGCTCGTGGATTGTCGCGAATCGAATTCGATGAATAACCTGTAAAATAATTAGCGTGCCCTGATTTTGTAGAACCAAAAAACGCTAATCGCGATCCAAATTGCTTTGCTGCATATGCTTGCATCAATCCTCCCCAAGAGATAAATCCAACTGTTGATGCTGGGTCGACTTGACAATTTGCAACATTGTATTTTGATGTAGCAATTGTATTATTTGCATATATTCCAGAAATTGTTGCATTAGCAGCATCTCCTGAATCTCCTCCAAATCCACCATCACCAGCTGCGTAGGAATCTCCTGTAACACCTATTAAAAGTCGAGAAGCTAATGGAGGGCAAAATGCTGTGCTGATTTGAAATCTTTTGATGTTATATGGACCTAAATTTCCTCCCCAACTTGAATTCGGACCAGTGGGGCCATTTCCGATGGTAACTCTTTTAAAAATACCTGTAGGAATAATTGCTGAATTAGCGTTTGCAGTGACTAATATGCCATCAACGTATATATAGGATGTATTCCCGCTCCAAGTGTAAACAAAACTAGCATTATTTGAAAAATTTGGGCTTTGGTAATTGGGATTTAAAACTGCAAACTGCGCGTATCTATACCCACCATAATAATCTTGAAAACCTGCGGCGCCTGGACCCATCGTCAAGGAAAGGACTCTATTTGCAGTCAAATTTGCGATTGAAAATGCTGTCGCAGGATAACCGCCGCCGGAAGCCGAATAAGGATTTCCTATCGAATCATACCAACCAGATGATGTGCTTTGAAGGGCTCCATTGATTGATATGCCAGCTCTATCTAGCTCTATATAAATCGTTCCTTGATTTCCAGTTGTAAGATTCCAATTATCGGGAGAATCTATGCGCCCAGCTTGATTTCCTCCTGTACTGCCAGGAATAAATCCTGTTGCTGAATTTGCGGTTCCTGTAGAATTTGTTTGAGTCCAACCAGTAGGCAGTGAAGTCCAAGTATTTGTTGAAACAGTATTTGAAGTCCCAATATCAACTAATACTCTTGTATCAGTTTTAGATAAAGGAGGAAAATCTCCAATAGTTTTAACTGTTGTAGCTGGAAATGAAGCGCCTTGTATAAAAGAAGCACCAGTTACGCTTAAATTTCCGGCTATCGTTGTATCTTTTACTACAGTTATTGCTGAGGTTGTTATCGCTGCTGGATATACGGTTGTTGTCATTTTAACCTCCCACTGTCACGGTAAGCGTTGAACTCGAAGAAACTGAAATACAATTTGCAAACAAGTAACTCCAATTTGCATCAAATGGAAATCCATCCATGACTGGGCTTGTTCCCGATAAAACTATTTTCCCAAGTAAAATGCCAACCGTATTAGAGTTCTCATGAGTTCCATAAATCCAAACTTCACCAGAAACTGTTCCAGAACCTACGACTTTAGCTGAAACAGCTTTGTTGCCATTTGATGGTGATGGAATGACAGAACCTTTTGTGGCAGAAGTAAATACTCCCAAATTATTTGCGTTTGCAACTACTGAGCCACCAGTAGTTAAAAGAGATCCCGTGTTGCTTACTGCAAAAAATGTAGCAACATTAGATGAAGTGTAACCTGCGATGAGCCCTGATACGGGAGTATGAGTTTGACTTATTCCTGTTTGAACCGGCATAAATTAAATTCCTATAAATTGAATAGACTGAACACTATCTATTTATAGTTTTTTAATAGACACTTTTCAGTTCAAAACCAAGCGATATTAGAGGGATCCACAGTAGATGAGAGTCTTTGTGGCTGCTTGAGTGCAGATTCAAAACCAGCACCGATAGCGTAAGGAAGAGAAAAAGAAAGGGAAACAAGAGCAAGTGCAATAAGAAGGTTTTTCATGTGAAGAGACTCCAAATAGGATTTTGTGTGTGTTGTTGAATGCCAAATGGCAATTTTATTTATGATGCAATGAAGCATTATTCCGATGCTTCGTCATTCAATTTCCATATTTTTTTAGCTGATCGACTAATTAAATCCTCGATGAATGCATATGCAATATCCTCTCGCGATTCGTCGAAGTATCGAATGATGACCTGCCCAGTATATTTTGAGTAAATGAAAAAAAAGATGTGAGAGTCTTTCCACATGGATGATTTGATCATCCATCCATTCTCCAACTCTACAGTGGGAATTGAGATATAGTAGTGAAGTTGACTTTTAGGTGACGGCATTTTGTGCATAAGAGGCTAACCAAAAAGAATCTGCAATATCAGTAAAAGGAGAACTCAATTTTGCGCTTGAATTGAGAATTTTTCTTGGATCAATTCCAGTTTTATTCACGAAGGCTTCATACATCATAAGTTTATCTGCGTTTCCTTTTCCTGTAGCATACTTTTTGAGTGTTGTGGGTGGCACAATATTGTACTTTATTGATTTTTCATACAATTTGTACTTGAGAATAGCAGTATTTTCTGCAATAGTAAATACTTGCCCAACAGATCCCATGGAATAGCCTTCTATGCATATCACATCATTCTCTGTGGGCTTACAACAATCCATAATCCAATTCGACAGAACATCAAATCTTTCTATATCTGAACTAAAAGAAAGCGATTCATAACCAAAAAGATGAGGCTTTATATTGCCCACTTGTTTTTTATTGGATGCAATGAAATGCGATTCAAAAAAATCAGTCTCAGAATGAATCACCGAGACTGCGGGGGATGTCATAGAATAATCAATGCCAATAAATCTTCTCATGAAGATTATTTATTTAACCTATTTCCTCCCAGTCAATAGAGCCTAGACAATTATCGCCATTGCTCGCGCCAGTGAAGGCAAGAGTCATGATTGAGCGCGTTGGCGGCACTGCAAGCGAATTACGCTCCAACTGAATTCTAAAAAGAGCCTCTTTTAGAATATCTACTGTAGCAGACGATTGATTGGAAACAGAAACGAAACCAGTTCCTGATTCAACACCACCAGAAACAGCAGTTGCAGAAATATCATATTCAACTGACGATTCTGGAGCAGAAGATACCCAAGAAGCTCCAGTAAGTGTTGCGCCTCTTATTAAACTCCATTGAATACGCGAATTGGTTCCTATTCCTAGAACAGAAAGCGCAGTCACAATTGCTATTGCATCGAGTCTGTCGGATTTTAATCTAATTGAAACTACAGGAACAAAAGTGCCCGCGGTAGGAGCATTTTTAGATGCGGTTATTAAAGTGTGTGCAGTTCTTTGAGTTCCGAAGAGTTGATATCCACCTTCAGAAATTACAGTCGAGCATATTTGTTTGAGTGTACTAGAGCTTGCTGTGATTCCTGTATTCTTGATTTCGTATCGAAGAGGAAGACACGCCGTCGTCATATAAGGAAGTAGATTGACATTATCATTATGAAAAATATGAGCAGGAACAAGACGACCATCAACAACAAAACCACATCTTACATCACCCACACCAAGCCATTCAACATCGGTCCAAAAAATATTAGTTTTGGATACATCAAGCGAACCATGTTCTGCACCAACTCCTTGTGAAGAATATCCCGTGCCATCAAATTTATCGATATTCCAACTTGATTGTGCAACTCTTGTTTCTGAAATTGTAGAAGCCGTATTCGTTCGAATAACGAAATAATTGGTTGTGCCATCATTCTCAAAATAGATTCCATTATCTGCACCAAAATATCCCAATCTCTGTCTCAAGTTTGCCTTTGGAGTTTCCATTGCAAATGTGGACATGATAAGAAGTGATTTACCAGGCTGATATGCAAATACGCGATTAGTTTCTCGAACGACTTCAGCATTAGATTGAGTGGTTACGTTGAGCGCGATTAGACTCTGATTTGAAACGTGAGCAAAAGAAGAATTGCCTGAAGTATTCGATGTAGACCAAAGCCCATTGTCTTGATAACGATGAGATGAATCGAAAAGAGTAAATGGAAAAGAAGTTCTTAAACGACCAAATGCATCAGTGGCTGTGCCTGATGGCGTGAATCTGTCATTCAAAAAGAAAACTTCATGACGAGTTACATCATGAACAGTAGAGTATATTTTTTTATCAGTTCTGAATTGTGCCATGAATAAATCCTTTTTCTCAAGAGATTAATTATTTATTCATGGCGAATAACTCATTTGGTAGAATTACCACCACTCACGAAAGAATATAGCTCATTTGCTTTCTTTGTTATGTCGTCAATAGAATAAAAAGCTGGAACGTACTTGTTCCATAGTGCAGCAACTTCTTCGCTATCTTTTATGGATTTATCAACGACCTTATCAAGAATTTGATGTGCAAGATTTACGTTGATTTGCCATTGCTGATCAAGATATTCGCGAGACATTTTGAGCAGTTCAAGACGGATTTCGAATGGATTTTTGTTTGACATAAATTTTCCTTTTCTGTGTGTTGTGTGTGAAGTGATGGTTGTATTGGATAATAAGGAACAACCATCAAGAACCCCAATTACAATCAGGCTGCTAGAGCCATCTCGTAATGGTCGTCATTAGATGCGACATTTATTTTTTTGCTTGATTTACGGTCATCGCCTACCGAGTCGTCTGTATCAGTATCTTACCCTGTCGAATCTGTTTCTCGCCCATCAAAAGCATACTTACGAAACATTTATTGATTGCTGAACCAGTGTGTTTCGACAGCATCATATTTACAATATGCTTTTGGTGGACGAGGGCGGCACTGCCCCGCCGTCCAGAATACCTTCCCTTTACTTCATACGACCATACCAACAACTTAAAAATCTGGATTGATCGCCCCACCGACGCTTTTGTCTACAACATATACCGCTTTAAGTTTTTTAACTTTTTGAGTTTTACGGTCAAACCAATCAGGATGAGAACCATACTGACCATGATTTCTAATCACTTCTTCATCGCCATGTAAAGCTACATGTTTATTTACTGCATCAGCAAATTTAGGCGAAAGGTCATGCTTCTTAAAACTTGGATTTACATGTTTATTCCAATGGCCGCGAGCCGCATCTACTTTTGCAAGTTGTTCTACATATCCATGTTCATCTCTCATTTTCTTCAAATGTTCTCTTTGTCTTTGATTAGGCTCGCCGTCAGTTTCTTCGACTAAAGGTTGTCCTGCATATTTCAGGTCGTTAGCTTGTTTACTGATATATTCTGAAGACGCTTCTACTAAAGTTTTTGCCATTGATTTTCTGCTTGAAAAAAATTGAAATTGCCCTACTCTATTTATTTATTCCAAATTAGTATGACAGTTTCTTAGATTATCTTCATTTAATTGAAGTTGTTCCATGAAATTAAGAATCACAGTCTCAAAAAATATCATAGTAGAGAGTTCAAACCTGCTACCAAGAGGAAGATTTTTATCAGGAGATAGAACTCTACTTGATGGACCAATCTGAAAAGTCTCATCAGCCATATTCCTAAGAGTAGACGTTGAACTTGCTGTAACTAACAATACTTCAGCACGAACTGACTTTGCCTTCTCAGCAAAATTGATCAACTGCTTAGTCTCGCCTGAACCAGAAACGAGAAGAAGCGAATCAAATCTCGTTATCTGAGTTGTAGTGGTTTCTCCAACTACTTGAACATTTAATCCACAATGCATCATTCGCATCGCGAACATATTAGCAACCATCTTAGATCTACCAGCAGCAGCAATAAACACTCTTCCGGCAAGATAATGTTCTTTCCGACTTATCGTATGAATAAGTACATCAATAAGTTGCTGACAGGTTTCTTTTTCGGTATAGAGCAGTTCGTCTCTTAGAATATCAAGAACATCAGAGTAATTAGCCATGTTCAACAGCTTCCCGAATCTCAGCGGCAGCACGAACAGGATCAGCGGCGCCGTAGATCGCTGCACCTACTACAACAATATCGGCACCAGCATCGATTGCTTGGCGAATGGTATCTTTGTTAATACCACCAGCAACAGAGATCTTTAGACCGACTTTCATTTGCTGAACTTTCTTTAGGTCTTCAAAAGGAGTCTGACCTTTTGCTTGCTGATCTAATCCAGTATGCACGCCAATAATATGAGCACCAAGTTCATAAGCAATAGCAAAAGTTTCTAGTTTATTCTTTACATTAATCAGATCAACCTGTGCTTGAGCATTTTTAGACTTAGCTGCTTCAACTACACCTTTAATGGTACCAGCATCAGCTGCACCAAGAACGGTGCAGATATCAGCACCAGCTTCGTAGAATGGAGATGCTTCATATAAGCCAGCATCCATTGTCTTAAGATCTGCTAAAACTTTGCAGTTTGGCACAGCAGCTTTAACTTCTTTAAGTAAACGAATTCCATTAAACTTGATACAAGGAGTGCCAAGCTCAATGATATCAACATAAGGGGAAATATCCTTTGCTAGTTTGAGTGTTTGTTCAAAATCAAGTGTATCGAGTGCGGCTTGGATTAGTGCCATTATATATTTCCTTCAGAATTAAAAACCCACGCTGGTGCGCTTCTATAGAGAGGCGTCGTGGGTGTTGTTGATGTGTTTTATTATATACTTATCGAGTGTTGATGTAAAGTGAAATTTCAAATCCTAAACGGAAGTCTTCGAATGTTGGTGTAGCCCACATGTTTGTTCTCCTTTCATAGAGATGTTAATTTATTTATGCAGCCCACACATCTTCCCAAGAACCACTCAATGCACCTTTTGCATAATCCGTCGCACGGTTCTCGAAAAAATTAGTATGAATGGGCGCATTGACCATTTCTTCCACCCAAGGAAGAGGATTCTTTTTTACTTTGAAAATACCTTTAAGCCCAAGAGAAATGAGCCTACGATCAGCAATATATCGAATATAACGCTTAACATCATCACCATTTAATCCCTCCATTGGTCCAATTGAAAATGCTAGATCAATAAATCTATCTTCTAGCTCTACCATCTTTTCAGCAATTTTATAAATTTCAGACTTCAATTCATTTTTCCAAATGTCTCGATTTTCTTCGATAAAAGTTCTGAATAGTTTAATCATCGATTCAGCGTGCATTGTTTCATCAACAATAGACCATGTAATGATCTGCCCCATACCTTTCATCTTTCCATGTCGAGGAAAGTTAAGTAGCATGATGAATGATGAGAACAACTGCATACCTTCAGTGAATGCAGAGAACGCAGCAATCTGTTGAGCAATGGTACTTGCGTCTTGCCCAGCGATTTGCGCGAAAAATTCATGTTTAGAACGCATTTCTTCATATTGCATGAATTCATTATATGTTGTCTCGGGCATTCCAAGAGTCTCAATCAAATGAGAATATGCAGCAACATGAAGTGCTTCGCGAGCAGCAAAACCACAGAGCATCATTCGCACTTCAGGTTGCGGAAAGTACGGCAGATAATTTTTTACATATCCACCAGCAACATCAATATCGCCTTGAGTAAAGAATCTAAAGATGTTAGTTAAAAAAGTTTGCTCTTGTTTAGTGAGCTTTTTCTTCCAATCTTTAACATCTTCAATCATAGGGACTTCGCTATGAATCCAGTGCGACTGTTCATGTTTCAACCAAGCATCATAAAATTGAGGATATTTGAATGGTTTAAAATAGAGCCTTTCATCTGTTAATTTTAATTCTTTAAATGCTTTGGTTTTCATATTTTTTTACCATTTCTTTTGTGATTCCAATGTGGGTTTAATCTGCCTTTATTCCAACCATCAGGACATTCAAATAACATTTTTGATTTTATGCCATCATTATACCAAGATTTTCCTTTAACGTAAGTATTGCCTTTTGATGTTTCTGATTTTTTCTTTTTACTTTCAATGGAATTCATAGATTCAGCATGTTTTCGTTTAATGCCATCATTGAACATAGGATTATTTTTCTTCATTCTTTCAGAAATTCTGAGTCTTTCTTCAATGCTCTTTTCTATTTTGTTATATTTTCTATTTTTTCTTGTAGCAGTTGATTTTTTGTGTGCCTCAGACATTTCTCCATTTTTCCATTTAATTTTCATTCTTTGAGAAATTTTTTGTCTTTCACAATCATCCAATACGATTCCAGGAGCCAAATTTCTATTAATCATCAATTCACAAAATTTATTTTTTCCATAATATGAATGTATTCTAGATAAAAATTTTTTTTCATATTCTATAGCATCGGACTTAGGCTTGACATAAATTACATAAAATTCATCTATATTTTTTAATACATATTTGTTGGATGTAAAATAAGTTTTCCAAAAATTAAGAGGATTTGATTTTATGCCATATTGTATACCGACATAATATTTTCCTGTCAATTTACTTTTTATTTTATAGATATAAGGAATTCCCATGTAATCCTCCTTAGTTGAATATTGTATTTATTTATACAATATCATGGCTCAAACATGAGATTTTTACAAGAATTTTTTATTAATACTCTCCGTCTTTTCTAAACCAACCACTTCCCTTGTACTCTACACCAGGTGCGCTTTTGATTACTTTTTTAAGATTTCCTACTAAACAAAGAAAACATACTGTAGGATCTGGATCACTCATTTTCTTTCGAATCTCAAACGCACACTGACACGATTCACATTGATAATCATATTTTGGCATAATTCACCCCTCACATGCAAGACAACCTTCACCATCAGCTATGGATTTTAGATCAATTTCTTGAATGATATTTCGTTCAATTTTCTTACTCACTTTATCAGCTTTACCGATCTTTTCTGAACGGCAATAATAAAGAGTTTTTAGCCCCTGTTTCCAAGCAGTAAAATGTGTTGCATGAAGATATTTAATATTCACATCTGGTCTAAAGAAAAGATTAAGTGACTGAGCTTGGTCAATATACTCTTGTCTATCTGCGGCGTGTTGAATTACCCACCGCTGATCAATTTCCATTGAAGTCTTGAACACATCTTTTTCCCATTCAGAGAGATTTTCTAGATGCTGAACCGAACCATCATTCGCAATAATTGAAGACCAAATGTCTGCCATTTCTTGTTCATTATGATCATGATTTCCTATCTTTTCCCACAGTATCTTATCAAGAAATTTATTCTTCACAAAAGAAGAACCAGAAAGAGTATCTTGACGATATGCATTTGCTCTATATGGTTCTACTGAAGGAGAAGTATTGCCCATGATAATGGAACTTGATGCATTTGGTGCAATAGCAGTCATATGAGAAAATCTACGACCAGTACCTGTAGCATCTGGAGCTTCACCTCTTTCTGCACCAAGTTCCAAATTTGCTACATCCAATGATTCTCTGATGTGCTTAAACATTTTTTTATTTTGCCCCACAGCCATTGCAGACTCCCAAGGAATCATCTTCGACTGAAGGTAGGCATGGAATCCAAGAGCACCGACACCAATCGAACGCTCACGACTAGCAGAAAAACGAGCCCTATGAATAGCATCAGGAGCATTGTCAATAAAGTATTGTAACACATTGTCCAACATCTCAACAACAT
>Ga0114973_10000243_pt1 | contig 39801 bp, 37 predicted proteins | sample M_140807_MF_Meta_FD_87025 | JGI IMG/M metagenome (GOLD analysis project Ga0114973, IMG submission 87025) | Freshwater microbial communities from Lake Montjoie, Canada to study carbon cycling - M_140807_MF_MetaG | ecosystem: Environmental > Aquatic > Freshwater > Lake | place: Lake Montjoie... | reverse complement strand
CTCCCGGCTGGCCTGGGCGATCTGCTGCCGGGTCCCGCCCTGGTGGATGGCCTGGCCTGCCGCTGCATCGACCGGGATGGCCGCTGCCGCGGCCTGCTGCTGGCCGCCAACTGCAGCGCCCATGCGGGCATGGCCGAGCCCGTCTGGCAGGAAAGCCTGGAGGTGCTGAGCCTGCTGGCCCAGAAGCTGGCCGCCCATCTCGATCGGCTGGCCGACCGGCAGCTGATCGCCACCCAGCTGCAGCAGCTGCAATCCTCCGAACAGCGCCTGGAGGCGGTTCTCAAAGGGGCGAACGACGGCTGGTGGGACCTGGATCTGATCGGTGGCCACTGCTTCCTTTCGGCCCGCCTGCAGGAGATGCTCGGTGAACCGGAACCGCGCCAGGTTGTGGCGGGAAGTTTCTGGCGGAATCGCATCCACACGGCCGACCGCCAACGCTTCGAATGGCTTTTCCAGCAGGTATTGAGCGGCCGAAGCGAGATCCTCGAAACCGAATTGCGTCTCCGCTGCCGGGGGGAGCAATACCAGCCGATGTTGATTCGGGGCACCGTGATCCGGCTGGCCGATGGCTCACCGCAGCGCTTCTCGGGGTCGATGCAGGATCTATCGGAGCGCAAGCGCTACGAGGCCCAGGTGCATCGTCTGGCCTTCTACGACTCCCTGACGGAACTGCCCAACCGTCGCCTGCTGCAGGAACGCGTTCTGGAGCTGAGTCGCAGCAGTGGCGATCGGAAGAACGCCTTTGGGGTGATGATGCTGGATCTCGACCACTTCAAGACCCTCAACGACAGCCACGGCCATGCGGCTGGCGATCGATTGCTCTGCGTGGTCGCCCAACGGCTGCAAAACTGCGTGCGCCGCCACGACATGGTGGCCCGGCTCGGCGGCGATGAATTCGTGGTACTGCTGGAAAATCTCGATGCCGACCCCAGCGTTGCCGAAGCCCGCAGCATCCGCATGGCCGAGAAGATCACCGAGGCCATCCGCCAACCGATCCAGCTGGACTTCGGCAGCGTTCACCAATCGGTGAGCATCGGCATCGCCCTGCCCTCGAGGGAGGGCAGCACAGGCGAAAAGCTGCTGCAACAAGCTGATCTTGCCCTCTATGAATCCAAGTCCTCGGGCCGCAACAAAGCGAAGCTGTTTCAGGAGGACATGCAGCACCGCATCGATCGCCTCAGCCAACTGGAAGCGGCAATTCGCGAAGGGCTCAGTCAGGGTGAATTCAGCATCGCTTACCAGCTCCAGGTTGATCGCCATAGGGTGGCCGTTGGTTCAGAAGCCCTGATCCGTTGGTCGCGGGGCGACGGCTCGATGATCGCCCCGGCTGAATTCATTCCCGTGGCGCAGAATACCGGGCTCATTCACAACCTTGGCGATCTGATGATGAGGCAGGTGCTCACGGATCTTTTCCACTGGGAACGACTAGGACTTCCCAAGGATTTCAGGGTAGCCATCAACTTCAGCACACCGGAGTTTCTGCGTCCTGATTTTGTTCAACAGGTGATCGGCATGCTGAAGAGCACCGGTGTGAGTGGCCGCAGGCTGCGTTTCGAGATCACCGAGGATTCGGTGCTCTCGGATCTGGCAGCTGCGGCCGAACGCATGCAGCTGCTGATGGAGCATGACATTGAATTTTCCCTTGACGATTTTGGAACCGGCTACTCCTCATTTGCCTACCTGCGTTACCTGCCGGCTGGAGAGGTGAAAATCGATCAGGGCTTCGTGAGACGCTTTCTCCAACATCCCCAAGATGCCGCCATTGTGCGGGCGATCATCGAACTCGGCCGCTCCTTCGGGCTGCGGGTCGTGGCCGAAGGTGTGGAGAGTCCTGAGCAGTGGCAGGCTCTCCAGGAAGCGGGCTGCGAGATCTTCCAGGGCTTCCTCTTCGACCGCCCGGTGATGGAGATGGAAAACCACCTTCTCGATCGCCTGCGGGAGCTGCAACTTTCCTCTCCCTGAATCGCTCTTCGGCCATGCAGCGCCTTCCCGAGCCGGAACTGATGGACGACGCGCTGCAGGCCCGCGCCTACGCCGCCGCCGATTTTTCCGCCACTGATCAGGCGCTGGTGGACACGCTGCTGGCGCACCTCGGGCCACGGTCGTCCCAGGCCCCTGGCCGCCGCGAACGCCTGGTGGATCTGGGCTGCGGCCCCGGCAACATCAGCTTCCGCCTGGCGGCGGCCTTCCCGGAAGCCACGGTGCTGGGCCTCGATGGCGCCGCGGCCATGCTCGAGCTGGCAGGCCAGCGGCGACAGGGCGGTCCCGATCAATGGCCGGGACTGCTGTTTCACCAGGCTTGCCTGCCCCTGGAGCCTGGCGCCCTCGAGGCGCTGCCTGCCCCCTGGCGCCCCCCCTTCACCGCCCTGGTGAGCAACAGCCTCTTGCACCATCTGCACGATCCCCAGGTGCTCTGGCGCAGCCTGCTGGAGCTGGGCGAGCCCGGGGCCCTGGTGGTGGTGCGGGATCTGCGCCGCCCCATCGATGATGCGGCCCTCGAGAACCTGGTGGAGCGCCATGCCGCCGGCGCCCCGGCCGTGCTGCGCCGGGATTACCGCCAGTCGCTGCGGGCCGCCTTCCGCCCGGCGGAGGTGGAGGAGCAGCTGGAGGTGGCCGGCCTGCGGCAGCTGACGGTGCAGGCACTGGGCGACCGCTATCTGGAGGTGAGCGGCCGGCTGAATTAAGCCCGACCAAGACGCTCCTGTCCCGGCAGACCACCCCAATGGGGGATCCCAAGGAGGGATGCCGTTGTTGCCGTGGTCCGCGAATCCAAACGCATTGAAAAGGCATGAATTCCATCGATCCTGTCGAAGGAAACGCCCGGATGAAGCGGTTCAACAAACGAGGACTGTTCTGCTGGCGAGAGGCAGCACCGCTTGGCCCCGCTCCCACCGGCTGGCAGGCTGGGGCCATGAGCACCGATTCCCCAGACGCCCCCTCTGCCCTGGCCGCGGCGAGCACAAACGACCCGGAACGCGCCGCCCTGGCCGAGGCGGTGTCGCGGCGCCGCAATTTCGCGATCATCTCCCACCCCGACGCCGGCAAGACCACCCTCACCGAAAAGCTGCTGCTCTACGGGGGCGCGATCCAGCAGGCCGGTGCCGTGAAGGCTAAGGGAGAGCAGCGCAAGGTGACCTCCGACTGGATGGAACTCGAGAAACAGCGGGGGATTTCAATCACCTCCACCGTGCTGCAGTTCGACTACAGCGGCAGCACGATCAATCTGCTCGACACCCCCGGCCACCAGGATTTCTCCGAGGACACCTATCGCACCCTCGCCGCGGCCGACAACGCGGTGATGCTGGAGGACGCCGCCAAGGGCCTTGAACCGCAGACCCGCAAGTTGTTTGAGGTGTGCCGGATGCGGCGGATCCCGATTTTCACCTTCATCAACAAGATGGACCGGCCGGGCCGGGAGCCCCTGGAGCTGCTTGATGAGATCGAGAAGGAACTGGGACTCGCCTGCTGGCCGGTGAACTGGCCGATCGGCAGCGGCGACCGCTTCCGGGGTGTGATCGACCGGCGCAGCCGCGAGGTGATCCTGTTCGAGCGGGCCGAGCGGGGCCGCCAGAGCGCCGAGAAACGCCTTGCCGCCGATGCCCCGGAGCTGGCCACCCTGGTGGAGGCCGAACTGCTGGAGCAGGCCTTCGAGGAACTCGAACTGCTGGAGGGAGCCGGCGCCGACCTCGATCTGGAGATGGTGCACGCCGGAGAACTGAGTCCGGTGTTCTTCGGATCGGCGATGACCAACTTCGGGGTGCGCCCCTTCCTCGATGCCTTTCTGGAGCTCGCCCAACGGCCCTCGGCCCGCACCAGCCGCGAGGGGCCGGTGGATCCGCTGCGGCCGGGCTTCAGCGGGTTCGTGTTCAAGCTCCAGGCCAACATGGATCCACGCCACCGCGACCGGGTCGCCTTCGTTCGGGTCTGCAGCGGCCGGTTCGAGAAGGACATGAGCGTGCAACACGCCCGCAGCGGCCGCACCCTGCGGCTTTCACGGCCCCAGAAACTCTTCGGCCAGGACCGGGAGGTGGTGGAGGACGCCTACCCCGGCGATGTGATCGGCCTGAACAATCCCGGCATGTTCGCGATCGGCGACACCCTCTACCTTGGCCCGCGGGTGGAATACGAGGGCATTCCCTGCTTCAGCCCGGAGATTTTCGCCTGGCTGCGCAACCCCAACCCCTCCGCGTTCAAGAGCTTCCGCAAGGGCGTCAATGAGCTGCGGGAGGAGGGGGCGGTGCAGGTGCTCTACGACACCGATGCCAGCAAGCGCGATCCCATCCTGGCGGCGGTTGGTCAACTTCAACTGGAAGTTGTGCAGTACCGGCTGGAGAACGAATACGGGGTGAAAACCCGCCTCGAACCGATGGAGTTCAGCGTGGCGCGCTGGGTCAGCGGCGGCTGGCCCGCCCTGGAGAGGGTGGGCCGCATCTTTAACTGCAAGACCGTGCGTGACCCCTGGGACCGGCCCGTGCTGCTGTTTCGCAACGACTGGAACCTCAACCAGCTCCGAGAAGACCATCCCGATCTCGATCTCGCCTCGGTGGCGCCGGTGGTGAGCGGCGTCGAGCCGATCGCCCTCTGATCGGCGCCCCCTGACCAACCGGAGCCATCGGCCGCCGCACCTGCCGCTGGCGGACGCCAGAATGGCGCAATAAATCGTCATGCCGACCCACCGGTTGCCCGCGATGACGACAGCTGCGATGCCCAGCTCCCCATCCCATGCCGCACCGGGATCCGGCGCCTTCTGGTTGGTGCGCCCCCGCAGCGATGGCGGCTGTGATTACGTGAGTTTCTCCCCTTCCCATGGCGCCGTGGAGATGCGCGAGGGCAGCCACCTGCCGCCCCAGATGCCCCTGCTCAAGCGCCGCCGCCGCCTTGGCGCCGAGGAGGCCGATGCCTGCCGTCGCCATCTTCAGGTCGAAGCTGGGTTCCGCCACAGCGACCCCCTGTTCTGACCGGGCCTGTTTACGCTCAATGGCATGAACCAAGGCACCCCACCGGCACCGGGCTCGTCCGGTTTCGCCGCCGACGGAGCGGACCCCTATCAGCGGCTGGGGGTCGAGCCCGACGCCTCCTTTGACGCGGTCCAGGCGGCCCGGGCCGCTCGGCTGGAGCAGGTGGGGGAAGACCCCCTGGCCCGATCCGCCATCGAAGCCGCCTACGACGCCGTGCTGATGGATCGGCTCAAGGAGCGCCAGCAGGGCAAGGTGAGCAGCGCGGCCCGCAGCGCCTCCCAGCGGGAGCAAACGGCGCCGGCCCCACCACGGGCTGTGTTGCCCTCGTTGCCCTCCCTCCCCCAGCTTCCCTCCGGCCGGATCACGGCCCCGAGGCCTGCCCTTCCTGGGCTTGCCCTGGCCGAAGGCCGTGAGCGCTGGTTTCCCCTGGCCACCCACGGCGCCCTGCTGGTGCTGCTTGTGGCCCTGCCCGCCCTGCCCGCCGACCTGCTGTTGGCCCTGACCACCGCGGCCACCGTGCTCAACCTGCAGCGGCGCCACGGACGTTTCCTGGCCGCCGTGGGCTGGTCGGTGCTGCTTCTGGTGGTGGGTCTGGTGGTGGGAGCGCTGCTGCTCTCGGCCCTGGCCCCCGGCCTGCCTCCGGCCCTGCCCCTCAGCCCCATCCAGATCGAGGCCATCCCTGCCCTGGTGCTTCTGTTGCTGGGGGCGCTGTTCATCGCCTGAGCGCGCGCGGTGCCTCAGCAGGCGGCGCCAGGGAGCCTTGGTGTGGTGGTATCGCCGCAGGGGTCAGACCACCGCTCCGGCCAGATGCCCCGCCAGAGCCGTGATCCCCATGGCCAGCCCCCCCCACACGAGCATCCGCACCACCCCACGGAGCACCGTGGCCCCACCGGCCTGGGCGGAGAGGCCGCCGAGGATGGCCAGGGCCACCAGGGCGGCTGCGGTGGTCACCCCGGCGATCCGGTTCTCGGGGGCCAGCCTGATCGCCAGCACCGGCACCAGGGCGCCGAGGGTGAAGCTGGCGGCAGAGGCCAGGGACGCCTGAATCGGCCGGGCCCGAAGGGTGTCGCTGAGCCCCAGTTCATCACGGGCATGGGCGCCAAGGGCGTCATGGAGGGTGAGCTGCTCGGCCACCTGCCGGGCCGTTTCCGCGGTGAGCCCGCGCCCCTGGTAGATCTCCACGAGCTCAGCCAGCTCCCCGGCCGGATCGGTGGCCAGCTCCCTGCGCTCCCGGGCCAGGTCGGCTGCTTCGGTATCGGCCTGGGATTGGACCGATACGAACTCACCAGCCGCCATCGAGGCCGCCCCCGCCACCGTGGCAGCCAGAGCGGAGATCAGGATCTGGGGCCGCATCGCGCCGGAGGCGGCGATGCCCACCACCAGACTCGCCACCGAAATCGTGCCGTCATTGGCTCCGAGCACAACGGCCCGCAGCCAACCGATCCGGTGGCTGTTGTGCTGCTCCCCGTGGCGCCCGCCCCAGGAGCGACGGCCGTGGCCGCCCTCGGGCCCGCCGGCTTGAAGCCCCGAAGGCCTGAGCCCGTAACGGTTTTCGCTGGAGCTGGCCATCGGTCACCGGACAGTGGACCCAGCATGCCCGCGGATTGCTGCGGCGCCCGCGCTGATCGCCATCTCCGCAGCGGCCTCATCCGCTCAAGCTGCAGCGAGCCCTTGGGATAGGGGCGGCCTCAAGCCGGATCAAACTCGGCGATGAGCTCGCGCAACTCTTCAGCCGGCACCCGGTAGGTGGCACTGCAGAAGTGGCACACCAGCTCAGCCTGGCCATCCTCCCGCAGCATGGCGCCGAGCTCGTCGCGCCCCAGCAGCTTGAGGGCCCCCACGCTGCGGCTGCGGCTGCAGGGGCAGTGGAAGCGCAGGGCCTGGCGGGCCTCAGCCTGCTCCAGGGGGAGCGGATCGAGGTCGGGGAAGATGTCTTCCAGCAGGCGATGGAGCTGGCCGGCGCTGGCGGCCAGGCGGCCGGCGAAGCCCTCGATCTCCCGGCAGCGCTCCTCCAGCAGCGCCACCAGGGCCGGTTCCCGGGCCGCCTTCGGCAACACCTGCACCAGCACCCCGCCGGAGCAGCGCACCCCATCGCTGCCGATTTCCTCACCCACGAACAGGGCCGAAGGGGTCTGCTCGGAATGGAGCAGGTAGGAGGCCACGTCATCACCGATGCCGCCGCTCACCAGCTCCACGGTGCTGCTGAAGGGCTCGCCCTCACCGATGTCGCGCACCACGTGCAGGTAGCCGGTGCCGGTGGCGCGGCGGAGATCGAACTGCGATACACCGTGGCGATCCACCACCAGATCGAGTTCCAGGGCGGGATCCCCCACATAGCCCCGCACCGTGCCATCGCGACCCGCATCCACCATCAGCCCCCGCAGGGGCCCATCGGAGCGGATGCGCAGGTTCACCCGCCCGTGGGCCACTTTCATCGAGCTGGCGAGCAACAGCCCCGCGGTCATCGCGCGGCCCAGCAGAGCGGTGGTGAGAAAGGAAAGACCATGGCGCCGCTGGGCCTCGCGGCTGATACCGGTGGTGCTCACCGCCACCATGCGGATGCCGCCACCGGCGGCGGTGGCCCTTAGCAGCTCATCGCCCATCGCGTCCCCCATCGCCCCCGTCCAGTGCCGGCATCGTAAGGATCACCGGAGCGGGCCGCTGCCGGAGCAACTGCAGCTGGCCGTTCTCCAGAAACCAGCCCTCCTCCGCCACGCCCGCGAAGAGTTCGGGTTCATGGGTCACCACCAGCAGGGCCCGTTCCCGGGCCAGGGCAGCGATGAGTTGGAGCACCTCGCTCCGCACGGTCCAGTCGAGTCCCGCGGTGGGTTCATCGAGCAACAGCACCTTGGGATCGCGAAGCAGCTGCACCGCCAGGGCCAGGCGCCGCTGCTGACCACCACTGAGCCGTTCCGGCGCCTGTTGGAGGGCGATCGACGCCAGACCCACCTGGCTCAGCACCCGTTCCACCGTCTCGCCGGAGAGCCGCCGCTGGGCGAGCTTCAGTTCCTGCCCCACGCTGAGGCCGAGGAAATGGCGTTCCGGAAACTGGAACACCAGGCCACACAACCAGCGGCGCTGGCGAGCGTTGAGCGCCTCGCCGTTCCAGAGAATCTCGCCGGCATCGGGATCGGCCAGGCCAGCGATCAACTCCAACAGGGTGGTCTTGCCCGAGCCGCTGCGGCCCGCCACCAACATCGGAGCTCCCGCCGCCAGCTGAAGGGAAACCCCCTGCAGCAGGGGCTGGCGCGCGGTGGCGGGCTGATAGTGGAGGGAGCGGAGTTCAAGCATCCCCCCAGCTTGCCGGGGCAGGGTGGGCGGAGTGGTTGCATGGGGAGGCTTCCACCCCATCGCTTGATCGCTCCCATGGAGGTTCGCTTCCGCGAAGTCGACCCCTTCAACTGCTGGATCTGGCTGCGCTGCGGCCATCCGCCCGGTGCGGCGGAGCGGAGCTACCTCGAAACCGTGTTCGACAGCTGGTTCTTCCTCGGCAAGCTTGGGGGCTTCAACGCGGAGAACCTCCAGGCCCATGAGGAGGGGGCTGATCTGAACTGGCTGGTCTACGAGGCGGATGAGGCGGAGCGGGCCCTGCCGGCGCTGATGCACAACATGGGTCAGATGGAATACCAGGAGGAATGGGCGCGCTGCTGGCTGGATCTGGGCACCAGCGATGCTTTCGCCCTCGACGTGTTGATCAACACCCTCGCTCAGCTGAACAGCGATGTGCTGGAGATCGAGGAGGTGCTGATCGGCGGCATCAACGAGGACTGGCCGATCGAGGAGGACCCCGACAGCCCCTTCGCCCTGGACGTCTGAGCAGCGTCGCCGATGGCCCGTGAACTGCGCCGGCTGCTGATTCCGCCCGCCAGGCTGGAGGCGGCGGCCCGGAACGGGCCGGAGCGAGCAGGCATCACGCTGGCCCTTGAGCCCGATGAAGTCCACTACCTGGGGCGGGTGCTGCGCCTCCGCCACGGCGACCGCCTCGACGTGATCCACGGCGAAGGGGCTCGTTGGACCGCCAGCCTGGCGTCGCCGGCCCTGCTGCAACTGGAGCAGCCCCTCGATCAGCCCCTCGAGCGGGCCGATCCGCCATCACCCGCCATCACCCTGGCGATGGCGGTGCCGAAGCGGGATGCGGAGCTGGTGTGGCGCATGGCCACGGAACTTGGAGCCACCCGGCTCCAGCCCCTGCTGGCCAGCCGCGGGGTGGTGCGCGGTGGCTTACCCCTGGAGCGCTGGCGCACGATCGTGCGGGAAGCCACCGAACAATGCGAACGCCTCTGGATGCCCCACCTGGCGGATCCGGTGGAGGCCCGGGAGTGGTTCCGCACTCCGGCGGCGGGGCCTTCCCTGCTGGCCACCACCCGCCAGGAGGGCCTCGCCAGCCTGCCCGATCTGCTGCCGAACCTGTTGCGGGGCCTCCCGCAGGACCGGTCTGGGGAGCGGGGCGATGCACGCCCCGGGGAGCTGAGGCTGGCGATCGGCCCTGAGGGAGGCTGGTGCGCCGAAGAGGAGGCGGCAGCGATCGGGGCCGGCTGGCAGCCGGTAAGCCTGGGAAGCGCCATCCTCCGGACCTCCACCGCAGCGGTCGCCGGCCTGGCCTGGCTTGCCCTGGGGGCCGGCCGGGAGGATTGAAGGGCCGTGTCCACGCCCTGGGGCACCGAAGGGGCTCAGCAAAGGGCACCTGAGGGAACGCCGGGCAGGGGCCCGGATCAGGGCACTTGGCGGGCCGGCCCAGCGCGTGGCCCCAGCAGGCCCTCGCAAATCCAGGCCCGCCAGAGAACGAACGGGATTCTTCGCGCCAGCGGCGGAGAAACCCCTGGTCGGTTCATCACATCTGGTCAGTTCTTCACAAAGGAGCGGGCGATCGCCCGGAAACCGGCAAGGTTGGCTCCACCCCTGCGGCGCCGCTGAGGATTGGCTCCGCCGGGAACCAGGGCCTCCGGCGCAAAGGTGGCCAGGGATGGCGCCGGCCGGTTGGCCTGGGCAGCCGCGAGTTCGGCGGCGATCGCCTCGGCGGTGGTCGGCGCGGCGCTGGCCGCGGGAGTGGCAGCAGTTCCGGCGGTGGGCTCCACGGCTGCGCTGGGCAGCTCGCTGGCGCTGACGGCGGGGGCGGGGGCGGCGCTTGCGGCGGGGGCCACCTTCAAAGCCACCTGGGCTGGCTTGCTCACTTCAACCTTGGCGGGGGCGGCCTTTTCCCTCACCGGGGCCACCACCACGGCGGCAGGCTGCTCGGAGGCCTTCTCCGAATCGCCGCTGAGGTCAAGGAAGAATTTCGGCTTGAAGATCATGGGAGCGGCCGCGATGGGGCGATTATCCGCCGGCGGCGGCGGGCTGAGCCCAGGCGCTTAGACCAGTGCAACAGTCCCCCCTGGAAGGCGGCTCCGCCTGCCGCTCCGGTGCTTCGGCGATGGCCAGCGCCGGGCTCCGGCAAAGCGGTCCTGCCACCCCTGCCCAACCCATGCTCTCCCTGCCCCCCCAGGCCCCAGCCCCGTGGCTCCTGGCCCTCGCCCTCAATGCCCTGCTGATCGCCCTGGCCCAACGGACGCCGGTACTCACACGGGCGGGCTGGGTGCACGCCGGCATCCTCGGCACGATCCTGTGGGGCACCCTCGGCTGGCGCGGCTGGCTGGCGGTGGTGCTCTACCTCGCCCTCGGCTCCCTGGTCACCCGGCTGGGGTTGCGCCAGAAACAGGAGCGCGGCCTGGCGGAGGCGCGCGGCGGCCGGCGGGGCCCGGAGAACGTGTGGGGGTCGGCCCTGGTGGGTGCAGGGCTGGCCATGCTGACGGCCCTGGCTCCACTCCGCTGGAGCGGCCCGCTGCTGGTGGCCTTCGCGGCCAGCTTCAGCGCCAAGTTGGCTGACACCTGCGGCAGCGAGATCGGCAAGCGCTGGGGCCGCCACACCCTGTTGATCACAAGCCTGCGGCCGGTGCCCGCCGGCACCGAGGGGGCGGTGAGCCTGGAGGGAACAGCCGCCAGCCTGGTGGGCGGCCTTCTGATGGCCCTGGTGATGCTGGCCCTGGGACTGATCCAGGGTGTCGGCACCTGGTTGCTGGTGGGGGCTGTGGCCCTGGTGGCCACCCTGGCCGAGAGCGTGATCGGCGCCACCCTGCAGCGCCGCTGGGGCTGGCTGAGCAATGAGCTGGTCAATGGCGTGCAGACCCTGCTGGCGGCGTTGCTGGCCCTGGCGGCGGTGGGATGGAAGGGAGGTTGAGACCGCCGCGCCGAAGCGTTCAAGCGGCCCAAAGCCCGCCTCAACCGGCGCCTTCCTCCAAAGGGTCCAGCGCCTCCCGGGCGGCTCGCCAGCGTTCTCTCGCCTGTCGCAGCGCGTGCACGGTGGCGTCACAGCGCCGCTGGGCCATGCGGGGGTGGATGCCCAGTTGCCTTCCCAGCTCCACCCAGGTGCAGCCCAGGCGCAGGCGGCCCTCCACCAACTGCCGGCGCATCGGATCCAGGGCCGCCAGCTGCTCCCGGAACCAGGCGCGCTCCGCTGCGCTTCGATCCGATCCCGCAGGCTCCGGATGCTCCTCCACCAGGGACCGTGGATCGGCGAGGCGATCCAGCAGCACCCCACCCTCGCCGGCATCGCTCCCGGCTGGCCCGCGCTCCAATGGCGCATCGAGACTGCGGGGCTGGGCGGCGGCCCGCAGCTCCTCGATCTCCAGCAGGCGCTCTGGGGCACAGCCCAACCTCTGGGCCAGCCGGATCCGATCCAGGGGAGGCAGCCCGCGCCCCCTCCGCTCCTCCTGCAGCCTGGACGCCTGCTGGCGCAGCTCCCAGAGCGGCCGGGGAATCCGCACCATCGGCTGTCGGTCGCGCATCTCGTGCAGCAGCGCACCGCGGATGTAGGGCACCGCAAAGCTGCTGAAGCTCACGGCGCGGCTGGGATCGAAGGCCTCCACGGCCCGGATCAGGCCCAGGCTGGCCACCTGGATCAGATCCTCGTGGGGCAGCGGCGGCCGGGGGGCCAGGCGTGCCACCACGGCTCTGGCCAGGGGCAGGTTCGCCTCCACCAGGGCGTTGCGGAGACGGAGACGCTGGGTCTGATCGCTGATGCGCTGCAATTGACTCCAGCCCGGCAGCTCCTGGTGACGCCGTGAGCGCATGGACGCGGCGGCGGGGGCCAAGGGCCTCACGTTCTGGGGAGGGTGAAGGGGGAGCATGGGAGCACCCTGCGGTCGAGTCCCTCACAAGGTGCCCCGCCTTCAGGCCGCCGGGTTCACCGGATCGGCGGAGCCCGATTCACCCGATCGGGGGATGCGGTGGAACGCCCACGGGCACCTCCTCAGGGACCGTGCCGGCGCTCCGGATCGGAAGCGGCAGGATTCTGCAGCGGTCTCAGCCGCTGGCGGTGGTTTGCAGGCCCATCTCCAGACCCGCCCAGTGCAGGAGAGCAGGCCAGGCGCGCAACCGCCCGTACACCTCGGCATGGCCATCGGTGTTGAGGTGCAGCCCGTCGGCATCCAGCCAGCGCAGCCACCGGGAATCGGCCAGCAGGGGTTCCAGAAGGGGCAGGAAGGGAACATCGGCCTCCAGGCAGGCCTCCTCCAGCAGAGCCTCGTAGCGGCGCACCTCCTCCAGCCGATACCAGAGCACTTCCGCAAAGGGCATGGCGGCCTCATCCACGGGAGTGAGGCCCAGCACCAGGGTGGGGGCCAACGCGCGGGCCTGGCGCAGCATCTGCTGAAAGCCGAAGAGAAAGCCCTCGGGATCGAGCTGCTGGCGGCCGTCGGGCCGACCGACACGGGCCGTGTCGTTGAGGCCCACCGCCAGCAGGATGCCCTGGGGACGCTGCCGCCGCAGTTCCCCCCGGCCGAGCACCTCCGCACAGAGACGAGCCGCCACCCGCTCCAGCCCATCCCCGCGCACGCCCAGGTTGTAGAGCACCGGCGCGCCAGGGGTGGCCATCCAGTGGCGGCGCAGCCGCTCGCACCAGCCCCCCTGGTCGGGATCGCCCCAGCCGAACACGCCGCTGTCGCCGAGCACCACGAGCTTGCGGGGGATGGGATCGATCATGCTGGGGCTGACGGCGTCGACGCTCCGGCAGCGATCTTCCCCGATCGCCCTCCGGAGCCAGCGCCACCGGGCAGCTGCCCCGCAACGACTAACCTTCGCCCAGAACGCTTGCCTCGACCAGCGGATGGGTTTCACCTGGCTGCTGACCGTGTCGGCGGAAGCTGGCAACAGGGCCGCCGACCTGGCCGCCGAGGTATCCACCGACCTGGCCGCGAACGCCACCGGCACGATCCTGCCGCGGGGCTTCTTCCTGGTCACCGGTCTCCTTTACATCCTGGCGCTGGGGCTGCATCGGCTCGCCGGCCGGCTGGCGATCCCCTCCGCCCTGCCGATCCTGGCCCTGGCCCTGCTGGTGAATGTCCTGCACAACGGACTGCACAGGGTGAGCCCTGGCCAGGTGGAAACCCTCCACACCACCAGCCTCGCCCTGCTCCTCTTCTACGCGGGGCTCAACACCGACCTGGAGCGCATCCGGAGCCGCCTCTCACTCGCCCTGACCCTGCCGACCATCGGCATCCTGTTCACAGGGCTGCTGCTGGGTGTGCTGCTCTGGGCGCTGGGGAACACAGGATTTCCGTTCCTGCCGAGGGGCGGCCTGGCGGCTCCCCTGCCCTTTGGAGTGGCCCTGCTCACGGCCACCTGTCTGCTGCCCACGGATGGCTCCGCCAACGAGGAGACCGCCCACCAGTGGGGGCATCGGCACCCGAAGAACGTGCAGCCCGTTCTGGCCTTCGAGGCCGCCCTGGGCAGTGCCACCGCGATCCTGTGCTTCGGCACGGTGGTCACGGTGTTCCTGGCGTTCGAGCACGGCGGACCCGGAGAATTCCGTCTGGGCGCCCTGCAGGCGGTGCCGGGGGGACTGCTGCAGCTGCTGGGGCACCTGCTGGCGGGCCTGGCCGCAGGCCTGCTGGTGGGGCTGATCGCCAACCGGCTGATTCCGGTGTTGGTGCGCCTCAACGAGCACCTGCTGATCCTGGCCATCTCGGTGGCGTTCGTGGCCTACGCCACCGGCAACATGCTTGGCGGCGGCGGCCTGATCAGCGTTTACACCGCAGGTCTGGTCATGGCCAACCATCCCCACGCGCGGGGGCCCTTCGGCGATGAGGGCCTGCGGCAGGTGTTGCTTCCCTTCAACACTACGGCCGAGTTCACGATGCTGCTGCTGCTGGGTCTGCTGGTGCATCCGCTGGTGATGCTGCGGATGCTGCCGCTGGGCTTGGTGCTGGGGCTGTTGCTCGAACTGCTCGTGCGTCCGCTGGTGGTGCTGCTGCTGGGGGGCGTCCCGCGGGAACAGCGCCTCGAGCGACTTCTGATCAGTGCCGGTGGCCTGCGGGCGGCGGTGCCGCTGGCCCTGGCCCTCGCCCTGCTGGAGCAGGTGCCGCGGCTGCGGGGTGTTCACCCCCTGGAGGCCACGGATCTGGCCATCGAGCTGGAAGCCCTGGTGGCGGTGGCGGTGATCACCAGCCTGGTGCTCAAGGGTGTGGTGCTGCCCCGGCTCCTCCAGCAGCGCCTGGCCACCAAGCCGCCCTTGGCCTGAGATCTCCCTCCAACCCTTCCGCCGTGACGGCGGGGGCCGGCTGGGGCGGGGGCCGCTGGCCCCGGAGACGGGCGGGAAACCACACCAAAACCCGCTTAACTCTCCAGTCAAGGGGAGGGTGGATGCTGGCTGCACGGGGACATCTCCAGCCGGATCTGTCCCTTTCCAACCCAACCCAGGAGAGCCCATGACCCACGCCAATCCCCACAACCCCGCCGTGAAATCCTGCGGCTGCGCCCAGGCCAGAGCCACGCAGCGCTGCGCCTGCGGCTGCCTCTGCAGCGGGCCCTGCCCCTGCCGCGAAGGCGGCTCCTGCGGCTGCGGCTGCACCACCCCGGCCCACTGAAACCTGCGAGGGCGGCCAGAGGGGCCGCCCTCGCTCCCGACTCCGTTCCCGGAGCAATCCGCCGGCCGGTTCCGGACCAGGGAAACAGCCAGCGGGCCCTCGCCCTCTCAGCCCTCCTCCCAGCGAAAGCCTTGGTCGTCCCACGACTTCGGATCCTCGATCGGTTCGAGATGGGTGAGCACATGGGTGCGGGGCAGGGCGGCGGCGATGTCCCGCTCAAGCTGCTCACAAAGATCGTGACCGGCCTGCACGCTCCAGGCGCCTGGCACCAGCACATGGAAGGCCACGAAGCGCCGCGAGCCCGCCACGCGGGTGCGCAGGGCGTGGAAACGGATCTGCTCGTTCTCGTGGGAGGCGAGCAGGGCCTCCAGCTGGGCGTGCTCCTCGTCGGGCAGGGCCCGATCGAGGAGACCGGAGGCGGTTTCGTGCAGCAGCTTCCAGCCGGTCACCACAATGTTGAGCGCCACAGCGATGGCGATCAGCGAATCGAGCATCGTCAGGCCGGTGATCTTCACCAGGGCCACCCCCACCACCACCCCGAGGGAGGTCCACACATCGGTGAGCAGGTGGTGGCCATCCGCCCGCAGCGTGATCGAGTGGAAACGCCGGGCGGCCCGCAACAGCACCCAGGCCACCAGGCCGTTGAGGGCCGTGGCAACAAGCGAGAGGGCCAGGCCGATGCCGATCTGCTCCAGGGGCGCGGGATGCTGAAGGCGGTCGATCGCGGCATGGATGATGGCCAGGGCCGCCACCACGATCAGCACGCTTTCCAGGCCGCTGGAGAAGTACTCCGCCTTGAAGTGGCCGTAATGATGGGTTCGGTCTGCGGGCTTGGCCGCCAGGGTGAGGGCCCAGAAGGCGGCGAGGGCCGCCACCAGGTTCACCACCGATTCCAGCGCGTCGGAAAGCAGGCCCACCGATCCGGTGAGGCGCCAGGCGGCCGTCTTCAGCGCAATGGTGGCCACCGCCGCAGCCACCGAGAGCAGGGTGTAGGCCCGGGGGGAGGCGAAGGCGGAGGCGAGGGGCATGGTGCCGGGGGGATGGAAGGGAATGGGGAGCCCTCCCCCAATGGCGGCGAAGGCCAGCGATGCCGATCACGGTTCCGCTAGCCGTTTCAAGGTTGCCATGGGCCTTGCAGCATGGCGATCCCCGCCTCCCAAGACCACCAGCCCGGGAACCAGGGATCGCCGCCAGCCGAGGCATCGCTTCGGGTCCGGAGCGTTCGCGATGACGGATCCCCGTATTCACGATCGCTTCCGATCCGGGCTGAACCCGCCATGGTGGAACCTGCGATGGGGCCGCGAGAAAGGCATGCGAGAGATCGTGTTCAAGGTCACCGATGAGCGGCCCGGCCGACTCGTGGCCACAGCCCCGGAGCAGGGCCTGGTTGTGGAGGCGGCCAGCCTCGAAGAGCTTCATCACGAAGCCCGAGACGTCCTCATCCGCCAGGTCGGCTCGGCCCACGCCACCTACCGGATCCGCATCCGGCCTGCCGGCCTGGCATTGAGCGCCCGAAGCTCCAGCCCTGAAGATCAGCCCACGCCGCGCCATCCGTGCCGCCGGGAACGGCCACTCCCCGCGGGAAAGTCCGGCTGCGAACCCCAGGAAGAAGCCAAGGGCTGAGGCGGAGAGAGGAGGCCGAGGCAACAGAAGCGGCCTGGCATGGATGCGAAGCGGCGAGAGCGATTCACCGCCCATTCCTGACAACGCACACGAACGCATAGCAACGCATACCAACTGATCACAACCATAAAGACCGGTCTTCAAACAAGACCGAGGCCTTCAGGACTACAACCCTTAAAAAGGCTCTTTCTCAAAGAAAGCCAGTATTCCGATTAGCCATCCCAGCTTGTCAATCCCTGCCATCCAATAAGATCGGCATCGACGCGCCAATCCCACCCCATGGCCAAGCTGATTCGATTCTCCGATGCCTCCCGCAACGCCCTGGAGCGGGGTGTCAATGCCCTGGCGGATGCCGTGAAGGTCACCATCGGCCCCAAGGGACGCAACGTGGTGCTGGAGAAGAAATACGGCGCGCCCGACATCGTCAACGATGGTGTGACCATCGCCAAGGAGATCGAACTTGAGGATCCCTTTGAGAACATCGGCGCCAAGCTGATCCAGCAGGTGGCCTCCAAGACCAAGGACACCGCGGGTGACGGCACCACCACCGCCACCGTGCTGGCCCAGGCGATGGTGCAGGAGGGTCTGCGCAACGTGGCCGCCGGCGCTAATCCCGTGCTCCTGCGTCGTGGCATGGAGCGGGCCGTGGCCCAGCTGGTGGAGGGGATCGCCCAGCGGTCGAACCCCGTGGCCGGCGATGCGATCCGCCAGGTGGCCACCGTGAGCTCCGGCAACGACGAGGAGATCGGCCGGATGATCGCCGAGGCGATGGAGAAGGTGAGCGCCGATGGCGTGATCACGGTGGAGGAATCGAAATCCCTCGCCACCGAGCTGGAGATCACGGAGGGGATGGCCTTCGATCGCGGCTATTCCTCCCCTTACTTCGTGACCGACAACGAACGGCGCGAATGCGTGTTCAGCCATCCGCTGCTGCTGATCACCGACCGCAAGATCGGCGCGGTGGCCGATCTGGTGCCGGTGCTGGAGGAGGTCTCCCGGAGCGGCCGCCCCCTGGTGATCCTGGCCGAGGAGGTGGAGGGTGAGGCTCTCGCCACCCTGGTGGTGAACAAGACCCGAGGGGTGCTCCAGGTGGCGGCCGTGCGCGCCCCCGGCTTCGGCGATCGCCGCAAGGCCATGCTCGAGGACATCGCGATCCTCACCGGCGCGACCGTGATCAGTGAAGACCGGGCGATGACTCTGGAGAAGGCCAGCCTGGCCGATCTGGGCAGCGCCGAACGGATCACCATCCGCAAGGACGACACCACCATCCTGGCCAGCGACACCCGCAAGGCCGCCGTGGCCGACCGGGTGGCGGCGATCAAGCGGGAACTGGAGGCCACCGACTCCGACTACGACCGCGAGAAGCTCTCCGAGCGCATCGCCAAGCTGGCGGGCGGCGTAGCCGTGATCAAGGTGGGCGCCCCCACCGAGACCGAACTCCGCAACCGCAAGCTGCGCATCGAGGATGCCCTCAACGCCACCCGTGCGGCCGTGGAGGAGGGCATCATCGCCGGAGGCGGCAGCACCCTGCTGCAGCTGGCGGATGATCTCAACAGCCTGATCGCCTCCTGTGGCGGTGATGAACGCACCGGTGTGCGGATCGTGCAGCGGGCCCTTGAGGCGCCGGTCAAGCAGATCGCCCTCAACGCCGGCACCGACGGCGATGTGGTGGTGGAGCAGATCCGGCGCGGTGGCCTTGGCTTCAACGCCCTCACCGGCACCTACGAGGATCTCCTGGCCGCCGGCATCCTCGATGCCGCCAAGGTGGTGAGGCTCGGCCTGCAGGATGCCGTTTCGATCGCCTCGCTGCTGCTCACCACCGAAGCGGTGATCGCCGACAAACCCGAACCCCCCGCCCCGCCGGCAGCCGATGGCGGCATGGGCGGGATGGGAGGCATGGGAGGCATGGGCATGCCCGGAATGATGTGATCAGCAGCCGGTCCGGGCAGTCCGGATGGTGGGCGGTCTCAGAGGCTGCTCACCAGCCGGGCGTGGAGGCGGCAGACGTTGTGGGCCTGGGGCGGGGGCTGGGAACACAGCTTGCCCAGCTCCCTGTTGAGGGCTGCGAACTGGGAGAGGTGATAAGCGTTGAAGGGGAGCCCCAGAGCCGCCACACCGAAGACCAGGACCCCGCCGAATCCAGGCAGCAGGGCAGCCTGAAGCCGGGGAATCCATGCCTGGGTGCACCACCAAGTCTTCGACCCGTGTTGACGGCCGTGGATGGCCATGGGTTCCTCCTGACATCGACCGCGGTCTGCATCCATGGTGTCCATCCCGGTGCGGATGGTTGCCTGAGCTACAGAAAAATTTGGGTCCAGTCGATGAAGTGGCGACCAGGCCTGGTGAGGGACGACCGGTGACACCACCGGCGAATTCGGGCCTTCACCGGTTGGGCATCGCCTCGAGAGCCCGGCGGTAGGCCGCCACCTGGAGATCGATGCCGGTGATCGCGGTGCCCACCACCACGGCATCAGCCCCTTCGCTCACAGCCCGCACCGCCTGGTCCGCCGAAGCGATCCCACCCTCGCAGATCAGGGGCACCGCCTCCGGCAACGAACCCCTCAGAAGGGGCAGCAGGCCCCAGCCCGGGGGACGAACGGTTGCGGTGGCTTCGGTGTAGCCATAGAGCGTGGTTCCCACCCAGGCGCATCCCAACTCAGCAGCCCGCAGGCCATTGGCCACCCCATCCACATCCGCCATCAGCGGGGCGCCCAGTTCGTTGCGGCAGCGGCTGATCAGGTCCTCCAGATCCTGGCCATCAGGGCGGGGCCTTTCGGTGGCATCAAGAGCCACCACATCCGCCCCCGCCGCCCACACCGCCCGGATCTCCTCCCATCCCGGGGTGATGTACACCGAGCTGTCGGGGTAGGTGCGCTTCCACAGACCCACGATCAGCGCCCCGGGGCAACGCCGCCTGACCGCGCCGATGTGCTCGGGACTTTCCAGCCGGACACCGAGCGCCCCCTGCCTCAGGCTGGCTTCCGCCATCGCCGCGATCACCTGGGGATCCCGCAGGGGGGATCCCTCAGGAGCCTGCACCGAAACGATCAGACCTCCGGCCAGGGCGGCACGGCCGGGAAGCGCGGGGATGGCGAAAGCCATGGGGGGCTGAAAAGAGCGGAAGAAGGGTGGTGGTTGGACGGGGGCGCGGGACCGGCAGGCAGCCGCTCAGCTGGCCCGGGGCAGGGAGGAATCGGGGAGCCAGGCGCGCAGCTCCGCGAGGGCCGGCGGGGCCGGGGCGGCATCCGCCAGGGACTCCTGGGCGCGGCAGCGCTCGGCCAGGCGCACCACCTCGGCCAGAGGATCGGGGGCGGGTGAGCGGTTGTCGCCCCCGCTGGCGGGAACCGCTGGACCAGCGGCGGCGGTGGCATGGGCTTCAGGTGGCGCCGGGGGCGCCTGGGTCTCAACCGCAAGGGTGAACCCTGGTTGCGGCGGAACGGCAGAGTCCGTCCGCTGCGGGAGCCCATCCCGATCCCAGCGGGCACGCGCAAGGCTTCGCCAATCGGTCCGGGAGAGCCGGCGAAGGAGCCCGGAACCCAAATCAGCAGCGATCTCCACCGCACTCCGCTGCCCAGGCGCCACAGAACCGAGTGACGCCTGATCGAACGGGGCAGGATCATCCAGTTCTGCATCCATGAATTCGGCGGAGCTGAATGTTTCGAAATCGGGCACCTCGGAACACGGCTCGGTGCCATCCGAACCGCTAAGGCTGGCGGCGAGAGAGTCCTGGGCTTGGTCACCCTTTTCCAGGGGTGACAGGCCCGGCGGGGCCAGCGCGAGAGGAAGACCGAAACCCAGGGAAGGCCCAGTCTCCAGAAGTTCGGGGAACTCCACCAGCATCGAAGCGATGGCCCCATCCACAGCGGCGGCGGCCCGTTGTTCGATCCAGCGCCGTTCCGCATCCCCCGCCGATTCCACAGACGGGCACCCCAGCAGGGCCCCAAACCAGGCCGCAGCCTCGCGGTCCTCCAGGGCCGGGAGCGTGACCATCTGGAATTGGTGGAGCCAGTCGAGTCCCCTCCGGTGCACGCAGCGCTGGAGCCGATCCAGGCATTCCTGGCCGTGGCGTTGCCGCACCGCCTCCAGAAGCAGGAATTCAGGATCCGGTCGGGAGTCCGGCGCCGTGGATCCTGAGGTCTGAAGGGGCGAATTCAGAGACACGGCAGGGGACAGGCGGGTTTCAGGTCAGTTTTCGATCCAGCAGCGGCCGGATGGCGAGGAACAGCCCCAAGGCCAGGGCCGCCAGGATGGCCAGGCAAGCCGCAGCGGTGAGGGAGCCATAGGGAGCCTGGAGAACCACATCGGTGGCGATGCGATTCAGCTGGAAGGTGCCGGCGTAGGCCGAGCGGATCGGTTCAATCGCGAAGGTAAGGGGATTGAGGGCCGCTAGCCAGCCCAGCCAGGCCGGCATGAAGGAAAGGGGTGCCAGGGCGGTGCTGGCAAACAGCAGGGGAAGATTGGCCACGAAGATCACCGCAATCAGCTCAATGTGGCCCGGCAGGGCGAAGGCCAGACCCAGGCTCAGGGCCGTCACGGCAAACACCAGCAGCAGAAGGGTGACCAACACCAGCACCAGACCGGCTCCACCCGGCCAGCCATAACCCAGCAGGGCGGCGGTGACCACGATCGCCAGGCTCTGCAGCAGGCTGAGGCTGGTGATATAGAGCACCGAAGCGAGCACGATCGAGCTGCGTGAGCGGAGCGGGGCCACCAAAAGGCGGTTCAGAAACCCAAACTCCCGGTCGAACATCACCGGCAAGCCGGCATTGAGGGCCGCGCTGAAGGCCGTGAACACGATCACCCCGGCTCCCAGGAAGCGGCCATAGCTCCCGCCGCCCGGCAGCAACCCCACCGGCGCCTTGGCGAACAGCGCTCCAAACAGCACCAGCCAGATCAGCGGCTGCAGCACCCCGGCCACCAAAGTGGAGGGGCGGCGAAACAACTGCAGGAAGAGTCGCCGGGTGAGCGCCAGGGTTTCCTGAAGGATCTCGGAGAAGGCCGAGGGTTCAGCCGCCGCCTCAGGCAGGGGCGCAAGGCTCGGGGAGGCGCTGGTCATGAAACGGTGGGGGTGGAAAGAGAAGGGGTGGAAAGAGAAAAAGCAAAGGCGGTGGGAAGCCCGTCAACGCATGGCCTGCTTGCGTTCCGCCTTGGGATCCCGCTGGCCCGCCACGGCCAGTTCAGCGTCCATGAGCGTGCGGCCCGTGGCCTGCAGGTAGACGTCATCCAAGCTGGCGCGGCTCTGGGCGAGCGCAAAGACCGGAATCTGAGCCGCCTCCAGTTGATTCCGCAGCCGCTCCACCACGGCGGCGTTCTCCACCACCAGGTTGAGCGAATGGCCCTGGGCGCGGTTGATCACCACCTGGCGCACCCCGTCGCAGCTCTCCAGCAGGGACCTCACCTGGCCGGCCTCTGCCTCATCGCTGAACTCACGCACCCGCAGGGTCACGCGATCGCCACCGAGGGCTCCCTTCAGTTCGGCCGGGCTGCCTTCGGCGATCACCCTTCCCGCCTCCACGATCGCCAGCCTGTCCGCCAGGGCATCCACCTCCTCGAGGTAATGGCTGCTGAGCAGCACGGTGGTGCCTTGATCGCGGAGCTGGCGCAGCACCTGCCAGATGGCGCTGCGGCTCTCGATGTCGAGGCCCACCGTGGGTTCATCCAGCACCAGGACCTGCGGGCGATGGAGCAGACCTGCGGCCAGGTCAAGACGGCGCCGCATGCCACCGGAGTAGCCGCCGCAGCGGCGATCGATCCACTCAGCCATCTTCAGCAGGCCAATGAGTTCTTCGATGCGACGATCCCGCTCCGAGCGGCTGAGGTGATAAAGATCGCCCTGGAGGGCCAGCAGTTCCCGGCCGGTGAGGATCTTGTCGATCGCCACCTCCTGCGCCACGTAGCCCAACTGACGCCTCACCGCGCGGGGATTCGAGAGGGCATCCAGGCCAGCCACACGCACCGTGCCCGCATCGGGTGCGAGAAGGGTGGCCAAAATGCGGAGGGCTGTGGTCTTGCCGGCACCATTGGGTCCAAGCAGGCCGTAGAGGCAGCCCCCCGGAACCGACAGGGAGAATTGATCCAGAGCCTGAACAGGCGCGGACCTGCGGCCGGTGCCGTAGCGCTTGCTGAGGTGCTGCAGCTCGATCAAGTCAGGATCTCTCCCGATGGACTCAAGGTCTGGAATCTAGGCAGGGCCCCCCAAAAGCCGCAGGGGGAGAACCGCCCGAACGAACCCAAGGCGTGGCGCGTCAGCCGCGATGCCGGCTGGGTTCTCACACGAGCCGGGTGAGAACACGAACGAAGGGGTCGGCGGCGAAAGCCTGAGGGGTGCGTGCCAGCACCAGCAGCAGGCAGACGCCAAAGAGATAAAAAATCGACCAACGGAACAAACTGCGCGCCCGCTGGGGGTCGTCAGGGTTCTCCCTGAGGGTGGCGCTGAGCTGCAGGAGGCGGCCGTTGAAGGGCAGGAGAAGGAGCCCATAGAGCCAGCCGCCGCTGGGAAGTGCAAGCACCCCGAGGCCACTGAGCAGCACCGTGAACCAGCTGTAGCGACCGATCGCCCGGCCGGTGACTTCCGTGCCCCGGACCACCGGAAGCATGGGGATGCCCACCGAGCGGTAGTCCTCCCGCAGCAGCAGCGCGAGCGACCAGAAATGGGCCGGTGTCCAGACCACCACCAGGGCGAACAACCACCAGCCAGCCCAGCCCAGGCGTCCCGTGGCGGCCGCTGCCCCCACCAGGGGAGGAATGGCACCGGCCACCCCTCCGATCACGATGTTGAGGGAAGTGCGTGGCTTGAGAAGGGCGGTGTAAAGCAGCACATAGCTGCACAGGCCCATGAGGCTCAGCGAGGCGGCAAGGGGATTCACCCCGAACACCAGCACCACGGTGGAGGCCGTGGTGAGCAGCACGGCCATGGCAAAGGCCTGGCGCCGGGCCAGACGACCCGATGGCAGGGCGCGGCGGCTGGTGCGCTGCATGCGGCCGTCGAGGTCTTCCTCCCAGAGGCAATTGAGAACCCCCGCGGCGGCGGAAGCCATGGCGCCGCCACTCAGTGTGGCCGCCATGGTGAGCCCATCAAGGGGCCAACCCGCCGTGAGCGCCATGCCCGCGATGGTGGTGGCGAGCAGCAGGGGAATCAATCGGGGCTTGGCAACCTCCAGCCAGGCGGGCAGCCGCACGGAGGGGCGAATCGCGGCGGGGGCCGGAACGGTTGGAATCTCGCCGCTTCCCGGTGCCAGCGGAAGGGAAGTCAGGGTGGGAACGCTAACCATGGGCCATCTCCAGGGACGGGGTAAGGGGAGGAACCTGGGCAGGGACGCGGGCCGCCAGGGTGATGCCCCAGAGAGCTCCGAACAGGCCCACCAAAAGGGCGGCCAGCAGTTGGTGCGCCACGGTCACAAGGGGCTGCTGAAGCTGGAGCCTCAGGGTGAACACCCCCAGAGCCACCTGCACGGGCGCCAACAACGCTGGAGCGAGAGTCAGCCGCCGCAGGCCGGCGGGAAGGCCCGGCAGACCATGGGCCAGCAGAGCCGGCAGCAACAGTGCAGCCAGCGCGGACCAGGCGCCCAGGCGATGCGACAGGAGCCACCGGCACCCTTCTCCGGCCTCCAGGCAGAGGGAGGAGGCCCAACGGCTGGCCATGGCACCACCCAGTGCGCACTGACCCAACAAGGTGAGGCTGCTGCAGGCCAGCAGCACGGTCCACCAGGCGGGCGGAGGAGGAGCGCCGACCATGCCACCGTCGGTGCCAAAGGCCATGCCGGCGCCGAATCCGCCCGAACCCCAGTCAACGCAGGTGGAGCGCAGGGCCTGATGCATGGCGCTCACCAGGAGCACCAGGAGCAGGGCTGTGACCAAATGGGCGGTGACCGTTGAGGACGCCAGCAAGCCCAGCACCGTCAGAGCACCCAAACCTCCCTGGAGCGCCACCAGGGCCAGGGCGATCCCGGCTGCCCAGGGCAGCCAGGGGGGCACCTGGGAACGGCGAACCAGGGAGAGGGCGGCCACCACCAGCAGCGCCACGCCCACAAGGAAGGCATCAAGGCGGTGGAACCACTCCAGAAAAACCTGGAGATTCATCTGGCGGCCTGGCAGGAGGGATCCATAACAGAGAGGCCAGTCGGGACAGGCCAGCCCGGCCTGCATGACGCGAGTGGCTCCGCCGATACCCACCAGGGCGATCAAGGCGACGACCAGATGGGCCAACAAAGCATCCAGAACCCGGATCAGCGGGGGGACGCGCCTGGGGGGTTTGGGGATCGCGATAAGCGGGTCTTCGTGGATGCTCACAACATCAACAGCCCCGGAAGCAAGAGGATTGCCAGCCATGGCCGCACATGCAGCTGAGGGCACAAGTTAGCGAGTTCCCAGCGATGAGCGATCCCGCACATCTCAGGGATAAAAATGAATCAAATCTGAACTTTCCGCCAGTTCAGGCTTTCGAATCCGTTGTCACTTCCAGCCCCGCTTCGATCTCCATAGGCTGGTGAGGCTCCGATCCGTGTTCACCGCCACATCGTGCCCATCCCTTCAGCCCTGATCACCCTCCTGCTGGGCATGGCACTTGTGCTTGCAGGACTGTGGGTGGGTTACAACGTTTCCTTGCTGCCCCTCGACGCCAGCAGCAACGCGCCCGTCTACGACGACCTGTTTCGGGTTTTGTTCAGCATTGGCACAATTCTTTTCGTTGGAATCGTGGGCTTGTTGCTGTTCAGCCTGGTGCGCTTCCGCCGTCGCCAGGGTGACAGCGCCGATGGGGCACCCATCGAAGGCAATCTTCCTCTTGAAATCGTGTGGACCGCGATCCCTGCGGTGGTTGTGCTGTTTGTGGGCATCTACAGCTACGACATCTATGAGCGGATGGGTGGCATGACGCCACTCAATGATCATGGGGCGATGCATGGCTCCCATCAGGCCGCCCATCTGGGAAAGCATCTTGATGATCAGGGCTCAACCCAGGCTGTTCTCGCTGCAAGCACAACCTCAACGGCCCCGGATCCAACCAAGAACAATTCCCGCGTCTGGGGTGGAATCAGTGTTGCCACACCAGAAGCAGAAGCGCTCGTTGTCGATGTTACAGCCATGCAGTTCGCCTTTATTTTCCACTATCCAGAGGGCAACATCATCACCGGTGAGCTGCACATTCCGGCCGATCGTCCTGTTTCACTGCACATGGAGGCCAAGGATGTGATTCATGCGTTCTGGGTGCCCCAGTTCCGCCTCAAGCAGGATGTGATTCCTGGACAACCCACCCTGCTGAGTTTCACAGCTACCAGACCAGGCACCTATCCGATTGTCTGCGCTGAGCTGTGCGGCCCCTACCACGGCGGCATGCGATCCAGCGTGGTGGTGCATGAAGCCGCAGACTTCGACTCCTGGCTCAGCAAGAACACCCCGCCAGCGCCGGCCACCGTGGCCAGCGCCGCTTCCACTCCCACGGCCTGATCTCCCATGACCCTTGCTTCCCCGAGTGATTTCCAGTCTCCCGAGGCGAATTCCCTGGGCCAGGGAGGCCCCCAAGGCCTCCAACCCCAAGGCTGGCTGCGTTACTTCAGTTTCAGCCTGGACCACAAGGTGATTGGGCTTCAGTATATGGTGTGTGGTTTTCTCTTCTATTTCCTGGGTGGTGCCCTTGCCGGGGTGATTCGCACCGAACTGGCCAGTCCGATCAGCGATTTTGTGAGCCGGGAAACCTACAACGAAGTTCTGACACTCCACGGCACGGTGATGATCTTTCTGTGGATCGTGCCGGTTGTGAATGGAGCCTTCGGAAACTATCTGATTCCTTTTTATGTGGGAGCCAGGGACATGGCGTTCCCCAGGCTCAATGCTGTGGCCTTCTGGCTGATACCTCCAGCGGGCATTCTGCTGATCAGCAGTTATTTCATCAAAGGCGGTGCTGCCCAATCCGGCTGGACCGCCTACCCGCCCCTCAGCATCACCACTCCCGCACTTGGACAGGTGGTCTGGATCCTGAGCGTGCTGCTTTTGGGCGGAAGCTCGATCTTTGGTGGTATCAATTTCATCGCCACAATTTTGAAGTTGCGCAGGCCCGGCCTGAAACTCATGCAACTGCCCATGTATTGCTGGGCCATGCTGGGAACCAGCATTCTTGTTGTTCTCTCAACTCCCGTTCTAGCTGGAACACTGATCCTGCTGAGTTTTGACATCATCGCCCATACCGGTTTCTTCAATCCAGCCCTCGGGGGGAATGTAGTTGTTTACCAGCATCTCTTCTGGTTTTACTCCCATCCAGCTGTTTACATCATGGTGCTCCCGGCCTTCGGGCTGGTGAGCGAAATCCTGCCGGTGCATGCCCGCAAACCACTGTTTGGCTACACCACCATGGTGTATTCAATCTTGGCCATTGTGGTGCTCGGACTTGTGGTGTGGGCTCACCACATGTTCACCAGTGGCACGCCCCCCTGGATGAGGCTGTTCTTCACGATCGCCACATCATTCATTGCCGTGCCCACTGGGATCAAATTCTTCAACTGGCTGGCCACCCTCTGGCAGGGCAAGATTGCTCTGAACAGCGCCATGCTGTTTGCCTGTGCCTTCATCGTGAACTTTGTCTTCGGGGGCATCACGGGGGTGGCCCTGGCCCAGGTTCCCTTTGACATTCACGTGCATGACACATATTTCGTAGTGGGTCATTTCCACTACATCGTCTACGGAGGCACCGTGTTCGTGATCTTCAGCGCCGTGTACCACTGGTACCCCAAGTTCACGGGGCGAATGCTGAATGAGCACCTGGGCCGCCTGCATTTCCTGCTCACCTTTATTGGCTTCAACCTTTGTTTTGCTCCCCAGCACTGGCTCGGTCTCAATGGCATGCCACGCCGGGTTGCGGAATACGATCCCTCCTTCACCACCCTCAATCAGGTGAGCAGTGTTGGCGCCTTGCTGATGGCGGTGAGCACCCTGCCCTTTCTGATCAATGTGATTGTGAGTGGCCTGCGTGGAGAAGTGGCTGGTGACAATCCCTGGAATGCCCTCACGCCGGAATGGCTCACCTCATCGCCCCCACCAGTGGAGAACTGGATCGGCGAGGCTCCGCTGGTGACCCACCCCTATGGCTACGGCACTCCGGCCGATTCTCTTGATGTTCCGGTGGCGCGTCGAGAGCAGTTGAGGAACGACCGCAACCCCTGATTCATCCCGTCCCTGTCCACCGCTTCCACCCAGACATGACGAGTTTCACCTCAGAAACCGGTGACAGCACCCGGATCGCGGTGCGCCCGGAAACCTCCGGCCACGATCCCGGGCACTCCGAGCATGACGGCCATCCCGATTTCCGCCTCTTCGGCCTGGCCACCTTTCTGGTGGCGGATGGCATGACCTTCGCGGGCTTTTTCGCCGCTTACCTCACCTTCCGTGCCGTGAACCCGCTGCCGGAAAACTCCACCTACGAATTGGAGCTGCTGCTGCCGAGCATCAACACCCTGTTGCTGGTGCTCAGCAGCTTCACCTTTCACCGGGCGGGTCGAGGCCTGCTTCAGGGCGATGGCCCGCGCTGTCGGCGCTGGTTGGTGATCACCGCCGCCCTTGGCCTGGCCTTCCTGGCGGGTCAGATGGTGGAGTACTTCCATCTGCCCTTCGGCCTGACGGACAACCTCTTTGCGAGCACCTTCTATGCCCTCACGGGGTTCCACGGACTGCACGTGACCCTGGGGGTGATCTGCATTCTGATCGTGTGGTGGCAGACCCGCGCCGAAGGCCGGATCAACGCCTCAGCCCCTTTCGGCCTTGAAGCCGCTGAGCTCTATTGGCACTTTGTGGATGGCATCTGGTTGGTTCTGTACGGAATCCTTTATCTGCTCTGATCGCTTTTCGAGCCGGAAGCCCTTGCCGAAGCCTCATCGGAGTAGCCACAATCGAGATCAGGACCAGGCTCCTTCAAGCCGATCTCATTTCGCCCAGCTCAATTCGATGGCTGCCAACAGGTTTTCGACTGGCTCCGAGAGTGGACACGTCCATGGGGAAGCGCCCCTGGAAGGCAAGGCTCTGCTGGATCGGGCCCGCTCCCTGAGCAACCGACCGGAAGACCAGATCGCACGGGCCTGCGGCTATGTGGGGCCGAGCGGCAGGATCCTCAAGAAGAGCTTCTATCGCGCCCTGGTGGCCGCCAAGGGCTATGTGCTCCCTTCTGCTCAGCAGGGGGGAACGGCGGCCACCAAAGGGCGTCAGGCCGTTTTCCGGACGCGGGTTCATGGCAACGGCAACCTGTTGATCGGACAGGCTTACACCCGCCGCATGGGGCTGGAGCCAGGCCAGGAGTTCCGCATTGAACTCCATAAGGAGACTGGCTCAATCTGGCTTTTGCCCTTGGGCGGCAGCCAAGGTCGCGACGAAGGGACGAACTGAGAGCAACAAAAGCGGGCATTCCTCACCGACTGAGCTGGAATCAGAGGCCTCCGACGCGATCATCGAGACGGGCGGAGGCCGGTTCAACGCTGCGGGTCGGGTGAAAACTGGCGCTGAAGGTGAGCAGATCAAGGCCGCTGAAGAGGAAGCTGATTCCCACCAGGGTGCCCAGCACCCAGAGGAGGCTCAGGGACTTCATCGTGAGGATCATCAGGCCCAGAACCAGGGTCACCAGACCATTGGTAAGGCCCCAGCCCCAGCCCTTGATCTGACGATGGGTGAGGGCAACCACCGTAGCCACGGCCCCCTCAAAAAGAAACACCACGCCGATGGCAAGTGCCAGCGAAGCCACCTGTGAGGCCACCCGCTCCGGTCCTGAGGCCAGCTGCCGCACCATCCAGAAGCCAGCCACCAGGAAAAGGGTGGCCACGGTGAATCGCCAGAAGCTGATGGCGGTGCTCAGACGCGGGGTGCGGGCCAGGGTGTTGACCCAGCCGACGATGCCTCCCACCAGAAATCCAATGGCCACCATGGCGGTGACCCAGACCGAGGCGAGCACGGGAAAGATCAGGGCGAGCAGCCCCAGTACCAGCATCAGCACTCCCTCCGCCAGGGTGAACGTGCGCAACGCGTTGCTGTCACGGGCGAGGCGCCCGGCAGCGGGAGCGGCGGAAACCAGATCGCTGAGCTCAGGGGCCATGGGGTACGGCAGGTCCGACGCGACACCGGGACCTTAGGCAGGGTTCAGCCGGAAGGCCACGGAGCGGGAACACCCGCTAAAGCCAGCCATGCTGGGCCAGCCATTCGTGGTGGATGCCAGTCGCCGGGTTGGCCGTTCCCGCCCCCTGCAGCAGGCGTTCGGTGTACTTGGCCAGCAGATCAGCCTCCAGATTCACCGCATCGCCCACCCGCCGGTGGCACAAGGTGGTGGCCGACCAGGTATGGGGAATAACGGCCACCCAGAACTGGCCCTCGCTGTTGCATCCCGCCACGGTGAGGCTGATGCCATCAACAGCAACACTGGCCTTCTCGCACACATAGCGGCCGTAGGCAGGATCGTTCCAGCGCAGCACCAGGCGCCAGGAGGCCGGCTCCCGCTCGATCGCCACCACGGTGCCCAGGCCATCGACATGGCCGCTCACCAGGTGTCCACCGAGCCGGTCGCTCAGGCGCAGAGCCGGCTCCAGATTCACCGCAGCACGGGCCTCCGCCTTGGCAGCCAGGGTGGTGCGGGCCAGGGTCTCCTCACTCACATCGGCGCGGAAGCCATCGGGGAAGCACTCAGCCACGGTGAGACACACCCCATCCACAGCAACGCTGTCCCCCAGGGCCAGGGGGCCCAGCCCCTCCTGCGCGCTGGCGACTGGATCCTGCGCCGCTGCGAGTCGCAGCCGCAACCCCGCCGGACAGCGCTCCAGCCTGCCCACGGCCCGCACCAGTCCGGTGAACATGCCTGCCTTGCCTGCCGCTGTGGCCATAATCGCCTCAGGGGCATCGGCTGACGCCGGGGGCACGCAGCAATGGTGGAAATGCGGGTGGCTGGAATCGGCCTGGACGCGGCCAGCCGCAGCCCGATTGTGCTGCTCCGGGACCCTTCCGGCCGTCGTCAGGTGCCGATCTGGATCGATCAGGCCCAGGCGCAGAACATCCTGGCGGGCCTGAACGGCGAACGCCCGCCCCGCCCCCTCAGCCATGACCTGATGGTGAACCTGCTGGAAGCCGGCGGTCTGCAGTTGCAGCGGGTCGTGATCCACGCCATCGAGGACAGCACCTTCCGGGCCGTGCTGAAACTCCGCAGGGGTGAAGAGGAACCCGTTGAGCTGGATGCCCGTCCCAGCGACGCCATCGCCCTGGCGCTGCGCACCGGCAGCGGCATCTGGATGCTGGAGGAAGTGGTGGCCGATGCCTCCATTCCGGTGGATGCCGAAGCCGACGCGGAGGACCAGGAGGATTTCAGGCGGTTTCTGGATCGCACCAGCCCGGCCGAGTTGATCCGCCATCTGCGGCGCGGCCTGGAGGATGCCGGTTCGGCTGAAGCTGAAGAGGAGAGCGGCGGGGAGCCCCCGGAGAACACCGGCCTTCCGGACCTGGGCGGCCCGGCCAAGCCGGAGCGCTGAAGCCGGCATGGGCAGAGCGGAACCCGAGGGTCACGGTTCCCCAGGCTTCGGCCCCTCCAGCGGAGGCGATTGCCCCGTCAATGAGCCCTTATCAGCCGAGCATCCCGCCGGGCAGACGGACCGTTGTCAGCCAATCCGCCGACCCTTCGGCAAGGGAAGGTCCGTTTCCCTGTTCACCCTGGGCACGATGCGGGCCCTGGAGAGCGCCACCCTTCTGGCTGATGTGGTTGATGCCGCCCTCGAGAGCGGCATCAACCACATCGAGACCGCCCCGGCCTACGGCCCTGCGGAAGCCTTCCTCGGCGAGGTTCTCGATGCCCTGGAGAGGCGCGATCCGATCGTCCGCTCCGAACTGGTGATCACAAGCAAGCTGCTGCCGGGGTCGGGCGAAGGGTTGGGGCTGGCCGAAGGGCTGGAGGAGCTGCGCGCCAGCCTGCGGCGCCTTCGCCTGCCGCGGCTCGACAACCTGGCGCTGCATGGCCTCAACACCCAGGCCCACCTCGACTGGGCCCTGCAGGGGCCCGGTGCCGATCTGCTCAAGGCCGCCGTGGCCGAAGGGCTGGTGGGCCAGGTGGGCTTCTCCAGTCATGGCAGCGATCACCTGATCGAAACCGCCCTGGCCAGCGGTCGGTTCAGCTTCTGCAGCCTGCACCTGCACCTTTTCGATCCCCAGAGGATCCCCCTGGCCCGCTGGGCCCTGAAGGAGGGGATGGGGGTGATGGCCATCTCTCCGGCCGACAAGGGCGGACGTCTCCAGGATCCACCGCCCCAGCTGGTGGCGGACTGTGCACCCTTCGCGCCTTTGGAGCTGGCCTATCGCTATCTGCTGGCCGCCGGGATCAGCACCCTCACCCTCGGGGCAGCCCGCCCGCAGGATCTGGGGTGGGCTCAACGACTGGCGAACGCCGCCGGCCCTCTCTCGGTGGCGGAACGGCAGGCGATCGCGCAGCTGGCCGCCGCCGGCGCCGAGCGGCTCGGAAGCGAACGCTGCGGCCAGTGCCACGCCTGCCTCCCCTGCCCCTCGGGCGTTCCCATCCCCGCCCTGCTGCGATTGCGCAACCTGGCGGTAGGCCACGGCATGGAGGCCTACGCGGGGGAGCGCTACAACCTGATCGGCCGGGCCGGCCATTGGTGGGAGGCGTTGGATGCCTCCGCCTGCCTCCGCTGTGGCGCCTGCCTGCCCCGCTGCCCCAACAGCCTGGCCATCCCCGATCTGCTGGCCGACACCCACCGCCGGCTGGCGGCACCGCCGCGGCGGCGCCTGTGGGGATGAGCAGCCTTCACGCCGCCTTTTCTCCGCTGAACAGCCCTTCAGCCAGGCGATCTGGGGCGTTCAGGAGGGGCCAGGGGCAGCGCCATCCCAGAGCGCTTGCAGTCGCAGACGCTCGGACGGCGTGAGGGGCGGCAGGCTGCGACACCGGGCCAACACGGCCGCGGGGGGGTGGAGCAGCTGCCGCAGCGCGGGAGGGAAGGGCGCCACAGCCTTCTCCAGCACGGCCGCTGGCAGGGGCGGCACCCAGCCAGCGGCCAGAAGGCGCGGTAACAGGGGGGGCTGCAACACCTCCGCCAGCCAGTCGATCGGCGCGGCCGGCGACCCGGCCGGACTCAGCAGCAGGTTCCAGCCCAGGGGGGCACCCTGGTCCGGCAGCACCGCCGCCAGGCGGGGATCGCGACGCAGCAGAGGCACCACCCGCTGCCGGGGCACCACGGCGGCCTCAGCCTGGCCATCGAGGAGAAGACTCAGCCCATCCTGGTCGTCGTAGGCGAGCGCCTGGCGCCGCAGACGCCGCAGACGCTCGCCATCGCCCTCCACCAGATCAAGCACCACCCGCGCTGAGGAGGGAAGAACCACCGCCCCGGCCAGGCTGGGATCGAGCAGCAGGTCCCAGCCCTCAGCCCGGCGGCGGACCAGGTCCGGTCGGTTGCGCAACAGCAAGACCCAGGGATTGATGGCCCAGGGGAAGGCCAGCTGGGGCGCTGCGCCGGATTGGAACAGGCGGGCCACCGGCTCGGCGGCTGGGTCGAGGCGGGCCAGCAGGGCCGGCGTGCCGATCGGCTGGAGATCGCGGGCGAGGCTGGCCGCCCATCCATCGCTGAGCTGCACCAGCGCGGGCCTGCGGGAACTGGGGGCCTGGAGGGCGCCACGCACCTGCTGGGGCTCCTCCAGCAGCTGGGACTGCCACGGGCGGGGCAGGCGGGCGAGCCAGGCGGCGGGCAGATCGCCCCGGCTGGCCAGCAGCCGGGGCGGGGGGCCGGCTGCGCAGCCGGTGAGGCCCAGGCCAGCCAGGGCAAGGGTGCCGCCGGCGCCCGTGCGGAGCACCTGACGGCGCGACCAGAGGCGATCAGCCATGGGGGGACCGTAGGGGGTCGCCGCACCCCGGAGCCACCAAGGGACAGGCAGGCGGGGAGCTGGACGAACCCAGCAGCGCATGGCAGGCCGCATCGCAGGCCCAGGCGAGATGCTCGGGTGAACGACCGGCCAGCTCCCAGAGGATCGCCAGGCCCCCCGCCCCCACACCCTCCTTCACGTATCCCCGTTCGTAATCGAGCAGGGCGGGGTGATGGGGCCCCACGAAGCGCAGGGAAGCGGCGAAGGCCAGGGGATCAACCCCCCAGCGGTGGCCGATGCGACGCAGCAGCAGGGGAAGATCGCTGTCGGTCTCGAAGGCCACCCAGGCCGTGGTGCCGATGGCCGCCAGCCTGGCTAATCGGGGCCTGAGCTGGGGGGGGAGCAGGGCCAGGGCGACGGCCAGCACCGCCGCCATCTGACTGCCGCCGGCCAGGAGCACCGGCTGGCCCGTTTCGGCAGCGGCGAGCAGCAGACCGGCCGCCAGGGCCTGCATCGGATCCCCCAGGGCGGCCAGCACCTCCACCGGCTCGGGTTCCGGCAACCGTCCTGGGGCCGAAGCCGGGTGACGAGCGGCCGCGGCCGCCAGTCCTCGCGCCACCAGATCCGCCTTGAGGGCATGGGCGGGGCGGTGGAGGCTGCCGCTCACGATGCCCCCCGCCTCGATGCCCAGACCCGTGAGGAGGGCCTGGGCCGTGGTGGTTCCCCCCGGCACGCATTCCGCCAGCACCAGGGGGAGGGGCCCATCCGGCGTGCCGGAACGCGCCGCGGCCCTCCCCCAGCGCCGGCCCTGATCCAGCAGGGCCTCGACCCGGGACCGGTCCATGGCGGAGCCGGTGCTCAGGCAGCGGGCCGGACCAGAGCCGGCCGGAGGGGGAAGGCGCAGATGGGGGACGGCGGGCGCCACCGCGCAGCCCAGGTCGACGACGAGGGGGTGAAGGCCCAGACCCTGAAGAACCACCTGGGAGATCAGGGCCGGTGAGACCCCAGCGGGCAGGGGTGGAAGGGCATGGGGCAGGGTCACCCCCGGGCCCAGAACCAGCAGGTCGGCATCGGCTGCGGCCGTGCTGCGGCGGGATTCCGGACTGCTGCCGGCGGCGGAGATGCCGGACACCGCCGCGGTCTGGGTGGCGGCGAGCAGCACCAGGACCCGGCAGGCCGGCAGCCGCGCCCGCCAGGACTGGCACCAGGCTTCGGCCGTCTCCGGGGCGCCCAGCAGCAGGCGGGGCAGCGGGCTCACAGGGGATCCAGGGCCACCAGGGCCCTCAGGGCCTCCGGCGGTTCGCTGATCGGCGACTGGAGGCGGGGGAAGATCCAGTAGGCCACCGCATGCAGGCACAACGCCATCAGGAGGTTCTGGATCAGCACCAGGGCCAGGGCGGTGGCCTGGACCTGGGCCAGATCGATGCCGGCTGCGAGCCCCACCAGCCCCAGGAGACGCTCCAGCAGGCCGGCGGCGGCGGTGGTGATCAGCACCCACAGGTTCTCGCCCACCAGCACCGAGAGCACCGCCACCCGCACCAGGAAGCCCAGCGTGCCGATCAGACCCGCCACCGCCAAGCTGATCCACCAGCTGAGCCGCCGCCGCCAGCTCCAGCCCAACCAGAGGGCGAGAAAGCCGTAGGGGAAGAGCACCAGGGGGCCCCGGATCGGCCCCATCAGGGCCACCACCAGCAGGCCCAGCACCACCACCCCCTCCAGGGCGCAGCGCCAGCCATGGCGCAGCTGCAGCAGGGCCAGGGGCAGGGGAAGGGCCAACCGGAACAGAGGACTCCCCACCGGCAGGTAGTAAAGCGCCACCCACAGCAGGGCGGTGGCGGCCGCCAGGTAGGCGGTGTCCATCAGCTGGCGGGCCTGACGGTGGCTGAGCTGCCGCTGGGAAGGGGGAGACATCGAGGGGAGAGGGGCTCAGCGGGGAGGCGGGGCAGGGCGCACCAAAGGAGCAGCGGAAGACGCCGGCGCCGCCCCAGGGGTCGTGGTGGCGGCACCGCCCATCCGTTCGATCGTCTCCACCTCAAAGGGCACCCCTGCGGCCCGCAGTGCCTCGGTGACCACCTCAGCCGGGGCGGAGGGATCGGCCTGGGGCAGGCGGATCGTGACCCGGTAGGGCGCCGGGTTGGCCGGAGGGGGAACGGCGGGTCGCTGGGGCGCGGCTGGTCCGGTGGCGCCAGCTTTTCCGGCACGGCCGGTGGCGGGGGGGATGCCGGGAACGCCAGCGCCGCCAGGTTTCGTCCCATCCGCCCGAGCGGACGTCGCTCCGGCTCCGGCGGCGGCCACCGTTCCAGTTGCGGTGGGAGCGACCGAACCGGGCGGTGCACCCCTGGTTTCGCTGGGGCCTTCCGCAGGGGAAGCGGGATTGACTGGGACTCCGCCCTCCCCGGGGGTCCCACTGGCCGGAGGTGGGGAGGGGGCGGCACTCCCAGCGACCGTTCCGGAGGTGCCGGGAAAGCTGCGAGAGAGCGCCTCACCGAAGCGGGTGCCACTGCAGCCCGCCAGCAGGAGCGGCAACAACGTCAAGGCCCCGATCAGGACTGGCGACCGACGCCGCTGGAGAAGAAGCGGTTCGGCGGCCATCAGCTGCCCGCCGGCTTGATCACCCGCACAGCGCTGGCCCTGAGCCGGCCGGTCTTGGTGGTGGCGGGGGGCTTGGTGGCGGATTTGGCCGGTTTGGCGCTGGAGCTGGCTTTGGCGGAACCCCTGCTGGTCTTGGGGGTAGCGGCCTTGGCGGCTGTGGAGCGAGAAGCCCGACCCGAAGCCTTGCCGCTGGCGGCCTTGGCGGCGAGAAGCTCCACCGCCTGCTCGATGGTGATGGTTTCCGCCGTGGTGCCCTCGGGCAGGGAGGCATTCACCTTGCCCTGCTTCACATACAGACCATAGGGCCCGTTGAACAGCTGGATCGCCTCCTCGGCACCCTCCGGAGTGCCGAGGTCCTTGAGGGCGGTGCGGCCGCCGCGGCCCCGCTTGGGTTCGGCCAGCAGCTCGAGCGCCCGGCTCAGGCCGATCGCCAGCACATCGTCGTCGCCCTTGAGGGATCGGTAATCCTTTTCGCCCTTGCCTTTGTCGTGCACCACGTAGGGCCCGAAGCGGCCGAGGCCGGCCTGCACCTTGCCGCCGTCCGGGTGCTCGCCCAGCTGGCGGGGCAGCCGCAGGAGTCCGAGGGCATCCTCAAGGGTCATCGCCTCGGGTTTAGCCCCCTTGGGCAGGGAGGCGCGCTTCGGCTTGGGGGTGGCCTCGCTCACCTGACCCAGCTGGAGATAGGGGCCGTACTGGCCGAACAGCAGGTACACCGCTTCGCCGGTCTCCGGATCCACCCCGATCGACTCGGGGCCGTCAGCCTTCTGCTTGAGAATCAGCTCGGCCCGGTCCGCATCAAGATCGGCCGGGGTGATCTCCACGGGCAGGGTGGCCTTGAGCAATTCCTCGCTGCCGTCATCGGCCACCCGCTTCTTCTCGAGATAGGCGCCGAAACGGCCGATCCGCACCACGCAGGGCAGACCCTCCAGCTCCACGGTGCGCGAGACCCCCGGGTCGATGTCGCCCTCCCGCTGCTGCACCTGGGCTTCCAGTCCCTTCTCGCCCTTGTAGAAACCCTCCAGGTAGGGCAGCCACTCCACCTTGCCGGTGGAGATCTCATCAAGGCTGCTCTCCATCCGGGCCGTGAAACTGGTATCGACCAGATCCGGAAAATGGTCCTCCAGCAGAGCAGTCACCGCGAAGGCGGTGAAGCTGGGGGTGAGCGAATTGTTCTGGAGCGTGGCGTAGCCGCGGTCCACGATCGTGCCGATGATCGAGGCGTAGGTGGAGGGGCGGCCGATGCCCTCCTTCTCCAGCATCTTCACCAGGGCCGCCTCGCTGTAGCGGGCGGGGGGCTGGGTCTGGTGGCCGAGGGCCTCCACCGCTTCGCCGGCGGGGGCATCCCCCACCTTCAGGGCCGGCAGCAGCACCTCCTGGCCCTCCAGGGCGGCATCGGGATCATCGCTGCCCTCCACGTAAGCGCGGAAGAAGCCGGCGAAATCGATCCGTTTGCCGCTGGCCCGGAAGGTGGCAGGGCCCTCGGCACTGCCGGCGGCGGCCTCAAGATCGACGGCGAGCATGGTGAGCTTGGCATCGGCCATCTGGCTGGCCACCGTGCGCTTCCAGATCAGTTCATAGAGGGCCAGATCACGGCCGTCGAGGCCGGTGTCGGCGGGGGTGCGGAAGGATTCGCCCGCCGGGCGGATCGCCTCGTGGGCCTCCTGGGCGTTGCGGGCCTTGGTGGAGAACTGGCGGGGGGCCGGCGAGAGGTAGTCCTTGCCGTAGCGGTCGGCCACGCAGCTGCGGGCGGCGTTGATCGCCTGATCGGAGAGGTGCACCGAGTCGGTGCGCATGTAGGTGATGAAGCCCCGCTCATAGAGCGCCTGGGCAGTGCGCATCGTTTCGCGGGCCGAGAGCCGCAGCTTGCGGTTCGCCTCCTGCTGCAGGGTGCTGGTGGTGAACGGCGGCACCGGCTTGCGCACGGTGGGCTTCTCCTCCACCGCCAGCACACTCCAGACCCCCTTCTCCACCGCCGCCACCAGGGCACGGGCCTCGGCCTCGGCCAGCAGCCGCACCTTGCTGCCCGCCTTGAGGGCGCCGGTGTTCTCATCGAAATCGCTGCCGCCGGCGATGCGCTCGCCCTTCAACTGGCTGAGCTTGGCCTCGAAGCGAAGGCCACCGTGGCTGAGCCGGGCCTTGAGATCCCAGTAGCTGCCGCTGCGGAAAGCCCGCCGCGCCCGCTCCCGCTGCACCAGCAGGCGCACCGCCACCGACTGCACCCGACCAGCCGAGAGGCCCCAGGCCACCTTTTTCCACAGGAGCGGCGAAAGGGTGTAGCCCACCAGCCGATCAAGAATGCGGCGGGTCTCCTGGGCGTGCACCAGCTCCATGTCGAGCTCGCGGGTGCTCTCCAGGGCCCGGCCGATCGCCTCCTTGGTGATCTCGTGGAACACCATCCGCTTGACCGGCACCTTGGGGGAGAGGAGCTGGAGCAGATGCCAGCTGATGCTCTCGCCCTCCCGGTCCTCGTCCGTGGCCAGCAGCAGGCGGTCGGCGCCCTTGAGGGCGTCCTTGAGCTCCTTGACCACCTTCTTCTTGTCCTTCGGCACCACGTAGAGGGGCTCGAAGTCGTTGGCGGTGTTCACGCCGAGATTGGCCCACTTCTCGCCCTTGTGGGCCGCCGGGATCTCACTGGCGTTGTTGGGCAGATCGCGGACGTGACCCATCGAGGCCTCCACCTGGAAGTCCTTCGGCAGGTACCCCCGGATGGTTCTGGCCTTGGTGGGGCTCTCGACGATGACCAGGGTGTGCGCCACGGAAACGCAGGAAACCGATTCCCTCTTTATCGCATCGCCGGCCGGATCGCCCGATCCGGAGGCCGCAACGCCGGGCAGCGAAGGCCCATCAGCTCCCGAAACGGCCGCTACAGTCCGCAGCACCAGACGCCTTGAACGCAGTGGCCATCACCGTGGTCCTCCCAGGTGCGCTCGCTGCCCTCCAGCCTGGCCATCTCTCCCTACCGCCCATGCCGCTGGCAATCCTCACGGCGTCCTCCACCGTGACTGACACCATCGCCTCCGGCCTGAGCACGGGAGGCCTGAATCTGCAGCTCAACGCCGGAGCAATCGCCCCCGAGGCTTCCGTGCTGATCGCCCTGATCGCCTGCCTGCTGGTGGATCTGGCTGGTGAACGGGCTGCCACCCGCTGGGTTCCACCGCTCTGCTACGCCGGCCTGGGCACGGCTCTGGTGCTGCTGGCCCTGCAGTGGAACGGCTCCCTGGAACCCTCCTTCCTCGGTGCCTTCCTGGCCGACAACCTGGCGATCGCCTTCCGGGCTGTGGTGGCCGCCTCCACTCTGGTGACCCTTCTGCTGAGCTGGCGCTATGTGGAGCGCAGCGGCACGCCGGTGGGCGAATACGCCGCGATCCTGCTGGCCGCCACCCTCGGAGCCATGTTCCTGTGTGGCTCCACCGACCTGATCAGCATCTTCATCTCTCTGGAAACCCTCTCGGTGTCCAGCTACCTGCTCTCGGGCTACATGAAGCGGGATGCCCGCAGCTCCGAAGCGGCCCTGAAATACCTGCTGGTGGGCTCTGCGGCGGCCGCGGTGTTTCTCTACGGCGCCTCCCTGCTCTACGGCTTGAGCGGCGGCAGCACCAGCTTGGAGGCGATCGCCGTGGCTCTGCGCACCGCCGCCTCCCCGATCACGGCGCTTTCGCTGGTGTTTGTGCTGGCCACGGTGGCTTTCAAGATCGCCGCGGTGCCCTTCCACCAATGGACCCCGGATGTGTACGAAGGGTCTCCCACCCCTGTGGTGGCCTTTCTTTCGGTCGGTTCCAAGGCGGCCGGTTTCGCCCTTGCCCTGCGGCTGCTGGTGGGCTGCTTCGAGAGCTTCGACACCCAGTGGAAATTCCTCTTCACCGTCTTGGCGGTGCTGAGCATGGTGCTGGGCAACATCGTGGCCCTGGCCCAGACCT